>ERZ773077.126-NODE-126-length-54867-cov-4.867821_pt1 | contig 54867 bp, 68 predicted proteins | sample MGYA00580612_ERZ773077 | MGnify/ENA primary metagenome ERZ773077 (study PRJEB29015, sample SAMEA2737971) | human oral metagenome | biome: human oral; feature: human-associated habitat; material: dental | place: China | collected 2021 ...
CTTTCTCTTGTTGTCGGGGTAGCGGGATTCGAACCCACGACCCCCTGCTCCCAAAACGACAAATGAATGCGTTATAATATACTGATAGACAATGTTTTCTGTGGTCTATTTTAAATTTTAGTCGATTCTCTGTCGACCGTTAACACAAAAGAAAAAGGGCCTCGACATCACGTCGAAACCCTTCCTCCTCCGATCGGTATGCCCTTTTTGAGGGCGTTGTGCGATGAGAATTTATAATCAAGAAATAATGGCTACATGTCAAACAGTTTCAGTACAGCAGACAACTTGATACCGATGGAACTACAACAATTAAATCATTTTGGCGCCGCAAAGCTATAGACGCCTTTTCGTGGCAACCATGCGCGCGGGCAGACTTTCTTTTTGTTGAGAGACCGCCATCGAATGCACCACCCTCACGAGGTGCCCCCTCTACCTTTGCGGCCATGAACCAACACGATAACAAACACACCGATGAAAAAAGCTATAACTATTAAGGCCGATCCGCGCAATTATAGGCTGCACCCAGACGCCAACAAGCGTATCATCCGCAAGAGTCTCGAGGATCTCGGTGCCGGGCGGTCTATTGTGATCGATAAGGAAGACTGCATCATCGCCGGTAATGGTGTCTATGAAGAGGCGCAGGCATTGGGGCTTCCCGTGCGCGTCGTAGAGACTGACGGGCGGGAGCTGATCGCCGTCAAACGTACAGATCTGGGCACAGCGGATGAACGACGCCGCCTGCTTGCCTTTGCTGACAACCACGCTTCAGACACCTCTGTATTCGATACCGAGATCGTCGTGGAAGACTTTTCGCCCGAAACGCTCGACGCATGGGAGTTTGCCGTGGAGGTTTCCGAAAACCAATTCGGAGGCGGCGGGCAGGCCTTCGGAGATGGTGGCGGCGAAGCAGGCGAGGATAACACCTACACGAAAAAGATTGAATCTCCGATATACACACCCAAAGGCGAATGCCCCTTGGCACAGGAGCTCTATGATTCGACCGCCTACAAGCGTCTGATGGAAGACATCGCTGCTGCTGAGGGTGTAGACATCGAAACGAAAGCCTTCCTGCGTATCGCCGCCGCTCGTCATATCGTCTTCGATTACGGCCGAATCGCAGAGTTTTATGCGCATGCGAACAAAGAGACGCAGCGCCTAATGGAAGACTCTGCACTGGTGATTATAGACTTTGACCGCGCCGTAGAGTTGGGGTATGTAAAACTTAAATCTGAGTTGGCCGCGCTCAGGGAGGAGGACGTACCGGATGAATAACAGCTTTGTCGCATTGATCCTCACGCACGGCCGGCCGGATAAGGTCATCACCTACAGTGCACTCCGAAAGCATGGCTACACGGGGCCGATCATCATCGTTGTAGACAATGAGGATGCTACGCTGGAAGAATACAAGAAGAAGTTCCCAGACGTCTACGTCTTCGATAAGAAGGCCGTGGCCGCACAGATTGACGAGGGGGATAACTTCCAAGACCGCCGCGCCATCATTTACGCCCGCAACGTAGCTTTTCAGATCGCCCGAGAGCGTGGCTATCGCTACTTTATCGAGCTGGACGACGATTATCAAGAGTTTTCCTACACCTACACCCGGGAAGGCGAGCTGAAGCAGCGTGGCATCCGCTCTTTGGATAAGGTGTTCGACACGCTGATTGATTTCAAGAATAACGTCGGTGCCTTAACCGTAGCAATGGCGCAGCGTGGAGACTTTATGGGAGGCAAAGAGAATAACCTCGTACAGGGCGAGATACTCAAAAGGAAGGCGATGAACTCTTTCATCTGCGACACCGAACAGCCCTTTCGCTTCTTCGGAAAGATCAACGAAGACGTGAACACGTATGTCGTACTGGGCAGCCGCGGTTCGCTGTTTCTTCAGGTTCCACATGTGGCATTGAATCAGGTCAGCACGCAGCAGTCCGCCGGCGGCATGACAGACATCTACCTTGATAGTGGCACATACGTAAAGTCGTTCTACACCGTCATGTATGCCCCCGCCTGTGCCTGCATTCGCATGATGGGAACGAAACACCGTCGCCTGCATCACAGCATCAACTGGAACGCGGCCGTCCCCAAGATTATCTCCGAACAATTCAAGAAAACGTGAAACACCCTCGGAAGTATGGCACGCTATAACAAAGACATCGCCGAGCAGATCTGCCGACGCCTCGAGGAGGGGGAGACCGTGCAAAGCGTCTGTCGGAATGTACATATCCACAAAGACACTTTCTATGAGTGGGTTAAGCATAAGGCCGACTTCGCCGACGCTGTCAACAAAGCGCGGCAAGCGGCCTACGATCGTATCGGGGAGGTGGCGAATCAATCCATTTACCGCCTCCTGACTGGTTACGATGTGACCGAGGAGCGCACAGTGTCCGTCGACACCGGCAAACGAGACGCCGACGGAAAAGCCATCACCCGCGTGAAAGAGCACGTGAAGATCAAGAAGCACATACCGCCCAGCGCCGCTGCCATCATTTTCACGCTTTGCAATCGCGACCCCGAGCATTGGAAGAATCGCATGAACACGGAGGTGACCGGGAAGGACGGGCGCGACCTCTTCGCCGGCCTCTCGGATGAGGAGCTGAACGCCCGCATTCGGACGTTGCAAAAGAAACTGGGGGGGGGTGAGTCGCAATGACACGTGCCGACCGTGAAGCGTATTACGTTATGCTCTCCGAGAGCCTGACGCGGAAAGCGCGCACGGATCTGCTGAGTTTCACCGAGGCTACGATGCCCAACTTCGACCCGGCTGAGTTCCATCGCCGCTATTACGCCCGCCTGACGGACTTCGCCCGCGGCGACATAGACCGGCTGATGGTCTTCGTGCCCCCACAACATGGGAAGCAGATTGCAGACGATCAGCCCGTATATACCCCGGATGGCATAAAGAGGCACGGCGACCTGCGTGTCGGCGACCGCGTCTTTGGCCGGGATGGGCGACCTGTACGCGTGGAATGGGTGTCACCCAAGACGCGCTCGCAGTATGTCGTGACCTTCAGTGACGGCGCCAGCATAGCCTGCCACGGGCACCATGAGTGGACGGTCTTGGATCGAGAAACCGGCTTGGAGCAAACGTTGGAAACAGAGACAATCGCCGCCCGTATGATGACAGGAGCGCGGGAGGCTCGCTTTCAGGTGGACGGGAATGTCTGCGTGCAGTTCGACGCTCGCCCTGTGATTGTAGATCCGTACGCCATCGGAGCGCAGCTTTGGGGAGATTCTGGAGCACATCTTCCTGACGAATATGTCTTCAATTCCGAGGCTGTGCGCCGTGAGCTACTTGCCGGTGTCGTAGATAGTGCTGGAGAATGGGACGCCGCTGGGGAACGTGTTGCACTCGAGTTTTTCTCACGCCAAACGACCGACCGCATCGCGCTGGTTATTCGCTCCCTCGGCCATTCGGTAAAGAGAGAGGGGCGAACGCGCATCTCTTTCGCTCCCACGGAAAAGCCATCGCGCCGGGATATAGTACGTATAGAGCGCCGGGGTGACCTTGGGTGGGGGCGCTGCATACAGGTAGAGGGTGGCGTCTATTTGGTAGGTGAGACCTTTATCCCCACCCACAACTCCGAAGGATCCACCCGCCGGCTGCCGGCCTTCGTGCTGGGGCAGAACCCGGACGCGAAGATCGCCATCGTGTCGTACAGCGCTACGAAGGCGCGAAAGTTCAACCGTGAGATACAGCGCATCATCGACACGGAGGAATACCGCCGCATCTTCCCCGCAACAAGTCTCAATGCGTCCAACGTGGCCACGATCGCCGGCGCATGGCTGCGCAATGCCGATGAATGCGAGATCGTCGGACGGGCGGGTAGCTTCAAGACCGTGGGCGTGGGTGGACCGTTGACAGGCGACCCGGTCGACCTGCTGATCATGGATGACATCTACAAAGACGCCAAAGAGGCATGGTCGCCACGGGTGCGTGAGAATATCTCCGACTGGTACGACACCGTTGCCGAAACGCGTCTGCACAATCACTCCCGGCAGCTGATCGTCTTTACCCGCTGGCATGAGGATGATCTGGCCGGCAAGTTGCTCCGAGAGCAAGGCGCCTATGATCCGGTGACGAATCCCCGCGGGTGGGAGGTGGTGGTTTATCCGGCTATCAAGATCGGCGCACCCACCGAGGCAGACCCTCGTCAGGAGGGGGAGGCGCTTTGGCCGGAGCGTCACTCGCTGGAAAAGCTGCAAACCATACGCGCCCGCAATCCTCACGTGTTCGATTCGCTCTATCAGCAAGACCCGAAGCCCAGCGAGGGGCTGATGTACGACCGCGGCTTCCAGGAATACGAATACCGCCCGGCCGCAGAGCGCGTCACCCGCAAGGCCTACGTAGACACGGCCGACACGGGCGCCGACTTCCTCTGCGCAATCGTCTACGACGAGACGGAGACGGGCAACTACATCGTGGACGTGCTTTACACGCAGCGCCCGATGGAGTACACCGAGCCGGCGCTGGCTGAGATGCTCTCTCGGCATTCCGTCTTGGAGTGCGTCGTAGAGTCAAACAACGGCGGACGCGGATATGCCCGTGCCGTAGAGCAGCAATGCCGGCGCATGGGCAACGACCGCACGCACTTCAAGTGGTTCCACCAATCGCAAAACAAGGCCGTGCGCATCTTCACCCATTCGGCAGCCGTGCAGAACCTCACCTACATGCCTCTCGGGTGGCAGCGCCGCTTCCCGGAGTTTGCCGCCGCGTTGACGGGATACCTCAAGATGGGTACGAACGCGCACGACGATGCTCCGGACGCCCTGACGGGCACCGTTGAGTTTCGACGCAAAGCGTCTTCTGCCTCCGCCGTGGCTGGCCTCTTTGGTTACTGACGGCCTCTTAATCCTCCCAACAGACTTCATTCAACTCAAAACACGCTCAACCCTATGACCCTCAAAGAAATTTTCAGCCAGAGCACCCCCTCTGATGTGATCGACGCCCTGAAGAAGGGGCGCAACGCGCTGCTGCCTGATGTAGAGGCCGCCCGCAAAGCCATCGACCCCGAGAAACACGACGTGAACGACCGAACGAAACGCCCCGATAAGCGTGTGGCCGTTTCTGATTCGGAGGAGTCGAGCGGCCTACAGGTGACCTCCGATGTGCCGGGGGGCAGCAAGGGGACGACTCGCCCCGAGCCCGTGGCGCGCATTAGTCTCGCCATACAGCAGCTCATCATCAAGCGCGCCGTGTCGTTCCTTTTCGGCAACGATCCGGCCTACAATGCAGACACCGAATCGGAGCAGCAGCAGGCCGTCATGCGTGCCTTTGGTCGCATCCTACGCGACGTGAAGTGCAACTCGGTCAACCGCCGTGTGGCGCGCAGTGTGTTTGGATATAGGGAGTGTGCCGAGCTGTGGTATCCGGTGGAGGCCGAGACGGAATCCAACCGCTACGGCTTTCCCTCTCGATTCAAATTGCGCTGCGCCGTGTTCTCCCCTGCGGCTGGGGACACGCTTTACCCCTATTTCGATGAGACGGGCGACATGGTCGCTTTCTCTCGCAGCTTTGCCCGCAAAGACGATGAGGGGAACACGGTGGACTTCTTCGAGACCTACACCGCCGATGCGCATTATATGTGGCAGAGTGGCGACAACGGGTGGACGCCCTCCGAGGGATACCCCCGCGCTGTGGCGATTGGGAAAATCCCCGTGGTGTACGCACGGCAGGACGAGACGGAAACGGCGATCGTGAACTCTCTCATAGCGCGACTCGAGACGCTGCTGTCGAACTTCGCCGATACGAACGATTACCACGCCTCCCCGAAGCTCTTTATCACGGGGCATATTCAAGGCTTTAGCAAGAAGGGCGAGGCCGGGGCCATCATTGAGGGCGATGAGGGGTCGACGATGAATTACGTCTCGTGGGCGCACGCCCCCGAATCGGTGCGTCTGGAGATCGAGACGATCCTCAAAATGATCTACACCTTGACGCAAACGCCCGACATCTCTTTCGATTCCGTGAAGGGTATCGGCGCCGTTTCCGGCATCGCCCTGAAGCTGCTATTCATGGATGCACATCTGAAGGTGCAGGACAAACGGGAGATCTTCGACGACTATCTGCAACGCCGCGCCAACATCATCAAGGCTTACATCGGCCTCTTTTCACCGCCGTTGGCCACCGTGGCCGAGGAGATGGAAATCACCCCCGAGATCACTCCTTACATGCTGACGAATGAGATCGACGAACTGAACTATTGGCTGACGGCGAATGGCAACAAGCCCGTAGTCTCGCAGGAGGAATCGATCGAAAAGGCGGGCGTTTCGATGAATCCGCAGGCTACCTATGAGAAACTACAGGCCGAAGACGCCCGCAGCGTCTACACATCCGCCTTCGAACCGACACTTTAACTCGCTATGCCTGTAACCCCTTCTTTTGATCCGGATGCTATCCGTCGCGCCGTGTATGCCAGAGTCGATGCTGTGGAAGAGGCCATCGTAGAGGCCTACAAAGTAGCCGCCCTGAAAATGGTGCGCCGCGCTAAGCAGACAAACACCTACAAAGACCAGACACACAAACTGCGATCCTCGATCGGATGTGTGGTCTTTCATCGCGGCCGAGAGGTGTACAATTACTTCGAGAGCGAGGGCGGCGAAAAGGGCTCCGAGGGCGTATCCGAGGGACTGGCTTACGCTCGCCGTGTCGCCTCGGAGGCCGGCGAACGGGTCGTTATTGCGGTTATCGTGGCCGGTGCGCGTTATGCTCTCTATGTGGAGGCACGCGGCTATGATGTGATCACGGGCAGCACGTATGGTTTCCCAGGTGATCTGCAGGAAGAGATGGGTCTTATCGCTGAAGGTCTTAAACAGCAGCTCGGGACACTTTGAAATTTCACGTTTTACCACTCAACCCCCCTTTATATGGATCCACTTGCAAAAGCCCTCGCGCGTGAGGCGCGCCGGAAAGGAATCTGCGATGAATGGTATCGCGATCTGATGGCGCTCAATGACAAAGACGCCATGCTCGACATGTACGTCCGTGGTATTGACTTCTGTCTATCGAATGATTATCCGGATAACGACTTCATACGCGCTCACTTCAAGGGCACGATGGAAACGCATGGCATCTACCTCGACGATCGCGTAAATCTTACCAACCCCAAGCGCTGCGTGGCGTTGGGTGATACTCACGGCAACATTCATGTGAGCGGATATGCCGTCACGGAGGTATTTGCCAAACATGACGCACGCCTCTCTATTACGGCCGATGATCACGCCTTTGTGATGGTAGATGCTTTCGACCGCTCGGAGGTGACCGTTTCGGCGAGCGATGTGGCGAAGATCTGCGTCAACCGTTACGGTGGTGCGCGTGTTGTCATTGCTCCCGGATCTACGGGACAGATAAAGATCATCGAGAAGCATAAAGAGACATACTGAAGTTTTTCTGACTGACCTCACGAGCCCTCGGAAATACTTTTGCCGCCATGAAAGTCAGCTATCAATACAACGGTACCCCTTTCGAGGCGTACGGCGTCTATGTTTCCAACGGCGGCGGCTTCCTCGGAGCCCCTACACGTAAGAAGCCAAAGACGTACGAATACCCGGATCACAACGGCTATCTGCCAGACCTCGAGGTCCCCGTCTATGAGGCACGCACGATCTCACTGGATTGCTTCATCGTGACAGATTCGGCTGCTGAACTTGTCACGCGCTTTACAGCCTTCACAAAGGCTCTGCTGGGTGTCACGGTCACGGTTTCCTTTTCGGTTGCTATTGATGGCAGCACGGTCTACACCGGGCAGGTCTACACGTCCGCCATCTCGGATCTGGTAAAGACGTTTGTCGACGGTCGCAATGTGGGCACCTTCAAAGTGACCATCATCGAGCCCGAGCCTACAGTGTAAAGCCCACCACACACAACGCATAAACAGTTCAACACATAAACCACAAACGACAGATGAAAAGAGTCGATTTCAGCAACGTAAACATCGAAATGGAGCTCGGCGTATTTCAACCACGCGACGTCCGCTCCGAATTCGGAAACATCGTCTTTCAACACGCTGCTACGCTCGAGCAAGACACACTTGCGCGTAAGATCTTCAACGCCCCCGCCGGAAAGATTACGGAGCTTGCCGACAACGAATTTGATATACTCACAGCCGCTATGAGAGCTTCCGGCTATCGCTATTCCGTCATTCGCGACCTCGAGGCCGCCGATCAATCGGAAAAGCCAGAAGAGGTGGAGGCTAACGGATGAAAGTCATCTACAACGGCCTTATCCCTTTCCGGGGCTTTACGGCGATTAACCTCTTCGGGCGCGTCTTTGCCCGCAAAGAGTTTGAGCCGGTCTCCGATCGCATTCTCAGGCACGAGGCTATCCACACGGCCCAGATGCGCGAGACGGGCTACGTGGGCTTCTATCTCCTCTATCTTGCCGAATGGCTCTGGCGGTGGGCACGACTGAAGGATGCTACGGCGGCCTATCATGCCATCCGATTCGAGCGTGAGGCTTACGGCCATCAGGACGAACTGGACTACCTCGCCTATCGCCGACCCTTTTCCTGGCTAAAGGGGTAACCTCACCCCCCCTACCCCTATTTGAAACAACCTCAACCCCCATAAAAAGCAAAAGAAACTATGAGTTTTATCCTGAATGAAAACGGCACAGCCCTGCCCATTGATCTGATGAATCGCACTCCGGGGCAGCTCTCGACCGTCACGCGGGGCACGCAGAAGATTGCCCTACTGGGCGAGGATGTGGTGACGCTCACCGTGGAGAGTGTCCGCCCGATCGCCTTCGAGATCGGCGACGTGATGAATGTCTACGGGCGCACCTATCGCCTCAACCGCCTGCCCGCCGTGCAGAAGCAGGGCGAAAGGCTCTACACCTACGAGGTAGAGATGGAGGGCGTGCAGTACGACCTCTTGCGCGCCACGTATGATTTGACCATCGACACGACGAGCAACACGCTGCAAGACGTCCAGAGCGACGCCCTCACGGGTGGCCTCCGCCGCTTTGCCACGGTGCTCATCTCGAATGCCAACCGCGTCTTCCCGGGTCAGTGGGCGCTGGGCGAATGTCCCGACACGGCCGCCGACCGCACCCTGACGTTTGGCGAAACGGACAACTGTCTGGCCGTGCTGCAACGCCTCTGCAAAGAGTTCGAGACGGAGTTCGAGATCGCCCAGAGCGGCGGCCTGCGCACGATCCACTTTGGCAAGGTCGGGCAGACGTTCCCCTTCACGTTTCGCTACGGCCGCGGCAAAGGCCTGTACGCCTTGGAGCGGCAGAACGTCTCGTCGGCCAACATCATCACCCGCCTGAAGGTCTACGGCTCTACGCGTAACATCACCGCCCGCTATCGCGCCCAGCGCCTCTGCCTGCCGGGCAAGAAGAAGGGCGAATCCTTCCTCGAGAAAGGCAACGCCGTGAACCGCTTCGGCGTGTGGGAAGCTACGAAGTACTTCGAAGACATCTACCCCAAGCAGAAGGGTCGAGTGACGGCCGTGGACGCCGCCTCGGAGCTCGTCTTTACCGATTCGGCTATGGCCTTCGACCTCTCGGAGAAAGTCACCTCCAAAGGCGCAGACGGCAAGGAGGAGACGAAGACCACCTACCTGCTGCCGGGCACATCGGCCAAGGTGCACTTCAACTCTGGCAACCTCTCGGGCTATGAGTTCGAAGTGGCTAAGTACGACCACGCCACAAAGACCTTCACCCTGAAGGCATTCAAGGACGACCGCGGGGAGACGTTCCCCTCGAAGACCTCCGCCGCCTTCCGCATCGGCGTGGGGGACGAATACAGTCTGCTGGACATCGCACCCCCGCAGGCCGTAGTGGACGCCGCGGAGAAGGAGCTGGAGGAGGCCGGCAGCAAGTACTACGATCAGAACAGCCAGCCCAAGGTGCAGTACGGTCTCACGGTGGCCGAAGAGTTTCTGCGCTCGCTCTCGGGCGTTGGATCGACGTCGGACGTCTTTTCCGTAGGCGATTATATCCCTGTGGAAGATGAGGCGCTGGAGGTGAAGAAGTCCGTGCGCATACAGTCATTCACGCGTAATCTGCTCCGCCCCTACGACTACCAGCTGACGCTCTCGGACACGGTCACCACGTCGATCATCAACCGCATCATCTCCGACCAGATCGAGACGGACAAGATCATCCGTATGAATAACATCAAAGACCCCGCCACGGCGCGTGCCAATTGGCGCCGCTCGCGCGAGGTGATGGCCGCCGTCTTCGATCCCGAGGGGAACTATTACACGGAAAAGATCCGGCCGCAGTCCATCGACACGATCGCCCTCTCCGTCGGCGCCAAGTCTATGCAGTTCGGCCTGACGAACACCGTCTTCGAGCCCAACTATCAGGGCAACCCGAACGCCATCCGTGTACAGGGCGGCGTGCTGACGCATTACACCATCGACGAAGCCAAGGCCCGCTCCTGGACGTTGGCCGACGGCCTGGCGACGCTCTCCGACCCCTCCAAGCCGTACTACGTCTATGCCAAATGCCAGCGCGCGGGTACGGGCGGCGTGATCCTCTTCACGCTGGAGCAGATCCCGGTCGAGAAGGATCCGGCCTATTACCATTTCTGGATCGGCGTCCTGAACTCTGTAGATTCAGAGCTGAAGGCGCGGTCTTTTGCCCCCATGTATGGCTTTACGATGATCAACGGGCGGTTCATCAAGACCGGCCGCATCCAGTCGGCCGACGGCGCGACGTACTTCGATCTGGACGAGGGCGTGATCAGCGGCAACATCAAGATCAAGGGCAATTCGGACTACGCCACCAAGACGGAGCTTCAGGTCGTTTCGGATCAGATCAAGGGCGAGGTGGGCAAGTTCAACGCGCAGCTGGGCGGCACGAAAGCGCAGCTGGACGCCTTCCAGCAACAGACGCAGCAGAACGTGAACAACCTCCTGAATCGCCAAGCCACGGCGGACGGTAAGATCTATCAGCTACAGACGGCTGGGTACATCACAACCGCGCAGGGCAATGCCCTCTACGCCTCCGCGCAGCTGGCGAATGGGAAGACCATCGCCTCTCTCATCACGCAAACCCCGGAGGCGATCAATATGATCTCTCGGAACATCAACATCAACGCCGCCGTAACATTCGAAAGCTACAAAGAGGATAACGCCCAAAAGCTGGCTGCCGTCAACCGACGTGTCTCCAACACCGAAACGACCCTCAGCAACCAGCAAAACCAGCTCAATCAGAAGCAAGGCAAGTATGACCCGTTCGACATCAACAACGCGCGCCTTAACGGCCAGACGGTAATCGAAGGCGGCCTAATCAAAACGAGTTTGATCAATACCGATGCGCTGGTGGTAAAGAAGGCAGCGAGCATCGGTGGATTTCATGTCGATAATGACGGGCTGACATCGGCTTCATCTAATGGCCACAACTTCGCATTTACTGCAATCCAGCCCAACGGCTGGATTCAACTATTCAGAGGTAATGGCAGCAATGGCGGAATAATGAATCTTTATGGAGAGAAATTGGAAATACTTGGAAACACGGCATCTTTCACTGTGTCTGTCAACACGCCAGTTCCCGGATCGGGAGAGTGGAACAACCGGACTCTTGTGAAGATGACTAATCTTCCCCATGTAAATACATTAAGACTTGCCGGTGGTAAGACATTCCGCACACTGAAGATTTGCGAGGAGAATAAATATCTGTGCTGGGAATAGCCATACACCCCGCCCCTCGGGGCTCAAACACATAACCCATAAACCCTAATTAGAAATGAGAGAAATCAGTATGAACAAAGAGCGTGAAAAGCAGTACATCTCCGAAGCATTCACGCCTAAGAAGGCAGCCATAACGCTGCGAGTTGAGTTTGAAGTAGCCACGCAGGGAAATAGCCTTGTGCTGGAGCGTTCGATTACAGGCAAAGACTGGGTGCCCGCCCAAGTGGTTACCGGATTTGGATTCGATGGTAGCGCCGTGGAGTTTGGTGTCGATGGTATCACGCCAGGGCAACAGCTCAGACTGGTAGCCGGTGCACCCGGCAAGGCTATGTATATCGAGTAAGGAGGGCCTAAGCCATGCAAACCATTCATTTGACGGAATACCACCTCGGAGGGGCCCCACAAGGCGGCGCAGCCTCTGAGGGCACGACACCTGCGCCTCAGCTCCCAGACGCTGGCAAGCCGTATGTAGAGAGTGTCAGCTATGACAAAGAAACCAAAAAGCTGCGTCTGCGTGCTCAGAACGCCCGGGCGGGCGAGGTCAAAACGCCTCTGGGAGATTGGCAGGAGTTCCCGATCGAGGTGCCAACACCTACACCGTTACCCGACGCGGGCAAGCCGTTTGTTGAGGGGGTGACATACGACCCTGACACGAAGAAGGTAAAAGTGCGTGCCAAGGTCACACAGGCTGGAGAGGTGAAAGACCCCGAGGGAGAGCTTCAAGAGTTCCCGATCCATGTGCCCGCACCGCCTGCTCCGACCCTGCCAGACGCCGGGCGGCCCTTTGTAGACTCTTGCACCTTCGATGCCACCACCCGGAATGTTAAGGTGCGCGCTCGCAACGCCCAAGCCGGCGAGGTGAAAACGCCGGAAGGAGAGGTGCAGGAGTTTCCGATCAGTAATGTACTGCAAGGCAATGGCTGGTTCATTAACAAGGTCCGCTACCAACTGTTGGTTGACAACAAATCCAGCAGCGTTAGGCAGATCCGTAATAATTTAAGCAATGAGCTATATAGCATTCAGCCCGGAGAGGAGAAAGTAATAGATGTCTATACAGATGCCCGTTCAGGCCCCCCGGTTGGCATGTATAGATTCATTGGAGGGATTGTTAATCACGTTATTCATCCAACCAGTGGATTACTGACTATCGCCATTGCCGTGAAGTATACCGACGCGATCGAGCTCTAACCCTCATGTTATTGTCTCCTTCATAGGGGCGAACCTCCGTTTGCCCCTACCTTCTCTTTTCGCCCCCGAAACCCCTCTGGTTTTGATCCAAAAACCGATTTGGAGCCCAAAATGAGCCTCGGATTGCACTAAAAACCGATTTGGAGCCCGCGGCGAGGGTCATTTCGGGGCCACATTCAACGATGCATAAACAGATAAACATCTATGGTGTGCCCGTAGGCCTACCCACCAACAACCAACAACTAACAACAAACAATGGAAGTACTCTTTGAAGGCACCGGGGCCATGTTTCCCGTGGCCACCGCGTGTTTCTTGTTCGTCTTAACCGCTATCGTGGTCGACCTTATTAGCGGCATACGCAAGGCCAAAGAGAGCGGCCAAAAGATCCGCTCGAAACCGCTCAGCCGCACTGCGACCAAATTCGTCACCTACGAGGGCGCCGTAATCATTGCGGCCATGATTGATTACATGCTGCACTTCTCGCACCTCTTTGTGCTGATGAAGCTACACCCCATCGTCGGCTTCCCCGTCATTACTTGCCTGATGAGTGTCTTTCTCTGCATCATCGAGATTCTCAGCGTGCGTGAGACGGCAGACGAAAAGACCCGCCGCCGCTCTGAGGCTATCGTGCAAGCCGTGATTAAAGCCCTTGGGAATGACAACCTCGCCGAGATTCTACGGGATAAGGTAGAGGACACCCTGCACGGCCACCAAGCGCCCCCTCAACACATCAACAATTCAACCCCTCAACAACAATGAACACTCCAACCCAAACCACCATCCCGCCGGAGTTTACCCCGACCTATGTCCCCTACAGCTACAAAGGCCAACCCGTCAAGGGCGCCTTTGGTCCCAACACCCGGCCGGCCTTTGTTAAGGCCAGCGATCGCGCCTACTACGAGGCAGATAACACGCTCAGCGACGCCATGCGCCAGCTCTTGATCGCCATGGACGTGCTGGACACCGGCGCAGGCATGTTTCCCGTCGGCGACCACAATTACTGCAACACCAAGGCACGCCGTGGGCAGAGCGGGCGCTTTGGAAAAGATGAGGTGGAGGGCAGCCTCGACCAGTATGCCAACTACGCCAACCACGTAGACTTTGCCCGGGCCAAATTGCAGCTCATTCAGCACCCCCGCTGGGGTGTGAACCTCAAGACGGACACCCCCTCGGAGGTGATCGACAAAATCGAGGGCACGCCCATTGTTTGGGGCACCCTCTTCAGCCCCGCCGCACAGCGTGCACTGGAGACGGGCCGGGGCATCGATGATTTGAAGCTCGACTATGAGAAGGCCATCGTGAAGCGTTACCGTGCCCTCGGGATCACCGACATCCATAGCGCCCGCAAGAAGTATTACTGCGAAAAGATGACCGCCATCGGCCGGCAGGTAGCCCTTTACATGGCCGGCGGCGATCCGAACGTGACCTACACGCCCGACTTCGAGCGTAAAGCCCGTCCCATCCCGCCGCAGAACCCCACGCCGATCGAGCCGCCTGTGGTGCCCCCGATTCGCCCGGTCGTACCCGGTGCAGTCGCGCCGCCTCCACGCCCACAGGTACCCGGCCAAACTTCGCCGGGGCCCGTAGGCCCCCAGCCAGATTTGAAACAAGGTCCGCTCCCCCTCACCGAGGAAGCGTTCGACGCGCTGGCCTTCACACGCCGCTCCGAGGCACGTCTGATGAATGGGCAAAAAGTCACCGTGACGGCCGTCGACTTTGCCAAACGGCAGATCAGCCACCACAAAAACGGGCATCCGTATTGGGTGGAGCTGAACCAGATCGCCGCCATCTCCTAACCAATCGCAGCACATTCCGAGAGAGGGGCAGGTCATCCGGCCTGCCCTTTCTTCTTTTCATACACACGCAACGCAAATGAAATTCCTGATCACCTATTACGGCGGCAAGCAGAAGATGCTCAGACACATTCTGCTGCTCATCGCTGCCTTGCTACTTACGGCCTGCCTACCGCTCAAACACACGCAACCCACACGGCAGTCGCACGTGGATTCGGTCTTCGTGCAACGGCTCGTGCCTATCCCGGTGCCGTCGGATACGTCTCTCCTTCGTGCCTTGCTGCGTTGCAATGCAGAGGGGCGCGTGGCGATGGAGCGCCTGTCGATCGAGACCACCCGCAACGCCCGACTGGCTTTCCTATTGGATAGCCTCGGGGAGCTGCAGGTCGAGACCGTTGTCCGGCATGACACCGTGTGGGCAAAGGCTGACAGCGTCTTTATCAATCGAGATGTGGTGCGTGAGGTTGTGCGAGAGGTGGAGCGAAAGACTACCCGCTGGGAGCGGTTTGTTCAAGGCTTTGGCACCGGAGCCTTTTGGGCATGTATTGGTGCACTGGCTTTCATGGTCGTAAAGTTTGGCTTTCGGATATATCGGAGGCGACTGCCTCTATAACAGTCCCCTATGAAGGAAGAAGACCGCCGTCGGGAAGAGGAAGAGCGCCGCCGGGAACAGCTCTTTCGCGCCATCGAGCAACTGATCTACACGGCCTATCTACAGGCGCTTTCCCTGCCTGCCGTGCGCCGTGCCATCGAGCAGAAAAAGGATGATTTCTTTTTCGAAAATAACCACACGGCCAACCGTCAGGTGGAGCGCGTGCTGGGTGTGATGGCCGACCGCCTGAACGGGCTCCTCTTGAATGGCATCCGGCGGGAGTGGGAGTTCAGCAAGGAGGTACTCGATGCGCGGGTGGAGGCGCAGCTGGATCCGTCCACTCGAGACAGGATGCTGCGCGACCGTCTCCGAATCGATGCCACCCAGAGCAGCCGCATACGGTCTGCCGATGCCTTTGTGCGCGAAAAGCAGCGTGACGGGCTGAATCTTTCCGGCCGCGTGTGGAATCTGGCGGGGAATGCAAAAAAAGAGATTGAGGTGATCCTGCAAAACGCCATCAAAGAGGGCCGCCGTGGGACGGAGATCGCGAAGGACCTGCGCCGCTTCCTTATCGAGCCGAATAAGCTCTTCCGGCGGGTGAGAAACAAAGAGACGGGCGCACTGGAGCTGAGCGCAGCGGCCAAGGCGTACCATCCGGGGCAGGGTGTGTATCGCTCTTCCTACAAAAACGCGCTCCGAATGGCGCGTACGGAGCTGAAGGCGGCACAATGTGAGGCGGCGTGGCAGTCGGCACAGTCGAACCCGCTCATTGTGGGCTGGGAGATCCGCCTGAGCAACAATCATACGACGCTGCGCAACGGTAAGCCGTGCCCCTTCCATGACATGTGCGACGAGTTGCAGGGCGTGTACCCCAAGGCTTTCCGGTTCCGGGGCTGGCATCCACATTGTCGCTGCGAGATGCTGCCCATCATTGCCCGCCCGTCGGATCGGAAAGAGTTGTATCGCCGCATCTTCAAGGGAGACGCCAAAGAGCACGCCTCGTGGTCTCCGCGGGCGGTGGAAGAGGTGCCGCAGGTGTTCACGGACTGGGTAGAGAAGAATCGAGCGCGTGCCCGTGGTTGGCGCACCCTCCCACGCTTCATCACGGACAATCCGGCCTACATCGTAGGCGAATACGGGCGGCCAAAACCGCGGCCGGTGGAACTGCCGCCGGGCTTCTTAGACTTTGAGGATCCGCGATTCGATAAAGAGGGCCGTGAAAGGGTTCAAGGCATGCTGTCGAAGTTGCAAACACCAACGGGTGCGCCTGCATTTGTTGCGTTTGAACCTTTTTCTCCCATCATTGTACGGAAACTCTCAGAGTTAATCTCAAGAAGGGAGCGCCAGAAGCTCTTGAAAGCCATAATCGACGACAAAGCCTTTACTGAACTTTCGCGGACGGGAGAATATCGAACGGTATCTCACCCCGGGCACAAGTGGGGCGGATCGAGAGCAACCACCTTGGAGATGGCAGAAGATGTGAATAGAGCCGGTGCCGACGTAGCTTTTTTGCCAGAATACAAAGAGGCTATAAGCGCAGACGCTATTACTCAGATAAACGGGCGGTATTGCATTGCTGACTTCAAACACTGTTCAAGCACAAACGTCAACACGTTGAGTAAGGAGTTGATAGATGGATTCTCTCAGGCAGGAAACATCGTGCTGAAAGTAACAAAAATGGATAGGGGGCAGTTGCGTTCGGCTATTGAATACGTGAAGAGAAACGGGAATGGGTACAATGGGATGAAAATCATAAACAAGTACGGCAAGACACTTGATCTTTCTCAGAAAGATATCAAAACAGGGAGGTACATAAACAAAATACGAGGATTCCTTTGAAAGAAACCCTCGTACGTTTTGCGCTCAAAACCATTTCAGGTTACTATTGCGACTTCGACCAAAGCTATAAGCAAGATACTTACCACTCGTCAATGCGTTAAGGTCGCTGGTGGGGAAACCCCGGTGCAAAAGTAAACAATGGGGGGCGAATCGTAAGACCCGCCCCCAGCGTGGGGGTAGAAGTGCGGCCGAAGCCGGACATCCACCTACCAACGACCCGACTGTATCGGTGCGTTGACATTGCAAAGATAGTCATCTTCCACAGTCTTCGGTCAATGACGCCCACGAGCCGCCCGGCAGACCTTTGCTGCAAGTAATCAATCAAAATCACACATGGAAATGAAACGAATTAGATTATCCAAGCGGGCAAAACGCGTGCTTCGATTACTGGCCGAGGGCGTAACGGAGTGCCCGGCAGGCATGGATCGAGAAGAGTTTTCGCTCGGAGCCTTAGCCCTCAAATACGAGGGGCTCGCTGTATGCCATGAAGAGGAAGGCGGAGACGTCGTCGCCGCAAAGCTGAGCACCAATGGCAGGCTCTATTTGCACGGCGATCGTTCCCTCTGCAAGGACCACCGGCAGCGAGAGGGCGCGGTGGACTGGAAATTTGTCTTGATTATCATACTCGATCTGATTGCCGCCGCGGTTTGTTTAGCCATAATAGCCGTGCGCCTGCATTGGATATAATGGCACAACGAGTTCCCTGAGGCAATGTGCAATTTTTGCACATTGCTGTTTTTTCGCCCTCACCTTGTGAAACTCACTGGAATTGTACGTTTAAGAAGTGGACCTACTTCAACTCGTGACAATCCGTCACGGGTTGGGGCACATCATCTCGAGGACTCCCTCTGAATGATAGCCCGGGAGTTAGTCTGCAAATAAGAAATCGCCTGAAAAAGAGCATCTGAGAACATCCGAAAGCCGCTTCGATCACTCTGCGCGCAAATAAAGAAAGTAAGAGCCGCCCGGAGTCATCCCGAACGGCTCCGTAACTCCTCGACCAACATGGGCGGCGAACTGTTTTAGGCTGCAAAGTGGCGGTAACGCTCTGATCGAGATCTTTTTTGGGCAGAAAGTCGCAGGTCGCGACGAAGTGCCCCATCTACTTTTGCCGCCGAAACAAAACAACCAACAGATTTCAACATGGATAAGATGAAGATGATTCTCGCACTACTGGTGGCAAAGTTCCCAGGCGTGCGGAAGGACGGTCTGAATATGCTGGCGCGCTTGATGGCGTTACAGACGGAGACCGAGGATGAGGCAAAGGCCGCGGTGGAGCGCCTGACCCGGGACGGGGTGGATGCTTTTGTACGAGACTTTCGCTCGGATGTGGATAAGGAAGTATCCGACGGCACACGCACGTTTGAAGAGAATCTCCGGCGCAAATTTGACCTTGTGGAAAAGCAGTCCGAGCCTCGCGCCGATGAGGCGAAGCCAAAGGCTGACCCCTCACCGAAGAAAAGAGAGGGAGCAGACGCTGAGACGGATCTCCAAGCGGTCGTTGCTAACGCTGTCGCCAACGCCGTGAAGCCGCTCAAGGAGCAGCTGGAACGGTACGAGCGTGGAAACGTGAATCAGTCGAGGCTTCAGGCGCTCACCGACCGATTGAACGCATGCAAGGATGAGAGCTTTCGCGCCAAAGCACTGAAGGATTTCGGCCGCATGACGTTCGACACGGAGGAGGCTTTCAACGAATACTTGACCGACACGGAGACGGATGTAGCAGACGCCAACAAGCGCATGGCAGACGCCAAACTGGCCGGAATGGGTCGGCCGATGTTCTCGCAGAAGGATGAATCCGGGGTGACGGCCAGCGTAGCTCGCTACATCAATGCGCAAACGAAGGGCAGCGACGCGTCGCTCGGAGGTAAAGAATTGTAGGCAAACGAAAAACAGAAAAAGCGAAAATGGTAACTATTGAAGGAATGAAAGACCGCCGCGTGGTAAAGTGTATTCTGCACCGCGTGGCCGACATCCCGGGCGGTGTCACGGTATCCGTGGCCGGGCTGGGAGGCAGCGCTGTTGTAGAGGGCACCCCGCTGGGGCGTGGCACGAATGGAATGTACGTGGTGTGCAAGACGGCACGTGTGCTGAATACGGCTAATGCTACGTCTACGACGTACGACGTGAACAAAGGGAGTCACTTCAACGTGGGCGACCGCTTTGCTACGGATGGCGCCAATGGTCAGACGATTGCGAGCATCGATCGCTCGAGAGAGGAAAAGGACGTGATCACCCTCAGTGCCACGCTGGGTGTGGAGGTGAAGGCTGGCACATGCGCCTTTGAATCCGCCGGTGCGAACAAGACACTGAAGGTTGTCCCTGTGGCCATCGCTGGGGATAACTTGGACGTAAAGGCTGGCAACAACCTCTACGAAAATGCGTGGGTGCACGCCGTAATTCGTGAGGAAAACGCCCCAGCCGTGACGGACAAGATCAAAGACGCGCTGCGGTGCGTAACGTATGTATAACGCTTAAAGCAAGAAGGAAACTAAGATGCAAAAGACACTCATGGAAGGTCTGAACGAGAAGGACATGCAAGCCGTGATCCGGACGTACGACCTGAAACCTTACTACTACCCGACCCTCTTTCCGCTGAAGGAGACGAACCTCCTGACCTGGAAGACGCTTGAGGCGCAGGCCGGGCTGAAGATTGCTGCCGACATCGTAGCCCGCGGGGCGACGATCCAGAAGAAGACGCGCGAAGCCATCGAACGCTTTCATGGCAACATGCCCAAAATCGGCGTAGCGCGTGAGAAACTGGAAGACGAGCTGACGGAGTATGACGTGCTGTTGGCGATGGCTGGAAACAGTTCGGATCTAACAGAGATCGTCGAGTTCTGGGCGGAGGATACGAAGTTCTGCTGGAACGCTGTTGCCGCCCGCTTGGAGTGGACAGCCCTGCGTGAAATCTCGCTGGGCAAGGTAAGCCTGAACGGCATGAATAACGCCGCTGTCGTCTCGGAGTTCGACGCGGATTATATGATCCCATCGACACAAAAGATCGGTGTGGCCACGTCGTATGCCGGTGCCACGAATGGCACCCCGTTCACGAACGACTTCCCCAAGGCTTTGGCCATCGGTAAGAAGATGGGCGTGACGTATAAGTACGCCTTTATGAACGTGGACACGTTTACAAAGCTGGCCACGCAGGAGGAGACGATCAAGCGCACCTCGACGCTTGTGCAGAGCTTGACGGACATCAAAGACGCACCCGATGCGGCTACGGTGAACGCCTTCCTGTCGAAGCAGAAGGAGAAATACAAGGGCTTGCAGATCGTGGTGATCGATCAGGACATCACGATCGAGCGGGCGGACGGTACGCGCACGACGGGCAACCCGTTCGAGGACGATGTGATCCTGTTCTCCGAATCGAAAGTGCTGGGCAACACATTCTGGAAGCGCCCCATTGACGCGAGGGATATGCCGGGCAGCGTGGCGCTGAAGGCGATGCACGGGCATACGCTGATTAAGAAGTACTCCGAAGAGTCGCCCGTGAGGGAGGTCACGGAGGGCATTGCCAACGCCTTCCCTGCGTGGAACTTGGCTCGCCGCTCGCTGCTGATGCAGACGAACGCCACGGCGTGGGATAAGAACTAACCAAGCCGCGGGGAGTGATGACGAATAAGGAATACCTGACCCGGTCGCTGGGCAGCTTGGGACTGACGGACGATGACGTCGAGCTGATCCTTGTCAAGGGCGGCATCGAGGCGGATGCGCCGGTCGATGTGTCGGCCTGCGATCGCGCCGTGTATAACCGCATGTCGGTTGTATTGCAGGCCACGATGATGAATGTAACCGAGGGCGGGTATTCCGTATCGTGGAATATGGAAGCTGTGAAACTGTTCTATCGCGCCCTGTGCAACGAGCTGGGAGCGCCTGACGTGCTTTCGACGCGTCCGCGGGTGCGCGATCGTTCAAACCTCTGGTAAGTGTCTCCCACATGAAAAGATGATTCGCGTCAAACAATACCCTCACTACTTGTTCGTCACCGAAAGCGGCGAATCCCGGCAGGATGAGAGTGGCAACTGGGTCGTGACCCCGAATGCCCTCCGCCTGCATGGGCCCTGTCGCGAAGAGACCGACGGACGCGGGCAAGAGATAGAGACGGCGGGCGGCGTCTATCGTCGCTTTACGTCGCTCATTCAGTTGCCGCGCGGCACGCAGCGGGTGGCCGATGGCACGCACGTGGTTATAACCAATGATGCCGCCGGCTCCGAGGTGCGTATCCGGGGTGAGGTCTTGAAGTTTGACGCAGGACAATTGCACGCACGGCTATGGATCTGAAGACATCGTTTGACACGGACGCCATACTGTATGGCATACTCTCTCGCTCACCCTTGAAAGCGGCGCTGAGCGGTGGCATCTACGTAGGCGACGACCGCCCGGCCGACTCGATGGCCGAAGACGTGGTGATCAACACCATCACGCTGACGCAGGAGTATCACCCGCAGCAAGGCGTATCGAACGTGAACGTCTACGTCTCCGATAAGGCCGTACGCATCGGGGCCAAAGAGCAGCTCGTGGCCGACCGGGTGCGCCTGAAGATGCTCACCGATATAGCCGTACGAGCGCTGCGCGAGGCGCACGTCACGGGGCTGGCCATCATCGTAGAGGCGCAGACCGTGCTGCCGGCCGATGGGGTCAGGCAGCATTTCACGAACATCAGAGTCAGCTGGAACATCCAAGGCTGACGCACCATCAAAAAGAAGAAACTATCAATCAACGCAAAAACGAAAAGCTATGGGTTTAATCACTGTCGGACTGGCCGAGATCAAAGTGGGGGCGGCTGCCTCCAATGGCGTAATGCCTACGGGCATGACCAAAATCGGCAAAGTCTATAAAGACTCCTGTAAGATCAATCAGGAAGCCTCGGAGGTGACGGAGCACTTCGAGGAAGGGCACGCAGCTCCGGTGTACAGCAAGCGCACGAAGAAGATCCCGAAGAGCACCTTCCAACTGTGCGACGTCGATCCGGATATGCTGGCCAAATACGTCGGCGGTACGGTGAACTCCGGCACGTGGGAGTTTAACGGCAACGAGCTGACGGCAAACGTGGCGCTCGAGATCATCCCTGAGCAGGGAATGATCTTCCAAATCCCGAATGCGTCCGTCGAGGCGGTGATCAATTCGGACATGTCTTCGAAGGGTATCTTCCTCGTTGACTTTACCGTCACGCCGCTGGCCGTCGATGCTGGCGGAGCGATCCGGGCCAAGAAGAAGGACTAAGAAAGAAGAGACAGAGAGGAGACAAAGCGACTGCTTTTTTCGTGTCATGTCTTTTAGTTGAGAGAGCCCCTGGGGAGGAGTGCGCCGCCGATGCGGGGCGCCTCCACTGGGGGCTCCTTTTGTTTACTCATCCCCGATTATTTAGAAACGCATCATGGATAAAACGATCATAGAGAAACTGGAGCAGGAGCGCTCGGAGCTGAACGCGCTCATCAATCACGGCTGGGAGTTTGAAGTGGAGGGATACCGCACCGAGCTCGCCCCCCGGCGAGGTCTTTGGGGCTACCTATTGCCGCGCAGACGGCGTGCGGTAAAGGCGCGGCAGAAGTATCGCATCTCGGAGCCCACGCTGGGCACCCTCGATCGCCTCTCGGCCGAATGGATCGAGCTGGCTATCGATGAAGAGCGCCTGAAGGGCACAGAGGCCATCGAAGAGGCACGCACGATGGCTGCCCGGCATGCCCGGCGTATGGCACGCATTGTGGCGCTGGCTGTGCTCGGTTCAAACATCCTGAAGCCCACGCCCGGCAGGGGTGGCACGGTGCACTATGAGGAAGACCGGCGCGCGCTGGACGATCTGACCGACCTCTTTTTCCACTCTATCAAACCCTCCGAACTCTTCCGGCTGACCATGACGATCAACGCCATGTGCAACCTCGGGGATTTTATTCACTCTATTCGATTGATGTCCGCCGCCCGGACAACCGTGCCGACTCGGATAGAGGCAGACAGCGCGGACTAAAAAGCCCGCACGGCCGACGTGGCGCCATCTGCGCGCATTTCGGCTGGACATGGCACTACCTACACGAGGGCATCGCGTGGCCTATGGTGCAGCGCATGATGATCGATCAGCCCGACTACGATTATAGCGACAGTCGCCCGGGCGACCCGGATGGAGACATCACCCTTACGGGCGATAACGTGGACGAAGTGATCCGCCGAATCAATGCAATGGGGTAATGCCCCCCCCTCAAATCAACGAACAAACCAAAGAAAGCTCATGGCAGAAACTACAGACGGAGCGATGCACTTCGAGGCGTCGCTCGACAACAGGAAGCTCCTCGGAGCGATAGAAGAAACCATTCGGCGCATCAACGGCCTCTCGGACGCCACCGTTAAGGGCGGTGCGGCGATGGATGCCAGCTTCTCGCAGATGGCGGCGGAGATCAATCTGCGATTCTCCAAGATTGACGGCGCCGTGAACATCCACAAGGAGCATATAGCGGCACTCAGGAAGGAGTACGAGGAGATAGGGCGCACAAATGTTCGCGCTCCGAAGTTTTTAGGCGATAGCGGGTACTCCACCGAACGGCAAAGAGCCATCCGCAAAGAGGTCAAAGAGCGCGAGGCACTTGTGTCCGCGCTGGAAAAAGAGGCTGATGCACTGGCCGAGGCGGAAAGAAAGTTCATCAAACACAAGGAGCAGGTGGAGCGAAACGCCGCCGCACACAACACGCTGCGCGCTCGCATACATGAACTGGAGGCAGAGATGTATAAACTTGCCGATCCTGGCATCGACCAGCAATCGGCGGCTTACCGCGCGCTGGCCGAAGAGCTTGGGCGTTTGAAAGATATTCAAGGTGATATCAAGAAGCAGGGACAGATCCTATCAAATGACGAGGCCGGCTTTCAGGGCATCATCGCGGGCGTCTCCGGTTTGGGCGGTGCGCTGTCAGCCGCCACGGGTGCGATGTCCCTCTTTACGGGGGAGAACGACCAGCTGCAACGCGTTATGGCCAAAGTGCAGGCGGCTATGGCTATTGCCATCGGCACGCAGCAGGTGGCACAGACACTCAACAAAGACAGCGCCTTCCAGCTTGTCACGCTGAATAAACTCAAAAAGTGGTGGGCGGAGATCACCGAAAAGGCGACCGCCGTAAGGAAGGCCGAGGCCGTGGCCACGGCTGCAAACGCGGCTGCCCATGAGGCTGAGGCTGCCGCTACGACCGAGAATGTGGCGGCAAAAGCGGCCGATTCGGCGGCTAACACCACGCAGGCGGCCACGGCAGGAGCGAGTGCGGCTGCCAACTGGACGCTGGCTGCCTCTTTCCGAGCCGTGGGTGCTGCTATTGCCTCTCTCCCCGGCGTGGGGTGGGTCATCGCAGGTGTTACGGCGCTGGTAGCTGTCTTTGCTCACCTCATCGAGAAGTCTAAAGAGGCTCGCCGGGCGCAGGAAGAGATGGCCAAAGCCGTGGCTGACGGCGCCGCAAAATCTGTCTCGTCCGTCAACGGCCTGCGTCAGTCTTACCTCGCTCTCGGCAATGACATGGAGGCCAAAAAGCGCTTTATCGATGACAATAGGGACGCCTTCCGAGAGCTGGGAGTATCCGTTACTTCGGTGCGTGATGCCGAGAATCTGCTTATCAATAACACGCAGCTTTTCGTGGCCTCCGAGATGGCAAAAGCGAAGGCTTCGGCCTATCGTGCCAAGGTGGAAGAGGACACCAAGAAGTTTATCGAGAATCAGGAGAAGATCAACTCCCTGCCGGACAAAGAGCGCGTGCTGATGGGCGGCGGTATGGGTGGCGGCATGTTCGTCACACGGGTAAACAAAGAGAAGCAGGATCTGATCAAGGAGAATCAAGAGCTGACTAAGAACATCGAGGGCTACACGAATAAGGCCGTCGGGCAGATGGCTATCTCCTCCACCCTGTTGACCGCCGCCGGCATCCGTGGCGTCAACCAGTTCAAGGCCGGCACCGTGGGCGCCATCGAGAAGTCTATATCCGTCATTCAGGACAGGCTGAAAGACATGGTGCCCGGATCGAAGGAGTGGACGGCGGCGCAGAAGGAACTCACCCGGCTGCAAGGGCTAATCTCCCCATCCGGAAGGGGTGGAGGCGGCGGCAAAGGCCGTGGCAATGGGGACAAAGACAAAGAGAATGCTGATCGGGAGGCGCTGGAGGCGTTCAAGACGGACATCACGCGCGAGCTGGACCGTGCGCGCACCATCCTCGACGTCTTGAAGACGATCGAAGACCGCCGCCAGAAGCTGAAAGACGACAAGTCAGACCTCGGCAAGGAAAAGCTGAAGTTCCTCGACGATAAACAGTACGACGCTACGAAAGAGGCACGCCGGCAGGAAGAGGCACTGCTGCAATCCTACATCTCCTACTATGATCGGAAGATCGCCCTCGATCTGAAGTATAACGACGACATCGCCCTGCTCGATCGCCGCCGTCTGGCCGCCACCACCGAGGCCGAGCGTGAGCAGATCGACCGCGCCAAACAGATCCGCACGGAGAAATACGAACGGGACAAGAAGACGGGCGGAGACGATGAGTATTCCCGTATGCTAAAGGATTACGGCTCTTTCGAGCAACGCAAACAGGCCATCATCGATGAGTATGACGAGCGCCGTAGACGCGCGCTGGAGCATGGCAATGAAGAGCTGGCCGCCTCGCTTGATAAGCTGGCAGCCAAAGCCCTCTCCGATCTGGCCAGCAAGGAGCTGACCGGCTCGGACATGTGGGCGCAGCTGTTTGGCAACCTCGACGAGATGGCCACGTCGCAAATCGAGGTGCTGATCCAGCAGATCGAGATCCGATTCAAAGAGCTATCCGGTATCTTCGACCCCGTCGACCTGGCGAAGATCCGCGAAAAGCTCAACGAGGCGCGCGACGTGCTGACAAAGGACAACCCCTTCAAGCAGATGGGCGAGGCGCTCCGGGAGATCTTCAATTCCGCGGGCGACGATTCGGCGGAATCGGCCGAAAAGATCAAGCGCAACTGGAAGAAGCTGGGCAAGGCTACCGAGAAGAGTTTCCAGTTTGTAAAGGATGCCGTCGATTCTGCCGCCTTCCTCAAGGACGCCCTCGGAGAGGTCGGCGAGACGGCCATCAGCTCCCTGCAGACGGTGGCCGTGATGGCTGTATCTGTTGCCGCCGCTATCGCCACGGCTGAAAAGGCGAGCATCATCCTGACTATCATTCAGGCCGCGCTGGCCGTGGTGCAAGCCGTGGTAAACGTCATCGGCTCGATCATTAGCAGCAAGAATAAGAAGATCGAGCAGGAGATCAAGCGGCACAACGAGGCCGTGGACAAGCTGAAGAACGCCTACAACGGTCTGCAACACGCTATCTCGAAGGCGCTCGGCACGGACACTTACACCAAGCAGAAGGAGGCCATCGAAAACCTGAAGCAGCAGCAACAGCACCTCAAAAAGATGTGGGAGCTGGAGGAGTCGAAGAGCCGCAAGAAGCGCGACGACAAGAAGATCGAGGAGTATAAAGAGCAGCATAAGCAGGCCGAGCGAGAGATTCAGGATGTGCTCGACAATATGAAGCAAGACCTGCTCCAGACCGACGCCAAGAGCTTTGCTGATGAGCTGGGCGACGCCCTCGTGGAGGCCTTCGGGAAGGGTGAAGACTCAGCCAAAGCGTTCGAGAAGACGGTGGACACCATGATGCAAAACATGGTCAAGAACATGCTCAAGAAGCGCTACCTCGAGAAGCAGGTCAGCGGCGTGCTGGACGGGTTGGCCTCCTTCATGGATAAGGGCGGCACCCCGACGGATGAGATGATCGAGGCGACCAAATCGCAGCTCGAGGGCGTGGCAAAGAATTACTCCGAGAAGCTAAAGACATTCGAGAAGCTCTTCAAGGTCGCCCCAGACGACAACAAGACCCTCACGGGCGCCGTGAAGGGCGTCACGGAGCAGACGGCGTCGGTCGTGGCGGGTCAGCTCAATGCCATGCGGATGGTGCAGAAGGAGACGGCCGCGCAGATGACGACGGTGCTCTTTCACCTCTCCGGCATCGATCGACACACGGCAGAGATGGCCGAAAACACGCGCTACCTGAGGGCCATCCACGACCGCCTGATGCGGCAGTCTGCCTCCGATCCGCTCCGAGCGCAGGGTCGGGCGTAGATGGGCCGAAAAGAGGGAAGCCGGACGTACAGCGCGGGATGACAACACCTGCCTGACGCCCGGCTTCCTTGCCTTTAGACGGCCGGGGGATCAGCCAGCAGGCGCCTAAGGAAGCGCAGCCCCGCCTTTGTCCACGCCATGGTCTGGAACGGCGTGTCGCGCTCTCGGCCGATCATCACGGTGACGGTCTCTGTGTACCCGCAGCCTTCATGCGGGGGGAGCAGCGCCCAGTCGGTATAGCGGCGGGTGATTACGCGTAGCTCACGCAGGCGGCTGGTCAGGGCGCGTCTGTAAGCCTTCTCCCGCGAGGCGGTCTTAGCGCGTGCCTTGGCCCGGCGTTCCTTCATGTCGGCCGGCGAGAGGGTCTCGGGGCGCCATTCCGGATGATCGGCGTAGAGGCGCACCCAGAGCCGGCTATGGGTGCAGGCGGAGAGGAAACGCATATCGGCGTCGGTGAGCACGCTGACCGTCATCGGCCGGCCGTTGCGCCGGCCTTTCGTTTGGCGTTGCTCGAGGGGCTGCCCGCCGGCGGCTATTCGGCGCGCTTCGAAGCGGGTAATGATATGCCCGACCTCGGTATGGGTGAGGCCGGTCTGTTGGGCTATTTCGTAGGAGGTAATGGTCATTAGGGGGTGATTGAGGTGTTGGGGCCTGAGGCCCTGTTGGTTTGTTGAGGTGTTGGGCGTGTACTCCTTGACTCTTACGGTAGCCCCCTCGCGATAAAGTCAAGGAGTAAAGTCAAGGAGTACGCCCCGCGCGGCGCGGTCAAGGGCTCAGCCGTATGGGCAGCCCGGCGTGTACTTACTGCAATGGGAGAATAAAAGGGTTATCCCATTAATAAAAGATCACGCCGTACTGCTTGCCATCTGCAGCAGTTGTCAAATATTCTTTGACAACTGAATTTGCCTCCAATTCTTTCTCGCTTATTATGTTAGACACATGGTAGCTGATTGACTGCTTGGAGGTGCAAAAAAGCTCCGCCAGCTGATTTTGGTTCATTCATACATTCCCATCTATAGCATTACGTCCATGAATATTTTGCGTGGAGTCATTGTCGTGTTTGTTAGCGTTTATCTCATTAAGAAGTTTCTAGTCTGATGGGCAGCCCGGCGTAGACCCAAGCCAGGAGGGCGGCGTCGCGCATGTCCTGCGAGGTGCGCCGGGTGTAGCCCGTGAACTGGGCTAGCTCGGCGGCGGTGATCTTGCCGTCCGGGCCCCGCCAGCACTTCTGCAAGGGGCGCTGCTCGACGGTCTCGATGCCCATGTGCCGGGCCATCTCGACGATCTTACGGCCCACCTCGTGGTTACGTCCGGCCGCGCGACCGATGGCGGCGGCCTTGCGGCGACTGTCTCCGGCCTGTACGTGCCAGTTGGAGCGGTTAAGCCATCCGGCCTCGACGACGACGGTAAGGGATTCTCCGAGGGCGTCCGTGGCCTGCTTTGTGGCGTGTAGGTCGTCGATCAGTTCGGGGAACGTCTTTGCCTCGCAATGCAGCTCCCGGGAGGGGAGGTGGAGGAAGGCCACGCCCGACCGATCCACGTCAGGGTCGATGGCGACGATGTGGCGGGGGTGCTTTTCTACTTTCGTTTCCATCGCTCTACTTAGTACTGTCATACCATTCATATTCTCCCTCTTCTTCGTTTTCTCCCTCTTCTAATTCAAAGGCTAAAACGTCTGCGATTTCTGTCATACGTACCACACCGAAAAGGCCGTAGTTGATCATATCCCTATACTGATCACCGGCAAACTTATGATAGCCTTCTTTTGTCATGCTGCCAACCCTATACTGGTTCTCGATGCTTTTAAGTCGTCGAACCTTTGTGTAGATCATATCGGCCAAAGTGCCTATTCGTTGTTCACGCCAAAGTTCGCCGTAATCATCGCCTTTTTCGCTTATCAGTGAGAGGGCCGCCTGCATTTGATCCGTGTAGAATTTTAGTGGAGCTTCTGGAACTAAAGACTGCACACCTAATCCACCTTGCCGCAATGCGATTACGCCGTAATTCACTACAGCCGCAAATTCATCGCGAATGCCTTCAAAGAATGCGAATCCCAACCTCATACTCTTATCCCTGTCTGTTAGTCGCCTCTTTAAGATGGTGGCTTTCATAAAGAGCTGGTCGGTTATGGTCTCGGGGTGCATGTAGCAAAAAGAAGCACCGTAAAGGCCGAATTTCTCCTCGAATATGTCTTTGCAGAAAGATACGGCGTCCCGCAGGTCTACTTCTTCCATCGTTAGGTCTGGGTTGACTTCGGGTTGTTCCCTCTCTTCCTTCTCGGCGAACTCTTCGTCTGGGTCTTCCTCTTCTTTTGCTTCGTGGTTGGGAGCTTTGGAGGTTTGCGTATCCTCTTCAGGCTTTACCGCTTCCTCGGCCTCTTCTTCCTTCAAACACTCGAGTATCTCTTCTAAAGGCTTTCCCATGTTATCAAGCTGCCAGACTATATCAAACTGAATAGTAAAGCTTGCAATTTGAATCCATTTCCTATTGATAAAAAGTAGACAGTCTGCTTTATGCTCATTTGGTTTTTTCCAAGTTTCAGCAAAAGAAAATGGTAACTCTGGATCTGACAGGTATACATATAGAACTTGATGCCCACACCTCTCTGTCTCTTCTGTCACGTAGCTGTTTATACAGCCGCGTTCGCCGGTTTCCGAGGCGTCTATTTTTGCTATTGCTCTTAAGCTGTCACCTCGCTCTACAGCCTCGATTACTTGAAGCGCCAATTCGGGGTAATGAAATCCCATGCGCCTCAACTTGTCGGTGTTAAGGCTCACACTCATCTCTATATCTTTCGTGCTGAACTCACTGTTTTTGCTTTCCTCTTTCATCTCTATATCTGTTTTATCAATCATCTTCCATTCCATCGTTTGGTGGTAAAACGCCGTACCCGAACCGGATCCGAAAGGTCACGGTGGCCTCCATGACGTCGCGGGAGAACCGCACCACGTCTATTTGGTTGTCAGGGTTGGCCACGGCCGCGCGGTATTCCGCCGTGATCCTTTCGTGCCGGCTGGGGGCTTTCGTCTCGTTGTTTGTTTCCATTCCGTGTGCGCGTTTAGAAGGGTAGATCGTCTTCGCCTCCGATGGGGGTGCCTGCGGGCACCTGCGAAGTTTGACCCGCTACGTGCTGGGTTGCGGTGGGCTGTGTGGCTTGCGTGGATCCCTGTGCGGCCGGTTGTGCGGGGCTGCTGCCGCAGAGGTAGACTTCGCGGGCGTTGACGTTGATGTCTACACGCGTCTGGCCGGTGCGGTCGGTGTAGAGATTGTTGCGCATCGTACCGCGGACGAAGACCTTCGCGCCTCGCTTGAGGTACTGGAAGGTCGAACCGCCCTCGCCGTACCAATAGATGGACAGCCACGTAGTGCGTTGCGTGGGGGGCTCACTGGGCTTCTGTGCGCGCACGTTTTCGGTGTGCGCCACACTGAAGCAGGTGTACTTCTTACCTGAAAACTCTTTCACTTCGGCATCCTTTCCGAGGTTGCCAATGACTTCGATTTGTAGCATAGTCGTTTTATCGTTTTTGGGGTTAAATAATTCGTTTTCACCGCTTGCAGGCAGCTATGTTTATGCGGTGAACAACCTGCTCGGAATAGGTCAGGCAGCCTTCGTATCCGCGGGCGTATAGCTCTCGCATCAGCTGGCGAGGCGTGAAGGCCTTCAGATCCGGATTGAGGGGTACGTCCGGGCGCTGCATGACGACTCCGAGGCGTTCGGCCGAGGCTTCGTCCAGCGCGTCCTCGAAGGTTTGGCGGGCGTCTTTCAGCCGACGTTTGCTGTCGCGGAGACGGCGTTCCTTGGCGATGCGAAGGCGATAATAAGCCTTGCTGAAGGCCTTGGAGCAGGCCTTGCAGCTGTTCTGCAGGTTGTCCGCATTGTTGGTGTTGCGGTAGAACTCGCTCACGGGCTTCACGGCGCCGCAATGCGAGCAGCGCTTCGTTTTTGGTTGGATGGATTCCATTCGTAGGGTGGTTATCGGGGTTTGATAGATACTTGCTTACACGCCCGTGTGGCCAAAGCCGCCGCAGCCGCGCGCCGTCTCGTCGAGGCCGTCCACGGGCTGCCATTCGACGCGTGCGTAAGACGTTACGACGAGCTGCGCGATGCGGTCGCCATCATAGACCGTGAAGGGCGTGTCGGAGAGGTTGGCGAGGATGACACAGATCTCTCCGCGGTAGTCGGCGTCGATCGTGCCGGGCGTGTTCAGGACGGTGATGCCGTGCTTGATGGCCAGCCCGCTGCGTGGGCGTACTTGCGCCTCATAGCCGGCTGGGAGTTCGATGCGGATCCCGGTGGGGATCAGTGCCCGCTGCATGGGTGCGAGTGTCACAGGCTTCTCTAAAGAGGCGTGGAGATCCATCCCGGCCGAGAGCGGCGTAGCGTAGCCGGGCAACGGGTGGCGCGATGTGTTGACGATTTTCACTTTCATCTGTGGGTTGTGATTATGGGGTTTGTATGGGGGCGTCTGTGAGGGGGATCAGCTGGCGATCCTCCGAAAAGGTGTAGATGGGCATGCCGCGTTTTAAGGCCGCACGCCGTTCGATCTGCGCGCCGCGTGACCGTTCCCACCCGCGAAGCATGCAAACGCCGTCACAGCGCCTGAGAGTGGCCAGATCAGCGCGCATATGCTCCGCCCACGTGGCGTCCCGGGGCAATCCGTTGTAGATCGGGTTCACAGGATGGTGTCCAAGCTCGGAGAGTCGGCGGGCGGCCACGGCAAAGCGTTTGACGGCGATAGGGTAAGGCAGGCCGGTGATCCGGCCGCTGATGTAGATTCTCATTTCGGAGAGTTGGGTGTTATGCGGTTTGGGCTTCAGCCTGCCGGCGGATGGCGTCGGCGGCTTTCAGTTGGCAGTATTCGGCATAGGTAATGGCGCCGGCCGAGGAAGCCTCACGGGCGGCGTCGCGCTGTCGGGCGACCTTTTCGCGCTGATAGCGATCCAGCTCCGAGCGGCGGTCGCAGAGGTAGGCTTGCAGGCCAGAAAGCACCCGCTGAGGGTCGACCACGCCGAAAAACTCGCCGTAATGCCCTGCCTTGAAGCGATGGAAGAACATCATCAGCTCGGCCGTTTTTAGGTAGGGCACCTCGACCAGCATCATGCGAGCCAGCTCCTGCATCTGCGGAAAAGTCATTTTGCGGCTGACCCCGCAGAAGTCGTTCAAGTTTTCGACCTGTGCCATCAGCCACAATTCGGCAATCTCCTCCGTGTAGGCGGCTCGAACGACCGAGAGCGTGGGGGATGTGCCCATGTAAGCGCGCTCCGGGTAGCGCGCGACCAGCGGCTGCACGGCAGGGTTAAGCAGCTTCAGGAAAGTCTGCGCATCGCCGTACCGCTTACGGGTTTCCGAAACGCGCTGCATTAAGGGCGTCGGCTTTGGCGCAGGCGTTGGCAGCCATTTCGGCGAGCTGTCGCTTTCGCTCTGCGTTTTCAGCGCGCTCTCTATCCATTCGGTTTTGATACGTTCCATTGAAGTTTGGTGTTTGTGGGTTGAATTGTGGGGCGTTTGAGGCGTTGGCGTTTCGTTTCTGCCAGGTCACGAGGGCAGCCCGCCAGCTTTTCATGGGATTCTTGCCCACCTTCCAGCCGTTCGACTCGTAGTGGTTCATAAAGAGCTCCGCGTCTACATTGTAGCCGCGCTCGGCAATACAGGCTTGTACCTCTTCCAGCGTGGGGCGCTTCATCGGTGTGCGAGGATTTGCAGGCTTGTCCACCTCGCTCGGTGCAACCTCTTCGGCCTCGACCTCTTCCACGGCTTCGGCTTCGGTTTGCAAGGCGTCCGCCGACACCCCATTGTGATCCGCCCTGCCGGGGGCGTCCGTTTCGGGGCTTTCGATGTTTACGGGCATGTCATCTTGCGAGTCGCTTGTCCCCTCGCCTTCGTTTTCGCGCGCACGCGCCATAAAACACACGGTTTCTGCTTTTGCTTTCTCTTTTTCTTTATAGGGGGTTATAGGGGGAAAGGTTTCTTTTTCTCTTTCCTTTTCCTCTTTAGTTTTTGCATCGGGGGCGGTTTTATGCGATTCGCATGCTTTTTCGATGCGATTCGCATGGTTTTCGGATGCGATTCGCATACCGTTTTCGGCATCCCAACGTATGGAGGCGGCATATTGAGCAGCCTCCGAACGCTTACGCTCATTCTCTTCCGCCTCGTTGACGTGCCTAATCAGTCGCTCAGAGTAGAACTTTTTGCCGCCGTCGGTGGGAGTGAAGAGTCCGAAGTCTTCGACGATAGACTTAATCCGGCGCGCACTCACACGCAGGTCGAAGGCCAGCGCCTTGTAGTCTTTCTCGAGCACGCAGCCCGGGGCGGCTTGCAACATCTCTATGAGCATGAAGTAGACGCCGTATCCTTCGGCGCCGTATCGGATGCGCAGGGCGACGATCTTTTCGTCGTTGCGGGCGTTGCTGTCGTGGTTGAAGTAAGTTTTCTTGCACATGGCTATGGATATATATAATTGTACGCGTGCGCGCGTTCCTATCTATCTGTTTTATGTGGGTTGCATGCCCGAGAGGCGCATATCCTCTTTGGCCTTACTGATGAGCGTGCGGCACCAATCGAGGCGGTGCACGCCGCAACGGTTCACGCGTTCGGCGAAGTCCACCAAATAGCGCTCCTCGGCGCAGAGGCTATCCACGATGGCGTTTATCGCTTTCGCCGTGGCTCCGCCTTGCTTGGCCGTCTTTCGGAGGGCGTCGAACGTGTCCTCCTTCATGCGCGTGTTCAGGTGGTGCTTAGCGTCGGCAAGGAGCTTTCCGGATCTCGATATATACGGAGCGAGCGTCTGTCCGTACTCGATCACCTTGGAGACCTCCTCGGAGATGGTTTCTTCTTCGCACGCCTGTATCACCTCCAGCTCTCGAAGGATTTGCTCTTTTGGCGTTATATGTAATTCCATTGTGAGGGTATATGCCGGGGGCTTTACTCACCCCCGGCTACATGATTCATAATCCTTCCTAATCCTTCATAGATTGTGAAGAATGGGTTGCGTCAGCGACTGTTTCCTTTTTGGAAATAGTCGTTCGTGGTAAAGTGATCAGCGCGTGCTCTGCCTCGCGGAAGGCAGCGCGTAATACCATTTGCGGGTTGCTCTCGGGGGCGTATCTGTGATTCATATACATACTAAGATCCTCGAAGGCTACCTCCATGCTGTCAAGCCCTGCTGTGTAGCGATATAAAGATCGGAATATATCGAAGCAGAACCGCTGGTAACTGTGTATCGTTTTGCATGTAATACCGCTTTTTACTGACTTGCAAAAGGCGTCTACCTGCGTGGGCTTGTATCCGTATAATACCATATACGCACGATACACCCTGTAAAACCTGCCATCTATACTGCCATCTTTGTAGAAAAAGATCATTCCCGAAAGAAGCCAGACTCGATCTAATCGTTCCTCCCTGCTGTGGGTCTTTATGTACTCCGCGCGGGCGCGGTCGTGTGATTCTTTTCTCATTGTGCTGCCTCTATTAGTTTCGTCTCTATCTCCTTGAATACACGGCGTACTGTTGCGCCCGCGTACGGTTTTTGTCGGTCTTCCATATACATGCGAATGAACGCTCTTTGGGCTTCTCTTGTCATATACTCACTGGGGGTGGATTCATTGTAATAAAATACTGCAGTGAGGATTTTGCGCGCAAAATCAAACTCTTTCAAAATGTCTTTCTCTCCAACAATCGAAAGGCATAAGCTATCAATATCTGATATATTGAAATCATTCTCAAGCGTGGATTTGTATACGTCCAACCATGCTTTATTTTGTTCGGTCTTATCCGCTCTTTCTATTACACCGGTGATGTAATCTATAAGAAGGATAACAGCTCTCAGGCGCTCGCGTCTTACGGCTTCACGTCGTCTTTTGGTAATGGTGTATGCCATGCCTTTGCGTGTCCATTGAGGCCATGCTTTCGCGCTGTTCATATTGCCACCTCCAGTTTATGGGTATTGCAGATGCGGTGCAGGAACTGGCGGCCAGGCTCCGTCCAAACGGTGTAGACGGTGGTGTCTGGGCGGCCGTCGCTGTGATCGAAGGCAACGGTGCGCGTCTTGGTGTAGCCTTTGCCGGAATGGTCGGCGGTGGTCATCCAGCGGCCGCTTTGGCGGAAGATGATGCCCTTCTTCTTCAGATAGGCTGTGAGGTGGGCAACGGTTCGGAAATCCAACTCTTTGGCCATCTGCGTAAACGTGTACGTGTTGGGTGATTGAAGCACCTCGTCGGTGTATTCAGCTTTGGGCTCGAGTACGCGGATATGCTCTTGCTGCACTTCTACACGCCCCTCGAGCATTTGCAGGCGCTGCTCCTGACGTTTGAGTGTGGCGTCTGCCACCTTCAGTGCGCGCGCCATGATCTCTGCCGGGGTCTCGTCCTCTTTAGCTGCGATGTAGCCGCCGGTGTGATGGATGGCGGGAAGTACCTCCTCGCACACCCAGTCTTGAAATTTCTCGGCGTCCGGAAGGCAGGAACGCATAACGAGTCTATAGACTTCAGACTCCGGAATGAAAAGCACATTAACACCTCCTATGCCATTGGAGTGTGCGACATATCGCTTCGTTATATTGCCTGATTTACAGTGATCTGCGACGGCCTTTGGTGGGTTTGTGTATCCCAGTGCCGAGGCTACATCGGTTGCAGCGAATAACGGGGCACCGTTTTCGTTGGTGACAACTCTGATTCGCCCGAATTGCGGGCTGTCGAATAATTGGATCTGATTATTTCTTTCCATGATTGTGAGTGTTGAATTTTCGGGTAAGGATGTCAACACACAGCCCGTGCGGATCTGTACCGTCGGGGAGGCTGTTGATGAAATGCCTGAAGTCTTCAAGCAGTCCGTGTTGAAGGATAAAAGCGTAGGCTTTGTTCTTTGCGTTCTTTTCGGTCAGGAACGCGGCGCGGGATACGGTGTTTCGCTCCGTTGGCGTGCACGTGTGGCTACTATGCTTCACCTCAAGCGCAATTTTCATCGTCTTTGGCATGAATGAAAAATACGGGTGTATGAAAAAGGAAAGGCTGTCGCCTCCCGTCTCGCCAAAGACGATTACTGACTTTGCAGTGCAGCAATCCATCGGGATTTGACAGCCTATACTTGTTGTAGCGTATAGCGCCGTAATTGCAGCAACGAAAAATGCTACACTTACAGAAGTCGTTATGATCGTCTTTGGCGAAGACGCTGCAAAAGTACCCGTATTATTCATTCTTGCTATTGCCATTGAAAAAATCCCACGACCTAAGTTCAACTTAGGCAGCTCCCTCCTTCTTTTTGGCCCTTTTCTCAAGATCTGGCGTTTCATTCCCTTCAGGGTCAGAACTGCACACGATGAGGGTTCCGTTCAACCAAATCTTACCGAATGCTTGCGCGTAACCAAGCACCTGGGCACAGCCGTACACTTCTGCCTCATCGTACACTTGAGCTTTGTCGTACACGCGTGCCATATCATATACCTCAGCATCGCCATACACTTGGGCGCTACCGTAGATCATGGCCATGCCAAAAACCTTGGCTCTACCATACACCGCGGCAGAGTCGCACACACAAGCCTTTCCGTATACCTCGGCGCTACCGCATACATGGGCACTACCGCGCACCCTGGCGCTGCCGTACACCTTGGCGTATCCATACACGCGGGCGCTGTCGCAAACTGACGCACTGCCTTGTACCCGGGCGTCGTAGTACACCTCGGCACGTCCACTCACTAACGCGCGGTCTCCCACGGTCGCGTCGTCCCACACTTTCGCCTCACCGTCTACCCAGGCCTCGTCCTGGAGATTGTCTTCTGTCTCTATCCAGCCGCCCTTATCGCCCTTCTTGGCGTGCAGACTGTCACGTGTGGCCATGATCCGATACAGCGTGTGACCGCAATGCGCTATGGTCTCTTCTGTCAGTTTGAAATGTCTTTCTACTTCCATGTCTTTATCTATTGATTGGTTTTTTGAGGTAGGGACAAAAGACTTTTCGCCCCTACTGGTTATTTATTCGGTGGTGGTGTCGGGGATTGTCATGAGCCTAGTGATCACTTCCACGATGGGGGACTTGGAGAGCGAAAGCAGCTCCCAGTCCGAGACGCCGCCGCGAAACTCCGCCTCGAGGCGCTGCATGGCGTCTTTCAAGGTCTCCGCCTCAATGAGGTAGCAGAAGGTCTGTTCGCGCTCTGTACCTGATTTCTCATCGAGGGTGGTCAGGGCTACTTTAGCTAAAAAGAAAGGGTGCTCCCATTCGCCGCCCTCGAGAAAGACCTCTTGCAGGCGCTTGCGGGTGACGCCCTCAATGGTGCCGTCGCCGTCGCCTTCAAGCTCCGCGGTGATTCTCGTGGCAGCCTCCGTGACGGATAGCGCTTCGACGAGGTAGGGCTCCGTGAGGGTCTTCACGCAGTCTTCGATCATTACGTCGTGTGTGACTTTGCATTCATACCATGCCATGATTCTGTTCTCCTATTTGTTTTTTTGTTGTGATTAAGTGAGTTCGATGGTTTGCCCACGGTCGGCGGTGATGACCTCGCGGCCGGTGGCGCGGGCGATTGTTTTGCGGAATGCGGCCGCGTCGGAGTTGCGGTCGGATAGGTGTATAAGAATGATGCGGCGCGTCTCGGTGAGGTCGTTGGCCTGAAGCGTCTCGCGGCAGGTGTCGAGGCTCATGTGGCTCTCGATCACGCGCACGCGCTGCGCCTCAGAGACTTCACCCCGGCGGGCGTTCTCGGCCAGCAGGGCGGTGTCGTAGTTACACTCAAGGAGCCATGTATTTACGCCGTCGAACGTGTAGGGCAGGAAGCGCGTGTCGGTGGCAAAGACCAAAGCGCCCATCTCGGTGTGCGCCACCATGAAGCCCAGCGGCTCGGCGGCGTCGTGCTTCACATCGAAGGGGAGCACATTGAAACCGCCTACACGGAAAGGCTTGGGCGGGCGCACGGGGTGCGAAAACGTCGAGGCAAGCACCTCTTCGGGGAGCTTCATCAGTGTGCCCTCGGAGGCGTAGAGTGGCAGGGCAGACTGGATGTACTTCTTTGCGTGCCGGGCGTGGTCGCCGTGCTCATGGGTGAGCAAGACGCCAGCCACACGCCGGAGGTCGAAGTCGACGGCGCGCTGGAGGTCGGCGAGCGGGCAGCCACATTCCAAGGCGAGTGCCTCGCGGCCGTTATCCAATACGTAGCCGTTGGCGGCGGATGAGCTTCCTAAGATGATGAGTCGCATGTCTCCGAATCAAAAGGGCACTGCCGTGGCGGCGGGGGCGGCTGCAGGCGCCGGCGAAGCTGGGCCGGCGGCGGGTGGTACGTTATCGATGCTGAGCGGGGTGCGGTTGGCCTCGGCGGCTTTCTCGCGCTCGAGGCGCTGGGTGACGTCTTCGTAGGTGGCGTCTTCGGGGATGCCGCGCTCTTCGGCCGTGTACATGGCGCCGAGCTGCGTGGGGAAGGCTTCGCGCAGGGCTTGCACGACGGCCGTCTTGCGGATCATGGTGGCGCGCATGGCATTCCAGGTGGACTGCTTGCGGTCGTACTCGGTGAGCGATACGCGTGCCGTGGATGGGTACTTGCGATCCGTCCTGTAGACGCGCGCCCAGCCGCCGAGCAGCTGATCCTCGGGGAGGAGCAGTGCGCCCTCTTCCTCGACGATGTCGCTGCCGCGCTTGACGATCAGGCCGGCCTGCAGCCCGTCGAACTCGGGGCAGCTCTCGGCGCGCTTCAGCAGCGCTTCTTTCGAGACGATCATCTGGGCCGGCTTGTCGCCGTACTTGACGAGGTAGGCCTCATTCAGGAAGGGGTTCAGGCGGTTGTATTTGCAGATGGCGATGAATTGCACAATGTCTGCACGGGGGATGTTGCTGCCGCGGGTGAGGTAGTCGGTGACGATCTTCTCGCTCAGGGCGACTTCTTCGCCGTTTACGGTGTAGCGGGTGATGCCTCTCTCTTGGGGCGTGGCTGTGCCCTGCGGCTGCATGGCCGGGGCGGTGTGGGTGGTTTCCATTTCTGTTTGTGTGTTAGGGGCTGGAGCCCTGTTGAATTGTTTAGGCGTTTATCTGTTTTGGGTGGGGGGCGGTGGGCATGTGGCCCAGTCGCCCCACCGTGGTTGGTCATTCGACCGCTTCCTTCGTTTCGGGTTGGAAAACGGCGGCGGCCTCTTTCAGTACGGCGGCCAGCAGGGAGCCCTTTAGGCCGTCGGGCAACGGGGTGCTGGTAGCGCTCAAATAGAGGCCCACGGATCCGTCTGGCCCGGCCTGTGCGCTGCCGAAATACTGCGTACTGCCGTCTTTGGCGGTGCGCCGAAAGCTGGCCGTGAGTTCAACGGGCGTGCCTTCTGGATTGCGTTCTACACTGATCTCGACGGTCACATTGCCGCCGGCTGCGGGCACCTCGATCGTGCCACGGGTGATTTGCTCTGTTACGTTCATTTTGTTTGGGGTTTATTGAATGGGTTGGATAAAGGACACGGCCTCGGAATGGCTGAGCCGGATCGTACGGCCGTCTGCGTCCATGAAGTTGTAGTGATTGATCCCGGGATACACGAAGGTCACGTACTCTGGGCCCATCGGGCCGTTGGTGTAGACGTATTGCTCACCGTGTTGGAAGGGGATTTGTGCCATAGGAATCGGGTGCGTGTTTAGTCGTTCTCTACCCGCATCGGCCTTACGCCTTGCGCCACCTTGAGCAGGATGGCCTGATGGTCCATCCGGGGGAAGTGGGTCACGCGCTCGGCGCCGTCCACGAACACGGGGGCCGAGACGCCAGCATGCTGTTGCAAGACGCGGATGATCTCCAGTCCCGCCCAGACCTGCGCGGCCGTGTTGGCCACCGGGTAGGGTACGCCGTCGTCGCCCACTAGCGGCACACAGGTGTCCACCTCGCCGCCCTCGTTGGTGTACTCAAAGAGGCGGAAGCGAACCGTGCGGAAGAGGCTGTTCACCCGCTGCTCCACGGTCTCGATGCGGGCGCGGGTGTAGCGGCGCATGGTGTCCTCGTCGCGATCGGCGTCCGAGAGCTGCTGGGCCAGCGTGCGCGCCTCTTCGTCCAAGCGCCGGATCTCGGCGCGGAGGCTGTCGGCGGTGTCGCAATCAGAGAGCCCGCGGCGGATCGTGTCGCGTTCACGGTTGAGGGTCGCCAGTCGGGCGGTGATGGCCTCGCCACCATTCGGCTCGGACGCCGGCAAGGTCTGCGGGGCGTCAGCCTCCATCGCGGCCAGTTCATCGGCCATAGCGCGGTACGCCTCATCCGCCATCGGATCCACCGCAGCCGGCTCCACGCGGTCAGGCATCTCGGCCAGCTCCTCCCGGAGGATCTCAGCACTCGCTTCCGCGTCAAAAGCATCGGCGGCAGCTCTGTCCAGCCGCGCCTCGGCAGTCTTCATCTCCTCCTCCAGCCGGGTGATCTCCGCCTTCGTCCGGTGGCCGTCGGTTTGGATCTGGCTGAGGCGCTCGTTTTTCGACTCCTCGAAGCGCCGGCGATTGTCTCGCTGCATCTCCTCCGGCAGCGGCTGCAGGCAGTGCGGGCACACGCTGTCGCCCGTGTAGGGCCGGGCGCTCTCGGCGTACCACGTGGCGCGCAGGCGCTCGCAGGCCTCTTCCTTTTGGTTGATTCGGTGGGCCAGCTCGTCCACCTCCCCTTTGGCGTCTTTGAGTCTACGCGTCGCCTCGGCGTCTGCTGCCTTGAGGTCTCGGAGACGCGCCTCGACCTGTCGGCGCCCCTCGTTCTTCTTTTCAGCCTCCTCGATGGCGGCGCGGCGCAGCTCGGCCGTGCGGCGGGCCATGCGGGTCTTGAGCGCCTCGACCTCCTCCACCCGGCGACGGGCCTCGGCGCCCCGCGCACGCTCCCGGGCGGCAAAGTCGGCCGCCTCCCGGTTCAAGTCGGCCAACCGGGCGTCCACGTCGGCCAGCTTACGCTCCCAGACATCGCGGGCGTCGGTGGTGGGGATCATGAGCCGCGTCTGATCCGACCGCGCGGGGATCTCCTCGAGCGCCTTCCTGAGCTTCCGCTTGCGGGCGGCCAGCTCCCGTTTGTAATCCTCGAGCGACTTATCCGAGAGGCGTGCCAGCAGATCCGCGAGGCCGTCCACGCTGGCCTTTACGGCCTCCTCGTCCACGCCGCCGGCCAGCTCGAAGAGCTTCTCGCGCTGTTTCTCCCACTTCAGGCGGGGGAAGCAGCCGGCGTCGGTGAGCAAACGGAAGACGTCCGCGGGCGCCAGATGCTCCGCCACCCAGGCGTCGAACTCGCTCATCTTTTTGGGCACATCGTTGATCGTGTACTCCGTCTCGTTGCCTTTGAATACGGGCTCCGTGGCGCCGCGCGGCTTACTCCAGACCTCCCGGAGCGAGCGCCGCAGCGTGTGCTGCCGACCGTCCACGCTGAGCCGACACTCCACCGTCGCGTCCATACGTCGGAGCATCTTGCCGGACTCGATGCGTTTGATCTCGCAGTCTTTTCGGTCGTCCGCATCCTTGCCGAAAAGCGTCCAGAGGAAGGCGTCCATCAGCGTAGACTTGCCCGTTCCGTTATCGCCGCAGACGATGTTCGTCCCGGCCGTGAAGCTGACCCTAACGTCCCGCGCACCGCGGAAGTTCAGTAGGTGCAGCTCTTCAATCGTTATCCTTTTCATTGTGATTCGTGTTTAGTGTGTGATTAGTCTTTACGCCTCTGCCTTCGGGCGGGACGCCTCTTCTTTTGATGCCTGTTTAACACTCTCATAGAGCGCTTTTGCAATACCCAATGCGAAGCGTTGGTCTATCGATCCCAACCAGCTAATAATGATTCCAATCATGACTTTGCGTCCCTCTTCGTCTGACGCCAAAGACTGCCCCGAAATGTTTGTAAGACGATCCTCGCGACCTTGGAGCAGCCTTGTTACGAGCCCTCCCTCTCCAGCGATCAGTAAAACGAACCTGTTTTCACGGTCCTTCTGCGCCATGGATCGCAGTTCATCTGCTATTTCGTCTACTCTGTCTAAAAAATCTTTGTCAGGCGTCGTTTCGCCCATGTTTACTTTCTCTGTTTCCATTTCTTTCTATTCGTGTTTAGTGTGTAATTACTGTTGTGTGTCGTGTTATGCCGCCGGAGCTGCCGCGGGAGGCTGAGCGCCCGGGCGGTCGTTGTTGTCGTGCTTGCTGTCATTCGACGGAGATTCCGGTTCGCCGTCGCCGTCGGAGAGCTCCGGCAGGTCGATCCGGCGTACCATGCGCGCGGCGTTCATGAAGTTCACGGCCACGGCGATCCAGACCCACACGGGGGCCTCTTTGATGATGCACACGGCGCAGAGCGAGAGGGCGAAGTAGATGGCCACCCAGCGGTCGCGCCACGTGAGGCGTGACCAGCCCGTGGACTCCAAGAAGAGGTAACGCGCTTCGTCGATGAAGGTCTTCATAGCCGTGTCCTCCGTCCTTGCCCCAGGGTGATCAGACCCGCGTTCGGGTCCACCGGCAGGGCCTCGTTGAAGATGAACTCGCGTTCCATGACGCGGTCCAGATCGCCCCGCCGGTAGGTAATGCCGCGGCCATCGCGGCGCACGCCGTAGCGCACCACGCCTGCCTGTCGCATCCGTTTGAGCGTCTCCACCGAGACGCCCGTGTAGATCGCCGCCTCGCGCTCGCTGTACCACTCTTTGGTCACGGCCGCCGCCTGTCGGCGCTCCGCCCGCCCGTTGATTTTCGTTGTTGTTGCCATCGTCTGTGTTCTCCTTTCTTACGCCTTTGCGGCCTTCCTCTCGGCTGCAGCCCGACGGCTCTCTACGCGCCGGCGGATGTTATACATCGTTTGCGGCGTCCTGAATCCGAAGGCCGTCATTGCGTCATACGTGGCGCGGGTGACGTTTGCCCCCTCAACCAGCTTCTTTTGGAAGTAGGTGTAGACGCGCTCGTCTTTCTCTGCTTGTGTCAAATACTTTTCTCTGTACTCCATATCGTTTCGTGTGTTTACGCTTTGTCAAATCGCTTTCTGATCAGTTCCGTGATGAGGCGCACCTCCTCGAGGCGATCGGGGTTGTTCTCATAGCGCTGTTTGGCCCATCGGATGAAGTTTGGCAGGGTATACCAGCTGCCGCCGAGGATTATGGACGGCATGTCGTCCGTATCCCGATAGGCGGTCAGGGGGCCGCCTTCGTGGAAGCCTTGGAAGACGATGTAGTCGTTCGTATCCCTGACCACCCCGTTGTAGATGTTCGCCATATTGTGCACCACCGTCCCATAGCCGTAAATGCGAGAATCTCCTGCCACTTGCGACATGTCCATGAGGATACACTTGTCAAAGACTTGCGCGTTATCGCAGGCAAGCGATCTGTCCAATAGGTAAGCGGATCCCCACACTTTGGCCTCGTCAGCCACCCATGACTCGCCTCTCAGATTGTCCTCACTCTCTACGAATCCGCCCAGTTCGCCGACATTCGCCCAGCAGCTGTCTATCGTTGCCTCAATACGGTGCAGGGTGTGCCCCTGCCACTCGATCGTCTCCTGTGTGAGTTTGAAATGCTTTTCCATCTTCTGTTTGTATTTATTGGTTACGGGCGCCCCGGTCGGGACACCCGGGAGGTGAGGTTAGTTCAGGTTGAAATTCAGTTTGATCACTTCTATAATTGCCCGAAACGTCCGTCCGCTCGGTGTGTCACCGATCAGAGCCGTAAAGCCTCCGAGAGTCTCCGAATAGTGCTCGAATAACACGCCGATCTCATTGTCCTTTTCTCGGAAGGCCGTGAGCGGATAGTCTTTCCACCGGCCAAAGCCCTGAAACACGCAGTAGTCGCTGAGGTGTTCGATGAATGCCCGACGGCCGATCTTCGCCCAGCCAAGCACCCGGGCACGCCCCGTGACCTCCGCTTCGCCTTCAACTACCGCTATGCCCTCTACTTCGGCCTTACCGTGCACCTCGGCTTGTCCACCGATATAAGCGTTCTCGTGAATGCGGGCGTTGTCATACACCCGTGCGTCTGCTTCGACCCACGCGTGATCGTAGATTTGGGAGTTTCCGTACACCCGTGCGTTGTCACCCACATAAGCGTAGCAGTACACAAAAGCCTCACCCCACACCTCCGCGTTGTTGTCTACCCAAGCCTCGCCACCGAGGTTCTCTTCCTTCTCGATGAAGCCGCCCAGCTGCCCCGCTTTGGCGTGCTGTGAGTCGCGTGTCGCCACGATTCGGTGTAGCGTGACGCCGGCCTCATTTACTCTCGTCTCTTCCGTTAGTTTGAAATACCTTTCCATCTTTCTGTTTTCCGTTTGTGTGTTGCTATTTCTTGCCCCGGCCGTGTGGAGGGGTGGGGGGGCTTTCGCCTCTCCACGCCCTCCTGCGGGGTTGGTTTCATCTTTTGCGTTTGCGGTTGCCTTTCTTGGTCTCGGGGAGGTAGCTCTTGCTCAGGAAGTATCTCTTTTTCCAAAAGCCTCTCTCGTACTCTTCGGGGTAAGTCCTTACAACACCTACCGGTTCAACGCCGTAGCGTTCCACAAAAAGCGATGTGTGTATATATCGTCCATCCTGAAAGATCACATCCAAAGGCCCCACCACGTCGTAGAACTCATCCATCGTTACCTCCGTCATGCCCGCCGTTACCATGTCGGCGTCTTCCTTGCTGTTGATTATTACCGTTGCCATATTCTTTACTTGTTTATTTCTCTACTTTTGTATCAAATCATGGCGCAAAGATATACACACTTCTGTTTATAGAAACAGTTCTGTGTATGCTTTGAGATATTTAACATGCAAGGATTTCGCGGCTTTTCTTAGGATGTAAGATGTATGCCACACGCAAGTGCTAGTAGTGTAAAAACGATTTTGTTTATATGGAGACAGAGCAAGAAAGAATATCAGAGGTGATTGCCCATTTCTGCAAATCGAAAGCAGAGTTCGCCAGAAGAATGGACGTCCGCCCTCAAGTAGTCAGCAACTGGGTCGCCCGGGGTGCTGGGAAGCAGGTATTGAGTAAGATCTTGACAAAGTTTCCAGAAGTAAACGCTAACTGGCTTCTTACCGGCGAGGGGAAGATGCTAAATAGGACGGATGAGGATGCACTGTCGAGAATCGGAGCAAACCGTGATAAGGGGGACAAGGAGAATTTTGTCAGCGAGGTGACCGAGCAGTCTTCCAAGGAATTTAGGATCGTTGAGTTCGTAGACCTGCACGCCTCCGCAGGTCCGCTGGGGATGAATAACATTGACATCCTCCCTGACACGAATCGCCGCCTTATCCCGAGGGAATACGAAAGCGGTAACCTCTTAGTCGTCCGTGTAGACGGCGACTCGATGAACGACGGTACGCCGCGCTCTCTTTATGATGGCGATGAGGTGCTCATCGTGGAAAGAACCTACAACCACTGGTATGATCTGCCTATCCGAAAGAATCTTTTCGTGATCTGTTCACGGGGGGGGAATGTGTTGAAGCAGATCAGTGAGATCAATCGCATCAAGGGATACATCGTTTGTCACTCCTTCAATCCATCACACGCAGATTATCGGATAGCCTTCGAGGACATCTATCAAGTCTTTGTCGTCCTGCACGTGGTTTACCGCAAAATCTCTTTGGATTGACAGCAACGAATCGAAACGAACTATTTATACAATAACAAAATGAAGAAGTATTTACTATTGGCGCTTATCGCGCTTGTGGCCGCAGCATGCAGCAAGGTGTACGCTGATCCATACGAAAAGCATAAAGTTGAATCGATCCGTATCAGAGAAGGGAATTTAGATGTAACAGTGGGAAGGTATTGTAACCTTACTGTAAAGAGTATTCCTGAAGGGACAGATTTGCCATCTGATCTTGAGTGGTTAACCTCGAACAAATACGTGTTATTAATTCACGAGGGCGGACGAGTTTATGCACAAAATGAAGGTACGGCTATCATTTACGTTAAATCAAAAGGCGATCCCTCATTGATAGATAGTATAACTATCAATGTCTCAGCAAAACCAAGACAGTTTCAAACTACTAAAGAAAAAAGAGAGAATACACTTGGCCGCGACTATAGTAAAAGCAATAAGGTTAGCAATAGCAGTAGGAATATCGGTTCCCAACGAACGACCTCGGTGCAATGCAGTGGAAGAACAAAGAAGGGACATAGATGTTCCCGTATGACTACAAATAGTAACGGTCGTTGCTGGCAACATTGATGATATAGATTTCGATAGAGGTTAATTATGGGAGTCTTTGGAAAACTGTTTGGCGGCAAGAAATACGAGCAGAAACAGTATTGGAAAAACAATCCGGACGAATGGGAGATCGCAATCGTGCAAGACCGTGTAAAACGAAAGTTGCTAGAGTATGCCCTCTCAACAATTGAAACATCTACAGATGTGAGAGAGATTGTATCTCAAAAAGAAGCCTTCATGCCAATATTAGATTGGTATGTTGATATGGATGCGAAAGGGTATCCTGATGGGTCGGGTAAGATCCATGAAGAGAAAAAGGCCATAATAGAGAGATACAATATTGCCGTAACGAACTCACGAAAGCTGAACGAAGAAGAAATTCAATTAGCTAAAGGCTCATTGTTGAGTGATTCCGCCATCTACAACAAGTGCATATCGGCCCTATCGGTGCAAGAGTCTAAAGGGTATTTTTACGGTACGGCGCAGGATTGGATTAATACGGCGGCAAGCCTATATCAAAATAATAGCTCCGTACGCATGCTCGATATATACGTAGCGTGTGGTATGCCGAAAGATATTGCATATAGTAAAGACGCAACACTCATAGATGATCGGAAACCGTTTTTGAAAGGCAGTGCAGACTCTAATCTTTTCAATAGTTATGCTTATACGGTTAATCGCAGGTATGGGTTGAGATACTTGCCATTGATGGAAGTTGATAAAATGCGATATGGGCTTAATATGCCGGATGATGAAATCATATATCACCAGATCAATGTAGTGACCCTGCATGAAGAGAAACGCACGCGTCTAAACCTCACCTACTCCGGTGTCCGCTGGTCCTATGGTGTATTGAGAGCCGGAACCTACAACGTGGTTGGAAGCGATGCTGTCAATTTCTCACCTACAGATATAGGAAGGCTGTTCCTTACAAATAAGCGGATACTATTTATTGGAGCCCAACGCAATGTTACAAAGGCGATAAAAATCGATGCAATCATATACTACAACCTGTACAAAAACGGAGTAATCATACATCAGGCAAATAGGAAGGCGATACTGTTCGAGTTTGATCAGACTGCAGACGTTGAGATCTACGATCAACCAGATGGGATAAATGAATTTGTATCTGTCATAACGAGAATAATAGATCACACAGAGGCATTGTCATTACCTGAAGATTAGCTCTCCCCCTTGAATGGAAATCCTCTTTGCCAACAGCCAGATAGAGAAGCTCTGCACCTCGCCGGAGAGAGCCGTAAAAAAGTACGGCGCGCGGTGTGCGGACATACTTGCTATAAGGCTTATGCAGATGGAAAAGGCCAAAGACTTGGAAGAGCTCTCCAAGCAGGCCGGGCACTTCCACCCGCTCACCGCAGGCCGTAAGGGGCAATGGGCTTGCAGGCTGCAAGGCGGCCTCCGGCTTGTCTTCGTGCCCGGTGCCAGTGGGGAGATGGTGCTCAAAGAGATCATCGCCCCCACGCTAACAATAACAGAGATTGTAGACTATCATAAATAAACCGATATGGAAGCGAAGAAGAAATTCCTTATGCCTGTGGCCGTGCACCCGGGCGCACTGGTCAAAGATTGGATGGAGGAGAAGGGCGTTGCGGCCGCCGAACTGGCCGCCCTCGGCGGCATCCCCGAGGTGTCCGTCCGGCGGATCGTAGAAGGCCGGGAGGACATTACGCTCGCCGTGGCTGCCGCGCTTGAAAGGGCGACCGACATCTCGGCTGACTTTTGGATGCGCGTGCAAAAGGGTTATGAAGAGGACTGGGTGCGCCTCACGCGCGAAAAGGGCGCAAAGGCCGTCCGGCTGACCGGGGTTCAAGGGCTGGAGGCTAAGCAGGCCCATTCCCCCCGCCGCCATTCGGCTGAGCTTGCCCCGGCCGGCGTGTGACCCGGGGAGTCTTGAAACGACCCTCGCCCGAGACCAAAAACGGAATTTGAGCCTGCGGCGACCCTCGTTTTGGGCTAAAAACTGATTTGGAGTCTAAAACGAGCCTCGGATTGGGCTAAAAATCGATTTGAAGCCCGCGGCGAGGGTCATTTTGGGCTAAAAGCAGGATTTAGGTCTCGGGCGACCCTCATTTCACGTCAAAAACAGGATTTTGCTCCCAAACGAGGCGCGTTTCACTGGTTTCGGGTACACGTCGGCCTCGATAGGGGCAACAAACGGCGCTTTCGGGTACACGTCCCCCACAAAAACACGCCGGGCGACCACGTAGATCTCACCCTACACGGCCGCCCGGTCACACAAACATGAAATCAAAGAATAATGGAACGATATGAGTTTTCAGAAACGGAGAAGCAATTGCTCCAAGCGCTCTCCAAGAACAAAAAGCCAGAGGAGCTGGAACAGCAGTTTGATAAGGATGTGCTGGAGGCACACCTAAATCGTCTGCAAGAGCTGAAGATGGCCGTAGCCCATTTCTCGGAGGATGGCGTCGTGGCCGCTTGGCTTACACCAGATGGATCCGCCTATATGAAAGAGAATCCCAACCTCGATCCGCCATTAAAGACGGAGGTGGAACGCCTACAAAAGAAGAATTTGCAACTGGATATAGAGCTCAAAGAAGCTAACAGAAAGCTCAGCTCATGGAAGCGGCTGGCGGTTATCCTTGGAGTTCTTGGAACTATCATCGGAGGCGTTCTGGGGGCATTGGGTATCATTGAGAAGGTCAGACACCTTTTTCTTGGTGGCTAACAGATCACTCTTTAGCTGTGCAATCTCTCTCTCGTTTCTCGCTATGAGCTGATCTTTTATCTCGATTATTTTCTCGCTGGTCGTATTGATCCGTTTGTAGAAATGGAGCAAGACAAAGGAGGGGATAAACCATGTGAGCGACATAGCTGCGAGCGCGGTTAGGAGGATTTCAAGTACTTTCATGTCTCTGTCTTTGTTTGAACGCCGGCAAAAGTATGGCGCACGGTTCGTCACAGCCTGCCGCACGGTGCGCATGGGCGTCTATTCGCCACCGGCCACGTAGTCCAGCACGCGGCGGTTGGCTGCGTCCACCTTCTTACGGTTGAAGTCGATATAGACGTCCGTCACGGTCGCGTTCTGCGCGTGCCCCAGCCCGGCGGCGATCGTCTCCTTGGGGATATCCAGTTCGGCCGCCAGCGTGGCCCACGTGTGGCGAAAGGTGTAAGAGGTCATCACCGGGATGCGGGGATCCTTCGACGCAATGACTTTTAGCGTCTTGTTGATCTTAGCCTTGAATGACTCCAAGTGCTTGAAACGCTCTCGGAAGTTGAGCAGGTGCTCCCGCCCGCGGTACTTCTCGAGCAGCGCGGCTGCCTCTGGCTCCACTTTGATACTGTAAAGCGTCCCCGTTTTGGCGCGCCGGTAGTGGATATATTCCCTGTCGTATTCCTCGAGGTTGAAAAGGTCCACGGTGTTGATCCCGATCAGGTAGAAGATCAGCCGCGCCACATCCACAGCCCACTCCTCGGCTGCGGTCTCACATGGGTAATCAAAGAGGGCGCGCAGCTGGGTGAGGGAGACCGCCCGTTTGCGGGTGCGCTCCTTTTCGATCTTGAATCGGCGGAAGGGGTACAGCTCCAGCCCGATCACCTCCTCATCGATGGCCTTGTTGAAGACCGCCCGAATGTTTCGTAGATGGATCGCGCGGGCGTTTGTGGTCAGTCCGGTACGTAGCACCTCCCCGCGACCGTTGCATATATCAGACGTGCGCATACTGCGATCGAAGGCCTCCAGCCAGGCGTGATTGACGGCATCGAAGGGCACCTCCTCGCCATGCAGACGGACAATCTTATCGAGCGTGTTCTGATAGATCTCCCTCGTGCGCCCCGTCTTCCTCTCGATGAAGGATCGGAAGAAGCCCGTGAACGTGCCACCCTCGCCATCGGTCTCACCGGCGGCAAACAGCGCCTTGAAACGCGCCGGCAGTATGCTGCCCGCCTTCCTGGCGAGCTGAAGCGAGAGCAAGAGGTTGCGGGCACGTGTAAGCTCAGCCTGAATCAAAAGGTTGTACCGCGCAAAGTCCGCCTTGCGCCGCCTGTCGACCGTCCGCACGGTACCCGTCTCCTTGTCGAACTCCGAGGGGAGGACATAGACACCCAGCCCGTGGAAGGCGGTCTTCCCGTGCCCCGCAAAAGAGAGGTAGATGGGCACCGTGCCGTCTGGTCGTTTATACTTCCCGATAGTGGTCACTCGTATGGTCATAAGTCTCCGTTCTTGCTCGATTCTTGTCGATTATTTGTCGATTACTGCGACACAAAAGTACCCCATAATACCCGAAAACGGCCCTGCGGGGAAAAGAGGTATCATTTCATCCGGATATGAAGAAAGCCCCCTAAACGCTCTAATACTAAGCATTTAAGAGGCTTTCTCTTGTTGTCGGGGTAGCGGGATTCGAACCCACGACCCCCTGCTCCCAAAGCAGGTGCGCTAACCGGACTGCGCTACACCCCGTTCAATGGTTCTTTTTCGCCATTGCGGCGGCAAAAGTAAAAACGCAGACCTTACTACCAAACGTGAGCCCAACGAAAGGTGTATCTCCTGACGTCGGGCTCACGGTGCATGCCACCGCTCCTACTTGTCCTTTAGGATCAGTGTGCGGTAGGCGTTGTCCTGCCAAAGGAGGATCAGCGCACGGAGGTCGGCGTAGGCTTCGGGTGAGATGACGGGGTGCGTCAGCTCGATTTCGCGGTGTACAGTGACCTTGTTGCCGTCGCGCTGCAGGCTGAGGCAGATCTTGCCGGCGGCACCGCTCCATTCCTTGCGGAAGGGGAGTGTCTTTAGCTCGCGACCGCCGAGGTCGATCGTATAATCGCACGTCTCAGTGAGGGCGTAGGGCAGCTCGTAGGGCTGCGTGCGGGTGCTGCCGAGCGTCAGGCGCCAGGCGTCGAGGCCTTGGTGGCGTGGGACGGGGAGGGCGTAGACGGTGTAGCCGGCTGAGGATTGCAGGGGCGTCTTGCCGGTGAAGTCGGGCTTGGCTGCGGGATCCTCGCTGTCGGTGACGGTGCCCTCGACGGTCGCTTCGTCTTTGCCGAGGGTGATCTGTGCGCTGCATGCGAGGCGGGCGGAGCGCTTGACGATCTGTACCATGTTGACGCCGTCGTCGCCCGTCAGCCAGAACTGATCGCGGGTGGCACGTAGGGCGGGATCGGGGGCGTCCATGCGGACGGGCGATAGGAAGCGGCCGCCGGTACGCACGCGGATGTCGGTCAGGGCGCCGACGGCGATAGGCATGGCGTGGATGGGGAAGGCGGCGAGGATCTGTGCGTCGAGGTTGGCGGCGAGTAGCATGGAGGCCATCAGGGCAGCCTTCTCGGCGGGTGTGCCGTAGGCCGAGGAGAGGACAACGGACGGCTCGCGGATGTCGGCCGAAAGGAGCACGGGCAGGTTGACCGTGGAGATGTTGTTCACCACGAAGCGCTGGATGGCATTGGCGCGATCAACGGGCGACGTGATGCCTTGCAGCAGCTTATCGACGAGCCGGGCACAGTCCGCGGGGCGCACCTTCATGGCCGAGAGCCACGCGATGCCGTTCTCTCCGCCGGCGTTGGAGGCGAAGAGCATCGGCACGGCCTCGGAGGCACGGTGCGATTCGAGGGGGATGGCTGGCAGGTTGTGGAACTGCCACGTGTAGGTGGTCATGTCGTTTTCGGTGTGCGTAGTCGGCTCTTTGGAGTCGACGCCGGAGATGCCACAGGTCAGTTTCTCGTCGGCGGGCATGGTGATCGATACCTCACACTCCGTCACGGGCGCATGCTCCTCGAGAGTCTCGGCGACGTCGAGGAAGGGGTAGTAACCCACGCCCGTGGTGAGGGTGTAATCGAGATAGATCGTGGCGCCGATCTCGAGTCCGGTGTGGGTGATGACCATCTCGGTGAGGTGGTTGTAGGCCGGGGCATCGACGGCGAAGGCGGGCAGGACTTCGTTGAAGGCGTTGTCTGGCGCCTTGACGATGGTGCCGTCGGCCTGACGGGTATAGCACTCGTTGATTCGGAGCGTTTGAAACTCCTTGTTGTAGATGATGAACGTTTCGCCGTAGAGCTGATTGAACGCCATGTGGGTGTTCAGCTTCACCTCCTTGCGGTAGTGATAGGTCATGCTGCCGTCGGAGTTCCAGGTGTACTGCTTGATGAGCTTATTAAAGACGGCCTCGGGCTGTGCCTGGAGGGCGAAGGCGGCCAGGAGGCCGAGCAGGATTGCGGTGTATTTCTTCATGTCGATATCCATTTATTTGTTCCAGTGAGATGCTTATTTCTTCTCCAGTACGAGCCATTCGTCAGCCAGGTCTTTATGGGCCTTGACGGCCTTGCGGAAGCCGGGCCAGTCGGCGGCGTCATAGACGCGCTTGCGGAGGGTGAGCTCGTGGCGGATGTTGAGCTTGTTGCCGCGCTGATTGAGCGAGCCGATGAAGTCGGCTGCGTCGCTCTTGAGACGCTCGTCGACGGGCGACTGGCGGAGGGTGTAGCCCGCGGGGATGGTCATCGTTTCCTTCAGCTCGACGAGGCGTGAGCAGGCGTCCTTGAAGCCGTAGCGGCGCGTCGGGCGATCGGTGTCGATGTTCGTATAGGTGCGGACGGTGGGGTAGAGGCGGGCGCAGATGGGGCGGACGAGCAGGACGCCGTCGCCCGTGAGGGCATAGTCCGGGATCTCGAACTTCATGGTGATGCGGATCGGGCCGGCCTGATAGTCGCGCGGATCGCGGCCATAGTCGACGCTCAGCATGCGGGCGTTGGGGGAGACGCGCAGCAGCTCGCTCTCCATGGCGTTGCGCCAGTTGGCCATGAGGCCGCGGATGAGGGGCCACCGCAGACGGGCGTCGGACTGCCCTTCGGCCGTGACGGTAAACTCGCCGCGGAGCGTGCCCTTGGCGTCGAGGGCGGTGTTAGCCGAGAGGCGGAAATAGTGATCCTCGGGCGGCGAGAGGGGTGTCTGGAGCAGGTCGGAGCCTTCGGGCAGGCCGGGCAGGTAGTGCTGCTGCTGTTCGGCGCTGGACCAGAGCTCGCGCTGGAAGGGCACCCACGTCGGGTCGAGCGGCATGTATTGGCCGTTGGAGAGCTTGACGACCGTCACGCAGTGGTTGAAGTGGTCGGCGGGGATGGACTCGATGCGTGAGCCGGCCATCGTCATCGCCGGATAGGCCTCGAAGCCGGCCATACGGAGCATGGAGATGAGCAGCGCGGCCTTGTCTTTGCAGACGCCGCAGCGGTCGGTGAAGTTCATCTTCGTGGCGTGGAGCGTGTAGCCCTCGCCCTTGCCCATAGAGATGCCGGAGTAGCGCATGTTGTCAGCCACCCAGTGGGTGAGCACGGCGATCTTCTCCATCTCGGTCCGCTTGCCGCGGAGCAGCTCGTCGACCTTCTTCTTCGTCTCCGGGTCGGCCCCGAAGCTGTTGTAGTCCTCGTTCACCTTATGAAACCAGAGCGATTTCTCTTTCCACTCCGGGGTGGACGATATCATCAGCTTCGGCGCCACGTCGTAGAGGTCCACCATGTTCGGCTCCTTCGGGAAGGGCTTGACGTCGGCCACGGCGAACGTCATCAGGCGGCGCTTGCCCTGCAGGCGCATGGACGACTGGCACTGGCCTTGGTAGAACTCATACTGCACCTCCTTGTCGGCGGGCATGTCGACGGTGTAGACCTTGCGCACGGTCGGGGTCGTGACCCAGAAGGGGACAATGTCGTAGAACTGTCCGCGCATCGGGGGCACGAAGCGCTCCTCGTCGTCCGCGCCGGCCGAGAGCAGGGCGTAGGTGAAGCCCTTCTTGTCGATCTCATAGTCGATGATGTCGCCCGAGTCAAGGGCGCCGATCTCGAGCATGATCTGCCGCGCGCCCCAATAGATCATGCGGGCGGGGGCGGCGTAGTCGACGGCCTTCGTGACGTCCACTTCGCGCTTCGTGCCGTCGGCCTTGTAGACGGTGGCGCGGGAGAAGCGGGCGAAGGCGGTGAGGGGGTCGTAGTCGTACTTGACGACTCGGTAACGGAGCGCCGCGGGCACGCTTCGCACCTCCACCACCTCACGGATGGTGAAGCTGCCGGAGCCGTTGTCGGCCACCACCACGCCGGTGCTGTCGAGGAGCACCAGGGCTTCTTCTTTGACGAGGTCGGCCGCGCCGTCAGCGTGTTGCTTGAGGGGCAGCCAACTCTGCGCTGCGATCGGCGCGGCGAGCGCCATCGTCAGCATTGTGCTGAGTAGTTTGTTGTTCTTCATATACGTTGAATATCTGAGTATGCGGCAAATGTAAGGCGGCATCAGGGATGGGCGGCGAATTTTGCCGGGGGCGTCTGCGGACGCCGGCGAATTAAGCCGGGTACATGTAGGGGGCGCACACTGCGACGAGACTGTGCAAGTGTTGCATGATCGTTTCACACACTGTGAAAAGGCCATGCAGGTGTTGCATAGTCTCGCCACACACTGTGCCGGCGCCACGCAGGTGTTGCACACTCATTTCACACACTGCGACGGGTCGCGCAAGGCCTGCGAAGTTTGGCTTGGTACATGTAGGGGGGGGGGGAGAGGCGGGCAGCCCGAGGCCTCGGAAATGTCCAAACAGGTTGTTTGAAGGTTTCCGAGGCCTCGGATTGGATGAAACAGGTTGTTTGAAGGTTTCCGAGGTCTCGGATTGGATGAAACAAGTTGTTTGAAGGTTTCCGAGGCCTCGGATTGGATGAAACAGGTTGTTTGAAGGTT
>ERZ773077.128-NODE-128-length-54683-cov-14.178443_pt1 | contig 54683 bp, 58 predicted proteins | sample MGYA00580612_ERZ773077 | MGnify/ENA primary metagenome ERZ773077 (study PRJEB29015, sample SAMEA2737971) | human oral metagenome | biome: human oral; feature: human-associated habitat; material: dental | place: China | collected 2021 ...
AGCCAATGGCGCTCACAATAATCCCACCGAGGATGGGGCCGGCGAGTGATGCGAGGCCGGCGACAATACCCCACATTCCCATGGCGGCACCGCGGCGGTGGCGAGGAAAAATGCGGTTAATGACGCTCATGGTTTGCGGAGTGATGAGCGACGCACCAATTCCCTGGATTGCGCGGGCAATAATGAGGGTTTTCACGGTGGGCGATAACCCGCAGGCTAACGAGCTGATGGTGAAAATCACCATGCCGATGAGGTAAATGTTGCGCTGCCCGTACCGGTCCCCGAGTCGACCGGTGACGAGCAGCGGCACGGCGAAAAACAGCAGGTAAATGCTGGTGACCCACACGACTTCGTTAAGGCTGGCACCAAGCTCGGTTTGCAGGTCCGGGGTGGCGACCGCAACAATGGTTTGGTCGAGAAGAATCATGAAAAACCCGATGCATAACGCCCAGAGTGCGCGCCAGGCTTGCCGCTCGGATATTGGTGGGTTCTTATCGGGGTGTGGCGTGGACGATGCGGAAGGATTATTAGTCATCGGGAAAGAATATACTACGCTTGGTTTCAGCTGATCGAGTGATGGTGGTGAGGGTGATGACCGAGTTTAAACACGTTGTGGTGTATGGGGATTCGTTGTCGTGGGGAATCATTCCCCTAACCCGGCGACGGCTGGATTTCGCTTCCCGATGGCCACAGGTGATGGCGCAGGATCTCAACGATACGGCCGAGGCGGCCGGCCGGGACTATCGGGTGCATGTGACGGAGGAGTGCCTCAATGGTCGGCGAACCGCGTTCGAGGATCCCTATAAGCCGGGCCGCAGCGGTTTGATTGGGATTCAGCAGGTGATTGAGGCCCAGTCCCCACTGGATGTGGTGATTATCATGTTGGGGACGAATGATTTCCAGTCGATTCACCGACACACGCCCTGGCATTCGGCGATGGGGATCGCGGCGATCATTGATGCGATTCGGGCGACCACGCTGGAGCCGGAGATTCCGGTGCCGAAAATCCTGGTGGTGGCGCCGCCAGCGTTGGATCACCCGCGGGGCCCGATCGGGCCGAAGTTTACCGGGGGCGATACCGCATCGGCGGGGTTGGCGGATGCGCTGCGGCAGATCACTGCGGAATATGGGTGCAGGTTTTTCGACGCGAATTCGGTGATCACAAGCAGCACGGTTGATGGGGTGCATTTAGACAAAGAACAGCACCGCGTATTGGGTAAGACGGTGTCGAAAGTGGTGGCGCAGCTACTGTAGGTTGCTTTGCGACGCCCCCAAGGTGCGATACCCCATGACCCCAAGCCACAGGAACATGACGGCGGCACACAGGGAGCACCCAACGGCAACATGGTAAATGTCGGTGGCCTGAAGTGCCGCCGTGGTGGCCATGAGCCCGATGGGCCCGGCGAAGGAATCCAGGGCGCTGAACAGGGAAAACACCCGACCCCGAATGGTTTCCGGCACGTTTTCGGTCACCACGACGGTGCCGATCGGCCGGAGTAGCCCATTGCCGCAACCGGCGGCGAACATGCCCACCACCACGATGGTGGTTACGGTGAGACAGGAAACCCCCAAAAATCCCATGGCGGTGGCGCCGATCGCCACCAGCCACAGCAGGTTACGGCGCAGCCGCTCCCCCACCGCCGCGATCACAATACTGCCGGCGATCATGCCGACGGCATAGCTGGAGAGGGCGAACCCCATGGTGGTGGGGCTATCGGTGTGGGTGAAGTGGGCGGGCAAGATCACCATGAGATAGGGGAAAACCGCCATGGCGATGACTATCTCCACGATGAGAATGGGCCGAAGCATGGGGTGCTTCACCACGTCCCGCCACACCGTAACGGTGCCGCGCACGCTGGAATGCTCCGCCGGGATGGTATGCGCATTGAGGCGGATAACCCAGGTCATGAGGGCAGCAATCCCAGAGCAGGCTGCGGTCAGCCAGAGGATCCAAGTGATCGGCAAATGGCCCAACAGCACGCCGGCGAGCGCCGGCCCCACAAGATAGCACACCCCCATGATGGATTGGTTGGCGCCGGCCAACCAATCCAGACCCTTGCCGGAACGCTCCGAAATGTCACCAACGAGGGCGGTGCGGGCGGCCATACCGGGCACGTCGCCGACGGCGCCGAAAATACCGATGGCGATGAACCATGGGAGGGTGGCCCCTACCGTGGTGTCGACCGCAATGAGCCACACCACGGAAGCTGCGGAAATAATGTCGGAAATCACGCTGATGCGTTTGCGTCCGTACCGGTCGATGACGTCTCCGCCCATGACCGCCACAATGATGGAGGGGAGCAGAATGCAGGTGGCGACCAGGCCGGCCGCGGCGGGATCCCCGGTGCGGTGCAGCACCAGCCAGGGCCACACCACGTTGGAGATGGCGTTGCCGAGCGCTGATGATAGCCCGGAGCCAAGATAGAGCCAGGCTGCCCCGGGATGCCGGGTGACGGGATGAGTGGTAATCACAATCGCCTTCTTTCGACCATCGGTCAGTTTCCACCCCCCATAATACCGACCATTGGTCGGTTGGTCAATGCGCTGCGACGTCGTAAAGCACCCGCACCCCGGCGATCGCCGCCCCCACCATCACCACGGCACCCGTCAAACCGCACACCATGGCGACCCGATACACACTGGTCAGCCCCAATGCCACGGTTGTGGCGGCCAACCCTATCGGGCCCGTCAGCGACCCTACCGCCGTAAACAGCGAAAACGCCCGACCCCGGCGCGATGTGGGAATGGTTTCGGTCACGAGGACTGTGACGATCGGTTGCATCATGCCGCCGGCGATTCCGGCGGTGAGCATGCCGGCGATCACTATGGGGGTGAGGCTGAGCCAGGCGATGCCGATGAATGCGAGGCCGTTGAATCCCATGGCTATGGCCCATATCAGTCGGCGGCGGCTGGTTCCGACCCTGGCGATGATGGTGCCGCCAACGATCATGCCTATGGCGTAGCTGGAGAGGGCGAATCCTAGGGCTGTTGAGTTATTGATGCTTTCGAAATGTGCGGGTAGGAGCACCATGATGAAGGGGGATACCAGTATTTGGGTCACTAGGGTAATGATGGCGAACAATCGAATTGCTGGGATGTGCAGGATTTCCCGCCATATAGCCCATTCGGGTGCGGGTGTGCTGTGTTCTTGTCCTGGTTTTTGTGTTCCTAGGGTGATGAGTGTGGTGAGTAGTGCGGCGGTGGCGGAGCAGCCGGCGGTGATCCACAGGATTGATGTCATGTTCATGACGGAGAGCATGAATCCGGCGAAGGCTGGGCCGAGGAGGAAGCTGATGCCGCTCATGCCTTGTGATGCGCCAGCTAACCAGTCGGTGGTTTTGCCGGAGCGTTCCGAGATGTCGCCGACGAGGGCGGTGCGGGCGGCCATGCCGGGTACGTCGCCGACGGCGCCGATGATTCCTAGGGCGATGAACCAGGCCATGGTGAGTCCGGTGGTGGCGTCGACTGTGATGAGGGCGATGACGGAGGCGGCGGAGATGATGTCCGAGATGATGCTCATGCGTTTCCGGCCGAATCTGTCGATGAGGTTGCCGCCGATGAGGGCGAATGCCGCTGAGGGGAGGACGATGCATGTGGTGACTAGTCCTGCGGCGGCGGGGTCTCCGGTGCGTTGGAGAACGAGCCAGGGCCATATCACGTTGGCTATTGCGTTGCCGAATGCCGAGAGGAATGTTGCGCCGAGGTAGAGGTAGGCGGCGTTGGGGTTGGGTGGGGTGTTGGTGGAAGTTGGCGTTGTCATCGTGCTGCTTTCCAAGTGCTTGGCGGTGTGGTGGGCACGTGGGGCACTGATGGCAGCCGATTATGGGGGTGAAATGCTATGGGTATTGGTGGGTGATTGTGCAGTAGTGTGCCGGTGATAATAGGGATAGTCATGGGGGTATTTTGCAGCATGACGTGGCTGGAGACAACGCCCAATCAGGGGAAATGTTGGCCTCCCCCAAATGGTGGAGGTGTGTGGTGTTAGGTTGCGCACATAGTGGTAGCGACCGGTGGCACGGTTGGTCGTCGATAAGCGATTGGGTGTGACTAATGGGTTTGGCAACCGGCTATTCGGCGATGGCGCTGGCTTTTTGGCGTTCGGTTTCCATGCGTTCGTTGAAGCGTTCCATGACTTCTTCTTGGCTCATTTCGCCGAGCGCGAGGAGGACGAATTCGTGGATGGTCTCGGGAGGGATTTCTTCGTTGGGGAAGCGAATGCTGTTAACAATGAGCTTAAGCGATTCCAATGTGTCTGGATTCAGGGGAGCATTTTCTAATGTGTACATGGTATTCGCCTTTCTGTTCATTATTGATACATCAGGTTTTCAGCAATTATCACCCAAAACCACCAAACAAGCATTTATCAAATGTGCGTTTTACCCCCTGGCGGCAAATAGGGATAGTTCCCAGCAAATTCGCCACGATAATTTTACGTAATTTCTACCACACCTTATTGGGGAAACGTCTGGTAATAATTTTGTAATGAATATCTGTTACAGTGCAGTTTTACTGGTTATAAATGGCCTAGTTCACTTATTTCACCGTGAGTGTAATTGGGCACTAATCGGCAAAATAGTGGCGTTGGTCGAATTTTATTGGGGTGCTGCCACTGGATCGGTTTTTTCTTGGGCGCATCGCTGTGACACGTCGTCTGTTCCGATGTCCCACGTTTCAGTGGCCCACATTTCGGTGGCAGACCAACACGTGACATATGGTCAAGGTCACACTAAACTTTCCCGCGTCCGTTGTGGTGAACCGATTTCGAAGGGTACTTGATACCTCGCCAGAATAAAAATCTACCCGCTCGGGCGCCCACGTGTTGCCTGTGGCATTTCGGAAAATCCGCCGTGTCACCTGATGCTGGCCGTGGTCTAGGTACGGCGTCGGGGCATCGGGTAAGTCGCGGCGGCTTATCTTGGGGTTTTTCTTAAAAGCCCCATGGGTTACTTACATGCGGGTTAGCCCACGAAGTATTCCTTCCCCTGCAGGGAATCCGGCAAGGTCAGGGCGGGGGTAATGTCCGATGCTGGGGCCAGGCCGAATTTTTCGTAGCCCTTGCGAACGTATTCCGCCGCATCAATATTGAGCGGGCTCGATGTCCACATGGCGTAGGGCAGGTTAATGAACCGGTTTTCTTTCACCGCGGGCAGATCCTTGGTGGCGTCCCGCTCCTTGAGGATCTTCACCTTTTCTTCGAACGTTTGTCCGGGATAGTCGACGAAGACAAGCACGTCTGGGGCCTGCTCGGTCAGGTATTCCCAGTTCACGCTGACCCAGGTGTCGTTGACGGATTCGGTGGAGTTTTTCCCACCGGCGGCCTCGATGATGGCCTGCGGTCCGCCGAACCTGCCCGAGGTGAAAATGCCTTCCCGGGCGGTGTCGAACACGAAGGTGTTGGGCACGGTTTCGGGTTGCTCGGCCGCCGCGAGCGCGCTCAGGCGATCCTGTTGGTCTTTGACCACGGCCGCGGCGGTATCCTCGTGGCCGGTGAGCTTGCCCATGTTGGTGACGTCTTCTTCCACTGCCTTCCACGGGTCGACCACGCCACGTTTCTCGCTGCCGGCCTGGCGGCATGATTCAGTGAGAATGTACGAGCCGATGCCGTGCTGTTTCAGCGTGTCCGGGGTGAGGTTTTTGCTGTCGCTAAAACCATAGTTCCAGCCGGCCACCACGACGTCGGGTTTCTTGGCCACGATTTCTTCTAATGATGGTGCTTCGGGGGCGATGTCATCGAGCCCTTCAGCGTCCTTGCCGTATTTGGCCTTGAGAATGTCGGCGTCGTCTTCGAGAGATGACACCCATTCGATGTGGTCGCGCCCGCCCGCGGCCAGCACCATGGCGATGATATTGCCATCGTTAACCATGAGTTTGTCGGCGGACGGGTAGGTGACTTCCTCACCACAGTTCGTGAGGGTGATGCCGCCGGCCGCATCGGTGGTGCCGGTCTTGGCAGATTGTTGGGCGCAGCTGGTCAACCCGGTCACGGTGAGGGCTGCCAGTGCAAGAACTGCTAGTGGTTGCTTCCAACGCATTATTCTTTTCCTTGGTTGTGTGCTTGTCGACGCCCCTTGTGTGCCGGGCCGCCAACCAGCGTCAGAGACTGTCAATAATCAAATGCGGATTGATTGCCTCCGGCAATCGCGCAATGTATGCTCGCACGTCGAAAACGACGCGCAGATTATCTGGGATGAGTACCTCTTCGGGCGGGCCGGCACACAGCATGGTGCCGTCGTATAACACCACCACTTGGTCGAAGTGTGACATGGCCAGATCCAAATCGTGAATGGTGGCTAGAATCGTGCGGCCGGATTCCCGTAGCACCTTGAGCAGGTGCAATTGGTGGTGCACATCCAGGTGGTTTGTTGGCTCGTCCAACATCACCATGTCGGTGTGTTGCGCGAAGCCTCGGGCCAGCAGTGCCCGGCGGCGTTGACCACCGGAGAGCTGGTCGCAGGGCCGGTCGGCAACGTCGGTGAGCCCCACCATGGCTATGGCTTCCGCCACGATTTCTTGTTCCTCACGGCCACCCATCTGCCACGATTTCAGGTGCGGCAGGCGGCCTAAGGTCACCATTTCCGAGACGGTCAAATCGCCCGGAGGGTTTTCTTCTTGCCCAACCAAGGTGAGAAGCTGGGCGCGTCGGCGAGGGCGAATCTCGTGAACCGATTCACCGTCGAGGGTTACTTCACCATGGTGCGGTTTGGTAATGCCCGCTAGGGCCCGCAACAGTGTGGATTTGCCGGCGCCGTTGACCCCCACCAGGGCGGTCATGGTGCCGGGAGTGATGGTGAAGTTAATATCATGAACGATAGTGGTGTTTCCGATTCCGGCGGAAACCCGAGTGATTTCCATGTGGCTCATTTAACTGCCCCCAAATTGGTAGCGTCCTCGTCCCATGAGCAGCAGGAAGAGTGGGGCACCGAGCACGCCGGTGACCACACCCAAGGGGATTTCCTGCGGTGGTGCCGCGATGCGGGCGATCACATCGACCCACACCATAAACACCGCGCCCAATACCATGGCGATGGGCAGCAGCCTGCGGTGCAGGGAGCCCACCATGATGCGGGCCAGGTGGGGAATGACTAACCCCACGAACCCGATGCCACCGGCCACTGCCACCATGGCACCCACCAAGAGCGCCTGGATGAAAAACAGGATTTGCCGAAGCCGTTCCACATTGACGCCCAGGGCAGCGGCAGTGTCGGGCCCGGCCGCCATGGCATCTAGTGGATTGGACATGAACATGAGAACGAGGAATGCCGCCAGCACCACGAGGGCAGGCAGCAACAACCTGTCCCATTGGGCGCCGACGACGGAGCCGAGCATCCAGAACATCACCCCTTGCGCGGCGCGCGCATCTTGGGCTTTGAACACGAGGAAGCTCGCCAGGGCAGAAAATGCTGATGATGCCACAACACCCGTCAAAATGAGGCGCAGCGGTGTGAGTCCGCCCTGCGCCAGGGTGATGAGGTACACGATGGCTGTGGCCGCTAGTGCGCCGAAGAGCGCACCAACCGAAATTGCGTACAGGCCAAACGAGGTAAAAACGCCAATGGTGATGACCGAGGTCGCACCCACGGATGCACCGGATGACACCCCCAAAAGATAGGGGTCTGCCAAGGGGTTACGCACCAGGGTTTGCATGACAACACCGGCTAGCGCCAGGCCGGCGCCCACGATGAGCGCCAGCAGACCACGGGGTGCCCGAAGACTCCACACCACCGAGTCTATGGTGCTGCCGAAAACGTCGTCACCAGGAATAATACCAATGTGTGCTGCCACCACGTCCCACACGTCGATGGCATCATAAGCAACGGAGCCGAAGGTCAAGGAGATCACAAAGCTCACCGCGGCTGCTGCGAGAAGCAACACAAAAATCACGGGAGCAGCAATTTTGCGACGTGTGATAATCACAAAACTCCTTACAATGACTCACAAAAGATATTGTTGTGAACTGATTCACAACGGGGGTAAAAAATGTTATTGAAAATACCCCTGGCTACTGAGCTTATCTGATTACCAGTACCAATATGAAGTCAGATACCCGATTCGTAACCATAGGTATGCTGCGGCTTCATTCCATTGGTTGAGTTTCGGGCGTTTCCCTGTTCTTCCTGGGCATACCCGGGTAGCGTTGGGAATATGAGCTATACATTAAAAGATGCTAAGGATGTCAATACCGCTTCGCTGGTCATCACCGGACTTGTGGGCGGCTGGTTGACTGCCCGGGAAACCGGGATCCGACCGCTTGGCGGGGTACTATTGACGGCCGCCGGACTGTGGGCGGGCCGGTCATGGTTGGCAAAGGGCGGGGTACCGCTCGCCGCAGGCTTGGGCGCCACCTATGTGGCCGCGTTTGGGCTATCGCACCCGTTGGCGAAGAAGATTGGGGCATGGCCGTCGGTGATTGCCGTAACGACGGTGGCTTCGGGCGCGGCCTGCGTTTTGAGCGACCTCAAATCCTAAATGATATAAACATAAACCGATGCCCACCATGGGGTTTAACCAGAATTGGCGCTCACATTCACCAATATCCCCACGGTGGGCATCGGGCATCCTTAGCAAGATAGAACACTGCCATTTTCGCCACGAGCCCATAAGTCTGGGAATGGTCGGCCATGGGAAACATGGGAGTGGCTAGTTTCACACGATGCCGGATTCCACACCTTATTTCAGCCCTCACCTGTGTGGCGAAGACGTATAGTGTTCTGTGCTATGCCGCAGCACCGCTGGCACTTATGAACATCGCGTTATTTGGACAGTCACCCGATGTGTGCTACTCAACAGTACGTAGTAGCGCTACGGCAGCACGCAGGAGCACCAATGATTGCTCATCGGCGGACCTTGCTGATGCTGGAGTCGGCGGTTACCGTCCACTCCCCCACGACTTTGCCCATGGTGGTTGTCACGAAACCGCCGCGGATACAAGCCGGGTGTATCAGGCGACGCCTGGACGCGAGGGTCGCAATGATGGTCAGAGTTGGTCGGTCTTCGGACTTGTGGATCATCCCGGAGCCCCCTATGCCTTCCCAGCTTGGAGTAGCCAGTGGACTTGTTCAGGGGTCAGTCCCCACTCACCGCTGCGCGCCAGTTCCGGTTTTGCACCGGATTCCCATGAAGCCGTACACACACTTATGGCTTCACCAACTCGCTTCTGAGTGCGATGCTAAGTATAGCACCTCAGGGTCTCATGCGTACACGTATTCGCATGAATGAATTCAATCTCATCCGGTTTCCCCCCCGGCGTTTCACGGGCGGCATTCATGTCACATGGCGGCCACGCCACCCGCCGTCACCCCGCTTCGCGCCCCAATGAATTACCCCCGGTTTCCGCTGATTCGTGGCCGGAAACAATCTTAAGATGCCATCCCGGTATCCCAAGAAAGACCGTGGGATGGCGTCGACAAGCTCACACCGTTATTCAGCACATAATCGCAGGCCATAGCGGGTAGCCTCCCCTCTTGTTGCAAGACGACGTTCCTGCGATCATCGGCGATCATGAGCAAAACATCGCACCACTTGGCCACGAGGCGACCGGGGGTAGCGCCCCTTGCGGACTTGCGTAATCATCAACTACTACTTGTTAGTGGCGATAGTGCCAAATGTTAAGAAGTTTTTCTGCCGCCCACAATCAGGCCGCGGCGATGAATCAAGTGAAAGGATGGGATCTGGAATGCAACCGCTATTATTGCCGCTACTATTGCTCAAACGGCACGAACGCGATGCACGGCCGGGAACCCTCCTAGCGGATTTGTCGCAGGATCATGATTGCGGAAGAAAAATTTCACACCAGCGGGGATACCGACAACACCCCCACTGATCGTAGGTGGTGGGATCCTCTTCACCATTACCCGCCACCACCGTTTTTCTATTTTCAGCCGCATCATGTGCCACAAGCATCATGGGCGGCATTTTTCATATTCCTATACGGCTCACCAGCACTTTTATCGGTCACTCACCATGGATGCCACATGGTAAGTGCCCTATAACACCACAAACACACACATCTTCAGTGGGACAACGCTAGTAGGTCGCGGCGGAATAGTTGTCACCGGCAATGTACATCTCCCCATCCGAAACCCACACACGGTTTTGGATTATGAAAAAGATAAGGAGAATGCGTGCAATGACGCGCAAAGATCGAGGTAACCGCAAAGGCCGCAGGGGCGCGAATTACCTCAACCGTCACTTGAAGCCTCACCAGCCCAAGGATGTGGTGTCCTTTGCCTCTGAGTTGGAGGAATCCACGCTTGAGCAAGCCCAGCAGCTGGCAAAACTGCCGTTTATTTACCCGCATGTTGCGCTCATGCCCGACGCCCACACCGGGTTAGGGTCGTCGGTGGGAACCGTGTTCGGCACCATTGATGCCGTGATTCCCGCCGCCGTGGGCGTCGACATCGGATGCGGCATGATTGCCGTGCGCACCCAATTCACAGCCACCGATTTGGCGGGTAAGGATCTTACCCAACTGCGGGACGCCATCGAGGCCGCCATTCCGCTGTCGCCGGGCAACTATAACAAGGACTGGATCCTGCCGGGTTCCGCCGATGATCGTTGCCGGGAGCTGGCGAAACTGGCGGAGGAAACCGATGTTGACCTGTCGCATTCGCCGAAGTGGCGGCAGCAATTGGGGTCGCTGGGCGGCGGAAACCACTTCATTGAGCTGTGTTTGGATGAAACCGATACCGTGTGGATGTTCCTGCACTCGGGTTCCCGCGGCGTGGGCAATAAGATTGCCCAAAAACACATCGCCATTGCAAAGAAGTTAATGGCGAAGTGGTGGATTCCCATCGAAAACAACGACCTCGCCTACCTGGTGCAGGGCACTCCAGAATTCGGGAGCTATATCAAGGATTTGCACTGGGCGCAGCGGTTTGCGTTCCTCAATCGGGAGGAAATGATGGACCGGTTTAGCACCTGCTTGTCCGAGTTTATGGGCACCGATGTGGAGGAAGTGGAGCGCATTAACTGCCACCACAACTACACGCAGCGGGAAGAGCACGCCGGCCACACGGTGTGGTTGACCCGCAAGGGTGCGGTGAATGCGGACGAGGGTCGGCTGGCGCTGATCCCCGGTTCGATGGGTACCGCCTCCTATGTGGTGGAAGGCAAGGGCAATGCCCAGTCGCTGCATTCGGCACCGCATGGGGCTGGCCGCCGCTATTCCCGCACGGAGGCACGCCGCCGGTTCACCGTTGAGGATCTGGCGTCCCGCATGACCGGTATCGTGTACCGGCCGGGCGAGGCGTGGATCGACGAGATTCCCGACGCCTATAAGGACATCGACCAGGTCATGGCGGATTCCCGCGACCTTGTGGAGATCAAGCACAAGCTGCGCCAGGTCATGAATGTCAAGGGCACATAAGTTGACGCCACCCATGTCGCTTATCGACGCCCGAACCTGCCGGCCCCGAGGCAGAATCGCACCCCCCACCAACCACCACTTACCGTGGTGTGTTGGTGGGGTGTTTTTACTGCCTAGCCCAAAGGTAACGCGGACGCCAACACCCGCCAGTTTAGAACGTGGCTTCGAATGCTGCGCCGACCTTGTACAGGCGATCGTCGGCGAACGCCGGGGCCATGATCTGCAGCCCGACCGGTAGGTGGGTGTCGTCCGCCAGGCCGGCCGGCAAGGACATGCCGCACAGGCCCGCCAGGTTGAGCGGCAGGGTGCACAGGTCAAAGTTATACATGGCCAGCGGGTCCGACACCTTATCGCCCAGCTTGAATGCCGTGGTGGGGGTGGTTGGTGACACCAGCACATCGCACTGCTCGTAGGCCTTGCTGAAGTCTTGGGCGATGAGGGTGCGCACCCGCTGTGCCTGCACATAGTAGGCGTCATAGTAGCCCACCGAGAGCGCGTAGGTGCCCAGAATGATGCGGCGCTTCACCTCGGGGCCGAAGCCGGCGGCACGAGTGAGTGCCATGACTTCCGCGGCCGAATGCGTGCCATCATCCCCCACCCGCAGGCCGTAGCGCATGCCATCGAACCGGGCCAGGTTGGAGGACACTTCGCAGGGAAGAATCAGGTAGTAGGCAGCAAGCGCATCATCGAAGTGCGGGCAGTCCACCTCCACGACGGTGGCCCCCAAGGATTGGAGATGGTCGACCGCCTTGTGGAATTGGTCCAGCACCCCATTCTGGTAGCCGTCCCGGTCGAACTGTTTCACCACGCCGATGCGCACCCCGGTCAAATCCCCCCGGGCGCCCTCGCGGGCGGCCGCAACGACTGGGGCCACCGGCCGGTCCACGCTGGTGGCGTCGTACGGGTCGGGGCCGGCGATGACCTCGTGCAATAGTGCGGTATCGAGCACGGTGCGGGCGGTAGGACCGCCCTGGTCCAGGGAGGATGCGCACGCCACCAGGCCATACCGGGATACCGTACCGTAAGTAGGCTTGACCCCCACGGTGTTGGTGAGCGCCGCCGGCTGGCGGATCGACCCGCCAGTGTCGGTGCCGATCGCCAGGGGTGCCTCCCCAGATGCTAGAGCCGCGGACGAGCCGCCGCCGGAACCGCCGGCGGTGCGCTCCAGGTCCCAGGGGTTATGGGTTGGTCCGTAGGCAGAGTTTTCGGTGGAGGACCCCATGGCGAATTCGTCGGTGTTGGTTTTGCCCAGAATGGGTATACCGGCCTCCCGGATGCGCTTGGTCACCGTGGCGTCGTAAGGCGACATGTAGCCTTCGAGGATTTTCGACCCGCAGGTGGTGGGCGCATCGGTGGTAGTAAACAAGTCCTTCAGCGCCAACGGCACGCCCGCCAACGGGGATGCCGGTCGAGCGCCGGAATCTAATTGCTCGTCCACCTGCCGGGCGGCGGCCAGGGCTTCGTCGGCACCAACATGGAGGAAGGCGTGAATGTCACCGTCAATGTCGGCGATGCGATCAAGGTGGGCCTGGGTGACTTCCTCGGAGCTGAGCTCCCGGGCGTGGATTTTTTGGGCAAGGTCGGCGGCGGTCATGCTGGTGAGCTCGGAGGAACCGGCTGCACCCACAAGGTATTTATTAGTCATAATGGTGTTATTCCCCCAAAATTTGCGGAACGACGAAGCGCTGTTCGGCGACTTCCGGTGCCTGGTCGAGTGCTTGTTCGGGCGTGAGGAGGGGTTTGACAACGTCCTCACGCATGGTGGTGTGGATGGAGTGCGGGTGGCTCATGGGTTCGACGCCGGCCGCGGCAACTTGCTGCACTGCGGACACATTGGTCACGATGTCGTCGATTTGTGCGGCAAAGCGATCGAGTTCTTCATCTGTTAATGCCAGGCGGGACAGTTTGGCCAGGTGTGCGACTTGGTCGCGCGAAATCTCAGGCACGTGTCTTTCCTTACAATATGTTTTTCTTGGGGGCTAATGTACGGGTTGTGACACCATTGAATTAGGTTCACGCAGTTATCTTACTGCAATGGTGGACGGTTCAAATTCGTAACCGGATAACTAGCTGATAGGTGACAATTTCATAACTTCCGATCCTCGCCCTCACTATTGGCGAGGGTTTGTTCGTAGAATATTGCGGGTAGCAGGTTTCAATAATTATTCGGGTTGGTGCCATGGTGTTGGTTACATCTCTGGACGTCCCACAGCCAGGTGCCCTTAGTTTTATGGGCTAGTACTGTGGCTAGGTGGGAAACGGTCCCAAATAGTATTTATGTTTTGTGAGGAAGGTGGGTTTCGCAGGTGTCGTATCTTATTCGGGTGTTGCTCCCTGATGCCCCAGGTAGTTTAGGTAGGTTAGCCGAGGCGATTGGCACGGTGGGCGGCAACATTAAAAGCGTCGACGTGGTGGAATCACTTCCAGACGGCACGGTCATGGATGACATGGTGATTAGCCTGCCCACCAATACCATGGCTGACGTGCTGATTTCTGCCGCACACATGGTGGAAGGCGTGGTGGTTGATTCCATTCGCCCGTTCTCGGGGACGGTTGACCGGCGGGGGCAGATTAAGATGCTGGTGGATGTGGCGGGCGCCTCATCGAATTCGGATAAGATTGCGCAGCTGATTGATAATATTCCCCAGGTGTTAACGTCGTCGTGGGCGATTCTTTTGGAGGACGGCAGCCCGGTGCGGCGGATTACCGCCTCCTATGGGGCGCCGGAGGATGATGGGTCGACGCCAAGCCTGATTAATATTACGGCCGCCCAGATTTTGAACCCGGCGGAGGACACGTGGATTCCGGAAAGCTGGGCGCTGCTGGATTCCTCGCTGGCCGCGGCCCCGCTGGGGAATTCGGGGCTGGTGCTCATCATTGGGCGGGTTGGTGGCCCGGAATATTTGCCCTCTGAGGTGGAACATATTGGATATTTAGGGACGATTCTGTCCCGAATGTTGCAGCATTAACGGCTAGGCGCAGGTTGGGGCTTATTCAGTTGGTGGGTGGTGGGAGCATTAATCTACCTGAATAAGCCTTAGATTGTGGATCGTAGAGAAAACCCGGAACCCTTAGCTCATATCTAACATGAGTCCGAGCATGTGTTCATCATCGAAAATATGGTTCAATAACATATACCTTCATTCCCCGCAGCGATTCCAAATCGACTACTGGGTCCATTGCTGCGAATTTACGCAGATCCGATTGCCCAAGAGCGACGATAGGATCATCTAAATCGGGGTTATCGAAGTCCTCATCATTCACCCATGCGGCTAGAAATGGCTTTTTGAGTTCCAGATCAAGCCACGCATGCGAATTCACTAAATCATCCAAAAGCACATAAACAGCATAATCGGGTGGGCCGCACCCTGGCCGACCCCATATTGCCGGGGGTTTAGCCTCGTCAGCAACCCGCTGAAACAAACGCTTAGCCATTATTACCACTACCTTGAAGATTATTTTCGCTTCAAACTATTCAGTCCACAACATTACAGATTTTAGTAGCTTTCTCCCGGATACGGCGGCAATGTTTCTAGCATTGTGCGGGACCATTCATGCCATAAAACCTTATCTTTACCTGTCATGCTTACTACCCGCACACCATCCTCCCCGAAATGCGCAAACACGTCGGTGTTTTTCAGATCGGTTGTGTATGCCTTACCATCGGTTTTATCAACAATACAATTATAGAATGGTTGATTAGGTACTAGGTGTTCCCATGCCGAATAATCTTGAGACAGAATCGCCACCACCAAAAACTGTGTAGGCGACTCAAACCCCCACGTATCAAATAATGCTAACGGACGATCCAAATCCTTCCTGGCAGCCACAGCCCTACGGGCATCATTCAACGACGCAATAGGCGTGGAAAACGTGATTACCGGCGGGTGAAAATCAGGTATCCCTGTTTCGTTATCTAATGCCGCGAAGCTGTCTTGTATCCGCTCCTCATCCCAACACAACCCTTTCGCGGTGTTGCAAATACCATAAGGCAATTGTGAAATAGGAAACTCTGAACCATTTACAATACTACTTAATACATCGTTCTTTGCAGAGCACCTAATGTCCTCCTCTACGGTAGCTGCTGACTCTTCGTCCATGATTTCCGCGTACTTCGCATAAAACTGCTCAACCTTACGAATATATGTAGGATCCTCGAAAGAAGATTCCGACAACTCTATTACACACTGCCATGCGTCACCATAAGTCACACCATTTTCCCGCATATAGTAAAACATAAACCGCTTCGCTAACTCCACTGGGCCATACTTCGCCAACCCGGCGTCGATAGCAGCATTGAGTTCGGGAGAAAAACCAAAATACATAGGTCAACAACTTTCTACCATAAAAATTATTCAAAATACTTGAAGCCTATCCAGCTGCTGGGTACCCAAGGTATTAACACACATGACTACTCTCTGGAAACGGAAAACCAAGGTAAATGGCATGTGCTTTCCAACTTGCCATCTCTTGGTATGGAGAGGTTTTCTTAGCAGCTGGATCAGCTTCCACGTAATCACGCACACCATAAATTCTTGGAACCAATCCTACTGATCCATGATCCACGCAACACCCTTATACATTTTGTCATCCGGCCAAACTTCACAAATCAAACTCTCACAAACAAGATACGGCAGTTCAGAAAGAGACTCATCCAACCCCATCACTAACGCATCAGAAACAGCAAAAAATGCAACACACGCTTCAGGGTCTCCTGAATACTCGTCATCTTCGATAAGAAGATTGTACTTATCTGCCAGCCGATTAATTTCGACAACATATTCCGGATCCTCATATGCTTCCTGCGATAACCGCATCACAGCATCCCACACTTCCCCCTCATGCACCCCTACTTCCATAAGCCGAAACGTCAACATCTGCTTCACAAAAACCATAGGCCCCACTTGCGCAACAGCCTTTTTAATTTGTTTCCCTAAAGCTGGTGGCAAATAATAGCCTTGATATTTTTCCTCATCTTGATCCATCATCGTCATCACTCCTTTAAATGAAGCTTATTCAGTTACTGGCAACCCCAGCCACACTAACGGGGAACAAATCGAAAGAACATACCTTTTAGCTTGCCTTTCCACACCTCTAGGGAATGGTCACATGCATCAATGTCTTGTAAGCTGAATCGTGTTTTCCCAGTAGCAGCTGGATCAACCCCAAGTTTCATTATCCCGGGTAGTCCCGTTACCATTGTGCTGATATAACTTTGGACCAGAGAAAAAGATCACGCTTCTCTAATAACTTTTCATCCACAAAAACAAACCGGTCAGTTCGACAACCTTCATGAGGCTGATAACTTCCCCCGTAAGCTACCTCATAAGCAAGAACATCACCCTCAGATAAAAGCGCCTCATAAAACGAAGTCCTTTCCGTTGGATCACGAAGATAATTTACATATGGAACCTTCAACTCCGTAAACTTCGGGACACACACCGATAACAATATTGTTCCCACAGGTGAAAAGCGATCACCAAAATAAACCTCATCAAGACGATCAGCAGAATCTAACTCCTTAAAAGAAAAAAGCCCCACCAAACCATTCAAATCTTGATTATCCAACCTTTCCACCCAATGAAAATCCAAATCATCATGAGCCTTCAACACGCTAAAACGCTCTTCATCTAGTGGAGAAGTAAGAATATAGCACTTGAGTTTTTGATTACATGACTCATGAAAAATATCCACAATTTTTTGCAGGGGAATAATTCTCTCTTCATATTCCCACATTGTTACATAAGGCCACATATCATCCCCATTCAAATAATTATTCAAAAACCAACGACTCCTCAAAAGAATTAATTATTTTTGACCAGTCAAATAAATCTGCTCGTTGAAGTAATTCCTTCCATTTAAAGAGAAACTCATCTGTCCCATATTTTTCATCAGCCTCAAAATAATCACTATCAGGAGTGACATCATAAGCAAGAATACCCCCCTCAAACAGCATTATCGCATGAAAAAACTCTGCCCTTAATGTGCCATCCAACACCTCAGCATAAAGATTGCATATATTATAAGGAAGCATTGTGTTTTTAGATAAAACTACTGTCCCAACCGGGTAGCAGTCATCCCTAAATAATATTTCGTCAAATTCTTCAACAGAATCCAATTTGTCAATAGAGAACACCCCAATCCATGCCGGCATTAACTCATGAGAATAGAAAATACTCCCCCTCAATCCAAGGTCTTCCTCCCAATAAAAAGTCAAACCCTCCCGCGATTTCAACTCTTCAATAACGTTTTTATGCTGTGGCTTAATCAGCACATAACATTTCACTTCCTCTTGACCTAATTCATGATAAATATCCAAAATCTTTTGTAACGGAACCTGCCGTTTTTCCGGGTCCCATTCCATTATGTAGCGACGCATTTACACACCTTCCTTCCGGAAAACCTCAAAACCCATCTAGCTACCAGAAGACGCAGCCCAGTTTGCCAGAAACCATCACGACAGATAACACACCCCAAGCAACCCAACGTTTCACCTCAATCCAGCCAGTCCATGAATCGAACAGCATTCTCCAGTACAAGCTCAACCCACGCAGTGTGTGGGTAGGAGAGCTCTTCGTTTTTGAATTCGATAAACTCCCGCTTCTGCGCGGAAAGATCAGGGAAGATACGGCGAAGAAATGGCAGTGGGCCGGCGATGAGTTTATATTCTCCCGCAGCGGTAAACAGCACCGCATGCCGCTCATCCTCGGAGAACAGCAAGAAAAATTGGCCAATGAATTCTCGACCCAATAAGTCAAAATCCCCCGGGGTCGGCTCCACAATCACCGCATGGTCTTCGTTAATGTCATGGTCATTCCGAACCCCAATAAGCCGCCCAGGTACCTCAGCACGAAAAGCATCAGCAAGAATATCATCCTCACCATCCACAAAATGCACGGCATTTTCCGCAGCCATCACAAACACCCCGGTATCCGAAATCCACTTCCTGGACAACACCGATTGGCTAGCCGATATCCGATTTCGGATTCTCAGGATCTTTCCCAACTCTTCGGCATCATCAACTATCTGCATACCGCTGAAGCCCATTCATCCACAGAGCAATGCAGCCCAGTTTGCCAAAAGCCATCACGGCAGATAACACGCTTCTAGCAGCCTAATGCTTCATCTCAATCCAGCCAATTCATGAACCGGACAGCCGTCTCCAAAGCCTGCTCATACCCGACAGTGTGCCTATAATAGGAAAGCTCTTCGTTCTTGAACTCGATGAACTCCTGCTTCTGTGCGGAAAGATCCGGGAAGAACCGGTGCAAAAACGGCAACGGGCCGGCAATGAGTTTGTAATCCGCCTGAGTAAATAACACCGCGTGCCGCTCATCCTCGGAGAACAGCAGAAAGTACTGACCATAGAATTCTGTTTCAAGCTGCTCAAATTCGTCCTCAGTTGACTGCTCCACCATCACAGCATGATCCCACCCCGGAGGCCTATCTTCGTTAGAAATCCCGAACAAACGCCCGGGTGCCTCGGCGCGAAAAGCATCGGCAAAAAGCTTGTACTCATCATCTACGAAATGCACAATGCCTTCCGCAGCCATCGCAAACACCCCGGTGTCTGAAATCCATTTCCTGGATAACGCACGCTGGCTAGCAGCAATCCGATTACGAGCCGCCATGATTCGCTGAAACTCCCGGGGATCATCAATTGGTTTCATACCATGAAGCCTATTCAATCACCGGGGGAACCGTCGCCGAGCATCGACGTACTCCGTCACCATCATCACGGCGTTTGAGCCAGAACAACCTCCTAAAAGCGCTACGGCTTCCCACCTCGCAGGCACCCAAAACCCACAACCACTCACACCACGTCCATGTCGCCTGCTTCCCCAGCGGCCTGCGCCACCCGGGCCAGCCGGGATTCCGTCATGGAGGCAATCTGGTCTATCACCACCCGCTCCCGGGCCGCCGCGTCTTCCGCCTGCTCCCACCACAGTTGAAACATCGGGTCGAGCGCACCCGGCGCGCCCGCCGTCAAATATTCGAACACCATGGCGACTCGTTCGCGTTGGCCTCGTTGCCGTTCCTTGCGTTCCGGGGTGTTCATGACGTAGAGGACGGCGAGGGATTTCAACAGGGTGACCTCGGCCGACACCTGGTCGGGCACAATAAGGTCGCCGTGAATGCGGCCAAGGCGGGCACGGTTAGGATTGACGCCATGCTCGGCGCTCATATCGCCGCCCTCCCCTACCTGGTTGTTGGGGTGGGCGATGGTTTCCTCGATGATGGCGCCCACGTAGCGGCCCACGAGTTCCGAGGTCATGGCCTTGAGATTGCGGCGGCCGCGAAGACTGCCGTCGAATTCGGCAGCGGCCGCCACCACCTGTAGGTTGCGCAACCGCCCACCGGCGTCGACAAGGCGGTTGGCAGATACCCCGAATGCGGTCTCGCCGCTGGCCCCTAGGGATTCCAGGGCTTCCTGGTCCCAGAGCGCGTTGAGGTGGATGCGGCCGGATATAATGCCGTCTTCCACATCGTGGACGGAGTAGGCGATATCGTCGGCGAAGTCCATGACCTGGGCTTCCATTGCGGCTCGATCATCGGTGTGCCCGTCGCGCACCCATTCTAAGATTTGCCGGTCCTCGTCGTAGCAGCTGTATTTGCGGTTGGTGGTGCCATCGGGGTTGGTTTTTGTGACGGGGTATTTGCAGGCGGCGTCGAGGGCGGCGCGGGTGAGGTTGAGGCCGTAGGAGTGGTCGCGGGCGTCGAGTACCTTGGGTTCGAGCTTGGTGAGGATGCGTAGTGTTTGGGCGTTGCCTTCGAAACCGCCGCAGTGTACCGCCAGTTCGTTGAGGGCGTGTTCCCCGTTGTGTCCGTAGGGTGGGTGGCCGATGTCGTGGGTGAGGCCGGCCATTTCGCACAGGTTGGGGTCGAGGCCGAGGCCGGCGCCGATGCCCCGGGCGATTTGGGCGACTTCGAGGGAGTGGGTGAGGCGGGTGCGGGGTGTGTCGCCTTCCTTGGGGCTCACGACTTGGGTTTTGTCGGCTAGGCTTCGGAGGGCGGCGCTGTGGAGGACCCGGGCGCGGTCGCGGGCGAAGGGGCCGCGCTCGTCCTGGTGGGAGACGAGCATGCTGCGCTTGGCGGGTTCGTCGTACATGCGGGCAATGTCGTGGTTGGTGTAGTGGTACATGATGATGCCTAGGTAGCGGGTTTACTTATCGGCGGGTTTGCTTGCCGATTCGTGGGCCAGCTCGTGTGCGGCCTGCTGGTTGGCGCGCAGCACGTTGTGGCGGTGGATGCGGGATGGCCGGAGGATGCCTTGGGCGTAGCGCAGCAGGTCTTCGACGGTTGCGGCCCGTTTGCGGCCCAGGGCGGCGGTGGCGGCAACCACGATGAGGCCCCCAACCTCGTGCGATAGGGTCCAGAAGAATCCTTTGGTGGGGAAGATTGCCGGACAGTAGGGTGTGGGTGAAACCCTGGCGTTCATCCCAATCTGTTTGGCAAGCAGTTCGGCGCGGAGCGCATGGTTGGGGTCGGTGACGATCAGGATGGTGCCGTGGTAGTCGTCGCCTAGCCGTTCGAGGGCCGCGTGGTAGGAGCCGAGGGTGTCGTTGCCTTCGGGGACGGGGATGAGGCAGTCGGGGTCGACTTTGGCTTGCAGCAGGTAGTTGCGGCCGACTTCGGCTTCGGTGGTGGTGTCGGTGGGGAGTTTCCCGCCGACGGTGATGATGTTTTGGGTACCGTGCATGTGCCACAGTTCCGCGGCCCAGCGGAGTCGGGCGGCAAACTGCCGCGATGGCACCCCGCCGTATTGTGTGGTGCCGAGCACGAGGATGGTGTCAAACCGGTGGCGGGTGTTGGCGGGTCGGAACCTCCCGCGGACAAGAATGCTGGTGATGGCGAGCAGGATCGGGCTGGTGATGATGGCCGTGGTGCGTGATTTCATATTCCTAGTGTGCCACCTTTTGGCGGTGCATGACGGGTAGCGTTTCCGACTAGTATTTAGGTCATGAATCGACGACTAGCTTTTCGACGTTTTCCCCTACTGCGCCCAGCCGCCGCTGTGTTGTGCGCAATGACGGTGGGTATAGGTATTTCACCGTTTGCTTTGGCTGGGGAACGCGTGTTTGTGCAGGCTCAGGGAACGAGTACGGCCACCAAGTTATCAATGGGAGTGACGGATCAGGCGGGCAGGTTAAGCCAAGAGGAAATAGATTCCATCAATCAGTTGGCCCAGGATTATCGGCATAAGACCGATGGGATTGCCTATATCGTGTTTGTGGACTCGTTCCCGCCTGGAATGGATGCGCAGGAGTGGGCCACGCAGGCGCTCAAGCCGATAGCCGCCAGCCGCTACGATATTTTATTGGCGGTGGGGTCGAATACGTATGGGTATGCCTATAGTGAGGCGTTTACCGCCAAGTCGTTTAAGCAGGTAGATACCGCGGTGGTGTCGCATTTGCGGCAGCATGATTGGGCGGGGGCGGCATCGTCGTTTATCACTACCGCACAGCAGGTGGCGGGCGGCGGTTCGTCGTCAGGCGACTCAAAGGGGTCGGCTGCTGTGGGGGCAGCGATCTTGCTGGGTGGCCTGGGTCTGCTGGGGGCGGCAGGCGGCGGTGCGGTGTATGCGGCTAAACGGAAGTCCAAGCGGGACACGGCGAAGGCTGTGGAGCAGGGGCGCGCCTTGGATCCTAAGGACACTGCAGCATTGAGCCAGTTGAGTACGACGGTGTTGGAGCAGTTGGCAGCAGAAGAGCTGGTCAGCACTGACGAATCGATTAAGGCAGCGCAGGCGGAATTGGATATTTCAGTGAGCGAGTTCGGAACGGAGCGAACCCGAAGGTTCACGCAGGCGTTGCAGCATTCGCAGGGCACGTTGCAGAAGGCGTTTGCGATTCAGCAGCAGATTAATGATCGGAAATACGCGAGCGAGTTCGATAAGCGATCGTTGCTGATCGAGATCATTTCGTCGTGTGGGCAGGCTGATGATGTCCTGGATCAGGAGGCGAAGAATTTTGCGGACATGCGTAATCTCCTGGTGAATGCGCCGCAAACGCTGGAGCGGCTCACGCAGTCCACGGTGGATTTGCAGACCCGGATCGCGCCGGCCATGGAGCAGATGGCGGATCTGCGGCGGTCGTTCCCGGCGGAAACCTTGTCGTCGATCAACCATAATGTGGAGATCGCGCAGGCAGCATTGGCGGAGGCGGAAAAGCAGATTGATGTGGGCCGGGATTTGGCTGCGCGGCCGGCCGGCGAGCAGGCCGGTCTGATCGAGGCAATCCGCATCGCGGAGACGGACATTAACCAGGCGGATCGGATGCTGAAGGCGATCGAGTCGGCCCGGTCGGACATTGCGGCGGCCCAGGCGAACCTGGATGCGCTGATTGCCGAGATTGAGGGGGAGATCGCGCAGGGCGAGGCGATTAAATCCCAGGGTGTGGCGCAGGGCACCCAGTTGGATTGGAATGCGGTGTCGAATACCCTTACGCGGGCCCGGGAGGCACTCCAAAATGCCCGGGGCATCAAGGATCATGATCCGCTGACGGCATGGACACGACTAACGGACATGGATTCACAGTTGGATGAGATGCTGGAGCAAATCCAGTCGGGGATTACTGACCATGCCCGGGTTCTGCAGGTGTTTGACCAGCAGAGTGCCGCAGCGCAGACGGCGATCCGGGCGGCGCAGGACTTTATTTCCAGCCGGGGCCGGTATGTGCGTTCGGATGCGCGCACCAAGTTGGCCGATGCGGAGCAGGCGTTTGAGAAGGCCGTGGCAGTCCGGACATCGCAAACCCGGGATGCCATCAACTATGCCCGGCATGCCACGACCCAGGCACAGGCGGCACTGCGGGTGGCGCAGCGGGATGTGGATAGTGAGATGCGACAAAATAATTCGAGTGGTAGCAGCGCGGGGAGTTTCGTCGCCGGCGCACTGTTTAACGAGATGATGAATGATCATCACCGCAGCGGGTTTGGTTCCTACGATTCGTCCGGTGGCGGGTTTAACATTGGCGGCGGTGGCGGCAGCTTCGGCGGCGGCGGTGGGGGCGGCGGCAGCTTCTAGCCTGCAGGTGGCCAAAGCGGTAGGGTTCCGGCCACCTACGGGAATCAGATTTTAATGTTGGTGGTGTCGGCGTCGACAAGCTTGCAGCCGTAGGCCAGGAACGCCAGGTGTGTGTTGGGAATGTCGGCGCTGGTCAGCTCGATTTTAATGGTGGCACCGCTGCGGGGGCTGAAGGTGCGGGTGATGGTGCCGTAATTAGTGCCGTCGCGGGTGGTGATGGTGCGGGCGGGATTCCAGGGGCGGGGTCGGCGCAGAATATAGTGCCGGCTGCCGCACATGGCTTCGAGCCGGTTGGTGGTGAGCGAGGCCGTGGTGAAAATGAAGGTCACTCCCCCACCGTCGGCCCGCAGGCGAAAGTCCCGGCCACCAGTTTTGGTGATGCGGTAAGTAGTATCGCCCACGGTGAGCTGGCTACCAGCAACCGTGGCAATGGGGTGGCGACGATCATCGTAGAGTGTGTCGCCCACCCAACTATAGGTGTGGGCTGTCATGCCCCACAGATTACCGAAAAGTTATGTGATGAGGGCGAACAGCGCCACGGGAATCATGAGCAGCAGGCTCATGGTGGCGATCATGGTGGTGACCGCAAGCCGGGATTCCAGCATGGTGCGGGTCACCCACGATAGGAACACCTGTTCATCGTGAGTGAGGGCGACGTCGGGTTCGAATTCGGTGATTGACCGGCGCACACCGTTATTGCTGCCGGAGAATTGGCCGAGCTTATTGTCGGCGGCATCCACATACACCCAGTCGGCGCCGCCCTCGTTGATGGCCTGCACCTGCTTGTCGCCGAAATCAATGGTGATTTCCTTGGCCCGGCTGAATTTTTTCGCCGGCACGGTGGCGGTGTAGGTGACGCCCTCGGGCAGGACGGCGGTGAGAGTGTTGGGGGTACTGGTGAGCTGCCAGGTGGCTTCGCCCACGGTAGCATCGCCGGTATTGACCTGGGGGAAGGTCGCAATATCCCCATCCGACTTCTCGAACAGGTGAACGATTCTCGTGTCGCCGGCTTTGCCGCGGTTTCCCCAGCTGGTGTATTCCATGTGATGTGGTTCCTTAACGTCGATAGGCGGCGGTGATTAGCAGCCGACCAGGCGGGCGCCGAGGTAGGCGGGCAGCTCGTCGATGGCGACCCGCTCCTGGGCCATGGTGTCGCGTTCCCGAACGGTCACGGACCGGTCCTCAAGGCTGTCAAAGTCGACGGTGACGCAGAACGGGGTGCCGATTTCGTCCTGGCGCCGGTAGCGTCGGCCAATAGCACCGGCGGTGTCGTAGTCGATGTTCCAGAGCTTGCGCAGGTCGGCGGCAATCGCCTCGGCGGTGGGCAACAGGGTGTCCTTCTTCGACAGCGGCAGCACGGCAACCTTCACGGGGGCGAGCCGCCGGTCCAGGCGCAGCACGGTGCGCTTGTCCACGCCGCCCTTGGCGTTGGGAGCCTCGTCCTCATGGTAGGCGTCACACAGGAACGCCATCATGGCCCGGGTGAGCCCGAACGAAGGTTCGATAACATAGGGAACGTAGCGTTCCCCGGTGACCTGGTCGAAGTAGGATAGGTCCTCGCCGGAATACTTGATGTGGGAGCCCAGGTCGTAGTCGGTGCGGTTGGCCACGCCCATGAGTTCGCCCCATTCACTACCGGCGAACCCGAACCGGTATTCGAAGTCAATGGTGCCTGCGGAATAGTGGGCACGCTCCTCCTTGGGAACGTCGAATTGGCGCATATTGTCGGGGTTAATGCCCAGGTCGATAAACCAATCCCAGCAGGCATCCACCCATTCCTGGAATTTTTCGGGGGCGTCGCTCGGCGGCACGAAATATTCGATCTCCATCTGTTCGAATTCGCGGGTGCGGAAGATGAAGTTACCCGGGGTGATCTCGTTGCGGAACGCCTTGCCCACCTGGCCAATGCCGAAGGGGGGCTTCATGCGGGCGGTGGTTTGCACATTCTTGAAGTTAATGAAGATGCCCTGGGCGGTTTCGGGCCGCATGTAGTGCAGGCCCTGCTCGTTATCGACCGGGCCGAGGAAGGTCTTCATGAGCCCGGAGAACATTTGCGGCTCGGTCCAGGCGCCGGGCTGGCCGGTTTCCGGGTCGGGAACGTCGGCGAGGCCGTTTGCCGGCGGGTGGCCGTGCTTCTGCTCGTAGGCTTCTAGGAGATGGTCGGCACGGTAGCGCTTATGGGTGTGTAGGGATTCCACCAGCGGATCGGTGAAGGTTTCCACGTGGCCGGAGGCCTCCCACACCTGGCGGGGCAGAATAATGGACGAGTCAAGACCCACCATGTCGGCCCGACCCTGCACGAAGGTGCGCCACCACTGCTTTTTAATGTTCTCCTTGAGTTCCACGCCAAGCGGGCCATAATCCCAGGCTGAGCGAGTGCCGCCATAAATTTCGCCGCATGGGTACACGAGCCCACGTCGTTTACATAGGTTTACGACACTGTCGATGACGCTCGCCATGATTATATAGTTCTCCTTCACGAATTCCTGGCTAAAACCTAGCTGGGTGGAATTGTACTCGACTTACCGTGATCGAGTCATTTAGTCAATGTTGCTTATCGACGGACCACTGGTGGGCAATGTTTTTGGCTTTCACGGGAATATTTCTATAATTCTGCATTAATTTCATGGATAAAAAGCGGAAAACCAGTTTCTTGCCCATCTTTTGCACAATTTTTCCGGGAGGTTGGGCGTCGTAAAGCAATAATTACGCAAGTATTTAGCCGCGGCAACATGATGGATGAACTATTCGATACCATTTTCATACAGCCTTTACGAGGCTGACGACCCGTTTCCGTATCACCCACACATGAGGGTAATTCTGCGTGCCTATTATGCAACAAAAAGACCAAATTTTTCCGCAATATGAGCAAGGGCACCCCACGGAGCTGCATCATTAATGAAACACTGTCCAATGACATATATTTTATGCAATCTTACCCATGCGAATCTTATGCTAGAGGCCTGAAAATGCTAGGTTAGATGGTAATCGAATTCAGACAATTGCTGTGACCTCAATGTTAATAGCAATTTATCACCATTCTTGACGTTTGTACTATCACTATGTTTTTGCTGCGTTTCATTCCGCCATCGCAGCCATCGCCGACGATGGCCGCACCAGTAAGGCAGGGCACCATGACTATCGGCACGACCGAACCCTCGCTCCCGGAACCTCCTTCCCCCGAGCCCACCCACGCTAACCAGCATAAATCCCCTATAACTCTCATAGATCCCATAAAGCTGGCCAGTTCCGCCCAGATATTTAAGGCCCTCGACTCCCCCACCCGCCTGCAAATAATCCATCTTTTGGCGCAGCGTGACCACTTCGTTTACGAGCTGGTAGAGACCCTCGGCAGCAGCCAACCGCTCATCAGCCAGCATTTGCGGATTTTGCGTAAAGCGAACATCGTGGAACATCACCGCTCCGGCAGACTCATCACCTACCGACTGCATTGCCCCGCCGCCCTGGACATCATCGAGCTAGCGGCCACCACCTGCAATTCCGGTAGACACCACGATCAAGCTCCACCTGCCCCCATTTTGGAGGACACCCAAATACCGTGACCTGCGGCGACGCTGAGCCGGGGTAATTTTTCAATAAGATCCCTGCTCACCGTGGTGACCACGCTAAACCAACACAATATCGTTGCGCTATTGACAATGCACGCTTAAGATTGAAAACAACTTGCTATAACGAATCGGTTATGGCAAGCGTCATGGGACCATCGTTCTTTCTGGCCTGGGGTCACGACCAGCCGGATTAGGTTCCATGTTTCTTGTGCTACTCACTCACATTCTGTTGGAAAGGGTCATCATGGACCAGCCCATACCCAAACTCGGCGTGCGCAGCACCCGACAACGCACCGCAGTCATCACCGTGCTGCGAGAAATGGAAAATTTCGCCTCCGCGAAAACCATCCACCAAGAATTATTAAAACGCGACCTCAAGGTGGGATTAACCACCGTTTACCGCACCCTCCAATCGCTGAGCGAAGCCAAAGCGGTCGACGTGCTACACATGTCCAACGGCGAAAGCCTCTACCGGCATTGCCGCAATAGCGACCACCACCATCACCTGGTGTGCACCCAATGCGGTCGCACCATAGAAATCGACGGCGGGCCGGTGGAACAATGGGCCAATGAAATCGCCACGAAATACGGTTTCCGGCTCACCGGCCACGACGCCGAGGTGTTCGGCCTCTGCAACCAATGCCTGGCCGGCAACTAGCATCCGGCCGTTGGGTTGGCGACTAGCCGACGGCCACCCCAAAGAGCATGCCCAGCGCATAGGTCACGCCGGCCGCCAGCATTCCCACCACCAACTGGCGGATCGCCCGCAAGAACGGTGGTTTGCCGGATAAAATACCGGTGATGGCGCCCGTCACCATGAGGGCGACACCCACCAGCACCGTGGCAATCACCCCCGCAATCATCTGCGGCAGGTCGAAAAAGAACGGCAGCACCGGCAGCAGTGCCCCAGCCCCGAAACACAGGAAGCTAGATGCCGCCACCATCCAGGGGCTGCTGAGGGTTTCGTCCTCCGCAGTATTCGCGCCGGCCAGCATTTCCGCATCCACGCTCTTGGACTGTTCGATCTGGGCAAACACCTTGTCGGCCTGCGCCTTGGCTTCAGCCGCGCTCATTCCCCGGGCGCGATACACCAGCGCTAATTCGTTGGCGTCCACATCCAATTGCGGCACCACGGTGCTGGTCGCCAGGTGCGGGTGGGATGCCTCCAATAATTCGTTTTGGGATTTCACCGAAATGTATTCCCCGGCCCCCATGGAGAGCGCCCCGGCCAGCATGCCGGAAATCCCCGTCAATAAAATGATGTTACTGTCAATACCGCCGGCGCCCATGACGCCGAGTACCAGGGCAAAATTGGACACCAGGCCATCGTTGGCGCCAAACACTGCGGCCCGGAAATTGCCGCTCATTTTCTCCCGGCCGCGGGCGGCCAGGCCCCGCACCACCTCGGCGTGGATGGCCTCGTCCGCCGTCATTTGTTCGGTGGCGTCGGCATCGTCGGCGTAGGGGCTGCGGGACTCCGCGGTTTGCATCATGGCCAGCGTAAACACGGTGCCGAACCGCTTGGCTAAAAACCCCATGATCCGGGTGGAGAAGCTGGGCGCGCGCGGGAATCCCAGATCATCACCCAACATGGTGCGCCAATACTGTTCGTGGCGTTCCTCGGCCTTGGCCATGGCAAGCAGGATTTCTTTTTCCTCCCCCTCCCGGTTGCGGGCCAATTCCCGGTACACGGCGGCCTCCGCCCGTTCGTTGGCAAGGTATTGCTGCCACCGGCGGATTTGTTTCTGGGTTGGCGGGTTGGTGGGTTGGTCGTCTGAAGGCTGGGAGTCGGATTCCTGCTGTATCACGTTATTTCGTTCCTCCGAACCGGCGATCGCGTTTGGCGTATTCCTCTACCGCATCAAATAAATCTTGCGGAGTGTAGTCAGGAAACAGTTTATTCTGATACACCATCTCTGCATAGGCCGACTGCCACAGGAGGAAGTTGGAGGTGCGTTTCTCCCCCGAGGGCCGCAGGAAGAGGTCCACATCCGGCATGGTGGGCTCGTCCAGGAAGGTGTGGAAATTCTTTTCGGTAATATCCTCCGGACGGATTTCCCCGCGTTGTGCTTTGCGAACGATCTCCCGCACCCCGTCAATAATTTCGGCACGACCACCATAGTTGACGCACATAAACAGGGTCATGTTGGTGTTGTTTTTGGTGAGTTCCTCCGCGGACTCCAGCTCCCGCAGCACGCTGCGCCACAGGCGGGGTCGGCGTCCCACCCACCGAACTTTCACGCCCCGCTCGTGCAACCACATTTTTTGCCGAGTCAACACATCCCGGTTGAACCCCATGAGAAACCGCACCTCGTCGGCGGATCGGCGCCAGTTTTCCGTCGAAAAGGCGTAGGCGGACAGGTAGGGTATATCGAGTGCCTGACAGGCCGCCACCATATCAAGCAGCACCGCTTCGCCGCGTTTATGGCCCTCGGTGCGTTTCAAGCCGCGCTGCTCTGCCCAGCGACCGTTACCGTCCATGACCAGCGCAATGTGGCGGGGCCGGAATTCGACGGGGATGTTTGGTGGCGTTAGTTCTTCAGTCACGATTAGTATTGTGCCAAATTTTTTAAGTCTGATCCAAGACCATGAGGCTTGCGAGTTTCCGTTCGGTGTGCCACTGCCAGTGGGCCTTGGTGAGCCGGTGAATTGCCGTGGCGCAGGGGATCTCATGCGTCACCGATTCCGACGATTCCCGCGCGGAAGCCCCCTGCTCCTGGGCGGTGATGAGCGTGATGGCTTCCGCCCACCGGTCGTGTTGCAGCAGCCACATGGCGTGCAGCACTTCCGGGTTTACGTCGGCGGCTTTCGGCGGCCGGCACGTCCCACACACCGCACCGCCCGTCCGCGGGTGAAATGCGTGGTGCGGTCCCGGCGCCTGGCATTGGGCGCAATAATACAGGCTGGGCGCCCACCCCGCCACCGTCATGGCCTGCAATAAAAACGTGTCAAGCCGCAGTTTTGGTTCCGGCGCGTGCTGCAACTGTTTGAGCGTGTCGACGACCAATGGGTACAGCCGGTCGTCGTGTTCGTCGTGGGCCAACGAGAGGCGTTCTGCGGCCTCTAGGACCGCCGACGCCGCTGTGTAGCAGGTGATGTTGTCGATAATGCCGGAGCCGTAAAACCCCACGGTGTCCGCCGCCGTCACCGACTCTAATTCCCGGCCGACATAGAATTGCACGTCGAGTTCGACGAATGGTTGCAGCCGGGAGCCGAATCGGCTGCGGGCCCGGCGCACGCCTTTGGCCACGCCCCGCACTAGCCCTCGGTGTTGGGTGAGGAATACGATGATGCGGTCGGCTTCCCCCAGGTCGTAGGTGCGGATGACCAGGGCGCGTTCCCGATAGGATTCCCGTGGCATTAAAACCCTAACCGGCCTAGTTGCTTCGGATCGGACTGCCAGTTTTTGAGGACTTTGATCCGTAAATCCAGGTACACGTTGCTGTCGAGAAGTTTGCAGATTTGGGGCCGGGCGGCGTGGATGATGCCTTTGAAGCGTCGGCCGTTTTTGCCCATGAGGATGGTTTTCTGGCCGGGTCGCTCCACATAGATGATGACGTGCACGTTGAGGGTGCCGGGCCGATCCGGGTTGGGGATGATTTCGTCCACCTCGACCGCCACGGAGTGCGGCAGTTCGTCTTTAAGGCCGGATAGTGCGGCTTCCCGCACGAGTTCGGCGATGCGGGTGTTGGTGTCGTCGTCGGTGACGTGGTCGTCGGGGTAGAATTTTGGTCCTTCCGGCAGGAGGGACGTGATGACGTCTAATAATATGTCGCGTTGTTCCCCGGTGACTGCGGAGACCGGCACTACTTCGCTGTCTTCCCCGAGGAGTTTGTGGAGGGCCATGAGTTGGAGGGCCACCTGGTCGCGGCTGACCTTGTCGATTTTGGTGACGATTCCCATGAGCGGGGTTTTGGGGGCGACTTTGCGCACGTTGTCGAGGATCCACCGGTCACCGGGGCCGATTTTTTCGTCCGCGGGGATGGTGATGGCGATGAGATCCATGTCGGCGTAGGTGTCTTTGACTACTTCGTTGAGTCGTTCCCCCAGGAGGGTGCGGGGCCGGTGCAGGCCGGGCGTGTCCACCACGATGATTTGGGCGTCGTCGCGGTGGACGATGCCGCGGATGGGGTGCCGGGTGGTTTCCGGTTGGTTGGCGGTGATGGCGATTTTCTGCCCCACCAGGGCGTTTGTCAGTGTTGACTTGCCGGTGTTGGGTCGGCCCACGAAGCACATGAACCCGGAGCGGAAGCCTTCTGGGGTGTTGGTGTAATCCACCTGACTCCTTCTATTGGTGATGGTTATTGTCAGTAGGTTTAACTGTAGCATTAGGCCTGGACGCTACTGGGTGCAGCTTGGGTGAGGCGGCGGTGCGGCAGTACGGCGGTGGCAAGGTGGGTTGTTTAGCTTGAGAAGAAGGTTTGTCCTTTTCTGCGGGCCCGCGCGGTTTCGACGGTGTAGAGCAGGTAGGCGAGGGCAAGCAGGATGAGGCCGTTGCGGGATTCGAGGAGGGTTTCGGTGAGCTGGAAATGGGGCGCGGAATGCCCGGCAAGGGCGAGCCGGAGGCCGCGGATGGCGTGGGTGAGGGGCAGGAATTCGCCGATGGCGTGGAAGACGGGCACGTGGGCGACGGAGATGATGGCCCCGGAGCAGACGGTGAGGATGCTGACGGTGGCGTTGTGGACGAGGTTGTGGAGGTCGGTGCGGAGCGACGCCACGGAGATGGCGAGGCCCAGGGTGAGCCCGGTGGGGACGGCGACGAGGGAGCAGAGCCATGCGCCCGTGAGGGTGGCCCAATCGGTGGTGGTCATGGGCCCGAGGATGATGAGGACGATGGCGCTGTCGAGGATGGCGACGGCGGCAAGTGGGAGGGCACGGATGAGGTATTGGGTGGCCGGCGAGAGGGTGCCGGTGACGTTGCTGCCGAGGGTTTTGTTCCACACGTCGTCGACAGGCAGGCCGCTGGTTTCGCTGATGGTCATGCGGGTGGTGGCGAGCACGATCACCCCGGGGATGGCATATTGTTGCGCGGCGTCGCCGCCGATGACGCGTGCGATGAGCACGTAGGTGATCATGCGGAGGATTTCGGGGATGATGTGGCTGGTGACCAGCATGGTGGGGCTGGTTCCGCGGGTGAAGTTGGCGACCCCTAGGCGGAATGTTGCGGCCACAGCCCGGCATTTTACCGATAGTTTGTTCGATAACTGGTGGGGTGGGTTATGTGAATTCAAAGGTGCCCCTCACTTTTGCCCGGGTGACCATGTGGCGGATGCAGAGCCAGGCCCCGAGCAGGTAGCAGGTGGAGACGAGGCAGCCGATGAGTAGGCTGCCCCAGTCTGGGGTGGTGGTGAGGGAGGAGAGGAATTGCCTGAGCCAATACAGGTTGATGAGGGCGGATACCCAGGAGACTGCTGGGGGCAGGTAGCTGGGTGGTATGAGCAGGCCGCCGAGGAGCAGCATGGGGGTGCCGAAGGCGTTGGTGAGGTGGAAGGGGTTGCGGCTGTTGATGAGCAGCCCGGCGATGAGGATGCTGGAGCACACGCCGAAGACGGCGACGAGGATGATGCCGGCCGCCAGCAGGAAAGGGTGTGTGGGCTGGAAGGGAATGCGGAAGATGAGGCAGAACGCGGTGGTGCTTATGGTGATGAGGGTGACGTCGTAGGCGACGGCGCCGAGCATTTTAGCGAGGATGGCGGCCATGGGGCCGAGCAGCCCGGAGAGGGTGTGGCCGAGGGTGCCCATCCATTTTTCGCGGCGGATGATGCCGGCCCCGCTCCAGATGGAGGCGGCCCAGAAGGATGCGGTGATGGTGGCGGAGATGGCGTGGGTGATTTGGTCCTGGTTGAGGTTGCCGATTCGGGGGATGAGGAAGAGGGAGAGGAACATCCAGGGGGTGATGATCCCGGTGGCGATGTTCATGGGGCGTTTGGCAACGATGAGGAGTTGTATTTTGGCGGAGGCGATAATGGCCCGGAGCTGCGCGGACAGGTGCGTGGTCGTCATGCGGCACCGCCATCGTCGTCGTTGTTGTGGACCGCATTGGTGAAGGCCTCTTCGAGGGATGCGGGGCTGATGGTGAAGTCGACGAGCCCGCAGGGTTGGAGTTGTTCGAGGATGCGGGTGATGAGGGTTTGTTCGTCGCTGGTGATGAGCCGGGTGACGCGCACGGTGCCGTCAGCATTAGGGTGGTTTTCGAACTCGGGTTCGGTGGTTGGGTGTTGGAGGGTGGCGGTGATGCGGTACCGGTAGCCGGCAAGTTCTTTGAAGCGAGCCAGGGGCAGGTCGTATTTGATGCGGCCCGAGTGGATGAGTATGACCCGGTCGGCGAGTTCTTCCACGTCGGTGAGGTTGTGGCTGGTGAGGATGATGGTTTTGCCACGGTTTTTCAGTTCGGCGAGGGTGCCGCGCAGCCGGGCGGCTTCGATGGGGTCGAGGCCGACGGTGGGTTCGTCGAGCAGCAGGATGGGGGCGTTGGCGCTGAGGCCCACGGCAATGTGGAGGCGTTGTTTCATGCCTTTGGAGTATTCTTCGACTCGCCGGTGGGCGGCGTCGGCGAGCCCCACGCTGTCGAGGATGCTGGCGAGTTGGGGTTTCGGCAGCGCGGCACCGCGGATGGCGGCAAAGTAGGAGAGGTTTTCCCACGCGGTGAGCATGGGGTAGAGTCCGCGGTCGCCGCCGAAGACCGCCACAATGTGATGCCGGGCGTGGGCTGCCGCCGCCACCACGTCGGCGCCGAAAATGTTGACGGTACCCGAGGTGGGGTAAAGCCAGGTGGCGAGGATTTTACTGAGGGTGGTTTTGCCGGCGCCGTTCACGCCGAGAATGGCCGTGGCCTCCCCTTGCGGAATGGTGAAGGTGATGTCGGCGAGTGCGGTGAATTCTTTCCCGGTGGTGCGAAAGGTGCGGTAGAGGTGGCGCACGTCCACCGCAGGCGCAGCTGGGGAGGCGTTACCGATTTCTCCGATTTCCGACTTTCCCACGCCAGTACCCGCTTCCGTCACGTTTGTGGTTTGTCGCTTATCATAGCGCCCCGACACCGAGTAAGCACAGGCTTATATCTCATAAATAGCGAAAACCTATGGCATATGTGCCGGGGAATCGGAGGCCCCTTTCGAACACTGGCGCTGCCGCCACCGGCCGGTTAAGCGATCTTTGTCACTTCGAACTGGTGTGTGGGGTGGACGTAGGATTCTTGGGCGTCGATAAGCAGGAGTTCGCGGGAGTCTTTCGCGTGCGTGAGCTCGATGAGTTCATAGACCGCGGCGGCGGTTTTCGCCAAGGCGCCGGCGGCATCCTTATCGCGCACATAATGCCCGGTGAACAGTGCTGCGGTGACGTCGCCGGAGCCGTTGCGTTTGATGTCGAGGAACGGGGTTTGCACCTTCCAGGCACCCTGGTCGTTGACGGCGATCATTTCGATGGTGTGTTCGGGCCGGTCCGGCCGGAGCACCGAGGTGACCAGGATGGTTTCGGGGCCGATCTTGCGGGCGGCCTCGGCGGCCTTGAGGGTGGAGTCAATGTCGTCGGCGTCCACACCGGTGAGGTAGGAGAGCTCGAATTGGTTCGGGGTGATGATGTCGGCGACGGGCACAACCTTGTCCCGGAGCAGGGGCGGGATGAGGTCGGAGACAAAGCAGCCGGATTTCGCATTGCCCATGACCGGGTCGCAGGCGTAAAGCGCGTTGGGGTTTTCGGCCTTGATTTTTGCCACGGCGTCCACGATGGCATCAGCAATGTCGGATCCGCCCTGGTAGCCGGAGAGAATGGCGTCAATGGCGGGGAACGCGCCGCGGGCCTGGATGCCGTCGATGATGCTGGCTACTTGCGTGGCGGGGATGAGTTCGCCGGTCCACTCGCCGTAGCCGGTGTGGTTGGAAAAGTTCACGGTGTGGACGGGCCAAACCTCGTGCCCGATGCGTTGGAGTGGGAAAACGGCGGCGGAGTTTCCCACATGCCCGTAGGAGACGTGGGATTGGATTGAAAGAATTGCCATGGCTTCTATCTTGCGCCACAACCGGTGAATAAAAAACTTGCCCGCTTGACGACGCCGCCCCGCGCGGGAGCTACGCCGTGTCGCGCGGGAGCTACGCCGTGTCGACGGGATCATCCGGGTTGCGGTCTGATTCCTCATCATCGTCACCACGCACCAGCATGGTGACGTCGACCTCGCGCACGCTGATTCGGCCGCGCCGATCCCGGCCACCGATGGCCTTGAGCCGCAGCCCGGAGGTTTCCACCTCGGTGCTGGGCAGCGGCACCCGGCCTTTTTCATAGGCGATAAGCCCGGCAACGGTGTCGATCTGGTCGAGGATTTCCGGGTCGAAGTTGATGGTGATGTTATGGTCGTCTTCGATCCGTTCCACCAGGTCATCAAGTTGCAGCCGGCTCACCACCCGATATTTGTAGGGGTTATAGGGGTCCTGCACAATGGGCGTGATTTCCGCCGAATCATATTCGTCTGTGATTTCGCCCACGATTTCTTCGAGGATGTCTTCGATGGAGATCAGGCCGGCCACGCCGCCGAATTCGTCGACAAGCAGGGCAATGTGGAATCGTTCCCGCTGCATTTCGTCGAGCAGGTCGTCGAGCCGTTTCGAGTCGGGCACGAAATGGGCGGTCCGCATGACCTCATTCACCACGGGATTCTTGTCGCCCCTGGTTGGGGAGTGCATGCGTTGCACCACGTCCTTGAGGTAGACCACCCCCACGATGTCGTCGACGCTTTCCCCGATCACGGGGATGCGGGAATGCCCGGATTTGATGCACAGGTTGAGTGCTTGGGAGGCGAGTTTCCCCGATTCGATCCACACCATGTCGGGGCGGGGCACCATGACTTCCCGGGCAATGCTGTCGGAAAGGTCAAACACGTTTTGCACCATGCGGCTATCGACCTCGATTTCACCCTTGGACTGGGCGATCTCCACCATTTCTTTCAGCTCTACCTCGGTGGAATACGGCCCGTCCTGGAAGCCGCGGCCCGGCGCCAAAATATTACCAATACCGATCAGCACTTTCGATATTGGGTTGAGGATTCGGAAGGTGGGCCGGAGGAAAAACGCCGCCACCAGCGACACCGTGTAGGGGTTTTGCCGCCCTATGGTGCGGGAGAACACGCCCACGATCACGAACGAGAGCAGGGTCACCCCGCCGATGGCCGCCACGAGCGCCCATTCGATGCGCGGCGATAACCATTCCATTGCGAGCATGGCGGTGAACACGGCCGCGGTGGCGTCCAAGAGTTTCTGCCCGAGGATAAGCAGGTTGATGTGTTCGGCCCGGTGGTCGAGCACGATCAGGAGTCGGCGGGCGGCGCGGGTGGATTTTTCTTTGGCTATTTGCGCCACCCGGGCTTTGGAGCTGACCGCGAGCGCCGCCTCGATGGTGTTAAACAGCCCGGAGAAAAACAGGGCGACCACGGCAACTGTGCCCATCACCAGGGGACTCATTTAATTTTCCTTAGGCTCCGCAATGGCGGGAATACCGCCCTGGCCTGCGGATTTCTCGTCGGCGGCGAGTTGGTTGTCGAGTTCCGCCCGATCAGCCGCCGAGGGGAATGCCCCAGGCCCGGTGGGTTTGGGCTGGAATTCGATGTGCCGGTCAGCGCAGTAAGCGTACCAATCCATCAAGAGTTCATTTTGCAGGGCGAACATTTTTTGTTCTTGTTCCGGCGTGATGTGGTCGTAGCCCAGCAGGTGCAAGCAGCCGTGGGTGGTGAGGAGGCAGAGTTCGTGCCCCAGATCGTGCCCGGCTTTTGTTGCCTGTTTGTGGGCGAATTCGGGGCAGAGGATGATATCGCCCAGCATTGCCGGCCCGAATCCGGCCGAGTCGGGTCGACCCATGTTGGGGGTGAGTTCGTCCATGGGGAAGCTCATCACATCGGTGGGGCCTTCTAGTCCCATCCACCGTAGGTGCAGTTCCGACATGGTGGGCACGTCCACGACGGACACGGTAACCTCTGCGCTGGGGTGGATGTCCATTTCCCGCAGCACGAATGTGGCCACGTCGGCGAGGGATTCTTCGTTGACCCCATCGTAGCCGGATTCATTGACAACTTCGATACTCATCTGTTGCTTTTCTTTAGGTGGTTGACGCTACTAGTGGCGTTCTTCGTACTCATCGTAGGCCGCCACGATGCGGCTCACCAATTGGTGGCGCACCACATCGTCCGCGGTCAACTCGGCAAAATAGATGTCATCTACCCCGGCGAGTATGTCCCGGACCAGCCGAAGCCCGGATTTTTGGCCAGCCGGCAGGTCCACCTGGGTGATATCACCGGTGACAACAATGGTGGATCCGAACCCTAACCGGGTGAGGAACATTTTCATTTGCGCCGGTGTGGTGTTTTGGGCTTCGTCGAGGATCACAAACGCATCGTTGAGGGTGCGGCCCCGCATGTAGGCCAGCGGTGCGACCTCGATGATGCCGGCCTCCATGAGTTTGGGGATGATTTCCGGGTCGACCATTTCCCGCAGCGCGTCGTGGAGGGGCCGCAGGTAGGGGTCGATTTTGTCGTTGAGGGTGCCGGGGAGGAATCCGAGCTTCTCCCCCGCCTCTACGGCCGGCCGGGTCAGGATGATTCGGGATACTCGTTTGGCCTGGAGGGCTTGCACCGCTTTGGCCATGGCCAGGTAGGTTTTGCCGGTGCCGGCTGGGCCTAACCCGAACACAATGGTGTTGGTGTCGATGGCGTCAACATAGTCTTGCTGCCCCAGGGTTTTTGGCCGTACCGCCTTACCTCGCCGCACAATAATGTTATTCGCTAATAATTTCGAAGCCGATTGTGGGGTTTCGCCGGTGACAATGTGGATGGCGTTTTTCACCGAGTCGGGGCTTATCACATGGCCGCGGCGGGCGATGGCCTGCAATTCCTGCAATACCTTCAGGGCCCGGGCAACCTCGTGGGCGACCCCAATGAGTGTCACATCGGTGCCCCGCACGTGAATCTGGCAATCCAACTGGTTTTCTAATACTTTGAGGTTTTCGTCGTTGATGCCCAGGATTGTTTGCGAGTAGCGTTCGTCGAGCGCCACGGTGCGGGTAATGTGTGGTACTGCTTCGGTACGGACAGTCACTAAATATTCAACCTATCTTTGTTCGTGGTTAACCAATCACTCATTATGCATTGTGCCACACGACTACCATCGGTCGGTCACCGCACCCAGGGCGGCTAATGCCACCATGCCCGCGCTGGCTGTCCGCAGTACTTCCGGGCCGAGCCGCACCGGGTGGGCCCCCGCCGTGGTGAACGCATCCAGTTCGGCCGGGCTGATGCCGCCCTCCGGGCCGATGATGAGCACCACCGAATCCGCCTGGGCCACGGGCTGGTCGGTGATTTTCCCGGTGGCATCCTCGTGCAACATGAGGGCCAGCGGCGCCGCCTGGATCAACGCCGCCACCGCCGCCTGGTCCGCCACCGGGGTGATCTCTGGGATCCTGGACCGCCGGGATTGTTTCGCTGCCGCCCGGGCGGCGGCCCGCCACTTGGCCAGCCCCTTGTCCTGTTTCTTTCCCCAGTTCGCCACGGACCGACCTGCCTGCCACGGCACGATCACGTCCGCGCCCGCCTGGGTGAGCAGATCGACCGTGAGTTCGGATCGGGCGGCTTTCGGCAGAGCCTGGATTACCGTCACGGTTGGCCGTGGGGCAGGTTCGTTGGCCACGCAGTCAACAACCCCCGTCAGCCGGTCTTTCCCGGAAACCCCGGTCACGGTGATGACGGCCCGAGTGCCATGGCCGTCGACAAGCTCGATTTGCTCGCCAACACCGGTGCGTTTCACGCTCACCGCATGCCGACCCTCATCGCCTGTCAGTTCGATAACCTCGCCGACGGTGGGCGGCGTGGGGAACTCCTGCACATAAACCGGCCGTGACACCTATAGCCCCCTGAGCAACCTACTTGCGGAACCGGTTGCGCAGCTTGGAGAACACCGAACCGTGCTCCGACTCATCGGCGTGCACCCCGGCCTCCTCCGCCCGGTGCCGCCGCAGCTTCTCTAGCAGCTCCCGGGACTTGTCATCCAGCTCCCGCGGCACCGTCACATCCACGTGGGCGATCATGTTCCCGAAGCCTTCGCCCCGCAGCCGGGGCATGCCCTTGCCGCTCACCACTAGGCGGTCCGCTGGCTGAGTGCCCGCGGGGATTACGAAATCAATCATCGTGCCATCCAACGATTGCACCGCCACCGTCGACCCCAATGCGGCATCCACCATGGGCACGTGCACCGTCAAATGCAGGTTATCTTTCTCCCGGGTAAACACCGGGTGCGGCTTCACATCCACCTCAACATACAGGTCACCGGCCGGGCCACCGCCGTGCCCCACCTCGCCCTGACCGGCCATGCGCACCCGCATCGTGTCGCTAATGCCCGCCGGGATTTGAATAACCTTCTCCCGGCGCGCCTTCACCCTACCTGCACCATCGCAGGTGGGGCACGGGTCGGGAATGATTTCCCCATAGCCGCCGCAGGCCGGGCAGGCGCTGGTGGTCATGACGTTACCGAGGAAGGAACGCTGCACCTGCTGCACCTCCCCCATGCCGCCGCAATGGGTGCAGGTTTCCGGCTTCTGCTTGGATTCACTGCCGGTCCCCTCGCAGGTTTCGCACACCACGGCGGTGTCAATGGTGACCTCCTGCTCCACCCCGGAGTAGGCCTCCTCCAGGGTGATGGTGGTGCGCAGCAGGGCATCGTTGCCGGGCTGGACGCGGCTGCGGGGCCCGCGGGTGCCCGCCCCACCGCCGAAGAAGGCATCAAAAATGTCGGAGAATCCACCGAAACCGCCCATGCCGCCGGGGGCACCGCTAGGACCTGCGAGGGGATCCCCGCCCATGTCGATAATGCGGCGTTTTTCGGGGTCGAGGAGGAGTTCTTGGGCGATGGAGATTTCGCTAAATTTTTCGGCCGCTTCCTCGGTGCTATTGACGTCAGGGTGGTATTTGCGGGCCAGCCGACGGTACGCTTTTTTAATATCGTTGTCGGTTGCGTCTGGGGTTAAGCCAAGTATTGCGTAGTAATCTCGGGCCACGGTGGGCGAACTTCCTTTGCTAACAAGAGACAGATTTATTGGTTATTGCGGGATTTATTGTAACCATGATGGTCCGGTATTCCCCACTTAGGTGAGTCATGTTCGCTCAAGGCGTACCCACCGCCCGCATGTGCCCAGCGTGCTTCGGGTATGCCCACTCCCGGCGTGCCCCACGGCGGCCCCATGTGGCCGCCGAAATCCGGCTAGGCCTGCATTTCGGACAGCACCCGGCTCACATAGTGGGCCACCGCATACACCTTGGACATGGTGCCGGAATAATCCATGTAGGTGGGGCCCACCACCCCCAGGCCGCCGAGTGGGGCGCCGGGGGAACCGTAGCCGGTGGCCACCACCGAGGTGCAGCGCAGCTGGTCGTCCCGGGTTTCATCCCCGATGAGCACGCTCACCTGGTCCTGGTCCTGGATGCTGGCCAAGAGCTTCAGGATAATGACCTGTTCTTCCAGGGCCTGAAGGATGGTGGGCAGGTCGTGCGGGTTGATGCGGATGAGGTGGGATTGGCCGGCGAGGATCAGCCGATCGTTGGGGGGTTCGACCAGGGTTTCGATGAGCACGGTGACGCACCGGGACAGGTGGCTGGTGACCTCCGGGTCGGGGTGGGTGATAGCGGCCAGGGAGCCGGCGGCGTCGGCGAGGGTTTTCCCGTCCAGGGCCTGGTTGAGGAGGTCCCGCAGCACCATGATGTGGTCGGTTTCGCACGTGTGGTCTAATTCCACGTGGCGTTGGTCGACCCGACCCGTGTCCGTGATGAGCACCAGCAGCAGCCGGGTGGGGGTGAGCGACACCACTTCGCAGTGTTTCACATGGCTGGCCCGCAGGTTGGGGAGCTGCACGATGGCGGTTTGGCGGGTGAATTGGCTAAGGAGTTGCGCGGAACGGTGCAGCACGTCCTCCAGGTTGACGCCGTCTTCGAGGAAGGTCAGTATGGTGCGGCGTTCCGCATCGGATAAGGGTTTGATGTCGCTGAGGGAGTCGACGAACAGCCGGTACCCTTTTTGGGTGGGGAGCCGGCCGGAGCTGGCGTGTTGTTGACTGATATAGCCTTCGGCCTCTAGGGCGGCCATATCGTTGCGGATGGTGGCGGAGGACACGTCGAATCTATGCCGATCGAGCAGGGCTTTCGAGCCGACCGGTTCCTGGGTGGCAATATAGTCGGCGACGATTGCACGCAGCACCTGCTGGCGGCGTTCCTCGGCTGCGGATGCCATTTACGTCCTCCTCACGATGATTGGTTTTACGATTCACCCATCACCAGGATATCGGCAATCATGCCGTCGGCGAGCAGCCGCCCCGCCTCGGTCACGGTAACCCGCTGGTCCGACACATCAATCAGGCCCGGGAATTCCCGCGCCTTGGCGAGCTCTTTGTCGTTGAAACATGTCACCGGTAGCCCTTCCCGCAGCCGCAGCCCCAGCATGACCCGTTCCTCATGGCGTTGCGCAGCGGTGAGCTTTTCGACGCCCGCCACCGGCAGCACCCCTGACGCTAGCCGCTGCGCGTAGGTGGCTGGGTGTTTCAGGTTATGAAACCGGAGGTCGCCCAGGTGGGAGTGGGCACCGGGGCCGGCACCCCACCAGTCTTCGTCCCGCCAATAGCCTAGGTTATGCCGGCATTCCCCACCCGGCTGTGCCCAGTTAGATACCTCGTACCACTGGTAGCCGGCCGCCACCAGGGCGGCGTCGATAAGCGCGTACCGATCCGCGTACACATCCTCGTCGGGGGCGGGTAGTTCGCCGCGCCGCACCTTGCGCGCCATGCGGGTGCCGTCCTCGACGATGAGTGAGTAGGCGCTCACGTGATCCACCCCGGACGCTATGACCTGCTCTACCGTGGCTTGGACGTCGGCATCGGTTTCGGTGGGGGTGCCGTAGATCATGTCCAGGTTGATGTGTGTGAACCCGGCCGCACGGACCTCTGCGACCGCGGCGAATGCCCGGCCTGGGGTGTGGCGGCGCTCCAGCACCTGCAACACGTGGGCGCTGGCGGACTGCATGCCCAGGGAGATTCGGGTAAATCCGGCGTCACGGAGTTCCGCGAAAAACTCGGGGCTGGTGGATTCGGGGTTGGATTCGGTGGTGATCTCTGCGCCTGGGTTGATGCCGAAGGTGTTCCGGATCGTGGTGAGGATGCGGCGCAGGCCCTGGGCGCCCAGCAGCGACGGGGTGCCGCCACCGATAAAAATCGTGTCGGCGGGGCGTTTGAATTCGGCGAGTTCGAGTTCTTGTTCGAGGGCATCAAGATAGGTTTCCGGGGACGCGGAGGTACCTAGTTCGCCTGGGGTGTAGGTATTAAAATCGCAATAACCACACCGGGAGGAACAAAACGGCACGTGAATGTAAACGCCAAACATTGACGGTATTTTACGACACGTGGGCGCCGGCGGCACGTCCCATCTTTGCCTTTACCCGAGCAACAACAGCATCAATGCGGGCGCGTTCGTTCAAAAATTCGGGCGGATGCGAACCCCGCATGGTGCGGGTCACCCCCGGATAGTCGGCGACCACCGCTTCCCGCCACGCCTTCGCCGCGCTCGTCACCGCGTCGGAGGTGTAGGCGAACATGGTGAGTAATGTGCGCTCGTCTTCGGCGCTGCGAACTGCTTTCTCGGTTTCCGCCAGTTCCCAATCCACAATGTGGGCCAGGTATTGTCTAACAAGCTCGGTACGATCTTGCAGAATGTGATTAATCTCCTGCACCATGACTGGCGAATTATTCGTAATGGGGAACTGGTTCCGCAGCAGCTGGGCGTTCATGGGGGTGGGCCGTTTCATTTGCTCGTCACCATCGGACATGGTGGCGGCAACGGTGCCGGATGCCAGCCCGGACGTCAGTGCTTGTCGGATTCCTTTTAGTTCCCTGATAATGGTGCGGGAGTCGGTCCTAGCGTCGCCGATAATGTCTTCGAATTCGGCTACGCAGTCTTCCACCAGCTCGACATCCCAGTCGGCGATGGCTTCGGCGATATTTTCTATGAAAGTTGCTACCTCATCGCCGATGTTAAAGATTTCTTGGGTCAATTCCCGGTGGCGCAATGTGGCAGTCAATACCTGCATTATTTATGGTCACCCCTCATTGTCACGGTCAGATTCACTGAGGTTACCAATGAAACTGGTTTTTCTTACGAAGAAAGACTTTAATTCAGTTGGTCATGATTTGCTTCATGCCTCGCCGAATTGAGATCAAATCTACATAAAATATCTCACCTCACAATAAGTATCGGATTTGAAGCATTAGCGCTGGTAAAGGTGCTCGATTTCCTTCGCGTATCGACGAGCAACCACGTTACGCTTTACTTTCATGGTCGGTGTGAGCTCATCGGCTTCCTCAGTTAAATCTCGGTCTAGGATATGGAATTTCTTAATCGCTTCAGCGTGCGACACCATTTTATTTGTGTCGTTCACCGCATCCTGAATTTCCGCCCGCAGCGCCGGGTCGGTGGCCAGTTCTGCCACGGTGCGGGATTCTGGGATATTGCGGTTGAGTTTCCACCGCCGGAGGGCATCCTCATCCAGTGTGACCAGCAGCCCGATGAAGGGTTTACCGTCGCCGACAACCATGGCCTGGCTGATGAGCGGGTGAGCGACCAGGGCGTCTTCCAGGGGTTCGGGGGACACGTTCTTGCCGCCGGCAGTGACGATGAGGTCTTTCTTCCGGCCGGTGATGACCAGGTGCCCGGATTCGAGGATTTCGCCCAGGTCACCGGTGTTAAACCAGCCGTCGTCGGTGAAGGATTCCGCGGTTGCGGTTGGGTTATTCCAATAGCCGTCGAACACGGTGGTGCCTTTGATGAGGATTTCGCTGTCGTCATTAATCCGCACCGATACCCCCCCAATGGGTGGGCCCACGGTGCCGATTTTCTGGTCCACGAAATCCACGGTGGCGGCCGCGGTGGTTTCGGTCAACCCGTAGCCCTCATAAATAGGGGCCCCAATGCCGCGGAAAAAGTGCAGGATTTCCGGGCTCATGGCCGACCCGCCGGAGATGGCGTAGTGCACCGAATTGCCCATGGCTGCCCGAATCTTGGAATACACCAGCCGGTCATAGGTTTTGTGCTGGAGTTTGAGCATCCGCGACGGGCCTTCGCTGGTGTCGAGCGCGCGGGAATACTCAATGGCAGCTTTCCGTGCCTTATGGAAGAGGGCGGCCCGCACCGGCCCACCAGCGGCGGCATTCGCCACCGCCGAATTGTGGACCTTTTCAAAGACTCGCGGCACGCCCAGGATCAGGTTGGGGCGGGCCCGCTGGAATTCCACCCCCAGGGTGGAGAAATTCGACCAGTGGGATTGGGTGCCGCCACCGATGGCCACGGCCAGGGACACCGCCCGCGACAGCACGTGGGCCAGCGGCAGGAATGTAAGCACCCGGGAGCCGGGGCGGGCAATAGCCCCAATGGGGTTAGTGAGCAGGCCGTGCACCTCGGAGAGCCAATTGGCGTGGGTGAGTCGGCAGCCTTTTGGCCGGCCGGTGGTGCCGGAGGTGTACACCAGTGACGCCAGGTCCCGGGATTTGGTGGCGTGGATCCGCTCGTCCACCTGGTCGTCGTCGATGGGCCGGCCCTCAAATTTGAGGGTGGCGATGGCGGAGGCGTTGATTTCCAAGATGCGGCGCAACTGCGACGTGGAGCCGTGCAGCAGAGGCTTGCCGTCCTCCCCCAGCACCAGGTTTTTCATGAGCTCCGTGTGTTCACGGGTTTCGGTGACCGCGAACACCGCCCCGGAGTCTTCGATAATCCATTCGATTTGGCTCAGGGAGGAGGAGCCATAGATGGGAACGCTCACGGCCCCGGCGGCCCAAATGGCGAAGTCGAGCAGGGACCATTCGTAGCGGGTTTCGCTCAGCAGCGCAATGCGGTCACCCTGCTGCACACCATTGGCGATGAACCCCTTGGCCACCTCGTACACTTCGGCAATGAATTCGGCCGCAGTCACGTTCACCCACTCGAAGTTTTGCGGCCGCGTGAAAATCACCCCGTAGGGGCGGGCTGCGGCACTGCCCAACAGGGCGGTGAGGCAGGTGTCGGATTCCCCGACGGCGTATTCTGCGGGAGTGTGTACTTCCTCCATGACGCGGTTCCCTTTCCGTGGCTACCAAAATGTGCGTAATAGCTTATTATCTCTTACCTGGCACCCGATTGTCACAATCCCGGCAAATCAGCCCACGGGCCCGCCCACCGAATAGGCGTCGACAAGCGAACAGAACCAAACAGCACTCAGTAACATCTGTGGCTCTATTGCACACCATTGTTCTTGTGTTATTTGCTACAAACATCCGCATATCATGCAAAAATTGCCCCATGCTATAGGACTTATCGTGCGGTTTTACCAAGAATAACCCTAATTTAATAAAAGAAAATTTGATATTCTAGGAGGAATGGTACGCATAATGGCACAATAGGGAATTGTGGGATATCAAGATCTATTACGCGAACTCGCTACAGAGCACAGCATTGCAACGGGCTACACCGCCTATGGTGGCCACTACTTGGGGGTACCGGATGACACTCTGATAAAAATCCTCCACTGTATGGGGGTAGACCTTGGGTTGAACGATTATAGCGTCGATGACCTGGCTGCCATTGACTTTGACGGCGCCGACTATGATAAACGGCCCAGCGAAGAAACCCTCCAGGCCGCGCTTCAACGCCGCCACGACCAGGAGTTCTCCCGGCCACTCCCCCGCTGTATCGTGACCACCGATACCGAATCCCAAGCCTTCAATGTGCATGTGCGTGACGGTAAACCCGTTGACCAACTGTTCATTACTTTCGAAAACAGCTCCGTGTTGGAGATCACCGAGCAGTTGGAAAACTGGGAACCGTCCCGCGATATCGACGGCGTGATCTGGGGCGAAGCCACCTTCCAGCTCCCCACAGGCCTGCCGCAGGGCTGGCACACCATCACCCTGGTATCTGACAACATTTCCCATAGCTGCACCCTGGTCGTGACGCCAACGCACCTGTCCACCACCGACACCTATATCAATAATCCGGTGGCGGGCGTGATGGCGCAGCTGTATTCGGTGCGATCTTCTGATTCGTGGGGCATTGGCGATTTCCGCGACATTGGCTATTTGGGGGAAACCCTGGCCAATAATAATGCGGGCGATTTTCTACTCATTAACCCGCTGCACGCGGCCGAGCCGTTCCCACCGGTGGAGGATTCCCCCTACCTGCCCACCACCCGAAGGTTTATCAACCCAATCTATATTCGCATCGAGGATATCCCCGAGATCGAATTATTGACGGAGGATGTGCGCGCCGAAGTGACAGAGCTCGCACGCCAGTTCCAAGAGCATAATCGGGATAATGTTCAGATTGAGCGCGACCCCATCTATGAGGCCAAATTGCGGGCCCTGCGGGAGATCTTCCACGCCGGCCGCGATGAGACCCGGGAGCAACTATTCCGCGACTACATTCACCGGGAAGGCGACGGGTTAACGGCGTTTGCCGGATGGTGTGCGGAGCAGGAAATCGCCAAGCTTGGTACCGGTAATCATGCCGAAGACGAGCCGCCGGTGGATTTCTACATGTGGCTGCAATGGATCTGTGACCAGCAGTTAGCTGCCGCCCAGGCCCGGTGTATCGCCGCCGGCATGAAGATCGGCATCATGGCCGACCTGGCCGTGGGCGTGCACCCCTTCGGCGCTGACGCCAAAACCCTGGCGAATGTACTGGCACCGTGCGCGTCGGTGGGGGCGCCGCCGGATAACTATAACCAATACGGCCAGGACTGGTCGCAGCCGCCGTGGCACCCCGAGCGGTTGGCGGAGGCCGGCTATAAGCCCTGGCGCGACATGCTTCGAACCATTTTGCGACACGCGGGTGGTATTCGGATCGACCACGTGTTGGGCCTGTTCCGCCTGTATTGGATGCCCCGCAATCAGTCACCGCAGACGGGCACCTATGTGAACTATGATTTCCACGCCCTGGTGGGCATCGTGGCCCTGGAGGCCGAGCGGGCCGGCGCCGTGGTGATCGGCGAGGACTTGGGCACGTTCGAACCCTGGATGCAGGATGTGTTGAACCAGTACGGCATCATGGGCACGAGCGTGCTGTGGTTCGAGGGTTCACCGTATGGTGGGGCGCGTCGCCTGGAGGAGTACCGGAAGGCATGTTTGGCATCGGTGACCACGCACGATCTGCCGCCCACCGCTGGGTTCTTGCGCGGCAAGCATATCACGCTGCGCAACGAGTTGGGCCTGCTTAAGAGCAATCTTGACGATGAGCTCAATAATGACCTGAGCTGGCAGGCCGAGGTGCTCAACCGGATGCTGGAGCAGGGTGGTTTCGCCGGCGAAGACTTCCACATGGATAATTTCCACGGCCGGGCTCGGGATGATCGGGGCGACGTGGAGGTGCTGGTGACGGCGGCGCACCGGTTTGTGGCGCACACGCCGGCGGCACTAACGTGCACTGCCCTGGTGGACATGGTTGGTGACGAGAATGTGCAAAACCAGCCGGGCACCGCGAAGGAGCAGTACCCGAACTGGTGTGTGCCATTGCGTAACGCCCAGGGCAATATTGTGTTGATTGATGACCTGAACGAAATGCCGCTCTTCCATAAGATTGCGGAGGCATCCCGCCGCCCGGCGCCGACTAATTAGGGAATCATCGACACCAGCCAGGCCACGATCACGATGGCTATCAGCAGATACAGCGATTGGGTCACTCGTGATCGTGGGTATGCGCGCTTGGGTTTTGGCAGGCGTTGGTCTTGTTTGCGCAGCTCTTCCGGATTGGCCATGGTTCCCTTCCTGATGTGATTGCGCATTAGTTTAGCCTGCCTACCCCAAAATCAGTATATCCTGTTTCCCTATGCGTTTAAGAAGCTTTACGACGCCGCTAGCTGGGTTGTCGCTATATTGGGGGAATGATATCGGTATCAGATTTTTACGACTACGCCTATAACGAATTCCGTGATGAGCTGTGGATTACCCACGAATCCTGGTTTTTCGACAATGACGTCTATATTAAGGCGGGCATTTGGACATATTATGGCGCTCACTATGAGTTTTATATTACTGACGCCACCATTGATCTGATACACACCCACGATCGGACCATTCTTGAGGAATGGGATGTGGACCCGCGGATAGAGCGACCATTCTATTGGTCGGATCATTGCATACAATTTGTGACGGATGATACCAGTATGGATGAGCCCTACGCCGCGGAAATCAGGATTACCGGCAGTAAGTTTTTTGTGGTTCCGCACTATTATTCGTTTGAGAAGCCGCAAAGCGGACCAAGGGGGTTTCCAAAGCCTGGCATGACCGCAGACGAGATAGAACGGACCACCCGGTTTCAGGAATTAATTTTCAGCAATTAATCATTTCTCCTCGAAAGCTTCAGGTAAGCATGAGATAAAGAAACTAGCTTCCGCACGACACATGTAGCACTTCATAAGAGAGGGAACCGGTCACGCTCTGATCTGATTCCCTGTTACTAAGCTCAACAAAAATAGCATTCCAGTTGGTGATATCAACAGCGGTGACAAGTGTAACAGTAGAATCAGCAATACTGTTCAAAAAGTCTTGGGTGACAGAATCTAGACACAGAGAGGGTGCGACATCGACCGGTAGCGGCACTGTGGTGAGAGTAAGACTACGAGCATCAACATAGGATATTGGTCCCCTAACGATGCGGTGAATAGTCCAGTCCTGAATCGGCTGACGACCGAAATCACGAACGATTGCTGAATAGCCAGGTTCTCCCCAACAGAAACTGCGCATTCCATCGATATTACGCCAGACATAGAACGGGGCATACACATTGCGACCAGCACCTTTAGACTTTTCCCGAATGAGATAGGCCTTAAATTCCAAGCCCGCAAAACCATCCATCAGGTGTCCAGTCTTCTTTACCCGATCCCGAATGATTTGCATGTTATAGTCGGCGGGAAGACCAACTTGATATTGCATAGCATACATTAGCGATTCTCCTTGATTACATAATTGCGAGTAGAGTTAGTCACAAATTTGTAGTTGTCAGGCAAGGGTAATGCCATAAACAGTCAACAGAGACTTGCAGTCAAAATAACCAAATCTTGATTTCATGGCGCTGGTAGAATGGTCAAGCGGAATGCTCATTATTTTTCCACGCACGCAGAAGAGCGACGGCACCATTTACAGCAGCATCAAATTCTGCTGGATTCCATTGGGCACGGGCCAAGACATAACCGCCTTGTACAGTGGCAACCACCATGGAAGCAAGCTGGTGAGCATCCGCGCCAGCAGGAAATTCCTGCGCATCAATACCTTGGCGAATCACTTCGGCGATGGTATCAACTAGCCAGCCCAAGGTCCGCGATACTGGCGCTAGCAGCTCTGGAGTTGCTAGCACGTCAGCATCATATGTCATACGACCCATGCGGCATCCACGTAACGAATCACGCTGGCGTTCCAAATATGCAATGAGACGCTCCATAGCTGGTCTCTTCACATCCAACAAAGCTTCTACATCGGAACGCATCGCTGCTGCGCTAGCCTCAAGGGCAGTAACTGCCAGCTCCTGTTTGCCAGTAAAGTGATGATACATACTACCCTGTCCTGCACCAGCCCGATGAAGAATATCTTTTGGACTAGTCGCAGCATAGCCTTGTTCCCATAACAGTTCTTGAGTAGCATCCACCAAACGTTCGCGTGCATTCATACCACCAAGCATACATACTAGTAGTTACAATCATCAATACTAAAGACACACGACCGAGACGGAAATAGCCCACCCGGTTTCAGGAATTAATTTTTAACGATTGATCACTTGTCCCCCGGGCATTTCAGCTGTACCACACTCCTGCGGCTGGAGTAGAGCGGATCAAACGAATCGGGATACACATGGTCCATCGTCATGGGCAAGAAGTCGTCTTTGATCACCACATACTCGTGCTCATCCACCTGGCTGGGGGCAAGCAGCATTCGGTGCAGAAACGTGCCGCCGCTACTCCCACCCCCACTTTGCAGATCAAAACATTTGAACGCCACCACATAGGCGATAACCTCCACCATGCCATCATCCTGGCGGTTCACACTGTAGAGGCTGAACCCACTTCGCGCCTGTTTACCAGGCGGAAACATCTCTAGCTCAAATTCTTCCGCATCGGTAAAGAGTGCCCGGTCTTCCGGCACGCCCGGAATATATTTGCTAGAGATCGGGCAGTCCGACAGGGTGCAGTCGGGGCTGTTCTTTCCCTCGTCAAGCACCTCCCGGTATTTCTCTATCGCCCGACCGACCGCCTGATCAACGACCGGGCCGGCGGAATACTGGTCGGGGCGGGTCGAATACGGTACCGGCCCATCGTCGTCATGAACGGCAAACACACCGACCAGCATCATCGTCACCACGAAACCCAGCGACCCGACAACCACGAGCCGGTCCCAATTCACCGACGCCCCCATAATCCACCTTCCTCATCATTAATGTTCTATTTATAAGCGAGAATCATTAAATGTTTGGGGTCAACCGCTATCATCATCATACAAAAGGTGGGTGTTACGAGCAGTCTGGTTCCTCCCCCTTCCGGCCGGAATACAGCGGGGAGAACGCCTCGGGGTATTTCTCCGACTCCTTCATGGTGAGGATGGCATCCTCCATCACCACATACTCGCCCACGCGACTGGTGCTGGGGGCAAGCATCATGCGGTGCGGGTCCGTAGCCCAGATCACCTCCGACCTATAGCACTTGGCGACCGTCACATACACAATGGCATCCACACCCGCATCGGTTTTCACCACACTGTACAAATCTGTGCTGCTCACAGGCTCACGAGACAGGTAGTGGGCTTTCCGCTCCAGATTAAAGCGTTCCTCCTTGGTGAACTCCGCCCGATCCTGCGGCATGCCAGGAAGCGACTTACTCGACTTCGGACACCGCTCCACCACACAATCCGCGTCCCCCCACTGAGCATCCAGCACCGCCTCATACCGATCCACCGCGGCACCAACCGCCCTATCAACCTCGGCACCAGCCGTCTCCTGCTTGGGCCAATCCGGGTGCATCATCTGCCGCCACTGCAAATCCTCTAGCACACACCCGCCCACAACCAGCACAAGCACCAGAATGATCGAACCCACCACGATAATCCTGCTAGCTACCCGAAGCATTGCGGCTTCCTCCCATTGTCCCGGTAATAGATGACGACACCACCAGGCCCCGGGCGGTATTTGGTGGGGTTCAAGTATTCGTCATCCATGACCACATAGTTATGCTTATCGACGACGCTAGGGGCAAGAGTAATCCGATACAGGTCAGGAAGCACCTCATATGGGTCACCTTTGTTCCCCGAAAACGGACACCGGGTAACGGTGATATCCACATAGGCCTCCACCACCCCATGCTTTTGTTTCTTTAACTCATAAATGGCCAGACTGCTTCGCACCGGCGCAACGGTGGATACGTCCTTACCCCGACCCCTAATGATGCCGCCCTCGGTGGTGGTAAACAGAGCCCGATCCTGGGGTACCCCGGGAAGCGACTTGCTCGACTTCGGGCAATGATCCGGCATGCAATCCGCATCGACCCATTCGGCATCGAGAACCGCCATATATTCCTCGATTGCCCGCGCCACCACCTGGGTTCGCCGGCTTTCCACCGCGGTGTGCACCGAGTAGCCGACAAATAACACCACGATCACCACGATGATGGTTCCGCTTCGCTGCCGCAACACACCGATCACCTCGTCGTAAAGCTGCGGGTTAAGCCGGCAAACCTGTGAGGCGACCCGGGTTCGCTGCATTCGGGAAACATGTCTTCGTCTTCGCTGCTGGCGTAGAGGGGCGAGAACGCGGCGGGGTATTTCATTGCATCCATCATGGGGAAATATTCGTCCTCCATCACCACATAGTCGGCCTCATGGTGGTGGCTGGGAATCAAAATCATTCGGTGCACGTCCGTCGTGCTGCTGTAGGGATAGTCGTTTTCCGGGGAGGTGCATTTCACCATCGTGACATAGACGATTGCCTCGACCACCCCATTCTCGTTGGCCGACACGCTATAAAGGTCGATACTGCTTCGCGGTTTCTCTTTTGTCACCCACCTGCGAAAATTGATGAGTTCCGCGTTGGTAAAAAGTGCCCGGCCCTCTGGCACACCAGGAATAAATTTACTGGAAATCGGACAATTCGATAGCGTACAATGAGGATTATTTTGTTCCTTGTCGAGCACTTCCTCATACTTCTCTACCGCCTTACCAACCGCCTGATTAATCTTTTGGCCGGCGGTTTTTTGCTCGGGATAAGCTGGATACGACTTGTGATACCCCTGGTAGCCGGATACCACTACATACCCGACCATTACCACCAGGGCCAATAACACCATTGTCCGTAGCACCGTTATTATTGTTCGCACCGCGTCACTAACCCCACCATTTTGTAGATAAATAACTTTCGATAAACCTCGAACTCACCCAGCGGGTGGCGTTACGACGACGCCCATGGCGCACATAAATCTAAACCCAATGAGCGGTCGCCAAAGAAGATCGGCCTCACCCCATGCCACATCCGAGGTGTTAACGTCATGACTTACGCTCCCAAAATCTATAGACATAGAGAATCTGATGTTGATGCGTGTTGCGGGATAATCATCAACGTATCTGCGACCCTACGACAATCCCCGGCACGTAGTCTAGCGCCCATCAACAGGATGGGGGTATGAATCGGCACTGCTCATTGATGCCTTGACCGGAAGTTTTAAGGAAAGCGTATTGCGCTACCAGGTCGTCTTACCTCACGATTAACCCATGCTTATCCAAAAACCAGATTAATAAGCTTTACCCCCGATATTCAATCTGATACAACCTATAAAAAATAATTTATATGTTTCCGTGTCACCCATAGCGGCTTCGCCAAGAATGCGATAAGCCCTCTTCAGAAAGCAGTCATACAGACTGATCATTAGTGTAAAGAGGTCGAGTGTGCGGCACACGCATGAGGCCATCAATAATGTCTTCCATGACCACATATTCACCATTATTAAGGCTGCTAGGGGCAAGAGTCATGATGTGGACATCAGAGCTATTACTGTTCTTCTCGCTAGCCTCGGATGTTTTGATAATTGTGACGTACACGATTGCTTCAAGCACATCATTATTTTTTGCTTTAACACTGTACAGTTCGATATCGCTGCGAACTTGAACGCGTGATGAGGGAAAGGCAAGTAGGTTTCCTCGCTCTTCGATGTTGTTTCGTTCCTGCGTGGTAAATAATCCTCTTTCTGTTGGAACACCAGGGATTGCTCGACTGGAATGTGGGCAGGATGATAGTGTGCAATCACGATCAGTCCATTGGGCATCGAGGACTGCTTCATATTTTTCTATCGCTCGACCGACGGCTTGGTCGGTTTCTGGACTAATAGATTCAGGAGCGATTGTGGTCCCGGCAGTAACCGCTTGCTGTTTCTCCTGCATGTGATCTTCTGCCGGCAGAGACACTAGGAAGAACACCACCACTGCAAGGAGGAATCCTAAAAATAAAATTACTTGTCTACTCACTACCCATTTCATAGTTTTCACCACGCACGCAATTACTATTTCCCACATGCGGATACTTTCCGCCCCTTGCAGACTCCCTTGAACCACAACCATTCAGGCAAAGTACATGACATGGTTTAGTGATTCCTACCCACCACCATTGGGCGTCGCAAAGCAACCAAACGCTACCGGCGATACCGAAGCCATGTTCGAACCCGGAACATGGTGGCGCCAATGAAGTCCACCAGCCGCAGCCACACCATCGCCAGGGCCGCGCACAGGGGCACCACCACCACAAACATGATGAGCCCCTGCAACCAAAACGGGCTGGTAATCAGAAACTGGCTTACCACATCCACCACGGTCACGAGAGCGCACCCCGCAGTCCGCGCCGGGTCAGCAGCGGGGTGATGTCCTTAAAAATAATGCCGGCTTTCGGATAATCGGGAATATCCTTAATCAACGTGTGCCAAGACATAAAAATCCTTACAGAAAAAAGTGGAAGTCGCATTCTAGCAAAGGCTGCGGGCTTGCGTGCAGTCACGATAATCCCGACAATGCCGCGCCTTTTACACAACACACTACTATGCACACCTCACGCATCCTGCGCCGGGACGACCTGACCCTGCAAACCCTCTACGAACACAACTACTGCCTCTTCCGCCTCATCCTGCCCGAACCGCCGCCGGATGACGACTGGTACGCCCTGCACACCGCTGACCGCCCCGCCGCCTACCTGCGCTGCCTCAGCCAAAGCCCCTACACCAGCGACTGGCAGCTCGGCCACTACTACCCGCATAAAACGCAGCGCCGCTTCGCCCCCGATTATTGCATCCGCGTCTATCACGACGCCCGCCTCGCCGAAGCGCGGCTTGAGCTCAACCTGCCGCTACGCGAACTGCGCGCCGCCAAACTTGCTCACAATCGTGCGCTGGCCGAATGGCTGGACTACTGCCGCCGCCACCGCTACCGCCTGCATAACACCGCCCTCACCGCCCCGCTCGATATCGCATGACACATCACCACCGCCGCCTCATCCTCGCCGTCTTCGTTGCCCTCGGCCTCCTCACCCTCATCCCCGGCATCACCCTGCCGATGATGACCGTGAAAAAACTCGTCCTCGTCAAAAACACCTTCACCGTCCTCTCCGGCATTGGCGCGCTACTGGCCGACAAAACCTTCGGCCTCGGCCTGCTGCTGCTCGGCTTCAGCGTCATCTTCC
>ERZ773077.129-NODE-129-length-54636-cov-7.097030_pt1 | contig 54636 bp, 46 predicted proteins | sample MGYA00580612_ERZ773077 | MGnify/ENA primary metagenome ERZ773077 (study PRJEB29015, sample SAMEA2737971) | human oral metagenome | biome: human oral; feature: human-associated habitat; material: dental | place: China | collected 2021 ...
GCTGGCCGCCATTCATGACGAAATCATGGCGATGCCCATGAACTACCACAGTCTGAGAACCTGTTCACGGCCTGTCCGTGAGGACGAAAAGCGCGGACTCGGGCGGTCTGCGGCGTTGCAAATCCTCGCCGGGCCACAAGGCCCGTCTGCGGTTTGCGCCTTGCAGCCCATCCCGATTTCGCACTTTCGCCCCTCACGGCCAGACTCTGAAACAGGTTCTTATGGCAGCGCTGGTGTCATCGGCAGGCGACGTGGCCTGTGACGGTTTTGCCATCGACCAGCTCGCCCGCCGCCAGCGCGGCTGGGGCAACGTGGCGCAAGTGGGCGGCGGCTACGTGGGCGCCATGCTGGGCGGCGGCGGCTTTCTGCTGGCGGCGCAAGCCGTGGGCTGGCCGCTGGCGCTGGTGGGCGCGGCGGGCATGATGGCGCTGCTTTCGCTGCCCCTGCTGGCCGTGCGCGAGCCGCCCAGGCCAGAGGCGGCATGCGCAGCGAATGCGGCAGATGCGGCAGCAGGCCCTTCAGCGAAAACAGACGGCGGGCCAGCCGCCCACCGGCCCGGCCTGCTGCACGCGCTGCGCAGGCCCGCCGTGCGGCAGGGCCTGTGGCGCGTGGCGCTGTGCATGGCCGGGCTGCGGCTGGCCATGGGCCTGCCCGGCCCCCTGCTGCTGGATGCAGGCATGAAGCTGGAGCGGCTGGGCTGGGTTCTGGGCGCATTCAGCCTGCTGGCGGAGCTGGCGGGCGGCTGGCTCACGCGGCTGGCTCCCGGCTGGCACGCGGCGCAGCTGGCGCTGGCGGCACTGGCCGCCGTGCTGGCGGGGCTGACCGCCACGGCCGTGGCCGCCGTGCCATCCGCCATGCCCGCTGCCGTGCTGGCTGCTTTTTCCGACGTTTTGCCCGCTGCTTTACCCGCCAGCCTGGCCGTGACGGCGCTGACCGTCTTCACGGGGCTGCTCTTTGCCACTGCCGGATGCCTGTGGGTGGCACTGTATTCGGCGCTGATGGAGGCCGCCTCGCCCTTGCAGCCGGGTGTGGATTTCACCCTGTTTCAGAGCGCCGACGCACTGATCGCCGCCGCCGGCGGCCTGGCTGCCGGCTGGCTGGCCCAGCGCATGGGCTACGGCGCGTGCCTGGCCAGCGCGGCCTTGCTGTGCGCGGGCGGCGCGTGGGCGCTGGCGGGGCGCGAAAGCGGAGCCAGCCCGCCCCGCAGGCCCGAAGGCGGACGCGGCAGATGCGCATGAAACCGGCAAGCCTGTGGGATGGACTGGCCCTGGAATATCAAAAACAGGAGCGGATTGAATGGCCAGAAATGCGGCTCAGCGCCCATTCCACTAGGACGTATTGCTATTGGTTGAGGAGCAAGATGGCGCAGCCTGCTCCTTCCGTTTGCAGCGGTCTTTTGCCCGGCCGGGGGCGGTTCAGCGGCTGGCGCTCTGGCTGGCGCGCTCCGCCGCTTCGATGGTATTGACCAGCAGCATGGCGCGCGTCATGGGGCCGACGCCGCCGGGCACGGGGGTGATCCAGCTGGCGACTTGCCGGACGCCTTCAAAGTCCACATCGCCGCAGAGCTTGCCGTTTTCGTCGCGGTTCATGCCGACGTCGATGACGACGGCGCCGGGCTTGACCATGCCGGCGGTGAGCACCTTGCGCTGGCCGGCGGCGGCCACGATCACATCGGCCTGGCGGGTGAAGGCGGCCAGGCTGGCCGTGCCGCTGTGGCAGACGGTGACGGTGGCGTTGGCGGCCAGCAGCATGAGGGCCATGGGTTTGCCGACGATGTTGCTGCGGCCGATGACGACGGCGTTTTTGCCGCGCAGGTCATTCATGCCGATGCTTTGCAGCATCTTCATGCAGCCATAAGGAGTGCAGGGGCGAAAGCCGGGCTGGCCGGTCATGAGCGCGCCGGCGCTGGCGATGTGAAAGCCGTCCACGTCTTTTTCCGGGGCGATGGCTTCGATGACGCGGCTGGCGTTCAGGTGCGCGGGCAGGGGCAGCTGCACCAGGATGCCGTGCACGCCGGCATCGGCATTGAGCGCGGCGATACGCTCCAGCAGCGCGCTTTCGGGCAGGCTGGCCGGGTAGCGCTCGAGCGTGGCTTTCAGGCCGGTTTGCTCGCTGTCGGCCGCTTTGCTTTTCACATAGACCTGGCTGGCAGGGTTGTCGCCTACGAGGATGATGGCCAGGTGCGGCTGGATGCCGCGCGCCTTGAGGGCGGCGGTGCGGCCGGCGACTTCGGCGCGGATTTGGGCGGCAAGGGCATTGCCGTCGATGAATTGGGCGGTCATGGGAAAGCGGGGGGGAAGGGTTGCGAAGGAGGGTGCAGGCAGGTTCTCAGCGCTCCTGGCTGGGGGCGTCGGCGCCCAGCGCCACTTTGAGCAGGTCGGCCACGGTGTTGGCGTGCAGTTTTTCCATGATGTTGGCGCGGTGCGCTTCCACGGTTTTGATGCTGATGCCCAAATCGTCGGCTATTTGCTTGTTCAGGCGGCCCGCGACGATGCGTTCGAGCACTTGCGCCTCGCGGCCCGTGAGCCGCGCCAGCATGGCTTCGCGGTTGGCGGCCTGGGCGTGCTGGGCGAAGGAGGCGCGGGCCTGCTCCAGCAGGCGTTCGACCAGGGGCAGCAGCTGCTCTTCGGAAAAGGGCTTTTGCACGAAGTCCAGCGCGCCTTTTTTCATGGCGTCCACGGCCAGGGCGATGTCGGCGTGGCCGGTGATGATGGCCACGGGCAGGGGCGAGTGGCTTTCGGCCAGTTTGTCCTGCAATTCCAGGCCGCTCATGCCGTCCATGCGCACGTCAGCCAGCAGGCAGGCTACTTCGCGGGGGTCGTAACGTTTGAGAAAGGCTTCGGCTGATTCAAAGCAGCGGGCGCGGTAGCCCTTGCCTTCCAGCAGCCATTGAACGGAGTCGCGCACGGCGTCATCGTCATCCACCACATAAACGACGCCTTTGGGGGGAATCAGGCTCATGGGATCAGGTTTCTTCAGGGTTGAGGGGTCGCGCCTGCGCTGGCGCGGCGGCCGCAGCGGCCGGTATCCAGAAGGAAAAACGGCATCCCACGGTTTGTCCGCCATTGTAGAGATTGACCGCACGCAAACGGCCCTGGTGCGCCTCGATGATGGAGCGGCACAGGTTCAGCCCGATGCCCATGCCTTCGCGCTTGGTGGAAAAGAAGGCTTCATAAAGGCGCTCTTGCACGCCCGGCGGCAGCCCGCAGCCGGTGTCTTCCACGGCAAATTGCACGGCGCTTTGGTCTTCAATCAGGATGAGGCTGGCCAGCAGGGTGATGCGCCGCTCATCGGGCGGGCGCTGCGCAGCCTCTATGGATTCGGCGGCGTTGCGGATGAGGTTCAGCAGCACCTGCCCGATGAGGATGGGGTCGGCCAGCACTTGCGGCAGATTCGGGGCCACGTTGCTGCCCAGGCGCACCTGGCGGCGGCGCGCTTCCACCTCGGCCAGCTCCAGCACCGGCTCGATGATGGCGGCCACCGTGCCCAGCTGCATCTTCGGGTCGCTGCGCTTGACGAAGTTGCGGATGTGCTGAATGACCTGCCCTGCCCGCTGCGCCTGCCGCGCCGTCTTGCGCAGCGCGCCCAGCAAGTCTTCTTGCGCCAGGCCGCCCGCTTGCACGCGGGAGATGATGCCGGTGCAGTAGTTGCTGATGGCCGTGAGCGGCTGGTTGAGTTCGTGCGCCACGCTGGAGGCCATTTCGCCCATGGTGATCAGGCGGCTGGCGTCTTCGGCCAGGCGGGCCTGCTCTTCGGCCCGGGCCTCGGCGGCGCGGCGGGCCGTCACGTCGGTGGCAATCACCATTTGCGCCAGGCGGCCATCGGCCCAGGTCAGATAGCGCGAGCGCACATCCAGCCATTTGTCCAGCGGGGGCAAATAGATTTCGGCGTTGTCGGGGCGCATTTTTTCGCCGCTATCGCCAGGGGCCGTGCGCAGCGAGCTGGCGCTGATCACCATGCCCAGGTGGCCCTGCGTGGTGTCGCCAAACCACCGGCGGTAGCGCTTGTTGGCGAACAAAAGCTCCTTGCTGCCCAGCGGCGCCACCGAGACGGAAGCCTCCAGCGACTCCAGCACCAGCGTGAAGCGCTCGCGCGCCGCCGCCAGCTCGGCGCGCACGCGGTTGGGTTCCGAAATATCGGTCATCGACGCCACCCAGCCGCTGTGCTGCCCATGCCCGTCCATCAGCGGCGCGATGTACAGCCGCGCGTCAAACTGCTCGCCGTTCTTGCGCTGCACGCGAATCTGGCGGCTCGCCGCCTGTGCGCGGCCCGCCAGCTCGTCAGCCAGCACGCGCATCAGTGTTTGATGCTCCTGCTCGGGCCAGTAGGAATAAGGCGGCATCTGGCCCACCAGCTCGGCCTCGCTCCAGCCCGTCATCCGGCAAAAGGCCGGATTCACATACGTGATGCGCCCGTGCAAATCCAGCGCGCGCATGCCGGTGCGCATGGAGTTTTCCATGGCGCGGCGAAAGCTTGTTTCCGCCGTCAGCGCTGCCTGCGCCTGCTGCCGCCAGCGCACGAAACGCCAGTTCACCACCAGCATCCACACCGTCATGGCCGACAGCGCCGCTGCCAGCCAGAACAGCGCCCGCCCCACCACGCCCTCGGGCGCACGCCACACCTGCGCTTGCAGCGTCAGCGCCCCCCCGGCCCAGGGCAGCGCCAGCGGCAGGCTCCGCGCCTGCGAGCGGCGGGCCGCCCAGGGCCAGCCTTCATCCGCCTGCGGGTGGCCTCCGGCGGATGCCAACCCCGCCAGCACGCCGCCTGTTTCATCCAGCAGGCTGAAGGCGTATTTCTCCTGTAGCCGCTGCGGCAGGCCGTGGTGCAGGAGCTGGCTGGCGTCATACACGATCAGCAAGGCCCCTTCCAGCCGCCCTTCGTTCATCAACGGCACATAAACCCGCAGGCTGCCCGCCTTGCCAGCCCCCGCTGGCAGGGGCACGGCATACGGCGCGCCATGCATCTGGCCTGCCTGGCCCAGTTCATTGGCGTCTTCGGAATCGTCAGCGCCTTCGCTTTGCGGCCCGGCGAACCCGGCCGCGCTGCCTTCGGGCGGCAGGCGCGCCACGGTTCGCCCCTGCGCATCAAGCCAGCGCATATCGCGCATTTCCGGCCAGCGCCCGGCCAGCGCCCGCGCGCTTTGCGCGAACTGCGCCGCGCCCATGTTGCCGCCGCTTACGGCGCGCGCCAGCCGCTCCAGCTCCCCCGCCTGCTCCTGCAAGTGCAAACGCAACTGCTGCTGGCTGAACTCCAGGTCATGCCGCGCCGCCGCCAGCTCGCGCTGAGCGTCTTGCGCGCTCAGATACCAAAACGCCGCCGCAATCGTGGCCAAAAACAGCAGCACCGCCGCCAGCGGCGCAATGGCCGCCAGGCGCTCCTGCCCCAGCAAGCGCTTCCACCGGTCAGTCCAAGGCGCTTGCGGCGCCAAAAAAGGATTGCTTCGCATGGACGGGCAGTGTAGGGCGCAAGGCCCGGCAGGCGCCCTATCTGCCGCCAGGCTCAAGCCAGCGCCTTGCCTGCGCGCCGGATGCAGGCAATCCTGGGAAACGCTTCAGTCAAAGCTGGCGTGAACTCATCGCCACTGAATCGCCTCTGCGCAACTGGCCCGGCCAGGCGAAAGAACTGCCTGCGAGGCCGTTTCTCGCTCCTGAAAATAGAGCATGATGTCTTAGTGAAACGTGCGCGAATGCCGTTTTATTGGCCTTTCAATTTGCTATTGCTTTTGATGAATAAGGCCCTGTGCAGCCAAAGAAGCAGCGGGCTGGCGGAAAGAGAGGGGCTGGAAGGCGCGGGGCTGGTTTTCAGGCCTCAGGCCTCAGGCGTCAGGGCGGCTTGCGGGCTGATGCGGGCGGGGGGCTGGCCGGGCCGCAGGCGCAGAACTTCGGCGCGCGGCGCGGGGGCGTCCAGACACCAGTCGGAGAGGACGATGCGGCTCAGCCCCGCGCCCAGCGTGTGGCTGGCCGGGCGGTGCGTGTGGCCGTGAATGAGCACGGGCGCGCGCGCGGCGGCGAGCAGGGCGCGGGCGGCATCGGCATCGACATCGGCCCACTGATTCATTGCCTGCTGGCGGGCGCTGCTTTGGCCGCGCATGTGGCGCGCGATGGCCTGCCGCTCGGCCAGGGGGCGGGCCAGAAACTGCCGCTGCCAGGCGGGCTGGCGCACTTGCTGGCGAAACTGCTGGTAGGGCGCGTCATCCAGGCACAGGGCGTCGCCGTGCGAGAGGAGCCAGCGCTGGCCGCCAAAAATGAGCGTGACGGGGTCGGGCAAATCCTGTACGCCGCAGGCGGCCAGAAAGGCGGGGCCGACGAGAAAGTCGCGGTTGCCGCGCATGAAGTGCACGGGGCGGCGGGCGGCGGCGGCGCGCAGTGTGGCGGCGCACTGGGCTTCAAGGCCGGGCTGGCGGGCGGCGTCGTCGCCCACCCAGGCTTCAAACAGGTCGCCCAGAATGAAGACGGCGCTGGCTGCCGTGCCCAGCATGTAGCGCTGCCAGGCGGCCACGGTGGCGGGTTCAGCAGGGTTCAGGTGCAGATCGGCAATGAAATCCACGGCCTGCCACGCGGGCGGGGCCGCGAGTTGCGCGATGGCGGCGGGCGGGGCGAAGGCGTGCGGCATGGCTGGCGGCGGGGCGGACATGAAAAGGCGGGGCGTTTGCGGGGCGTTTACCAGCCAGATGGGCCGCAAGCCCCCGTGGAATCAGCGCAGGCCGCTATGGTTTTCATAGTTGCTTGACCAGCACCTGGCTTTTGCGGTCCCAGTTGTATTTGCGGATGCGCGCTTCGGGCAGCCAGTCGGGCGGCACCTGCCGGAAACCGCGCTTGATGAACCAGTGCATGGTGCGCGTGGTCAGCACAAAAATGCTGCCCAGCCCGATTTCCCTGGCCCGCTGCTCGATGCGGCGCAGCAGCTTTTCGCCGTCGCCCTGGCCCTGGCTTTGCGGCGAGACGGTGACAGCGGCCATTTCGCCCGTTTTCGCCTCGGGGTAGGGGTAAAGCGCCGCACAGGCGAAGATCACGCCGTCGTGCTCGACGATGGAATAGTTGCCAATGTCGCGCTCGATTTCGGTGCGGCTGCGCTTGACGAGGGTGCCGTCCTGCTCGAAAGGCTCGATCAGCCGCAGGATGCCTGCCACGTCATCGGCCGTGGCCTCGCGCAGGCTTTCCAGCTTTTCATCGACCACCATCGTGCCGATGCCGTCGTGCACGTAAATTTCCAGCAGCAGCGCGCCGTCCACGGCAAAGGGCAGGATGTGGCTGCGCTCGACGCCGTGCTCGCAGGCGGTGATGCAGCGGCTGAGGTAGTAGCCCGTGTCCAGCGGCGTTTCAGGCCGGGGCAGGCGCGCGACGATGCGGCGCGCTTCGGCCAGCGGAATTTCGGTATCCACCGGGTTGCCCTCGCTCACCGGCTCCTCGGGGCGTATGGCCACGCCGGGTTTTTGCGTCAGAAAAATGAGCTTGTCAGCCTGCAAACTGGTGGCCACGCGCGTGGCCACTTCTTCCATGGTCAGGTTGAACGCCTCGCCCGTGGGCGAAAAGCCAAAGGGCGAGAGCAGTACCAGCGCGCCCGCGTCCAGCGAGAGGGTGATGCCCGCCACGTCCACCTTGCGCACCAGGCCGGTGTGCCTGAAATCCACCCCGTCGATGATGCCCACGGGCCGCGCCGTGATGAAGTTGCCCGAAATCACGCGCACCGTGGCGCCCGCCATGGGCGTGTTGGGCAGCCCCTGGCTGAAAGCGGCCTCGATTTCGTAGCGCAGCTGCCCCGCCGCCTCCTGCGCGCAATCGAGCGCCAGCGGATCGGTCACGCGCATGCCGTGCGAAAACTGCGCCTCATGCCCCTTGGCTGCCAGCTGCTCGGTCAATTGCGGGCGAAAGCCATGCACCAGCACGATGCGCACGCCCATGCTTTGAATCAGCGCCAAATCGGTCACGATGCCGCCCAGCTTGCCCGCCGCAATGGCCTCGCCCTCCACGCCCACCACAAACGTCTTGCCCCGGTGCATGTGAATGTAGGGCGCCACGGCGCGAAACCACGGGACAAAAGCGGGATCGAATGCGGCGGAAGACATGGCAGCCAGCGTCGTGCGAGAAAAAAGAAGGCGCAAATTATGCGGCGGCCCGCGCAGGTTTTTCCGCATGGCCGGGCACAGAAAAAAGAGATTGATTCAGCGCGCGCCGCACGTTTATTGCGCGTTCATTGCATTTTCACCGGATATTCGTTCATGGTTTTGTACCGGCGCGGCGTTTCGCGATGGCAGTGGATATATTCCGGCGAATCGCATTTGGTTTTCACTTTTGGAAACCGGCTTTCGGGCTGAATCCCCGCTGAAAAACGCCGCTTCCGCCTATTCTCTGAACAGATTCTCATGGCCCATTCCCGCGCTGCAGCCATTTTCACCACCGCCTGCGCTCCCCTGATATGGGGCAGCACCTACCTTGTCACCACCGAATTTCTGCCGCCGGACCGGCCATTGACCGCAGCGCTGCTGCGCGCGCTGCCTGCGGGCCTGTTGCTGCTGATGTACGCACGCGTGCTGCCCAGGCGCAGCGAATGGGGCACGGTGATTTTGCTGGGCATTCTCAATATCGGCTTTTTCCAGGCCATGCTGTTTGTGGCCGCTTACCGGCTGCCGGGCGGTCTGGCGGCTGTGCTCAGTTCCACGCAAACCCTGATGGTTTTATTGCTGACGTGGCTGATTGGCAAAACCATGCCGCCCAAAGCGGCCTGGTTATGGGCAGCGGCCGGCGTTGCGGGCATTGCGCTCATGGTGCTTTCGCCGCAGGCCCGTTATGACGCCTGGGGAATCGCTGCTGCCCTGTCGGGCGCGGCCTCCATGAGTCTGGGCGTGTATTTGTCAAAACACCACAGAACCAGCCTGCCGGTGCTGGCATTCGCTGGCTGGCAATTGCTGGTTGGCGGCCTGTGCCTGCTGCCCGCCGCGCTTTTGGCGGAGCCGCCCCTGCCGGCATTGACGCTGGCCAACATTGGCGGCTACCTCTATCTCTGTTTGTTTGGCGCAGTGCTGGCGTGCGGACGGGCTGCCTGAAAAGGTGCAGGCTGCTTTTGCATTTCCGCTTCGCAGGGATTTCGTTTTACCGCCATTGCCGCCCGTGCGTTCGGGCTGCCTGAAACAGCAATTTCGTCAGTTGCCGCCATCCAGCCCGAAAATCCGCAGGCGCGGTTCGATGGGGGCGTATTTGCGTTCGGCGGCGGGTGCGGCAATGCCGCCGAACACCATTTGGCTGCGCAGCCGCCAGTGGGCGGGAACCTGCCACGTTTGGGCGACGGCTTCGTCAATCAGCGGGTTGTAATGCTGGATGTTCGCGCCGATTTGGGCGGCGGCGAAGGTGGTCCAAATCGCGTACTGCATCATGGCGAATTCTTTGTCGGCGGACACGGGGAAGGTGTCGGCGTAAAGCGGCATGCGCTGCTGCAAGTCTGAAACCACGTCCGTGTCCTGGTAAAACAGGATGCTGCCTGCGGCGGCGCGGAAGGCGGCAAGCTTGGGCGCGGTCTGCTTGGCGAAGGTTTCGGGCGGCACGGCGGCTTGCAGCACTTCGGCGGCAATGTCCCACAGTTTTTCATGTTCCGCGCCGAACAGGACGAGCAGGCGGACGGAGTGGGAATTGAACGGCGAGGGGCTGTATTGCAGCGCGTGGCGGACGATGGCGGCGATTTCTTCGGGCGGCAGGGGCAGGTTGCGGTTGAGCGCGTACACGGAGCGGCGCGCTTCGGCGTTCTGCATAATGGTTTGGTGGTTCATCGGGTCTCCTTGGGGGATAACGGGCTACCTGAAAAGGTGCAGGCTGCTTTTTGCGTTTCCGCTGCACCGAAATCCCGCTTACTTGGGCAACTTTGTTTTAATCCCCGTTGCCGCCTGCGTTTTAGCTTCGCAGAAACTCGGCTTCCTTCGGAAACCTCGTTTTCAGGCAGCTTAAATCTTTTTATGCGGGTGCAGGCTGCTTTAGGGTCGGCGGCAATCCGTTCGTTCTCCAAACGGGGGCAGGCTTGTCGGACTGCCTGAAAAGCAGCCTGCACCCTGTTCCTAACGTGCAGGCTGCCGCATCAGCAGCCCAAAAAACATTATGTGCTGTTTTTCAGCGGGCTTGCCCGGCTGTCGCCTGCCGTGGTGTCGTCGCTGGGGCTGCTCAGCCCGGTATGCGCGTTCGCGCTGGGCTGGCTGTTTCTGGGGCAAGGCATGGATGGCAAATCGCTGCTGGGCTTTGCGCTGGCGCTGCTTTCGATTGATGGCGTGCAGCGGGCAGCGTCAAAAAAATGAAAGGCTCCGCCCAGTCTCTTGCGGCGAATCCTGATTTTTTGCGCCGCGCAGGCCATGAGCAGGTTCAGCGGCGGCCGGGAAACATCAAAAAGAGAAGCAAATATGATGGCATGAAAAGGGGCTTCTGCGCCCATTTCACTAGGACCTCATGCTATTGGTAAAGGAGCAAAATTCAGCCACCCATGCCTGGCACTTTGAACCGGTTCTCAAGGCGAGAGCCGCTCGCGGATCCACTGGCCGCTTTCGAGCCGGTAGCGCAGGCGGTCGTGCAGGCGGCTTTTGCGGCCTTGCCAGAACTCCCAGCAGTCTGGCTCCAGGCGGTAGCCGCCCCAGTGCGGCGGGCGGGGCGGGTCCAGCATGAAGCGCGCGGCGTATTTGGCGGCTTCGGCCACGAGCCAGGCGCGGCCCGGGATGGGCTGGCTTTGCGGGCTGGCCCAGGCGCCGATGCGGTGGTCCAGCGGGCGGCTGGCAAAGTAGGCGTCGCTTTCGGCGTCGTCCACTTCGCGCACGCGGCCTTCGATGCGCACCACGCGCTCCAGCTCCACCCAGTGAAATTGCAGGGCCGCCCAGGGGTTGCCCGCCAGCTCGCGGCCCTTGCGGCTTTGGCGGTTGGTGTACCAGACGATGCCGCGCTCGTCGAAATCCTTGATGAGCACCACGCGCGTGCTGGGGCGCAAGTTGCTGCCCACGGTGGCCAGCGTCATGGCGTTGGCCTCGGGCACGCCGCTTTTGCGGGCTTCGTCAAACCAGCGGGCAAATTGGCGCAAGGGATCGGCTTCACTGGCCGATTCATTCAGCTCGGCGCGCTCATAGCTTTTGCGCAGGCTGGCAATATCCTGGTTCATGAATGCAAAACCTCCATCGCGGGGCAAAGAGGGCAAAGTCTACAATTTGCGCTCTTTTGGCATTCATTTGACGGAGTACCGATTTCATGAGCACACCAGACGAGCGGGAAAAACCCATTTTGCCGATACCCATACGGCCAACGCGCCAGCCTGGCTTTGCAGACAGCCGCTCCAGCGACCGGCAGGACCGCATCGTGGCCTGGATCGTCATTTTTGGCGCTTTGGCGCTGGCCGTGCTCATGACGGCCGGCGTGCTGGCCTCTCGCGCCTGGCAGCGCGGCAAGGCCGATGCAGCCGCCCTGGGGCGCCCCGTTTTGCAGGCGCGCGTGGATGGCGCGGGCGCGGCGCCCCGGCCGGTTGAACCCCAGGCCGAACCTGCGGCCGCCGTGGTGCAAGAGACGGTTGTGATCGGCGACGGCCCCGCCGTGCAGGTGCAAGAAGGCGTGGTGAAGTTTTATTTCGCCACCGGCAAGGCCGACCTGGCCGAAGGCGCGAAAGAGGCGCTGGCCGACATCGTGCGCGGCGTGGCCGCCGGCCAGACCGCCGTGGTCAGCGGCTTTCACGATGCCACGGGCAACGCCGCCTTCAATGCCGAGCTGGCCAAAAAGCGCGCCGAGGCCGTGCGCGCCGCCTTGCTGGAGCTGGGCGTGGGCGAAGACAAGGTGACGCTGCAAAAACCCGAAGCCGCCGAGGCCAATGCCAGCGGCAGCGACGCCGCCGCCCGCCGCGTGGAGGTGCGCTTGCAATAAGGCGGCTGCAATGAGGCAGCGGCCATCAGCGCCTGAAAACAAAATGCCCACGGCTGGCCCGTGGGTTTTTTGTTTCTCCGCTCACATACTCCGGCCATTCAATCGAGCCTATGCGCTTTGCCGCATTGACAGGGCATTTCCGTTTCTGTCCGTCCATTCATTTCGCCGCTGATTTTCATGATTTGAAATCCAACCATGCAGAAAATCGTTCTTGCTTCCGGCAATCCCGGCAAGCTTTTTGAATTGCAGGCGCTGCTGGCGCCTTTGCAAATGACGCTGCTGCCGCTTTCCGAGCTGGGCATCGGGCAGGCCCCGGAGCCGCACCGCACCTTTGTGGAAAACGCCCTGGCCAAGGCCCGCCACGCCGCCGCCGCCAGCGGCCTGCCCGCCCTGGCTGACGACGCGGGCCTGTGCGTGCACGCCTTTGGCGGCCAGCCCGGCGTGGACACCGCCTACTACGCCACCCGCTTCGGCTATGAAAAAAGCGACGCCAACAACGTGCGCGCCCTGCTGGAGCAAATGCAGGGCGTGCAAGACCGCCGCGCCGCGATGGTCAGCACCCTCGTCGCCCTGCGCTCGGCAGACGACCCGGAGCCGCTCATTGCCACGGGCCGCGTGGCGGGCGAAATCACGCGCGAGCCAGTGGGCGATGGCGGCTTTGGCTTTGACCCCGTCATGTTCCTGCCCGAATTCGGCCAAACCTTCGCCCAGCTGCCCGCCGAAGTGAAAAACGCCCACAGCCACCGGGGCCGCGCCGCGCAGGCCATGCTGGCGCTCATGCGCGAGCGCTGGCTGTGATACCCATCCGTCCTAATCAGCCCGCCAGCGAGCCGCAGGCGCGCAACCCGCTCGATCCGCTCGCGCCCGCCGACATTCGCCACTACATGCGGCCCGGCCTGCTGCAACTGGCCGCGCTGCCGCCGCTGGCGCTGTACATCCACATTCCCTGGTGCCTCAAAAAATGCCCTTATTGCGACTTCAACTCGCACGAGCACAGCCGCCAGGGCCTGCCCGAAGGCCGCTATGTGGACGCCCTGCTGGCCGATTTGCAAACCTGCCTGCCGCTGGTGTGGGGCCGGCAGGTCATCAGCGTGTTCATGGGCGGCGGCACGCCCAGCCTGTTTTCGCCCGAAGCCATTGACCGCCTGCTGGGCGGCGTGCGCGCGCTGCTGCCGCTGGCGCCCGCTGCCGAAATCACGCTGGAGGCCAACCCCGGCACTTTCGAGCGCGAGCGCTTTGCCGCCTACCGCGCAGCGGGCGTCACGCGCCTTTCCGTTGGCGTGCAAAGCTTCAACGACCGCCACCTGCAAGCCATCGGCCGCGTGCATAGCAGCCAGCAGGCCCGCGCTGCGCTGGAAGAAGCCGCCCGCGTTTTCGAGACCTTCAACCTCGACCTCATGTACGCCCTGCCCGGCCAAACCCTGGACGAGCTGGAGGCCGACGTGCGTGCCGCCCTGGCCTGGGCGCCGCCGCACCTGTCCATCTACCACCTCAGCATCGAAGCGGGCACGCACTTTGCCAAGCGCCCCCCCGCGCTGCCCGACGAAGACACCGCCTGGGACATGCTCGACGCCCTCACGCGCCTCACGGCCGAAGCGGGGCTGCCGCGCTACGAAGTCTCGGCCTACGCCCGCAGCCCCGCCCACCAGTGCGTGCACAACCTCAACTACTGGCAGTTTGGCGACTACCTGGGCATCGGCGCGGGCGCGCACGCCAAGATCAGCTTCCCGCAGCGCGTGGTGCGCCAAAGCCGCCCCAAAAACCCCCAGCTCTACATGGAGCGCGCCCTGGCCGGCTACGCCGTGGCCGAAGAAAACGATGTGCCCCGCGCCGACCTGCCCTTTGAATACATGCTGGGCGCCTTGCGCCTGCGCGAAGGCTTTGATCTGGCCGACTACGCCGCCCGCACCGGCCAGCCCATCAGCGCCATCGCCGCGCTTTTGGAGCAGGCCGCGCAAAAAGGCTGGATCGAGCGCCGGGGCAGCCACATCCGCCCCACCCCCAAAGGCTTTGATTTCCTGAGCGACTTGCAGCAGCTTTTTCTGCCATGAGGCGCGCGCTGCCCGCAAGCTGAAACAAGGGCGGAAACAAAAGCGCAGCCCACATCAAAAAAAGAGCGAATTCAAAGGGTGAAAAACGGCTTCCGCGCCCGTTCCACTAGGACCTCACGCTATCAATCAAGGAGCGAAAACAGCCCTCATCACGCCAGCGGCCCGCGCACGAACAGCGTGCGCAGCGGCTCACTGCCGCTTTGGCGGCTGCGGTGGCCGTGCAGCGTTTCGTCAAACGCGGCGCCGGGCGGCAGCGTGTCGCCGGAATAAAAGCATTCGCCTGGCCCGAAGCGCCGCCATGAGCCGTCGCGCAGACCAATCTCCATCACGCCTTGCAGCACCACCAGCCACTGCGGCTGCGTGGTGCAGTGAAAGCCGCTGGCAAAGCCCACCGGGCTTTCGCGCCACTGCACGCCGCTGGCCGCCGCCAGCGCCGAAAGCCAGACCTGCGGCGAGTCCGCCCGCAGGCTGACGGCCTGCTCTCTCCAGCGGGCGCGCCCATCCTCATCCGTGAACAGCACGGGCAGCACGATTTCCGGGGCGGTCATGTCACATCTCTCCTTCGCAAAAAAGGCCAAGGATGATAGAGACGGCCTCCGCCCGCCGGGCCGGGCGAGCGGATGAAGGGGCAAAGCGCCGGAGCCTTCAGTTTCGCTACTCTATCAATAGCATCATGTCCTAGTGGATACAGCGCAAAACGGCTTTTTGCATGCCCTGTTTTTGCTCCTTCTTCTGATGCGGCGCGCCCGCTGCGCCCCTTCCGCCACAATGCCGCCCTTCGCTTAGCTCCGCTTGCGCCCCATTGACTGGAGAGAAGAAAAAGCCATGCCCGCCACACCGCTGAACACCCGGCTGAACATCCGCTACCCCCTCATTCAGGCCCCGCTGGCGGGCGCGCAAGGCAGCGCTCTGGCGCTGGCCGTCAGCCGCGCGGGCGGGCTGGGTTCGCTGCCGGCGGCAGCCCTGCCGCTTGACAAGTTGCGCGAAGAAATGCAGGCCATGCGGGGCAGCGGCCTGCCGTGGAACGCCAACTTCTTCTGCCACGCCGCGCCGCAGCCTGACGCCCCAAGGCAGGCCGCCTGGCACGCGCTGCTCAAGCCGTATTTCGACGAGCTGGGGCTGGATGCGGCGCACATTCCATCCGGCCCGGGCCGCCAGCCGTTTGACGACGAAGCCGCCGCACTGGTGGCCGAATTCAGGCCGCCGGTGGTGAGCTTTCACTTCGGGCTGCCTGCGCCGCAGGCGCTGGAACGCATCAAGCGCGCGGGCGCTTTCGTGCTCTCCAGCGCCACCACGGTTGAAGAAGCGCTGTGGCTGCAAGCGCACGGGGCCGACGCCATCATCGCCCAGGGGTTGGAAGCAGGCGGCCACCGGGGGCACTTTCTGTCTGACGATCTGACGCGGCAGGCCGGCCTTTTCGCCCTGCTGCCGCAAGTGGTGGCCGCCGTGCGCGTGCCGGTGATTGCTGCGGGCGGCATTGCCACGGCGGCGGGCGTGCGCGCCGCCCTGGCGCTGGGCGCGGCGGGCGTGCAGGCGGGCACGGCCTACCTGTGCGCGCATGAGGCCGCCACTTCGCCCCTGTACCGCGCCGCCTTGCTGGCCGCCGCCGCCAGCGGGCAGGCGCACACCGCACTGACCACGCTGATGACGGGCCGCCCCGCGCGCGGCCTGCCCAACCGCCTGACGCGCGAGCTGGGGCCGCTGAACCCCGCCGCGCCCGCCTTTCCACTGGCCGCGCCCGCCGCCGCCTGGCTGCGCGCCGCCGCTGAAAAGCAGGGCCGCGCCGATTTCTCATTTTTCTGGTGCGGCGAAAACGCCAGCGCCTGCCGCAGCGCCCCCGCAGCGCACATCACGCAGGCGCTGGCCGAAGGCTTCGCCGCCGCGCGCTGACAGCCGCCTGCGCCCATTCACGCCCCTTGCCGCCATGCCTGCCGCCACGTCCGCCGCCGCGCCTGCCGCCCATGCCCCGCGCCCCTGCGGCGAATTCGACCTGATCCGCCGCTACTTCCTGCCGCCTGCGCCGCCTGCACCGTCTGGCGGCGGCGTAGAGCTGGGCATTGGCGACGACGCGGCCTTGCTCGCGCCGCAGCCGGGCATGCTGCTGGCCGTCTCCAGCGACATGCTGGTGGCGGGCCGCCATTTTTTTGAAGACGCCGACCCTGCCGCGCTGGGCCACAAGGCGCTGGCCGTGAACCTGTCAGACCTGGCGGCCATGGGCGCGCAGCCGCTGGCCTTCACGCTGGCGCTGGCGCTGCCGCAGGCCGATCACGCCTGGCTGGCCGCCTTCAGCCAGGGGCTGCTGGCGCTGGCGGGCGGGCACGGCTGCCCGCTGGTGGGCGGCGACACCACGCGCGGGCCGCTCAACGTGTGCATCACCATCTTCGGGCAAACGCCGCGCGGGCAGGCGCTCACGCGCGCGGGCGCAAGAGCCGGAGACGACATCTGGATCAGCGGCAGCCTGGGCGCAGCCCGCCTGGCGCTGCACGCCCTGCAAGGCCGGATCACCCTGCCGCCCGCCACGCTGGCCGCCGCGCGCCAGCGGCTGGAGCGCCCTGCGCCGCGCGTGGCGCTGGGCCTGGCGCTGCGCGGCGTGGCCCGCAGCGCCATCGACCTCAGCGACGGCCTGGCGGGCGATTTGCCCCACGTTCTGCAAGCCAGCAGCCAGGCGGCAGGCCAGCCGCTGGGCGCAGAGCTGGACGAGCAAGCGCTCATCGGCCTGACGGCGCCCTGGGCGCAAGAGGCACAGGAGGAGCAAGAAGCGCAGCCCGCATGCGGCAAAAGCGCGCTGGACGCGGCGGCCCGCCTGCAAGCCGCGCTGGAGTCCATTGCCGCCGCTTGCGAAGCCGTGCAAGACGCCGCCGCCGACTTTCCCCGCCTGCTCGCCCGTGCCCAGCGCCTGGCCCGGCTGGCCGCGCACTTTGCCCAGCCCGCCACGGCGGATGCGGCCCGCTGGCTGGAAGTGGGCCTTTACACCCTGCAACTGACCGAATCGCCGCTGGACATCGCCCAGACCGTGCGCGAGCGCCTGCTGGGCATCGCGCCGCCAGATTCGTCCGATTCGCCAGCCCCGCCTGAAGGCCTGCCGCCCTCACCAGAAGCCGCGCAAGGCCAGCCGCCCTTCGCCGCCGTGGGTGAAGAAGACCCCTTCGCCCCGTCCGCCGCCCCGGCCGTCCCGCGCGCCTGGGTTTTCGTCTCCGCCACGCTGGGCGATGACGCCCAGCTCACCTGGTTCACCCGCCCCTGCGGACTGGAAGGCGCGGCGCGCATCCTGCGCGTGGGCAGCCCGTTTGACTATGCCCGCCAGTCCGTGCTCTACATCCCGGCGCCCGCCGCCTTTCCCCGCCCGGCAGACGCCGCACACCCGGCCGCCGTGGCCCGCCTGGCAGGCGACGCCGCGCTGCGCCTGGGCGGGCGCACCCTCGTGCTCACCACCACCTTGCGCGCGCTGCGCGGCATCAGCCAGGCGCTGGCCGAACGCTTTCGTGGCGAAGGCGCGCCCATCACTGTGCTGGCGCAAGGCGAATACCCCAAGCGCGTGCTCATGGAGCGCTTTCGCGCGGCCGGGCAAAGCAAGGCTCAAGGCTGCGTGCTCGTGGCTTCTGCTTCTTTCTGGGAAGGCGTGGACATTCCCGGCCGCGCGCTGCAATGCGTCGTCATCGACAAACTGCCCTTTCCGCCGCCGGGCGATCCGCTGATTGAAGCGCGCTGCCGCCGCATCGAAGCCGCAGGCGGCAGCGCCTTTGCCGCCATTTCCCTGCCCGAAGCGGCCGTGGCCCTCAAGCAAGGCGCGGGCCGCCTCATCCGCTGCGAAACCGACACCGGCGCGCTGGCGATTTGCGACACCCGCCTCATCAGCATGGGCTACGGCAAGCGCCTGCTCGCCGCCCTGCCGCCCATGCGCCGCCTGGCAGACGAAGCCCAGCTCATGCAGGCGCTGGATGTGCTGGCCGTCAGCGAAGCCTGAAAAAGGCCCGCCCTTCCAGACAAAGCGCCGGAATGAGCAAAGCGCAGACGGCAGGCGTTCATATTTCGCTCTTGAAATCAGAGCATGAGGTCCTAGTGGAACGTGCGCAGAACGGCATTTTCTGCCCTTCGAATTCGCTCCTGTTTTTGATGCATTCAGGCTGCATGGGCCGCTTCGGGGCGGCCTTTTCGCGTCCACGGGCGAGTTGAGCGGGGCCGCCAGTGCGGCTATGGCTGCGGCAGGCTGACGGTGACCAGCAGCGAGGCGTCGGCTTCGGCGCGCAGGGCGTGCGGCTCGCCTGCTGGCAGCCAGAGGAAGTCGCCAGCCTGCATGGCATGCGTTTGGCCGGCGGCTTCAAATTGCACGCGGCCTTCCAGGCATTGCACGGTGATTTCGCCCGGCGCGCTGTGTGCCGGCAGGGCCTTGCCTGCGGGCAGCACCAGGCGCATGACTTCCAGCTGGCGGCCTTTGACCAGCGCGAAGGAGGGCGTGCTGGCGGCGGCGGCGCCCAAAGGGGCCACGCTGCCAAGCTGGCCGGGAGTGAGATGGGGCTGGGCCATGATGAGTGCTCCTTGAAAGTGAAAAACAGCCGGGGCGGCGGGCGCCGCGCCGCTTCAATAGTCGTCCGGCGAGCCTAGCGCCAGGTTTTCAAAACGGGTGAGGGGCTTGACGAAGGTGAGCTTGACGGTGCCGGTGGGGCCGTTGCGCTGCTTGCCGATGATGATTTCGGCCACGCCCGGCTCAGCGGATTTCTCCTTGTTGTAGTAATCGTCGCGGTAGATGAACATGATGATGTCGGCGTCTTGCTCGATGGCGCCTGATTCGCGCAAGTCGCTCATCATGGGGCGTTTGTCGGTGCGCTGCTCCACGCTGCGGTTGAGCTGCGAGAGGGCCAGCACGGGGCATTGCAGCTCCTTGGCCAGGGCCTTGAGGCCGCGCGAGATTTCGCCCAGCTCGGTGGCGCGGTTTTCGCCCTCGCTCACGGAGCCGGTCATCAGCTGCAAATAGTCCACCACGATCAGGCCGAGCTTGCCTTGCTGGCGCGCCAGGCGGCGGGCGCTGGCGCGCAGCTCCGACGGGGTCAGGCCCGGCGTTTCGTCGATGTGCAGCGAAACCGTGCGCAGGCGCTCGATGGCCTCGGTCAGGCGCGGCCATTCCTCGTCGGTCAGGCGGCCCGTGCGCAGGTGGCTCTGGTCAATGCGGCCGATGGAGCCGACGATGCGCACGGCCAGCTGCGCCGCGCCCATTTCCATGGAAAACACGGCCACGGGCAGGCCCGCTTCCAGCGCCACGTGCTCGGCAATGTTGATGGCGAAGGCGGTTTTGCCCATGGAAGGGCGCGCGGCCAGCACCACCAGATCGCCCGCCTGCAAACCGGCGGTCATGCGGTCCAGGTCAATGAAGCCGGTGGGCACGCCAGTGATGTCGTTGGGGTTGTCGGCCATCTCCTGCACGCGGTCAATCAGCTGGGTGACCAGCAGGTCCATGGACTGAAAGCCCTCTTTCATGCGCGAGCCTTCTTCGCCAATCTTGAAAATGCGCTGCTCGGCTTCGTCCAGGATCTTGTCCACGCCCCGGCCCTGGGGGTTGAAGGCGCTGGTGGCGATTTCGTCGCTGGCGGCGATCAGCTTGCGGCGAATGGCGCGCTCGCGCACGATTTCGGCGTAGCGGCGGATGTTGGCCGCGCTGGGCACGTATTGCGCCAGCGCGTTGAGGTAGGCAATGCCGCCTGCCGCTTCGGCGCGGCCCTGGCGCTGCAATTCCTCGAAAACGGTGATGACGTCTGCCGGCTTGCTGTCGTTGATCAAACGCCCGCAGGCGGCGTAAATCAGCTTGTGTTCCAGGCGGTAGAAGTCGCTGTCGATGAGCAGATCGCCCACGCGGTCCCAGGTGCCGTTGTCCAGCAGCAGGCCGCCCAGCACGCTGGATTCGGCCTCCAGCGAATGCGGCGGAATGCGCAGCTGGGCCACTTGCGGATCTGCGGGCGGCGGCAGATCAGCAGGCTCTGGCAAATCGGCAGGCTCCAGCGCAGCGGCATAGGAGGCGTCGTCAGGCGGGCCGGAATGGCCGCTTGCTGCGGGCGGCAGCGCGTCAGACGCGTCGAATGGGGGAGGGTTCAGTTCATCAGGCATGGGCGGCGAGCATAGGCAGCATGGGCGCGCCTGTCATTGCGCAAGGCTGTGGATGCGCGGTGGATAAACCGTGGACAGGCTGGGGAGAAGCTGGGGAAAAGCAGAAGACGGTCTGGAAACCGGGGCCGGGCGGCGGGGGCCTGGAAGGCAGCGGCCCGGAAGCCAAGAATCAGTTCAAAGCCCGCCCGCAGGCGCGAAAAGCGCGAACTTGGGCGGTCTTGGGCCTTGCTGCCTCCATCCCGATCCGCAAGGCTCCACGGGCAGACTCTGAACAGGTTCTTGAGGCACAGAGCGAAGCCACATCAAAAAAAGGAGCAAATTCATGGGGCCGAAAATGTGCCCCGCGCTCTTTCCACTAGGACATCACGCTATGAATCAAGGAGCGAAATATGGCCTTTGAATCTGCCCACGATGAGTCTGCGGGCGCGAAAGCGCGGATTCGGGCGCTCTGCGGCGTTGCACATCCTCGCCGGGTTGCAAGACCCGTCTGCGCCTTGCCGCCCATCCCGATTCGCGCTTTTGCCTCTCCCGGCCAGATCATGAACAGGCTGCCCAGGCTCAAAGAAAAAAGCCGCCAGGCATGGCCCAGCGGCTTTGGCACGACGGGCCAGCGCCCGGATCAGGCTGTTTCGCCGTAAACGGCCACGGTGATTTCAGCCAGCACGTCCGTGTGCAGGGCGATGACGACTGTGGAATCGCCCACCGTCTTGATGGGGCCGGAAGGCAGGCGGATTTGCGACTTGTGCACTTCCACGCCGTGCTGCTTTTTCAGCTCTTCGGCAATGTCGTAGTTGGTGACGGAGCCGAACAGGCGGCCATCGACGCCAGCCTTTTGCGTGAGCTTGATGGTGGCGCCAGCCAGCTTTTCACCCTGCTGCTGGGCGGCGGCCAGTTTTTCGGCGGCCTGCTTTTCCAGCTCGGCGCGGCGGGCTTCAAACTCGGCCTTGTTGGCGGCGGTGGCGCGGCGCGCGCGGCCAGAAGGAATCAGGAAGTTGCGGGCATAGCCGTCTTTGACTTTGACGATGTCACCCAGACCGCCCAGGTTGGTGACTTTTTCCAGAAGAATGATTTCCATGGTGTGTTTCTCCTTTCAGCCCCGTGTCAGACGCGATGCTTGTCGGTATAGGGCAGCAGGGCCAGGAAACGCGCGCGCTTGATGGCGGTGTTGAGCTGGCGCTGATAGAGGGCGCGCGTGCCGGTCAGGCGGGCGGGGATGATCTTGCCGTTTTCGGCGATGAAATCGCGCAGGGTGTCGATGTCCTTGTAGTCAATTTCCTCGACGCCGGCAACGGTGAAGCGGCAAAAGCGCTTGCGCTTGAACAGCAGCGACTGGGTGTTGCGCTTCGGGCGCTTGTCTTTGTTGAATTTCTTGAACGTGGCCATTGGGGCCTCCTTAAAACGAATCTTGCTGAAAATCCTGAATGTGGAACACAACCTGGCGTGACTGGCGGGGGCTGGCGAGAAAGCCCGTGAAACGCGCCTGAGCGCCTGCCGCCTGACGGTCCAGCCGCTGCGCCACCTGGCCGATGGCGACAGCCTTGAGCGTGAGGCTGACTTTGCGCGGCTGCCCGGCTTCGGGCTGCTCGGACTCATGGCAAAGGCGCAAATCCAGCGCGGGCAGGCCCGCCGGGGTGTGGCGCAATGCGCCGCGCTCTTCGATGACGCCGGCAATGTCGATGCGGTTCACGCTCGCCTTGTCTTGCAGTCTGCCTGGGAGGTGTGCGTGACGGCCTTATTCGGTGGCTTGCTCGGCGGTTTGCTGGGCCTTGCGGGCTTCTTCGCGCTCAACAGTCTTCATCATGGAAGACGGGCCGGTTTCAGCCTTGGCCTTTTGCACGGTGAGGTGGCGCAGCACGGCATCGTTGAAGCGGAAGGCGTGCTCCAGCTCGTCCATCACGTCCCGCCCGGCCTCGATGTTCAGGCACAAGTAGTGGGCCTTGGAAAGCTTGTTGATCTGATAGGCCAGCTGGCGGCGGCCCCAGTCTTCGACGCGGTGCACCTGGCCGCCGCCGCTGGTGATCATGCCCTTGTAGCGCTCAAGCATGGCGGGCACTTGTTCGCTCTGATCCGGGTGGATGAGCAAAATGATTTCGTAATGACGCATTCAGACTCCTTGTGGATGCAATGAGTCCGGAACCCCGCAAGGCGCAAGGCCCCAGACAGAAAAAGCCGCCCCCGGCGTCGGCAGGGTGCGGCAAGGCGAAAAACATGGGATTCTAGCGCAGGCGCGTCAGCCGTTCACGGCCAGCCTGGGCGGCTTCAGAGCGCGGATAGGCCTTGACCAGCTGGTTCAGCGTGGCGCGGGCAGCGCGCGTGTCTTTCAGCTCAATCTGGCAGTTGGCAATGGACAGCAAGGCTTCAGGGGCCTTGTCATGCTTGGGCGCGCTGCTCAGCAGAGAGCGGAAGTTGGTGATGGCTTCCTTGTAGTCGCGCGTGGCGTATTGCGCATTGCCCAGCCAGAACAGGGCCGATGGCGCGTAGCTGCTTTGCGGATATTTCTTGACAAAGCGGGCCAGCCGGGTTTGCGCGTTGCGGTAGTCGCCAGAACGAAAGGCGGCGAAGGCAGCGTCGTATTCCTTGCGTTCGGCGGCGCTGCGGTCCGGCTCGGCGCTGGCCTGCTGGGGAGCTTGGCTGCGGGCGCTGGCGTCATCAGCGGCTTCAGCGCCGTCCGTGCCGCTGGCAGGCGGCGCGTCGCCGGATTCCATTTTTCGCAGCCGGTCTTCCATGCCCTGCGCAGCTTCCTGCTGGCGCCGGCGCAAGTCTTCCAGTTCGCGCGAAGCTTGTTCCTGAATGCCGCGCGACTGGGCCAGTTCGTTGCGCAGTGTCTCGATTTGCGTTTGCAGATCGAGCATGCTGCGGCGCATTTGCTCGTTGTCTTCCACCAGCTTGTTCTGGGCCGTGATGGCGGTGTCGAGCCGCTGGCGCAAATCCAGAATGGCGCGGCGGGCATCGTCATCGCCAAACAGCGCGTGAGCGCTGAAGCTGGCTGCTGCCAGCGTCAGCGCCAGCGCCGTCAGGCGCAGGGGTTTTGCGTGCTTCACGGCTTAGCGGTACTTGATTTCAACGCGGCGGTTTTGCGACCAGGCGCTTTCGTCGCTGCCCATCACGGCGGGCTTTTCTTCGCCAAAGCTCACGGCTTCGATTTGCGCGTCAGAAGCGCCGACCAGGCCCAGTGCGCGGCGCACGGCTTCAGCACGCTTTTGGCCCAGCGCCAAGTTGTATTCACGGCCGCCGCGCTCGTCGGTGTTGCCTTCCAGCACGACATGGCGGCTGCGGTTGGCTTGCAGGTAGCGGGCATGCCCGTCAATGACGGACTGGTATTCGGGCTTGACCACGAAGCTGTCGAAGTCGAAGTAGATCACCTTCGCCACGCCAGCGGGGCCGTCGGCTTCCTGCATGGCATGGTCTGCCTGCACGGGGGCGACGTGGCTGTCGCCCGGCAAGGTGGTGCGCGATGCGTCGCCTGCATTGCTGGCAGACGTGTCCAGGTTGTCGGTGGTGCTGCAGGCGCTCAGCAGGGCCAGGGCGGCGGCGGCAATGAAATAGCGTTTGAACATGGGTTTGCTCCTTTGCTTGAAATAAAACGCTGTCGTTGGAAAATCAGTTCTGGAACGGTCCCCAGGCCGGTTCGCGGATGTCTCCGCCCTTGCCTGCCAGGCGCGCCTTGATCTTGCCGTCCAGCGTGGTGGTCATCAGCGCGTCGCGGCCGCCCTGGCGGGTGGCGTACACGATCAGGCGGCTGTTGGGGGCGAAGCTGGGGCTTTCGTCTTCGGTTGTATCCGTGATGGCCGTGGTGTTGCCAGTGGCCAGCTCCATCACGTGCAGGCGAAAGCCTGCCGAGCGGCTGATGTAGGCCATCCAGCGGCCATCCGGGCTGATGGAAGGCGAGATGTTGTAGTTACCCGAAAAGGTCACGCGCTGCGCGGCGCCGCCGCCAGCGGGCATGCGGTACACCTGCGGCGCGCCGCCACGGTCGCTCACGAAATAGATGGAGCTGCCATCCGGCGAGAACACGGGTTCGGTGTCAATGGCGCTGGTTTTGGCCAGACGGCGCGGTTCGCCACCGCCAGCGCTGATGAGATAAAGCTGCGAGCCGCCATCGCGCGAGAGCGTCACGGCCAGGCTGCGTCCGTCGGGCGACCAGGCGGGCGCGCTGTTGGAGCCACGGAAGTTCGCCAGCAGGCGTCTGCGGCCGGAGGCCACGTCATGCACGTAAATCACGGGCTTGCGCGATTCGAATGACACGTAGGCCAGTTGCCGCCCGTCAGGCGACCAGCTGGGCGAGATGATGGGTTCAGGGCTGGAAAGCGCCGCCTGGGCGTTTTCGCCGTCAGAATCAGCCACCCATAGCGTGTAGCGTGAGCCAGCCTTGGTGACATAGGCCAGGCGCGTGGAAAACACGCCTTTTTCGCCCGTCAGCTTTTCATAGATGTAGTCGGCCACCTTGTGCGAGGCCAGCCGCAAATCGGATTGCGGCACGGTGTAGCCGCGCCCGCCCAAGTCCTGCCCCTGCACCACGTCCCAGAGGCGAAAGCGCACTTGCCAACGGCCATCGCCCTGACGCTGCACGCTGCCGGCAGCCAGGGAGTCAGCGCCGCGCTCGCGCCACACGGCCATGTCAGGCGCAGTGGTTTCATCAGGCGCCTGGCCGCTGGCGTTCACCGCACGAAACAGGCCGCTGCGCTCCAGGTCGGCCTGCACGATGGCGGCCGGTTTCTGCGGCGCGCCATCCTCGCCCCGGAAGGGAGGCAGCGCAATGGGCATTTGCCGCAGGCCCACGCCCGAGACTTCCACCCTGAACTGCGCCAGCACGGGCGCGGCGGATGGAAGGGCCAGCGCCACGGCAATCGACTGCGCCAGGCGGCGGCGGGTGATGCGAGCAAGAAAACGTGTCATGCAGTGCAAATCCTGTCGTGCAGATTCATTCATTAAAAGCCGCCTCCGCAGCGCAGTGCGAAGGCGGCATTGCGGGCGGGATGGTACACAGTTGGTTCAAAACACCGTTGCCAAAAGTGTCTACGGTTGTGACTTGCGCATATTGGCGTAAGAGCCTGTTTCATGAATAAGCGAATAAGCTGCCCTGCGGTGCGGCGGATTCCGGACGCCGGAAAGCGATCGCTGCCTGGCCGCAGCGATCGCTTCCGCAGTGAAAGAGCCGCATGGAGTCCGGCTGTTGCTGACTCAGCGCAAAGAGCGCCCACAAAGGCGCGCGCCAGCGGCATTGCGCGCGGAGCGCTCACGATAATCGCCGCCCCATGAGCATCATCATCAAAGACGCGGCAGGCATTGCCGCCATGCGTGAAGCGTGCCGCCTGGCCTCTGAAGTGCTGGACGCCATCACGCCGCACATCCGCCCCGGTATCACCACGCTTGAAATCGACCGGCTGGCCGCGCAGCACATGCAACAGCAGGGCACGCGCTCGGCCACCATCGGCTACCAGCCGCCGGGCTATCCGCCCTATCCGGGGCACGTGTGCACCTCCGTCAATCACGTGGTGTGCCACGGCATCCCCAACGAGCGCCCCCTGAAAAAAGGCGACGTGCTGAATGTGGACGTCACCGTCATCAAAGACGGCTGGTTTGGCGACACCAGCCGCATGTTCGAGCTGGGCGAATGCTCGGTAGCCGCGCGGCGGCTCAGCCGCCTGACGTATGAGGCCATGTGGCTGGGCATCATGCAAGTGCGCCCCGGCGCGCGGCTGGGCGACATCGGCCACGTCATCCAGAAATTCGCCGAAGGGCACGGCCTGTCGGTGGTGCGCGAATACTGCGGCCACGGCGTGGGCCAAAGCTTTCACGAAGACCCGCAGGTGCTGCACTACGGCAAGGCGGGCACGGGCGAAGAGCTGGAGCCGGGAATGATCTTCACCATCGAACCGATGATCAACCTGGGCCGCCGCGACGTGAAATCGCTGGGCGACGGCTGGACCGTCGTCACCAAAGACCATTCACTTTCGGCGCAATGGGAGCACTCCGTTCTCGTCACGCCCACGGGCTACGAAGTGCTCACGCTCTCGGCCGGCAGCCCGCCGCCGCCAGACTTCGTCAAGGCGTGAATTAGCTCCTTTTTCCATAGCATTACGTCCTAGTGGAAAGAGCGCTAAAGCCATTTTCCACCCCCTTGATTTGCTCCTTCTTTTGAGTAGGCCGCCATGACGGAACGACAGGAAAAGCTCTTCATCCTCACCGGCGCGTCGCGCGGCCTGGGGCGGGCGCTGGCTGAGCAGCTGCTGCGCGAAGCGGGCTGCACGCTGCTGACCCTCTCGCGCCAGCCGCTGGCGGCGCTGCAAGAGCAGGCGCGGCAAAGCGGCGCGCAGCTGGTGCAGTGGCAGCAGGATTTGACGGACGCGCCCGCCGCCGCCCGCCGCCTGGCCGAGTGGCTGCAAGCCATGCCGCCGGGGCGCTTTGGCAGCGCCGCGCTCATCAACAACGCGGGCGTGATTCCGCGCATCAGCAGGCTGGGCGACACACGCTCTGCCGGCAGCGACGCGGCCGATCTGGCCGGGCTGTCGCAATCCATCCGCGCCGGGCTGGAAGCGCCGCTGCTGCTGTGCGCGGCCTTCCTGTCGGCCACGCGCCAGTGGCCCGCCGGGCGCAAGGTGCTCAATATTTCATCGGGCCTGGGCCGCCGCCCGCTGGCTGCGCAAGCGCCCTACTGCGCCGCCAAGGCGGGGCTGGATCACCTCACCCGCTGCCTGGCGCTGGAAGAAGCCGCGCGCTCCCATGAAGAGGGCGGCCAAGGCGCGCGCGTGTGCGCCATCGCCCCCGGCGTGATCGACACCGATATGCAGGCCCAGCTGCGCGGCGCCAGCGCGCAAGACTTTCCGGGCCAGGGGCGCTTTGCCGCCCTCAAAGCCGATGGGCAGCTGGCCAGCGCCGAAGACACCGCCCGGCGCCTGCTGGCTTATCTGGCGCGGCCCGATTTCGGCAGCGAAGCGGTGGACGACATCCGCCGCCACGGCTGAACCAGCGCCGCCAAGGGCCGGTTCACGGCCGGTTCACGTTACGCATTCCCCGGAAACCTGCTTCCAGTCTGTCCATGGGTGCGGAAAGCGCGGCACGGCCCGGAACCCGAAGCCCGCTGTGCCCCGCCGTCATGCCTTTGCGGCCAAGCCGTGAAGAAGGCTGAATCACATCAAAAACAGAAGCAAATTCAAGGGACTGAAAACGGCGCTTGCGCGCGCCACACCAGGACCTCATGCTATTGATGCAGGAGCAAGCCATCTTGCTTTCCAGCGCCTGCCAGCGCCCGTTGGCGCACGCAGCCGGGTGACAGAATCGCGCCCCTCACCCGCCCTGCCCTGCCCCGTTTCCGCTGCTCCTTATGGAACTCATCGCCCCTTACTTCAAGCTCTCGCCTGACCCGGCCATCTGGACCGTGCAGCTGCTGCTCATTGGCGTGATCACCATCTGCTGCAACTTCGTGCTGCTGCGCCTGCTGGACTTTTTTGGCCGCAAGGAGAAAAAGCGCCATGCCCCGGGCGTGTGGGACGGCGCCTTGCTGAAAGCGGCGCGCCTGCCGCTGCGGCTGCTGATGTGGGTGGGCGGGCTGTCGGCGGCCGTGAGCCTTCTGCACGCCATTGAGCCGCTGTGGCTGCACAACTTTCTGCTGCAAGCGCGGCGCGTCATGCTGATTGGCATTGCCGTGCTGTTCATCACGCGCTTTATCGCCAACATGGAAAAAGGGCTGCTGCGTGCGGGCAGCGGCCATCGCCTGCCGGATGCGACAACGGTTTATGCGGTGGGCAGGCTGCTGCGCCTGTGCGCGCTGGCCATTGCCGCGCTGGCCGTGGCCGAGGCGCTGGGCATGTCCATTTCGGGTTTGCTGGCTTTTGGCGGCATTGGCGGCATGGCCATTGGTTTTGCCGCCAAGGACATGCTTTCCAATTTTTTTGGCGGCCTGATGATTTATCTGGACAAGCCTTTTACCGTGGGCGACTGGATCCGCTCGCCCGACCGCAATATCGAAGGCGTGGTGGAAGAAATCGGCTGGCGCATGACCCGGATTCGCACTTTCGAGATGCGGCCGCTTTATGTGCCCAATTCGATTTTCAGCAGCATTGCCGTTGAAAACCCCTCGCGCATGATGAACCGGCGCATTTATGAAACGCTGAGTATTCGCTATTCTGATGCGGACAAAATGGCCGCCATTTGCGACGATGTGCGCGGCATGCTTGAAAAGCACCCCGATATTGCAAATGAGCAGACGATTATTGTTCATTTCATGACCTGCAATGCCTCCAGCCTGGATTTCATGGTGTATTGCTACACGCGCACGACTGAATGGGTGCCGTATCACGCCGTCAAGCAGGATGTGATGCTGAAAATCATGGACATCGTCGCCCGCCACGGCGCCGAATTCCCCTTCCCCACCCGCACGCTCTACATGGCTGGCGGCGAAGGCGACGCCGCCGCGCAAGCCGCCATGCAGGCCGAAAGCCCGCGCCAGGCCATGAGCGCTGCCGCAGCGCCCCCCGGCAGCGCCGCGCCATCGCGGCCCGCGCCCGTCACGCACGCGGGTGATGCTGCGCGTGCAGCTCCTTGAGCCGCTGACGGGCAATGTGGGTGTAGATCGTGGTGGTTGAAATATCGGCATGCCCCAGCAGCAGCTGCACCACGCGCAGATCGGCCCCGTGGTTGAGCAAGTGCGTGGCAAAGGCATGGCGCAGCGTGTGGGGCGACAGCGGCGCGGCAATGCCCGCCTGCACGGCGTAGCGTTTGATCAGGTTCCAGAACATCACGCGCGACATGGCGCGGCCCGGCGCAGGGCCGGCGCTGGTCACGAACAAGTCATCGCTCTGGCGCGGCCCCAGCAGCCCGGCGCGCGCCTCTGTCAGGTAGAGGCGCAGCCAGCGCCCGGCCTCTTCGCCGAAGGGCACCATGCGCTCCTTGCTGCCTTTGCCCGTCACGCGCAGGGCGCTGTCGTTCAGGCTGATGTGAAAGACCTTGAGCGACACCAGCTCGCTCACGCGCAGGCCGCTGGCATACATCAGCTCCAGCATGGCGCGATCGCGCAGGCCCAGCGCAGTCTGCGTATCAGGCGCGGCCAGCAGCGCCTCCACCTGCGCCTCGCCCAGCGTCTTGGGAATGCGCGCAGGCGTGCGCGCAGGCAAAAGCTTGAGCGTCGGGTCATCCGCCCTCAGCCCGCCGCGCAGCGCCCACTGGAAAAAGCGCCGGAATGCCGCCAGACGGCGGTTGGCCGTGGTCGCGCGGCTGCTGGCGTGGCTGTCAGCGAAGTAGTGCTGCAAGTGGCGCTCTTGCGCCGCCAGCAGCGCCACGCCGTACTGCTGGCGCAGCCAGCGCGCCAGCCGGCCCAGATCGCGCCGGTAGGCGGCCAGCGTGTTGGCCGCCAGGCCGTCTTCCAGCCAAAGCGCATCGCAAAAAGCATCAATATCTGGCAAATCCGGCCCCGCCGGGCCGGGTGAAGATGTATCAGGCATGCGGCAAAGATACACGGCAGCCGTTTTCTTGCGTGCACTCTCCAGCAAGGGCTTGATGCGCTTGAATTGCTCACAGCCGATGTCGCTTGAGTCACTTTTCTTTCCCCTTGAACTTCTCATTTCTCGGGGGAAGGCTTTGAGCAGACTTTCACGGCAGCGTCTGATGCTGGCTTTCGTCCATCAGCGTCAGCACGGCCTCGGCTGTGCGATCGGCTGCGCCGCGATGGGCGGCGATGAGGGCGAGTGCGGCCTGGGCGGCCCGTTCGTGCGCAGCTTCGTCGCGGGCCAGCGTGAGGGCGGCGGCCAGGGCGGCGGGCATGTCGGGCGCGCGCAGGGCGGCGCCTGCGGCCTGGGCGCTTTCGGCGGCCTGGGCGAAGTTGAAGGTGTGCGGCCCCATGACCACGGGGCAGGCGCAGGCGGCCGCCTCAATCAGGTTTTGCCCGCCCAGCGGCGCAAAGCTCGCGCCCAGCAGGGCCACGCGGGCGGCGGCGTAGTAGGCGGGCATTTCGCCCAGAGAGTCGCCCAGCCAGAGGTCGGCGGCGGGCGGCGCGGCATTCGTGCTTTCGTTTGCGCCTGTGCCTTCGTTTGCACTTTGCGGCCAGGCGCTGCGGCGGCTCACGCGCAGGCCGTGGGACTGGGCCAGCCTGGCCACTTCGTCAAAACGCTGGGGGTGGCGCGGCACGATGAGCCACTGAATGCCTGCCAGGCCCGCCGCATCAGCCGCCCGCGCCTGGACGATGGCCTGCATGAAGGCAGCTTCCTCGCCGTCGCGCGATGAGGCCAGCATGACGATGGCGCGGCCCGCCTGCCGGGCCTGTTCGCGCCAGCGCTGGCCGAGCGCGAGCAGGGCCGGGTCAGGGCGCGCATCGAATTTCAAATTGCCGAACACGCCTGCCACGGGCGCGCCCATCTGGCGCAGGCGGGCGGCGTCGGCATCCGTCTGCGCCCAGGCGGCGGCCAGCCGTGCGTAGGCGGGGCGCATGAGCCAGGCGGCGCGGCGCGCGGCGCGAAGAGACTTTTCTGACAGCCGCGCGTTGGCCAGCGCCAGCGGCACGCCTTGCGCGGCGCTTTGGGCAATGAGGTTGGGCCAGATTTCAGTTTCCATCAGCACGCCCGCGCGGGGGCGAAAGTGCGCCAGAAAGCGCGCCACGGCAGCGGGCGTGTCCCACGGCTGCCAGGCTTGCGCGTCGCCAGCTTGCAGCAGCTTGGCGCCTTCGGCGCGCCCCGTGGCGGTGCCGTGCGTGAGCAGCAGGCGCAAGCCGGGCCGTCTGGCGCGCAGCGCCTGCGCCAGGATGGCCGCCGCGCGCGTTTCGCCCAAGGAGACGGCGTGTATCCACAAGGGGCGCTCGTCTTCGCGCAAAACGGCGGGGGCGACATAAGCGTGCCCGAAACGCTCGGCCACCCACTGGCCATACAGCGGCTCGGCGCGCGCGCGGGCAGCCAGTTTGCGGCGCAGCAGCGGCTGGGCCATCCAGGCGGCGAGGTTGTAGAGGGCGTGCATGGCGGGCAGGTTACTTCATTATTGATAGCTGCCTGCGCCCGTTTCACGGGGGCTGGCGGGCGAATGGGCATGCGTCGCGCTGCCATGCGCATCGCCATATCCATATAACCCCGTCTGACAAGTGAAATTCTTAAAATCCCGCCATCCAGCGCCGGACACGTTTGCAAACATGCGGCATCCGGCCTTGTTCCTTTTCCCGACCCTAAAAAAAGCATATGGCCCACGTCGTTACCGAAGCTTGCATCCGCTGCAAGTACACCGATTGCGTAGATGTCTGCCCCGTGGACTGCTTCCACGAAGGCCCCAACTTTCTTGCCATTGACCCGGACGAGTGCATCGACTGCGGCGTGTGCGTGCCCGAGTGCCCGGTGGACGCCATCTTCGCCGAAGAAGACATTCCCAGCGGGCAGGAGCACATGGCCGAACTCAACGCCGAGCTGTCGCACCTGCCGGACTGGAAGCCCATCACCAAGCGCAAAGGCAGCCTGCCGGATGCCGAAGAGTGGCGCGACCGCACCGACAAACTGGGCGAGCTGCTGCGCTAAGCGCTTTTTTCTCCCTGATCACCCGCCATGCCCATGACCGAACCCGCCGCCGACTGCTTTGAAACCGACGCCATCATCATCGGCGCAGGGCCGGTGGGGCTGTTTCAGGTGTTCGAGCTGGGCCTGCTGCAAGCGCGCGCCCACGTCATCGACGCACTGCCGCAAGTGGGCGGCCAGCCGGTGGAGCTGTATCCCGACAAGCCCATCTACGACATTCCCGCCGTGCCCGTGTGCACGGGCCGCGAGCTGGCCGAGGCGCTGATGAAGCAGATTGCGCCCTTCAAGCCCGTGTTCCACCTGGGCCAGCAAGTCAGCCGGCTTCAGCGGCAGGCCGACGGGCGCTTTCTGGTGGAAACCACGCTGGGCGTGCGCGGCCTGGCGCGCGCCGTCTTCATTGCCGCAGGCGTGGGCGCGTTTCAGCCCCGGCCGCTGAAAGTGCCGGGCGTTGAAGCCTTTGAAGGGCGGCACGTGCTCTACCGCGTGCAAAAGCCCGAAGCCTTCGCGGGCCAGCAAGTGGCCGTGGCCGGCGGCGGCGATTCGGCGCTGGACTGGGCCAACCACCTGGCCGAGCTGCCGCCGCAAACGGCCCCGGCGGGCGTCATCCTCATTCACCGGCGCGATGCCTTCAGCGCCGCCCCGGCCAGCGTCAGCCGCATGCGCGCGCTGTGCGAGCAAGGCCGCATGCAGCTGGCCATCGGCCAGATCACCGGCCTGGAAGGCAGCGCAGGCGACGCCAGCCGCCTGGCCGCCCTCAAGCTCACGGGCGCAGACGGCGTCACGCGCCGCCTGCCGCTGGATGCGCTGCTCGTCTTTCACGGCATGAGTCCGCGCCTGGGGCCTATTGCCGACTGGGGCCTGGCCATCGAGCGCAAGCAGCTGGCGGTAGATACCGAAAAGTTCTCCACCAGCGAGCCGGGCATCTTCGCCGTAGGCGACATCAACACCTACCCGGGCAAGAAAAAGCTCATCCTCAGCGGCTTTCACGAAGCCACGCTGGCCGCCTACGGCGCGCTGCCCTTTTTGTTTCCGGGCAAAGACGTGTTCTTCCAATACACCACCACCAGCCCCAACCTGCACCGCGCGCTGGGCGTATCGCCGGATCTGTCGGACTTGTGAGACCCGCGCGGCGGCTTTCCGGGGCCTGTTCGCGAGCGGAGCGCAGGGAAGATGAGGCGAAAGGTGTTTTTTCGCTCTGTTTTCCATAGCGTGATGTCCTAGTGGAACGGGCGCAAGAGCTGTTTTTGGCCCGCTTGAATTTGCTCCTGTTTTGGATGCATGGCTGCCGCTTCTCCCTTTGGCGCAGCGCGGCGGCCCGCTTCTTGCTTCTTGTTTGATGCCGCTCACCTCATTCATTCAGGGCCTGGCCACCACGCGGGGCCTGATCGTCGCCATTGGCGCGCAAAACGCCTTCGTGCTGCGGCAGGCGCTGGACGCGCTCATCGGCCTGCTCATGTGGGCGCTGGCCGCCGCGCTGGCGCGGCATGTCTGGCTGGCCGCATGGGCGGCCCTGCCGCAATGAAGTAACCTGCCGGAGCTGACGCCTGTTTGGGCCACGCCTTTTTTAACGCTCCTGCGCTTTTCTCTCCCCCTGTTTTCCGCTCCCGTTTTCCGCTCTGCCTGCGCTGCATGGCTGAACGGGCGCAAACCCGTTTTTCCGCCCCCATGAACACGCCCACGGACACCCACACGAGCTTCACCCTCGCAGGCCAGCCTGCCGCGCGCGGCATCGCCATAGGCCGCGCCGTGCTGGCGCCTTCCAGCCGCATGGACGTGGCGCATGACTTCATCACCCCCGCGCAAGTGCCCGCCGAGCTGGCCCGGCTGGCTGCCGCGCGCGAGGCCGTGGCGGCCCGCTTGCAGCGCCTGCGCACTGACATGCCGCGCGACACGCCCGCCGAGCTGTCGGCCATGCTGGATGTGCACCTGATGATGCTGCTCGACGAGGTGATGGCCGCCGAAACCGCCCGCTGGGTGCGCGAGCGCCACTACAACGCCGAGTGGGCCATTGCCACGCAGCTGGAAGTGCTCTCGCGCCAGTTCGACGAGATGGAAGACGCCTACCTGCGCGAGCGCAAGGCCGACGTGGCGCAGGTGGCGGCGCGCCTGCTGCGCGAGCTGCGCGGTGTGCCGGCTTCGCCCCTGTCCGCGCCCGCGCCTCTGCAGGCCCTGCAAGACGGCGCGGCAGCGGCCCTGCCCGCGCCAGCGGGCGGCAGCGAGGCCAGCCTGGTGCTGATTGCGTCTGACCTTTCGCCCGCCGACATGCTGCAATTCAAAAAGCGCGTGTTCGCCGGCTTTGCCACCGACGAGGGCAGCAGCGCCAGCCACACGGCCATCGTCGCCCGCAGCCTGGACATTCCTTCCGTCGTGGGCGCGGGCCAGGCCAGCCAGCGCATCCGGCAAGACGATGTGGTCATCATCGACGGCGATGCGGGCCTCATCCATGTGAACCCCGGCCCTGCCATGCTGGAGGAATACCGGGGCAGACGCCAGCAGGCCGAGCGGCAAAGGCAGCGCCTGGCGCAAATTGCCAGCACCCCCGCCGTCACGCAAGACGGCCAGCCCATCGAGCTGCTGGCCAACATCGAGCAGCCCGCCGACACCGCCGCCGCCCTGGCCGCCAGCGCCGTGGGCGTGGGCCTGCTGCGCAGTGAATTCCTTTTCATGGGCCGCGAAGGCCGCCTGCCTGACGAAGAAGAGCAATACGCCGCCTACAGCGCCGCCGTGCAGGGCATGCGCGGCCTGCCCGTGACCATCCGCACCGTGGACGTGGGCGCAGACAAGCCGCTGGACGCGCGCCACCCCAGCCCGCACCAGAACCCGGCCATGAGCCTGCGCGCCATACGCTGGAGCCTGTCGGAGCCGGCCATGTTCCTGGTTCAGCTGCGCGCCATCTTGCGCGCCGCCGCGCACGGCCCCGTGCAAATGCTCATTCCCATGCTCGCGCACGGCAGCGAAATCCGCCAGACGCTGGAACTCATCGCCAGAGCGCGCGCGCAGCTTCAGGCGCGCGGGCAGGCGCACGGCCCCTGCGCGGTGGGCGCGATGATCGAAATTCCGGCCGCCGCCCTCACCGCACCGCTGTTTCTGCGGCATTTCGACTTTCTGTCCATCGGCACCAACGACCTCGTGCAGTACACCCTGGCCATAGACCGCACCGACCCCGCCGTGGCCCACCTGTACGACCCCCTGCACCCCGCCGTGCTGCGCCTGATCGCCGGCACCATCGCCGCAGGGCGCGCCCACGGCAAGCCCGTGTGCGTGTGCGGCGAAATGGCGGGCGACGCCGCCATGACCGCCCTGCTGCTGGGCCTGGGCCTGCGCAGTTTTTCCATGCACCCGGCGCGCATCCTCGCCGTCAAACAGCAAATCCTGCAATCCGACGCCTCCCGCCTGGCCGCCTGGGCGCAGGCCGTCATCGCCAGCGACGAACCGGCCGAATTGCTGGCGCAGCGGCCTTGAGCGCCTGCTTGCCCTGAACAGGCGCTCAGGACAGGCGCAAGTCAATGGCGCCAAACAGGGGCGCGCCGTCTTTGGCCCTGGCTTGCAGGTGCAGGGCGTCGCCAGCTTGCAGCCAGGCAGCTTGCAGGCCGCTGGCGCGGCGCTGCTGAATGCTGGAGTGGCCGGAGGCGGCAGGCGTGGGGCCTGCGCCCAGCAGGCTGCCGGCCGTCAGCGCGCGGGTGCGGGCGCAGGCGGCGGCCAGCTGGCCCAGCGGCCAGGCGCGGTGGGTATCGAGCAGGCCGGTTTTGCGCCCGTTCAGGCTGGCCTGGAGAGTGAGGCTGGCCACGCCCGCCTGCCAGGCGGGGCCGAGTTCATCGGGCGTGAGGGCAACGGGGGCGAAAGCGGTGGCAGGGCAGCTATCGGCCCAGGGCGCTTCGCGCAGGCGCAAGGGGCAGGCCAGCGCAAGCAGGCGAATGGCGTCCTGCCCCTGATCGGCGGTGGCGGCGCGGGGCGCATCGGCCACGATGGCGGCCAGCTGCGGCTCAAAGTCCAGCGCGCCGGACAGGGCGGGCAGAGGGCCGCAAGGGCCGCGCAAGGTATCCCCCGCAGCCAGAAAGAGAGCGGGAGCGGCGCCGTCTGGCGCGTGGCCTGGCGGCGCGCTCTCCTCTGGCGCGCAGCTTGCCAGCGCCCACTGAAAGGCGCGCGGCAGCGGGGCCAGACACAGGGCGGGGTCAAAGGCAAAGGCGTGACGGGCGTGGCCGCTGTTGAGCGCGTCAGACAGCGTTTGCAACTGCGGAGCGATGAAGTTCCAGTCTTGCAGCGCCTGCTGCAAAGTGGCGGCAATGCCGCTGGCGTAGCAGGCGCTGCCCAGATCGCGCGAGACGACAGCGAGCTGCCCGTCGCGCGAGCCGTCGTGGAAAGAGGCCAATTTCATGCGGGCAAGTATGGCGGCTTTCCCCTGGCCAAAGAGCAGGCCCTGCGGCGCTCTGGGCAGGCCCTCATGCCTGGCGCGGGGCGCCAAAAGAGCGGTTCAGGCGGCTCAGGGCGCGCCAGCACATGAGCAGAAGCGGGCTGCTTTTCGCTCCTCTATCCATAGCATGATGTCCTAGTGGAAACTGCGCTGAAAGCATTTTTAACCCGCCCAATTCGCTCCTGCTTTTGATGCCTTCCAGCAGGCAGCCTGGCGGCGGCCGGTGACAGTGGGGCTGAAAACCGGGCTGAAACTGGCGCGGCGGGCCTCTGGCAGCGGGCCTGGGCCGGGCAAGCGCCTTCCTACAATCGCGCTCCATGCTTGATCCCCAACTCCTACGCAAAGACCTGGAGGGCGTGCTCCAGCGCCTGGCCACCCGCAAAAACCCGCAGCCTTTTCTGGACGAAGCGGCCTTCCGCGCGCTGGAAGCCGAGCGCAAAGCCATCCAAACCCGCACCGAAGAGCTGCAAGCGCAGCGCAACGCCGCCAGCAAGCAAATCGGCCAGCGCAAGGCCAAAGGCGAAAGCGCCGACGATCTGATGGCGCAAATGGCCGCCCTCAAAAACGGGCTGGAGCAGTCCGCCGAACGCCTGGCCGCCATTCAGCAGCAAATGGAAGCGCTGCTGCTGGCCGTGCCCAACCTGCCGCATGAAAGCGTGCCCGTCGGCGCCGACGAAACGCAAAACCTCGAAGTGCGCCGCTGGGGCGAGCCGCCGCGCTTTGCCTTTGCCGTGCGCGACCACGTGGACCTGGGCGCGCCGCTGGGGCTGGACTTTGAAACCGGCGCCAAGCTCTCCGGCGCGCGCTTTGCCTTTCTGCGCGGCCCCGCCGCCCGCCTGCACCGGGCGCTGGCGCAATTCATGCTCGACGTGCAAACGCAGCAGCACGGCTACACCGAGTGCTACACGCCCTACATCGTCAATGACCGGGCGCTGCGCGGCACCGGCCAGCTGCCCAAGTTCGAGGCCGACTTGTTCGCCGCCCAAAAAGGCGGGCAGGAAGGCCAGGCCGAGCCGATGTACCTCATTCCCACCGCCGAAGTGCCGCTGACCAACTACGTGCAAGGCGAAATCCTGGCCGAAGCCAGCCTGCCCCTCAAACTCACCGCGCACAGCCCGTGCTTTCGCTCCGAAGCCGGCAGCGCCGGGCGCGACACGCGCGGCATGATCCGCCAGCACCAGTTCGACAAAGTGGAAATGGTGCAAATCACCCACCCCGCAAAAAGCGATGAGGCGCTGGAAGAAATGGTCGGCCACGCCGAGCATGTGCTCCAGCTGCTGGAGCTGCCCTACCGCGTGGTGCTGCTGTGCACCGGCGACATGGGCTTTGGCAGCGCCAAAACCTTCGATCTGGAAGTGTGGCTGCCCGCACAAAACACCTACCGCGAAATCTCCTCCGTCAGCAACTGCGAGGCCTTTCAGGCGCGCCGCCTGCAAGCGCGCTTCAAAACGGCGCAGGGCAAAAACGAACTCGTGCACACCCTCAACGGCAGCGGCCTGGCCGTGGGCCGCGCGCTGGTGGCCGTGCTGGAAAACCACCAGCAGGCCGACGGCAGCATCCGCATTCCCGCCGCGCTGCAACCCTATCTGGGCGGCATGCAAACGCTTCAGGCCGCCTGAGAACCTGCTCAGAAAACCCGCTCCGAGCGCCCTCTTTCCGCCGCCAGCCGCCTCGCCCGCATGGGAACAGGCGGCTTTTTTTGCGCCAGCGGGCAGGGCAGAAAAGAGCAAAGAAACGGGTTCTGGCGCGCTCCGTTTGCCTGGAAAATACCAAAAAAGGAGCAAATCCAGAGGGGTCAAAATGCCGCTTTACGCACGTTCCCCTGGGACCTCATGCTATGGATAAAGTAGCGAAATATCACGGTGCGCCCGCCGCCCGCTCCCGGCCTGCGAACAGGCTGCCGAAAAGCAGGAGCGCCAGGCCTTCCGCCACAGGGCCTGCGGCGGGGCGCGCCCCTAGAATGCCCGCTTTTTCCCTCTACTGGACCCCCTCATGAGCCTCCAATGCGGCATCGTGGGCCTGCCCAACGTGGGCAAGTCCACTCTTTTCAACGCGCTGACCCGGGCGGGCATTGCCGCCGAGAACTACCCGTTTTGCACCATCGAACCCAACACCGGCGTGGTGGAAGTGCCCGACCCGCGCCTGAAACAGCTGGCCGAGGTGGTCAAGCCCGAGCGCGTGGTGCCCGCCATCGTCGAATTCGTGGACATCGCCGGGCTGGTGGCCGGCGCCAGCCAGGGCGAAGGGCTGGGCAACCAGTTTCTGGCGCACATCCGCGAGACAGACGCCATCGTGAACGTGGTGCGCTGCTTTGAAGACGCCAACGTGGTTCACGTGGCCGGCAAGGTCGATCCCATTGCCGACATCGAAGTCATCCAGACCGAGCTGTGCCTGGCCGATCTGGGCACGGTCGAAAAAGCCGTGCAGCGCTACACCAAAGCCAGCAAAAGCGGCAACGACAAGGAAGCCGCCGCCATGCTCGGGCTGCTGGAGCCGGTGCAGGCCGCCCTGAACGAAGGCCGCCCCGTGCGCACCCTGGCGCTCTCGCCCGAAGACCAGGCGCGCCTCAAGCCCCTGTGCCTCATCACCGCCAAGCCCGCCATGTTCGTGGGCAACGTCAGCGAAGACGGCTTTGAAAACAACCCGCTGCTGGCGCGCTTGCAGGAATACGCCGCCAGCCAGAATGCCCCCGTGGTGGCCATCTGCGCCAAGATGGAAGCCGACATGGCCGACATGAGCGACGAAGACAAGGCGCTTTTCCTGGAAGAAATGGGCCAGAGCGAGCCGGGCCTGAACCGGCTGATCCGCGCGGCTTTCCGCCTGCTGGGCCTGCAAACCTACTTCACCGCCGGCGTCAAGGAAGTGCGCGCCTGGACGATTCACATCGGCGACACCGCCCCGCAAGCGGCGGGCGTCATCCACGGCGATTTCGAGCGCGGCTTCATCCGCGCCCAGACCATTTCTTTCGACGACTTCATCCGCTACCAGGGCGAGCAAGGCGCCAAAGAGGCCGGAAAAATGCGCGCCGAAGGCAAGGACTACGTCGTCAAAGACGGCGACGTGATGAACTTCCTGTTCAACGTGTGAGGGTTTTTTCTGCGCTCTTGGTGGTGCCCAATAGCGCTTGGTAAACAGACTAGCTCATTTGACTTCAAGCTGCTCTGCCAGCCAAGGGCACGAGTGCAGATCACAGTCTGTCTCGGACGCCGAATCTCCTTGGAAAAGTCTGGTTATCAGGGGACAAAAAAGTGAGTGACGAGTTTTTCGCCCAACCCATTCTGAATTCGCCGTATGAGTATCCGGCCCGGCATTGGGAGCTGGACGCCAGCGGTCAGCCGACCCAGAAAATCGTCTCCAGCCGCCGCCGTGCTGACTTCATCACGCCGATTCCCAGGCCGCGCAAAAACAAAGGTGAATACGAGCAGGCGGAGCTGTTGTTTGATGAAGGCAAGGGCCTGAGCACGGCCAAGCAGGCTTATGACCATACCGCCATCATCAATGCTGTCCGGCAGGAAGTGAATGCCTGGCGCAAGCTGCCCCAGGCGCAATGGCGCGTCACCCCCGAAACAGCCCGCCTGCTGGAACATTGGCGCAACCACGAGTTTGCTGATGTGCGCCCGTTTTTCTGCCAAGTCGAAGCTGCCGAGACCGCCATCTGGCTGACCGAGGTCGCCCCGCAGCTTGGCAAAAATGGCGAGCGCTTTCTCGAACACCTGAAAAAGGCCAGCAATGATGCCAATCCTGGCCTGCTGCGCCTGGCGCTGAAGCTGGCCACCGGGGCAGGCAAGACCACGGTCATGGCCATGCTCATTGCGTGGCAGACAGTCAATGCCGTGCGGCATCCGCAGAGCAGGAAATTCACCCGTGGTTTCCTGCTGATTGCTCCTGGCTTGACCATCAGGGACCGTTTGCGTGTGCTGTTGCCCAATGATGCAGACAGCTACTACGCCAGCCGCGAGATCGTGCCGCGCGACATGCTGGCCGATCTGGACAAGGCCAAGATCGTCATTACCAACTACCACGCCTTCAAACTGCGCGAGTGCATGGAGCTGTCAAAAGGCGGCCGCCGCTTGCTGCAAGGCCGCACCGGCAGCGAGCCGGACACGCTGGAAACCGAGGGCCAGATGCTCCAGCGGGTCATGCCTGAATTGATGGGGCTGAAGAACATTCTTGCCATCAACGACGAGGCGCACCATTGCTACCGCGAAAGGCCCGCTTCTGATGACGACTTCATCGACGACAAGGGCAACCCCTTGAGCGGCGATGACCTCAAGGCGGCCAAGGAACAGGCCAGGGACGAAAACGAGGCCGCGCGCCTGTGGATTTCCGGCCTGGAGGCGGTCAATCGCAAGCTGGGCTTGCAGCAGGTGATTGACCTGTCGGCCACGCCGTTCTTTCTGGCCGGCTCTGGCTATGCCGAAGGCACGCTCTTTCCCTGGACGATGAGCGACTTTTCACTGATGGACGCCATTGAATGCGGCATCGTCAAACTGCCGCGCGTGCCGGTGGCCGACAACATCGCCAGCGCGCAAATGCCCATCTACCGCGATTTGTGGAAGCACATCGGCAAAAAAATGCCGAAAAAGGGGCGCGGCAAGAACGCCCAGCTCGATCCGCTGGCCATTCCGGCGGAATTGCAAACCGCGCTGGAAGCCCTGTACGGCCACTACCGCAAAACCTACGAAGCGTGGAAGCAGGCCGGCATCAGCGTGCCGCCATGCTTCATCGTGGTGTGCAACAACACCGCCACTTCCAAACTGGTGTTTGATTACATCTGCGGTTTCGAGCGCACGAATGAAGATGGCTCCATCACGCGCGTGCCGGGGCGGCTGGAGCTGTTTCGCAACTTTGACGAGCACGGCAATCCGCTGGCGCGCCCGAATACCTTGCTGATCGACAGCGAGCAACTCGAATCCGGCGAGGCGCTGGACGACAACTTCCGGGGCATGGCTGCGGACGAAATCGAACGCTTCAAGCGCGAAATCATCGAGCGCACCGGCGACCGCCGTCAGGCTGAAAACTTGAGCGACAGCGAACTGCTGCGCGAGGTGATGAACACCGTAGGCAAGCCCGGCCGCCTGGGCGAGCAAATCCGCTGCGTCGTGTCGGTGTCCATGCTCACCGAGGGCTGGGACGCCAACACCGTGACCCACATTCTCGGTGTGCGCGCCTTTGGCGCCCAGCTGCTGTGCGAGCAGGTCATTGGCCGCGCCCTGCGCCGCCAATCCTATGAGTTGAACGAGCAGGGCCTGTTCGACGTGGAATATGCCGACGTCTTCGGCATTCCCTTTGACTTCACCGCCAGGCCAGTGGTCGCCACCCCGCCCAGGCCGCGCGAAACCGTCACCGTCAAGGCGCTGCGTCCGCAGCGCGACCACCTGGAAATCCGCTTCCCGCGCGTGCAGGGCTATCGCGTCGAGTTGCCAGAAGCGCAACTCGAAGCCGAATTCAACAGCGACTGCCACCTCTGCCTGACGCCCGATATGGTTGGCCCAACCCGGACACAAAACGCAGGCATCATCGGCGAAGCTGTGGTGCTTGACATCAATCATCTGCAAGACGTGCGCCAGTCCACCCTGTTGATGGAGCTGACCAGGCATCTGCTGTTCCAGCATTGGCGTGATCAGGGCCGGGACGCGCCCATTGCCTTGTTTGGCCAGCTCAAGCGCATCGTGCGCCAGTGGCTGGACGAATGCCTGCAATGCAAAGGCGGCGCCTGGCCGGCGCAGCTGATGTACCGCGAATTCGCAGACATGGCCTGTCAGCGCATCACCAAGGGCATCACCGCAAAAGAGCTGCAAAAAGGCCGGCAGGTCAAGGCCATCCTTGACCCCTTCAACCCCGCCGGCAGCACCGCGCATGTGCGCTTCAACACCTCGCGCGAAAGCCGGTGGGAAACCCTGGGGCCTCCGCCCAAAAACCACGTCAACTGGGTCATCCTCGACAGCGACTGGGAAGGCGAATTCTGTCGCGTTGCCGAATCGCACCCCCGCGTGCTGGCCTACGCCAAGAACCACAACCTCGGCCTGGAAGTGCCCTACCGCTTCGGCTCGACCAACCGTATCTACATCCCCGACTTCATCGTGCAAGTGGACGACGGCTGCGGCAAAAACGACCCGCTGAACCTGATCGTCGAAATCAAGGGCTACCGGCGCGAAGACGCAAAAGAGAAAAAGTCCACCATGGACACCTTTTGGATACCCGGCGTGAACCGCCTGGGCACACATGGCCGCTGGGCCTTTGCCGAGTTTTGCGACGTGTTTGAAATGCAGGACGACTTTGCCGCCCGCGTGCAGGCCGAGTTCGATGCGATGCTGCAAGCCCATGCAGGAGACGCACCATGATTGCGCCCGAGCAGATCGACCTGTGGCGCAGCAGTGCGCGCGAAACCCAGAACCTGGAGTTCAAGCAAGCCAAAAACCAATACGACACCGGCAAACTCTGCCGCTACTGCGTGGCGCTTGCCAATGAGGGTGGCGGCCATCTGGTGCTGGGCGTGGCCGACGAGCCGCCGCGCCCTGTCGTGGGCAGCGCCGCCTTTGCCGATACGCAGGCCATTGCCGAAAAGCTGTTTGAACGCCTCGGCTTTCGCGTGGAAGTCGAAGCGGTTGCCCACCCGCAAGGGCGCATCGTGGTGTTCAGCATCCCGGCGCGTCCACGGGGCACGGCCTATCACCTGGACGGCGCGTATCTGATGCGCTCGGGCGAAGAACTGCTGCCCATGAGCGAAGACCAGTTGCGCAAAATCTTTGCCGAGGGACAGCCAGCGTGGCTGGAAAACATCGCCCTGAAAAACGCCTCCGGGCAAGACGTCGTGCAACTGCTCGACACCCAAGCCTTTTTTGATCTGTTGAGCCTGCCATATCCCACGGAGCAGACGGGCGTATTGAGCCGCCTGTGTGACGAGCGTCTGATCGAGCGCAGCGCGCAGGGCTTTCACATTCTGAACATCGGCGCCGTGTTGCTGGCCAAGCGTTTGCGCAGCTTTCCAGACATTGCCCGCAAGGCGCCGCGCATCATCGTCTACACGGGTGAATCCAAGTTGCAGACGCAATCGGATGTTTTTGGCGAAAAAGGCTATGCGGTTGATTTCGAAGGCCTTGTGCAGCAGGTGATGGACAAGCTGCCGCAAAACGAGGTCATTGAAGGCGCCATCCGCAATGCAGTCAAGCTGCTGCCCAAGACGCCCATTCGCGAATTGCTTGCCAACGCGCTGATTCATCAGGACTTTGAAATCGGCGGGGCATCGCCCATCGTGGAAATCTTTGCCAACCGGGTGGAAATCTCCAACCCCGGCGAGCCTATCGTGCCGGTGGAGCGCTTCATCGACGGCTACCAATCGCGCAATGAGCGGCTGGCCGACCTGATGCGCCGCTTTGGCATCTGCGAGGAAAAAAGCAGCGGCATCGACCGGGTAGTTGAATCCGCAGAAATCATGCAACTGCCCGCGCCCGAGTTTTTGACCAGCCACCGGCGCACCATCGTGGTGATCCACGGCCCGCGTGCGTTTCAGGACATGAGCGGCAGCGACCGCGTCCGCGCCTGCTACCAGCACTGCGTATTGCAGTACGTACTGCGCAAGCAAATGACCAACCAATCCTTGCGCGAGCGCTTTGGCCTGCCTACAAGCGCAGGCAACACCGTCTCGCCAATCATCATGGCTGCGCTGGAGCAGGGGCTGATCAAAAACGACCCCAACGCCCCAGGCTCCAAGCGCTACGCCCGCTACATCCCTGCATGGGCGTGACTTTCATTTCATCGCAAATGCTGCGCCGCCCGGCCAAAGAGTGCAACATGTTGATTTCAAAAGACTTTCTTATTTCATCGCAAATGTTGCCGCCGCTTGGGCAGGCCAGACCGCGCCTGCGTGCTTCCCTTCACCTGCCGTTGTCCTTAAGTTACGGAAAACGCCTTTTCTTTAATCAAGCCCAGCCTCAAGTTAAGGCAAGCGCGTTTTCTTTAACTTGAGCCACCCCCTGATCAAAGGCCACCCGCCATGCCCCGCCCCTCCAAGCCCAAAGCCGCCAGCAAAAACCCCATCAGCGTGGAAGACCTCGTCCACACCGGGGCCACGCGCAAGAACATCCCCACCGTGGAGCATCAAGCGGTGATGACCGAGCGCGACAAAAAGCCCGTGCAAGTGCGCTACCCGCGCGCCAACCGGCAGTGGCTGGAGCAGCTCTGCGCCCTGCACGAAGCGGGCAATGGGGAAGGGGCAGACGCGGCAAACCTGCAAGCGCGCATCAACCGCGACCTTGACCCGCAGCTCATCTGGCGCGGCAAGGACCAGCAGGACTGGAGCGACCTCATCGTCAACGCCCCGCCGCTGTACATCCAGGAAAAGGTCAAGCCCAAGGCGCTGATTGACGACCTGCGCCGCCTGAGCCAGACGACCGGCAACAGCGCCGCCGCGCCGCAGCCCGACCAAGCCGAGCTGTTTGGCGACTTCAACGGCCTGCCCGAAGGCGCCGAGCGCACCGACTTCTACCAGCACGAAGGCCACTGGCAAAACCGCCTGATCCTGGGCGACAGCCTGCAAGTGATGGCATCGCTGGCCGAGCGCGAGGGCCTGCGCGGCCAGGTGCAGTGCATTTATTTCGACCCGCCCTACGGCATCAAATTCAACAGCAATTTCCAGTGGAGCACCACCAGCCGCGATGTGAAAGACGGCAACGCCAGCCACATCACCCGCGAGCCGGAGCAGGTCAAGGCCTTCCGCGACACCTGGCGCGACGGCATCCACTCGTATTTGAGCTACCTGCGCGACCGCCTGATGGTGGCGCGCGATTTATTGAGCGACACCGGCTCCATCTTTGTGCAGATTGGCGATGAAAACGTGCATCGCGTGCGGGCGGTGATGGATGAGGTGTTTGGGGATGGGAATGCTGTTGCACTTATTGCCTTTAAAAAAACATCGGGAGCAGGAAGTATTTCGGGCGGAACTGACGTAATTCCTCAAATATTTGACTACGTGATTTGGTATTCAAAATCATTGAGTTCTGCAAAATATCGTCAACTTTTTCGAGAAAAAAATTTCGGAGAATCTGGGGCGTCTCAATATCAATGGATTGAGAAGTCTCTTTTCAATCGAAGGCGCATGACGAAGATTGAAAGGGAAGGTGAAACCCAAGCATGTGACAGGATTTTTGGTGCAGACAACCTAACTTCAGCAAGCGGTGTAGATAAGACACGCTATCCGATAACCTTCGAGGGGCGAACGCACACGCCTCACCCAGCGGTTTGGAAAACTTCAGAAGAGGGCATGCAGCGCCTTTTAAAAAGCCGTCGAATTATTCGCCCAGCATCAAATCTCTCCTACGTTCGCTATATCGATGACTTTCCTGCGATCCCATTGACGAATTTCTGGGACGACACTGCGAGCAGCTTTATGGCGGACAAAATCTACGTCGTTCAGACGAACCTAAAAATCGTTGAACGCTGCCTCCTGATGGCCTCCGACCCCGGCGATTTGGTGCTTGACCCCACTTGCGGCAGCGGCACCACGGCCTATGTGGCCGAGCAATGGGGGCGGCGCTGGATCACCATCGACACCTCGCGCGTAGCGCTGGCCTTGGCGCGGGCGCGCATCATGGGCGCGCGCTACCCCTATTATCTGTTGGCCGACAGCCTCGAGGGGCAGTTGAAAGAGGCCGAAATCAGCCAGAGCGCCCCCTCCAGCCAGCCCACCTACGGCCATATCGCCCACGGCTTCGTCTGCCAGCGCGTGTCGCATATCACGCTCAAATCCATCGCCAACAATGCCGAGATCGACGTGATTTGGGACAAATACGAGGCCGTGCTGGCCCCGCTGCGCGCGCAATTGACGGCCGCCTTGCCCAAAGGTTGGCTGGCCGCCTACCGCAAGGCGCAGAAATACACCGCCGAAGTGCCCGCCGATATACAGGAATGGGAAGTGCCGCGCGACTATCCCGAAAACTGGCCGGCAGCGGCACGCGCCCTGCATGAGGCGTTCTGGCAACAGCGCATCGCAAGGCAAAAAGACATCGACGCCAGCATTGCCGCCAAGGCCGATTTTGAAACCCTGTACGACAAACCCTATGAAGACAAAAAGCGCGTGCGCGTGGCCGGGCCGTTTACCGTGGAATCGCTCAATCCGCACCGCGAGCTGGGCGTGGATGAAGAAGACCGCCTGATCGACCCCGTGGAAGCAAGCCGCGCCGAATACGGCCAGGACTTTGCCAGTTTGATTCTGGAAAACCTGCGCACTGCCGGCGTGCAGCAGGCGCACAAGGCCGACAAGATCGAGTTCACCGCGCTTGCCCCCTGGCCGGGCGAGTTGATTTGCGCCGAAGGCCGCTATCCGGACGAGGCCGGCGCCAGCAAGCGCGCGGGCATCTTCATCGGCCCGGAATTCGGCACGGTTACCCGCGTGGACCTGGTTGATGCCGCGCGCGAGGCGGGCGAAGCCGGTTTTGACGTGCTCATTGCCTGCGCCTTCAACTACGACGCGCAAGCCTGCGAACTGGGCAAGCTCGGCCGCATCCATATCCTCAAGGCCCGCATGAACGCCGATTTGCACATGGCCGAAGACCTGAAAAACACCGGCAAGGGCAACCTGTTCGTGATCTTCGGCGAGCCGGATGTGGACGTGCTGGACACGCAAGGCCGCAGCATCCGCCGCTACGAGGGCGGGCGCGACATCATTGATGTGCCTGCCGACGGGCAGCTGGTGGTCAAGATCTGCGGCGTGGACGTGTTCGACCCCGCCAGCGGCGAAGTGCGCAGCGACAGCGCCGACGGCATTGCCTGCTGGTTTCTGGACACCGACTACAACGAAGAATCCTTCTTCGTGCGCCACGCCTACTTTTTGGGTGCAGGCGATCCGTACAAGGCGCTGAAAACCACGCTGAAAGCCGAAATCGACCCTGAAGCCTGGGCCACGCTCAACAGCGATACCTCGCGCCCCTTCCCCAGACCCGGCTCCGGGCGGTTTGCGGTAAAGGTCATCAACCATTTGGGCGATGAGGTGATGAAGGTGTTTAAGGTGGGATAGGGTTCTAATCAGTTCTATCAAAATGTTGCTAGAACCAGCTAGAGCTTGCTGGACGTTTATATAAGTGGACAAGCCCCAAGGAGCTGCATATGCAAACCGACGTGAAAGAAGCGTTCGCAATACCCCGATTCACCGGGGAGCGATTTGACGCGCACACGCTGCCGGTGGATGTGGCGCGCGACTTGGCCGCTTACGAGGAACTGATCATGGACTTGGCAAAGCATTTGTATTTGCAAGTCAACCCCAAAAGAAAGCGCGTGCCGCGCGGATTTTCGGATAATTTCCGTCTGGATATAAAAAAAATAGAAAAAGGCAGTACAAAGCCGCATTTGGTTGCCATGGCGGTAGCTGGCGGACTATTTGGTTATCCGGGTGAAGCCCACGGATATTTTGAGCAGGCGCGCGATCTGGTGGCTGAATGTGTTGCGGCCTCTGCCAACGCATTGCCCGAGCGTTTTCCAAAAGAGCTGCTGAGTCACTTCAACCAGCTGGGACGTTCACTGCGTGAGGGCGAAGCAATGGAGCTGCCGCGCCGCCACAGGCAAGATGGTGCAGTCTTAACGCCGACAAAGCGAAAAGAACTGGTATTGGCAGCTGAAAAAACCTACGAAAAAGAAGCAAAGCTGTCGGGCGTCATTATGGAATTGGACTGGGCCAAGTCCACTTTCAGACTGCATCTGACCGGTGGCGGCCAGTGTACTGTGCCCATGCCAGACGCGGCCCGCGAAACGGTGAGGGAATTTGTCGGACGTGAACGTCATCAGGTGGTTCTTAAAGGGGTTGCAGCCTATGACTCCTGGGATCGCTTGAAAAGTGTAATTACTGTCGATTCTCTTGAAGTTATTAAAAATCATGCGATTTCATCGCGCCTGGACGAAATAGCGCAACTGAAAGATGGTTGGTTTGACGGTGGCGGCTTTGCCCTGGATACAGAATGTTTGGCACAGATTGCCGATTATTTGGCGGATTACCCGGATGATGTGCCTTTGCCGCTGATTGTCCCAACGCAAGGCGGCAATTTGCTGTTGGAGTGGCAGGTGAAAGGTGTCCCGTCCTTGGATATTGATCTTGCCAATATGCAGGCGAGTTTCCATGCATTTGACGAAACTGACAAGGATGTTGAAAGAGACTTTGATTTGAAGGGTGAAGATGATTGGAGATTGCTTTTCCAATTCCTTGGCGAATACGTCAAAGGGGAGTCGGCATGAATGATCAAACCCTGTTGTTTCGCCAGGCACACCCCAATTTTGTGGTTGAGGGCATGCTAACAAGTCAAGCTTTCACGCCTTTCCCAAAAGATCAAGGCAATCTTTCGGTTTACGACGGAGATCAGGTGTCGCCGCAAGAGGCTTATCGGCATTACACCGAGAAGCAGCATTTGCTATCGGCAGGTGTCTGGGGCGTTTCGGGTGCAGAGGTGAAGTCCGTTGACTTGAGCTATCGCGCTGATCCTATTGAGGGCAATTCGGCGCATGTCCTGATTGAATTTGGCCAGCGCACGGACAAAGAGTGCAGAAAGCTTGCCAAGCGGCTCGTGAACTACGCCTTGAACCGTGGACGGCTTTGTCCAAAAGAGTAAACCCATGCACTTCCGCATCGCCGACACCTTTACCGCCAGCCTGGCGCGCCTGACGGGCGAAGAGCAGAAGCTGGCCAAGACCACCGCCTTTGAGCTGCAACTGGACCCCGGCGGCAAGGGGCACGGCTTTCACAAGCTTGATCGCGCCAAAGACCCGGGCTTCTGGTCGGTGCGTGTCAGCCGCGACATTCGCCTGATCGTGCACAAGGCCGCCGGCAGTCTGCTGCTTTGCTACGTGGATCACCACGACAAGGCCTATCAATGGGCCGAGCGGCGCAAGCTGGAAGTGCACCCGAACACCGGCGCGGCGCAGCTGGTTGAAATCCGCGAACGAGTCCGGGAGATTCTTGTTCCGGCGTATGTCGAAGGCAGCAAGCCGGGCACGCCACAAAAGCCGAAACTGTTCGCAAGATATGGCGATGCCCAACTGCTGGCCTATGGCGTGCCGCAGGAGTGGCTGGCCGATGTGAAGGCTGCCGACGAGGATGCGCTGCTGGCGCTGTTTGATCATTTGCCCGGCGAGGCGGCCGAAGCCCTGCTGGAACTGGCGACCGGCGGCACGCCCGCGTTGTCGGAAGTGGCCGCAACGGGGGCAGACCCGTTCCAGCACCCGGATGCGCAACGGCGCTTTCGCGTCATGTCAGATGCGGACGAGCTGGCGCGCGCGCTGGAATATCCGTGGGACAAGTGGACGGTGTTCCTCCATCCGGCGCAGCGCCGGCTGGTTGAACGCGATTACAGCGGCGCAGCGCGTGTGTCTGGCTCGGCTGGCACGGGCAAGACCGTCGTTGCTTTGCACCGGGCTGTGCATCTGGCGCAGCAAAACGAAGATGCGCGCGTTCTGCTTGCCACGTTCTCGGACACGCTGGCCAATGCCTTGCGCGGCAGTCTGTATCGGCTGATCTGGAACACGCCCAAACTTGGCGAACGTATCGATGTGGCTGCCATGGATGCGCTTGGCATCCGCCTGTATGCGGCGGAATTCGGCAAACCGGCATTTGCCAGCCATGATGAAATCGCCACGCAGCTCAAGGCGGCTGCTGCGCAGGTGGATGGCTTGAAAGCCAATGCCGCGTTCTTGCGGGCTGAATGGGAAGATGTGGTGGATGCCTGGCAAGTGCAAAGCTGGGAGGCTTATCGCGATGCCAGGCGGCTGGGGCGCAAGACACGCCTGCCGGAGGCGCAGCGCGCCTTGTATTGGCAGGCGTTTGCCAAGGTAAAGGAGCAATTGAAGCAGGCCGGCAAGATCACGGCAGCCGGAATGTTCGCCAGCCTGGCAGAGGCCATGCCCAGGCGCAGGCATCCGGTGTTTGATTGCATCGTGGTGGATGAGGCGCAGGACATCGGCGTGCAGCAATTGCGCTTTTTGGCGGCGATGGCCGGCAACCGTGCCAATGCCCTGTTTTTTGCCGGGGATCTGGGCCAGCGCATCTTCCAGACGCCGTTTTCATGGAAATCTCTTGGCGTGGATGTGTGCGGCCGTTCGCGCACGCTCAATATCAACTACCGCACCTCGCACCAGATTCGCTCGCGGGCCGACCGGCTTCTTGATCCCGAGATCTCTGATGTGGACGGAAATGCCGAAAGCCGCAAGGGCACGATTTCCGTATTCAACGGGCCGGATCCGGCCATTTGCAGCTACGCCGATGCCGGGGCGGAATGCCAGGCCGTTGGCGCATGGTTGCAGCAATGCAGCGCCAGCGGCGTGTCGCCGCAGGAAATTGGCGTATTCGTTCGATCCGGGAGCGAACTGCCACGCGCACAGGCGGCAGTCAAGGCCGCAGGCTTGCAGGGGCGCGTGCTTGGCAAGGACATGGCAACGCAAGAGGGCTTTGTCAGCATTGCCACCATGCATTTGGCCAAGGGCATGGAATTTCGTGTGGTTGCGGTTATGGCCTGCGACGACGAAATCATTCCTTCGCAGGCGCGCATTGATACGGCTACTGACGAAGCCGAGCTGACTGAAATCTACAACACCGAACGCCAGCTGCTGTACGTGGCTTGCACCCGTGCCCGTGACCGGCTGCATGTTTCAGCAGTCAAGCCCGGCTCGGAATTTCTGGAGGACTTGCTGCAAAAGTAGCCCCGCGCGTGTTGGATGCGCCTGATAACAGCTGGCGAGGTTGATCCAGCATTCCGGTTCTTTTTTGGGCGCCCTTGGAAAGGGTTTTTAACGATTATGGCCAAGGCCCCTGGTTCAATTTTCCTGCGAAGTCTGGCGTTCAGGGTTCTTTGCCGGCCGATATTGAATGTCTTGCACTGGCGCAAAGGCGCTTTGTTTTGGCAGGCATGAAAAATCGGCGCCCTTATCAATTCCCTTGTTGTCTGCTGCCTTCTGCAATGCCATGAGGGCCTGCTCCATGTTTTGAAAGTTATTCTTATGCACGACATCATCTGCCCGCATTGCAGCAAGGCATTCAAGATTGACGAATCGGGCTATGCCGACATCCTGCGGCAGGTGCGCGACCGCGAATTTGACAAGCAGCTGCACGAGCGGCTGGAAATGGCCGAGCGTGAAAAGCAAACCGCCCTCAAGCTGGCCCACAGCGAAGCGGCCAGCCAGTTGCAGCGGGCCGCCGCTGAAAAAGAAGCGCAGATTCAGGCGCTTGAGGCCCAGTTGCAGGCCAGCGGCAAAGATCAGCAGCTGGCCGTGGAACAAGCGCGCCACGCCGCCGAAAAAGAGCGCGACGAACTGGCCCGCCAGCTGGCGCAGCAGCAGCAGGCCCAGAAAGCCGCCGCGCAATTGGCCGAAGCGCGGCTGGCAAGCGCATTGCAGCAGGCCGCCGCCGAAAGCGCGGCGCAAATCCAGGAGCTGAAGGCCCGGCTGCAAACGGCTGACGCGGCGCACGAATTGAATATTGCCAAGGCCGTCAGCGAAATGCAGCAGGAGCGCGATGCGCTGAAAAGCCAGCTTGAGCAGGCAGAGATGGCCAAAAAGCTGTCCGAGCAATCCCTGAAAGAACGCTACGAAATCCAGTTGAAAGATCGCGATGCGGCCATTGAGCGCCTGCGCGACATGAAGGCGCGCCTGTCCACCAAAATGGTGGGCGAAACGCTGGAGCAGCACTGCGAAACCGAATTCAACCGCCTGCGCGCAACGGCTTTTGCACGCGCCTATTTTGAAAAAGACAATGACGCCAGCGGCGGCAGCAAGGGTGATTTCATTTTCCGCGAACAGGACGAATCGGGCGCGGAAATCGTTTCCATCATGTTCGAGATGAAAAACGAAAATGAAACCACGGCCACGAAGAAGAAAAACGAGGATTTTCTGAAAGAGCTGGACCGCGACCGCAACGAAAAGAAATGCGAATATGCCGTGCTGGTTTCGCTGCTGGAGCCTGATAGCGAGCTTTACAACGGCGGCATTGTTGATGTTTCGCACCGTTATCCAAAAATGTACGTGATCCGGCCGCAGTTTTTCATTCCCATGATCACGCTGCTGCGCAATGCGGCGCTCAATGCCGCCCAATACAAGGCCGAATTGGCGCTGGTGAAGGCACAGAATGTGGATATTACGAATTTTGAAAACCAGCTCGAGGCTTTCAAGACCGCTTTTGGCAAAAACTACGATCTGGCTTCGCGGCGTTTTCAGACGGCGATTGACGAAATCGACAAATCCATCGACCACCTGCAAAAAACCCGCGATGCCCTGTTGGGCGCCGACCGCAATTTGCGTCTGGCCAATGACAAGGCGCAGGATGTGACCATCAAGAAGCTCACGCGCGGCAACCCCACCATGAAGGCCCGCTTTGACGAGCTGAAAAACCGCGAAAGCCCGCAGGAGCCGCCGCGCGCGGGCTGAACCCGCCAACCGATCACCCGCCAAGGCGGCAAGAGGAGCGAAAGCGGCTCCGGCGCGCCCCGTGCGTTTGATCTGACGCTGCACCTGTCCTTCTGACCCGGCCAAAGCGCCCAAGCGCGGGCGTTCATTCCGCTCGCGTCTTGATCTTTTGTTCTACCCTTTTATTTTGCTCCTTTAATTGGAGCATGAGGTCCTGGTGGAAAGGGCGCGAGAGCCGTTTTTGCCCCCTCTAAATCCGCTCCTCTTTTCAAGAAGCACGAGCGGGCTGTGCGCCGCAGAAGAAACGGCCCCGGGCCGGGCAGCGGCCTCAGCCCGGCTCCGGCGCTGGCTCCAGCCGCTGCACCGCCTGCCACTGCCGCCCGTCGCGGCTGTGCAGCAGGGCCGTGACGGCAGGAACTTCTCTCACCTTCCACGTCAGCGTGGCCGCGTAGCCAAAGGCGGGGTGGTAAATGGCGTCAAAGTCGCGCAGCATGGCCTGCGCGGCCTGCGGCGGCAGACCGACAATGCTCAAAGGCTGCGGCGCGCCCAGTTGCGCCGCCGCGCCATCCCAGCGGCTCACGTGCAGCTGGCTTGGCCAAGGCAGGTACGCACGCTCCAGCTCGCGCCGCGCCGTAAACACCAGCGCGCCGCACGCGTCACCCGTGCTACAGCAGCCGATCAGGCTGAAGCCGTCCAGCACGCGCATCAGCGTCAGCGGCGGCGGCTCGCTGGCGGCAGCAGCAGCCAGACCATCAACGCGCGCCAGCAGCAGCGCCATGTAGTCGTCTGGCGCGGGCGGGCCAATCATCCAGAAAAAGTAGTCAATCGGGCCATGCAGGCCGCGCGTGAGCGGCGCGCCCAGCAGCCAGCGCGGGCCGCTTTCCGCGCCGGGCAAGGCTGCCAGCCAGGCTTCCACGCCGAGCACGTCCGACCAGCCAGCGGCAGATGTGGCCAGTTCGTTCACGCGCCACAGATCGCGCCCTTGCCAGCGGGCGGCCACGGCCAGCGGACGCACGCTCCAGCGCAGCAGCAGCGCCTCGCTGAAGTCGTAATCATCGTCTCTGCCAGCTAGCAGGCGCGGTGCCATGCCCGCCGCCCAGAGCTGGCCCGCGCAGGACCAGGCGGCAAAAATTTGCGCGTCGTCCACCGGCTCCAGCTCCACCGCCTGCTTTGCATCGGCGGCAAATACGCGCACCTGCCGCGCGGTGTTGGCGAAAAACACCGTCAACCCGCCCACTTGCGCGCTGACTACGGATGGATAGGGCGGCAAAACGGACAAACCCCAGCCTGTGGCAGGAGCCACGGTGAGCGGCCTGTGCCCATCCAGCAGCGCCCAGATGCGCCGCGGCGAGGCCAGCCACGGCACGCTGTCTTGCGGGGCGGCATGGCCCCAGACGTACACGGTGCCGCCCTGATCGTCTCGCGGCCAGAGCCGCGCGCCAATGGCCGCGCCGCCTGTGCCTGGCGTCACCGTGACGGGCTGCCCCTCCGGGCCGCGCAGCACGGGCTGGGCCAGCGCCAGAAACAAGGGGTCGATTGGGTTTGATGCGTCCATGCAAAGTCCATCCTGAAAATTGCCTTTGGCTCCAGCGAGAAACTCTGCGGGCTGCCCCAGAGGCGAGGGGGCAAGGCCAGCAACCCTGGCAGCCCCGGCAAGACGGGCAGCGGCCTCAGTGCGCCTGCGGCGCTGGCTCCAGCCGCTGCACCACCTGCCACTGCCGCCCGTCGCGGCTGTGCAGCAAGGCCGTGGCGGCGGGGGCTTCCTCCTCCCATGTCAGGGTGGCGGCGTAGCCAAAGGCGGGGTGGTAAATGGCGTCAAAGTCACACAGCATGGCTTGCGCGGCCTGCGGCGGCAGACCGGCAATGCTCAGCGGCTGCGGCGCGCCCAGCTGCGCCGCCGCGCCATCCCAGCGGCTGACGTGAAGCTGGCTTGGCTGGCACGAGTTGTACGCATTCTCCAGCTCGCGCCGCGCCGTGAACACCAGTGCGCCGTCCGCGCTGCCGCCCATGCCGCAGCAGCCAACCAGGCTGAACCCGTCCAGCACGCGCATCAGGGTCAGCGGCGGCGGCTCGCTGGCAGCCGCCGCCGCCAGGCCATCAACGCGCGCCAGCAGCAGCGCTACGTAATCGTATGGCGCAGGCGGGCCAAGCATCCAGAATGAGTCGTTAAGCGGGCCATGCAGGCCGCGCGTGAGCGGCGCGCCCAGCAGCCAGCGCGAGCCGCTTTCAGCGCCAGGCAGGGCAGCCAGCCAGGCTTCCACGCCGAGCACGTCCGACCAGCCTGCGGCAGAGGCGCCCAGTTCGTTGACGCGCCACACATCACGCCCTTGCCAGCGGGCGGCTACAGCCAG
>ERZ773077.131-NODE-131-length-54508-cov-6.351790_pt1 | contig 54508 bp, 40 predicted proteins | sample MGYA00580612_ERZ773077 | MGnify/ENA primary metagenome ERZ773077 (study PRJEB29015, sample SAMEA2737971) | human oral metagenome | biome: human oral; feature: human-associated habitat; material: dental | place: China | collected 2021 ...
GGACTTGTTCTCCGTTTGGGATTAACTCGTATTGGTAAGACTTTTGGACTAACATCAGATGGGAAAGAAATACATAAAAGAATAATTGTAACAGGTTTGACCGGCTTTGTGTTATAGTTAAAGTACGTTTAACGCCTTATAGCCCCGCCCTAAAGGACGGGGCTATAAGGCTCTATTTTCGTAAAACGCGAGCCAAGCCGTAATCTTCTCATCTTTAAACAGCTAAAAAATGACAAACTTATCAAATCCAATTATCCTAGTGAAAAAATCACTAGGATATTCTTATGTTAAAAGCATGGCTCAATCGCATTCTCTCCAAGCAAATTGACGAGGAAGAGAATGTCAATCTTGGCACGGATAAAGACTTGGCGTTGCTGAAAAATATGACAACACCCGAAATGGAAAGCATTCCAACCAATCAGGAGTACCTGAAACACGAATTTCAAGGAAACATTGGTGACAGTAATGCTTATATCGGATACTACTTCGCCTACAACACACTTTTTGATGAAACCGAAGCCAAACTAAAAGCAAATGCAGCAAAAATGAAAAAACAACGCGCCCAAGCTGTATCACAACAAGCATCACGCTCAAAAAAAAGCAAGGTGTTCGTCGGTCAGACTGCTATGTCAACCAATATGGAAAGCATGACCGTACAAGATGTCTTTAATGTTGGGCAGGGCGCATTCCTGTATATCGCCTCGCAGTTCCCGTTTTTAACCATTCAAGGCACGATTGGTAAACAACTGTTGAAAAACATTGTATCCAAACGCATGCGTGAGTTCCGTATAGAATTTGATTTACCAGATGAAATTAAGACTAACATTGAAATTATGGCATTTCGTGATAACAGCATCATCCTGCGAATCAAACCGGATGAAACCGTTATGCAAAAAATGTATCAGAAAATGCAGGACAGCAAAGAAGAGTTCGTCGCTTTTATGGTTGAAAATGACAAACTGATGCAGTTTCGCATTATGCAAATGACGGAAGATAACCAAAATTTTGATGAAGCAAAACTATATAAACAGGAACAAGATAAGAACATCAAAATGGCACATGCCACTTACAAGTCCAACTTTAAGATTTTGATGTCTTCATTGAAAAACGGCGTACTCATCGACATTACTGACCTATCCGCCTTTTTACCTCACCTCCTATCAGTAACCAGCCTGATGCCCAGTAACAAAAAAGCGACTGAAATACTTGCATATAACGATATGGATGACATGCGTAATAAAGTAGTAACATACTTGAAAAACAAACGTCTAATGCACGAATTGCGGAAGAAAAGAGTATGAGTGAGATAGAAAAGACGTTGTTGGATGTGTGTGAAAATGTCGGTGCGGCAAGTTGGCTTAACAAACTGGCGGTACGCGAGCCATTGGCATTAATGGCTTTACTTGGCGTAGATGACAACGATATACGCCACGTATTCAAGAAAAATGAAACACACGTCGTATTCAACAACACACAGTTTGTCGTTTTAAGTGGAAAACAAGGCGTTACGTTTCAAATTAATTACGCTTTCGGACTAGATAAGTTCAAATATGATGCGCGGGCATCAGGTGTCATTATCTGTTTTTTTGAACAAGTGCTGGATTGCATCATGCAAGGCAAGCCGTACTCGGAAGTCTGAAACGACTGGCTATTCAAAGTCAGACATTGACAGAAACACACTAAGCTATCTTAAACTTAGTGTGTTTCTTCTATCATGGACTACCAATTTCAACCAAACCGACCGACAGTTATGTATGTGGATGCCAACAACCTGTACAAGCGAGCATTTTTCGCTGCCGAGTCTGACAAAGACAAAGCACTGGAATTTCTAATGAACATGGCGTGGAATTTACGTTCAACATTAAAAACAGAATACCTGTTTGCTGTGTTTGATGGTGAAAACTCAAAAGAATCACGCTTGGCTTTTCTTCCCTACTACAAAGCAAATCGATTAAAGGATATGAATAACGAGAAAGTGCTTGAGCAGGAATTTCGTGAACAAGAATTTAAAATGCTTGCCAAAGAAGCGTTGGCCGCGTTGAATTTCAATGTATATGAAAGTGATTACATTGAAGCAGATGATGTGATTGGCATTCTCACCAAACGTTCTGCCGAGAAAAACTGGAATGTGGTTTGCGTGAGTTCGGACAAAGATTACAATCAAATGTGCGCCTACTCACCATACGTCAATATTCTGAATCAGCAACGAAAAGAAGTTACTCATCAAGGCAATTTTCAAACCAAGTTAGACATTCGTCCCGAACAATTCACGGACTACTTGGCGTTGGTGGGTGACAAGGCGGACAATATTATCGGCATATTCAAACTCGGGCACAAGACTGCCATTAAACTCCTCTCGCAATACAATGACATCGCCGGTATTAAAGAACACATGCCGGAAATTAATGGCGTAAAACTGGTTGCCAATTTAGAAGAGGCATTCGTTACAGGCAGGTTGGAGCGCAACAAAAAGGCTGTGTCTGTTTTGTTTGAACATCAAGACAAAGTAAAAATTGACACTCAAAATCTGAAGAAAACAGTTATGAGTATGTCTGACATCAATCGCTTAAACCAGTTTTGCAAAAACCATGAGTTAGAGTCTTTCCGAATGCGAAATCTCGCGCAGTATTACAATACAAAACCCGCACAAAGTAAACCGCGTCAAAAGTGTGGAATACGTTAAATGACACATTAATCAGCACAACACATCAGCATCCACAAAAGCATAGCAAAACGCTATGCTTTTCTGCTTTTTGTTCGCCAATGTGATACACTTGAACCAATTAAATCAATGCAAGTTATTCAAAATGAGAAAGTTAATCTTAATGCGCGGTATTGCCGGTTCAGGTAAGACCCATCTGATTCGCCAAGCCGGTCTTGAACAATATGCCTTATCGTTCTCGCAAATCAATACCATGTATCACAGTCCTACTCTTGATACAAGCGGAAAAGTCAAACTGCCATATCTGAGAAAAAATGTATATCAAGTCATGCTGTCTATGGCGCAAGAGCGTTTTCGGCAAGGACAATTGGTTATTTTGGATGACCGAAATACCAAGTGGTCGGAATTGCGGGAAATTGTTACATGTGCACAAAGAAACCGATACAAAATCTACTGCTTGACCATGCCGACCAAATTCGACCAATGCGTTGAATGGAACAACTCCAGACCGAAATCAATGCGTGACAGTTTGACACACATGCAAAAGCAATGGGACGAAATGGCAACTGAATTTAACATTGCCAAACTTTCGCCACAAGAATTGGCGACATGCGGACATTTACGAACTCGTGAATTAACCGGTTATTTCAAGCGCGTCATGGTTATTGGCGATGTACATGGCGCATATGATGCGCTGATGAAACTCAATTCCTTTGCCGATATGGAAACCATGTATATCTTTCTCGGCGATTTGCTGGACAAAGGCATCCAAAACAAAGAAGTGTTCGAGTTTGTTGAGCAACACATCAATCAACCAAACTTTGTCTTTTTAGAGGGCAATCACGACACTCATTTTGCTAATTTTGCCAAATATCAACCCGTCACCAATCCGTCATTCTTCACGCAAACCCTGCCGGATGTGTTCGGCGATAATTGGGCGAAAAACATCAATGTCTCTCGAAGCAGGTTAGACGCAGTGGCAATGAAGTTGAAAGAGTATTTCTCATTCACTTTTAATGGTCAGCATTACTTCTGTTCGCATGGTGGCGTGGCGAAATTTAAAGCCGAGCATATTTATTCGGCACAAGAATTGATTTACGGAACAGGAGGTTACATGGATGATATTGGTCGGATTTACACTGACAATGAATCATCTGTTATTCAATTTCACGGACACCGACAAGCCAGTACCACACACCAAAGCTATTGCCTGACAGGTACGGCGGAGTTTGGTGGGGATTTGAGGTGCGCAGTTATTGATGATAATGGTGTCCATGTCCGCAGTGTAAAAAATGAGCGATATGATGTGGACTACACACCATATTCCATGTTTTATGTAGAAGAGCGTTTTGATGATGAAATTAAACAAAACGTTCGTGAACAAAAATGGTTAGTAAAACCAATGGCAACACGAGGACACAAACGATTGTTCCGTATTGAAAACCCAAAACAAGAAGGGTTTCACTATCTGTTTCTCAATGAAAAAGGCGAACGTGTCGCGCGGACAATTACACCAATGCCTCTCGTATCCAAAGAAATTGTGCTTAACCAAATGTCAAATGAGGAAGAGCATGTTTGTTGTTTGAGAAGAGACAGTGCGATTGCCCATGTTTCCAATTTTAGCGGCGAATATACCATCATTTATCATGGTAATCTTTATCCAGTGCCGGAAATCATGATAAAGGCAGTAAAAAAGCAATTCAATGCCTTACATAAAGAACATGGTCGTATGACATTGGTCGTCCAATTACATCATCCTGATGTTGCTTTATGGGGCAATGTCAATAATGTGCACATTGAAATGCTGTATGCCATTGATATGGATGGCAATATCATCCATATAGATAAAAAATGGAAGAGCTTGTCACAGCAAGACTTTGCAGCAGGTTGCAGCAAGAAAAGCAAAAACGCATGGCTGGTTAGATTGCCAGATGGGCGTTATGTGGAAGTGCGAACACCTGCCGCACAAGAGTTTTTCTTGAGACAAAAAATTGTGGAAGAGTTTGCCAAAAATCCCAGACGTACCATGATGCCGGAAAAACTAGAACTGCGTGACTACCAATTCTGGAATTTCCTGTTTTACCTAAACAATATTGGTGCGCTGTTCTCCGGTTATCGCAATGAGACTGTGCCCATACATGAGATTGACAGAATGTATAACGAGTTTCGCAAGAATGGCAGCAACAAAGTCAAGCCGTTGTTTTTAAATAATTAGCAAAACAAAGCCGACATTAATATGTCGGCTTTTCATTATGCGTTTTCAGCAATTTTTCTGTTCTCAGCTTCTGCCATTCGGCGATACATGGAACGAACAGAATGGAAAACAAATTTGCGGCGTTGCGCACTGGCACTCACTCGATGAGCAGAACGTTTCATTTTTGAGATTCCTATACAAAAACAAAACATTCTATATGAGCGACTTGTACTTGTCAAGGCTTTGTTGACTTGTTGGTCTTGTTGGTCTTTTTCTCCATATTACCAGCACGATTCTCTTCTTCTAATCGAATCCGCTCGTTCTTTTCCAACATGGCTTGTTGCAGGCTATTCGGTAATTCAATACCAAACCTCTGTCCATCAAGAATGATGTCGCGTTTTGTTTCTTGTATACGTTTAACCTCTTTTTTCATCAAGAACGTCATGACTTGTGCCGTTTTAAGACTTCGTTCTGCTTCTGCTATGTCAAATTTATCGTCTTGCCGCATGCCGATTTGTTTGATTTCGTTTTGTGTATTTGCAATCTTGCTTTGTTGATGCCCAAGCTCTTCTTTAAGCAATTGCAAAAAACTGTAATGCGTTGCCATCAAATCCACTGCTGATATTTTGAACTCATCAATCTTATTCTGGCGCTCTTGTTTCACTTCATCACCGGTGTCACTTTCTGTAACAGGATTCAAAACATCTAACGCTTTCATTTTTTGTATGACATTTCGCGCCTCCGCAAAACGTTTCTCAGCAAACTCAATGTTCTCAATCATTTCAAATTCCATGTGACACTCCTTAAACCAAAAATAGCTCTAACAATGATACAATATTAAAACTTGTAATTATTGGATTACCTATGGCAGATGCAGATTTCTTAAATCCGTGGGACATTTTAAAAGCTAAAAAGGGACAATTCTTCAATAAGATGGAGTTGACCTATCTCTACAATGTTTTACCGGATGAAGAACTGAAAAAGTTTATCGAAGAATATGACGCAAAAGTCGAAGAAGCCAATCGTGATTTGGCTGCGCTGACTTCCTTTATTTCGACTAATGCGCTGAAATTCCTACCAGTAGAATCACGTGTGATTGACTTGCTACAACGCTCACGCATTCGTGACCATCGTGCCATCTATGTGCCTAAATTTGAAGAATCATTGCCGTGGCGCATGGGTTGTGATACTGCGTTTATGACCGAAGCGCCATTCCGTGTGGTATTCTTTCTTGAATTATATGAGAGTTTGAATAACTTCGGGAAAATCTTTGTTATCAGTCATGAAACAGGGCACTACTATCGCAAACACCTGACACGCAAGTTAAACCGTGATTCCCAATTGTGGAACTTGGTAGACGACCTGATTATCAATTATGACTTGCTAACCAGAAAATTGCCATCGCTATTTAATGAAATGCAGCGCACCAAAGTAAAACAATTTGACCAAGTTACCCTGCCGGACTTGATTAAACCCGGCTACGAACATTTGATGGAAACCTTCAATTTCGTTGGTAATATTTACCCACCGGAACATTCTGTCGGTACATTCTTTGACACTAGCGAGTGGTTTCAAAAATATTGCCGTGATATGGATTACACAGAAGAGAAAATGTATGACATTCTGTACAAACCATATCAAGACGAACTGATAAAACGGTTAGAACAAAAACAACAGCAACAGCAACCATCCCCTCCTCAACAGGGAAGCGGTCAATCGGGACAATCTGATTCACCACAACAAAATAGTGATGACAGCGAGAATGGTCAACCGCAAAATGGAGACCCATCACAACAGGACAGCGAGAATGGTCAACCCCAAAATGGAGACCCATCGCAACAGAACAGCAATGATTCTCCACAAAAAGGCTCACCATCCAAACATAAGGGGCAAGGAAAACCATCTCAAAACAATGGTCAAGGTGAACTATTTGATGATGAGGGCAATCCTACGCCCCATAGTGATAACAGTTTAAACGACAGATTGGATGAACTTGACAAGCAACTGAAAGACTTGGAAGACCAGATTGCCAGCGGACAAGCTGACACACCAGAAGAGCGAAAAGAGTCACAGGAGCAAGCAAAAGACACCCCTAACGAAGCTGGTAATGACCTACAAAAAGTCAAAGAGCAGGTCGAGCACAACACAAAATTCCCAAATCAAAACGATTTGCCGGAAATTGATGGTAAAGACCATGCCCAGTCAGGATATGAAATGCACAAACGCATCAGCAATGATGTGGCAAGCTCGGAAATGGACAAGACATTTGGCAAACATGCTGACCGTATGCGCAAGGTGTACGAACAGGCAGCAAACGATTACGGCTTGCCAAAGTCCGAAGCCGAAGAGCAACAAATGCAGGATGTGGCGCGTGATGAAATGGAACGCATTCGGGACAACATTTCCAAATCGCAAAACGGTCAAGGAAATGGTACAGGAGACCTTGAAGGCGCAATCCAGCGCGATAAAGATGTCCAATCCAAGCTCAATTTCCGTTTTATGTTGGAATCAGCTATCAAGCGCAAGGCAGAAAACGGTAAAATTGAACGTACCGACCGTCCAAACGCATTGGCACGCATGTCAAAATTGCCTGACATGCGCAAAAACATGAACATCAAAACACAGTTCCACTTTAAAGAAAAGGAACGACAAAACGATGCCATTAACGTAATGTTACAACTGGACAGTTCCGGCTCAGTAAGACAAGAGGAGTATCAATATTACTTCGCCGAAATCGCAGACTTGGTAATCAAAAACAATGTTACCATTCATACATTCTGGGCGGACACCCAAGTGAAAAACAAGGGTATCATTATTGATAAAAGCAATATTGATGAAATTGTTGAAAAAGGTCTGCCTTTTGCTGGTGGCGGTGGTACGGATATGTGCGCTCCTCTAGCATATCAGTTAGTAATGTCGGATGGTATGGAGGAAAAAGGGTTTGATTTGGCAATGGTCTTAACCGATGGCGAGTTTAGCATGTTCACCTATCAAAATCTGATGGATGACATGCGTGAATGCGCGGCAAATGTCGATTCACTAGCCAGCGATGAGAAAAAAGCGAAAGACATCAAAAAACGTCTGAAATCCATGAAACGTGGTGACAATTTTGAAACCCCACCCATCGTAATGATTAACACGCGCGAGCGTTGGTATTGCGAAAATGAGTTCAACACTTTCCCCAAAGGCATGATTCAGGAATACATTTTGGACAGCACTAAACAAGATGTGGCTGTGCAGTTGAAACGCCGTCGCGGAGTGGTTAACTCACCTAAACGCAACGGTTTGCGAAAAGCGCGTTAACCGATATTTTAAATATTGAGCACGGACTGCATATTTGCTAAAATTGCAGTCCGTTTTTCTATCTTTGGAGTTTTCACATGGCAGAACAAAACACACCAACTGGCAACACTTTGTCCCAGCAGGAAGAATATGCGCAACTGGTACAAGAAATTGAAGCATTGGAGCGCCAAGCCATTGTTATTAACACGCAAATCAGTGCGCAACAAGAACAATATGCTGTAATACAACAAGAAACACGCGACAAGTACGGCACAGATGATGTGGATGAGTTACGAAACATCTATTTGAAGAAGAGCGCCGAGAACAGAAACGAGCTTAAAAAGATGCGGGATATTCGTGACAGCATGAATGCTGAATTAGAAGCAGCAAAAGAGGCGCTTGAAACATCAAAAAAACTTCTGAATTTAAACTGATGACTTAGACTATTGCGAATACCGGAATATTTTTTAATATGGCACAAGCACCTCAAACAAACTCAACAAATATTAGTGATTCTTTATTTGTTCCTGCAATGGAAATCGATGAAAACGTCGAACGAAAACGTAAAGAATACGAGCGTATCAAACGCAGCGAACTGAAAAAGAAAATCCGCCTTAACGACGATACAGGTTTGTATGAGTATCCAATTGCTTATGCGGTAGATATGTCTTTGGATGCCCAGTTCCCTACTTTCCTGAAAAACCGCACTTATGCCAAACAACACGGCGTAACAATGGATGAGGCACAGCATCAATTAAATGCCAATCGTGTCAGCCCGAAATCAAATGTAGTTTCAACTGCTTTCATTGGTGGTAACGGTATCGGCAAAACCGACTCAATGCTACCTGCCGCAGCAAATAGAATTAAAAAAGAGGGTATGAACCCCATTATCTTCCGTGATTTCTATCTTTTGAAAGATTATGACTTCAAGGATGATGATGTCTTGATGGTGTATTTCTCTTGTGTAGGCGTGGAATCTTATGAAATTCGCGGTATCCCATCTACTGTAGAAGAAGACCGCCCATTATATATCGAGGGCACAAAGCAAACCAAAGAAGTGGAATACATTGAAGATGGTGAGATGAAAAAACGCATTGAAGCCATCCAAGCCAAATTCCCGACTCTGCGTTACTCTGAAGTTCAAAAATTTGCACTGATGCAAAAAGCAAAACACGTTATGTTGTTTTTGGATGAACGTAACCGTGCGATGGATTTGTCATTCATCAATGCCATTATCGCCGGTGAGCCGACACAGGGTTTCAGCTTCCCACAAAACATGATGGTAATGATTTCCGAAAACTCATCATCGGATGACCGCAACTTGGTAAATCAAGTGGATGCGGCAGGTTTAACCAAGTCCAGCATCGTACACGTTTTTCAAACCGCAAAAGAATGGTCGATTTGGGCACACAACAACAACATCCACCCATCCGTAATCGGTTTTGCTTTGGCTAACGAAGAAGTATTTGAAAATCAAATCCAGCACACCGCAGAGGTGGCGTTCCCCACTTTCCGTGGTTTGGTTGCGCTATCGAATGAACTTTACAACCTTGAAAAAACCGCAGAAAAAAACGGTGACAAGTTAGATTTCCATGACTTGCAATTCTTGGCACAAAGCACGTTAGGTACATATGGTGATGGTAAAGCCATCAATGTCGCCCGCAAATTCTCTGAATTTTATCTTGGCACACACTTGAAAATCATTCATGCCGTGGAGTCTAAATTGTCAGGTTTTGTGGAAGACCATGAAATTGGTTTTGGCACACCAGAAGAAAACGCGCAAATGCTGGAAATCATGCGCGAGAAAACCAAAAACGGCATCAAATTCTATGATGATTCCAAATTCAGAATGAATTTCGCCGGTACGCAAAGTGATGAAGTTCGCCATTTGGCGCAAACCGCCAGCCAGTATTTCTTGAATTACATGAATGCCATTTTGAAACCCAATTCATTCTTGAACGCGATTGATACTTTCAAAGTAGCAAAACTGCGTCAACTGGTTGACCTAAACGATGGTAAAAGCGAGCAAAACAAAATTGCCAACTTTGCTGCCGAGTTAGATTTGGATACAAATGAAACACGAATGTTGAAGCAAATCGTTACTGCCGAAAACAATGTGAAAGGCATGCCATTCCTGAATGCTGCGCCGAAATTAAGCCAATACATGGAAGATGTATTGCGTGAAGATTTGGCAGAAGCAGTTGCCGAAGGAAAACCAATGAGAAGCGATTTCGCCTCTGTTTTGGAAAGTCTGACAAAAAAAATCACACTGACGTTCTCCACCTCGTTTGGCAAACAGGAAGACTATGCTGCACTGTCTGCGCAACTGCGCTTTGAAACAGTGATTAAGCCGGAGGACTATGGATATGAGTTCTACAAACAGGTATTCCCTGTTAAAGCCGATGGCACAATTCAACCAATGGACATCATGTTAAACATGACTAGCACCGCGCTTACAGTTGACCATCCATATCTCATCACCGCGCCATTTGCAATGGCCGGACTATGTGACAAAAACGAAGAGTTGCCTTATCAAAAAGCCGTTGAACTTGCAAAAACACTGGATGGGTTCGATGCAAAAACGATGGCGGAATTTGATGGAAGAACAAGAGAAGCCTTAGAAAACTTCCGTGAAATCTGCAAAGACAGCTTGAAAGAGGGCAAACTGCCGGTAGATGAGTACACCTACAACAACCTGCGTTACATTGTTCGCCTTTCACGAGAAATGCAAACCACAGTCGCCAAAGAGAATGCCATGCAGGTTCAAGTTGACGCAGACGACTTCATTGATGTGAAAACCACCAAGAAAAAACGCACCACAAAAAGTAAGCCATAACCAATTGATTGCACAAACAATAATTGATTAAGCGCAACAAAAATCCGGTCGATTAGACCGGATTTTCTTTTAGTAACAACAAGTTACTCAAACTCGCACAAGTATTTCAAATCAATTTGGTTCAAATCGAACACAATCATTTCATCATTGCTCAAGTTGCTCATATAACCGCCGTGTGTAAGATTGCGTCTGCCGCCACGCGCATACACGGAATCGAAGCCTTTAACCGGATATACAGGAGAGCCTTTAGCCGTACTTTCTGCGTTCTTGTGTGCAGCGTAAAACTCTTTGCCCATTGCTACATCGGCTACAAACATAAAACAATGATTTTGGCTCGCTCCGCCCCAATAACCGTTTGAATAGTTAAGCGATTTCGTGGATTGATTAGAGAAATACACGCCATCGCCAAACATTGCGCCGGTAATGTTCATATTCAAACCGTTATTGCTCTTAGGAAGCAACAAACCATTTTTGATAATGGATAACACGTTGAAATTACGTGTGCCGTGCCACAATCTTTTCACATTGCCGATTTTCTTGGCTTTCTTTTTAAACTCCTGATTGTCTGACACCAATTCATACACATGTTTCAAACGTAAGCCATAGGAAGAGTGTGAGCGATTGGCAGTATCGGCAAACATTTTTTGGATTTCATCAATTACTTTTTGGTCTGTTACCAAACGAATTTGACGGTCAAATACTTGCTCGTGCTCTTCAACATTTACAGTATCATCTTTATGAAGCTGTTGATTACTCTCAAACAAAGTAATACTAGCAGATAATTGGTCTAAGAAGTCAAACTGACGTGTCAAATCCGATTTCTTGCAAAACATATCTACCCACCAACCGCGCGAACTGCCGACACGCTGTGGAATACGCATTAGATATTCATTTACTAACGTCAAAAAACGTTCGACTTCATTACTGTTGAAATTCATGCTGTATGACAGGTTTTCCCCATGATTCAGTAATGGGTGCAAATCCCACATTTCCTGCAAAATAGCACGCGCTTCATCAATACTTTTCTGTGTTACGACACCCAATTCGGTTTTCACCAAGCCGTCCTCGTCCACAGTAATGCGACCACCGGAAAACTCGGCAATCTTGTGCTTATTTTGTGCAACCAAGTAAGAAATCAAGCTAAACAGGACATCTTTATTTTGGTCGTCTTCAGCTACCAAATCACGTTTTGCCACCTCAACCAACGGTTTGTGTACCACTTCAACCGATGTAGAAATGGTGTCCACCACTCGATAACCTTTGGCAATCTTTTTGTTTGCTTGGCGTTCCATATCACGCAATGAGCCAATATCAACTTCTGTCGCACGAGCACCTACACGACCATATAAAGCGATACAATGATTTCCGTCCCAATTTAAATTGTAGAACTTATTATTATTGTTGTTGGCGTTCGTTAACACCAACTTAATGGAAAACGGAGTGTTGTCATTATCAAGAAGAACTTTGCCATCACTTAAAACGGAGAACATTTTTAATCAATCCAAATATGTTTGAGAAGCCATTATTTTACTTCAAAAAGGAAAGCCGTGCACAATTTCTGCACAGCTTTCTCTAAAATAAAACTATTTGCAATCAATATGTTACAATAGATTTGTAATGCTTTTTTTGAAACAAAACATGCGTGTTAATTTGTTTTTCTCAACTCATCAGCAACTGATAATAAGTCTTCCCTGCTGGGTACTTTTAAGTTCAACAAAAGATACAAATCGTTACCCAAACCGTAACCAGCAAAACGAATCTTTTTGCCAATCATATCAGGAGCGAGGTTTAGTTTTACTGTTGAGCGAATCAAATTCACTTCAAGTTGTTTTGTAATAAACAAATTGTGTAGAGATACCTCTACAGTTGTATGTATCTCCCCATTATCTTGCAACACATGGTTGTCATATTTACGTTCAATATTGATTGGATGCCCTTGTATAACATCTCTTATCCTCAAGGGACGAACAGTTACTTTTGATTCACTAACAGTTTTACCATCATCACCAGTGATACTTAACACCACTTCACCGCCGTTCACTGCAACAGTCAAAGGGACAAACACCGGCATCAGCTTATCTTTTTTACCAAAGCCATACATATTTCCATACAATGATGATTCACCACCATCTTGACGCTCTTTTTCACGCTGCCTAATGCCATTCAAGCTCGCGTCAATGGAGTCACGAATATTGGCATAATCACTCTGCATTTTCTCAATAGCTTCTTCCTTGCTGGCATACTGTTCGCTCTGCGCACCAAAGTCAAACTGAGACGAACTGAAATTAAAGCCAAACTGTGAAAAATCAAAACCGTAATCGTTAAACGCTTCGGCATTGCCTTCCAGATAAGCTCTTTGCTTCTCTGGATTTGTAAGTATGTCATAGGCGACCTGTATTTCTTTAAACTTGGCTTCCGCTTCCTGCCGTTCTTGTTCAGGTAGATTTACGGTACGGTCTGGATGATAACGCATTGCTAATTTGCGATACGCTAACTTGATTTCCTGTTCAGAAGCCTGTTCTGAAACCCCTAAAACCACATAAAACTGGGACAAACTTGCCATCATTACTCCAAAATTGAATGTTGCGGAATGATTTTAACACAGTGACGTACTCCCCGTCCTAAGAACGGAGCTTCCTCCAGCGAGCGTTTCACGTCCGAAACGGAGAATGTTTTTCGCGGCATTGACATCACGGTCGTTTAACTGACCGCAGCAATCGCACACCCATTCTCTTATTCCAAGACCTGCTACTCCTTTCGGAGAACTGTTTGTGATTTGCAAACAATTAGCGCAGGTCTGGGTGGAAAATTTCTCGTCTACTACTATAAACTGACAACCCGCACATCTGCTTTTGTATTCCAGTTGTCGGTTAATGGCAAACCAGTTGGCATCGTAAACCGATTTAGCCAGTTTGCCTGATGTAAACGAACTTGATTTCACGTTACCGGCGACAATCAACCGGTTTTCCCTTACCAGTTTGCTGGTAAACTTGTGTGTCGCATCGGCACGTGAATTTCGTGTTTTACGGTTTATCCGTTTTGCCTGTTTTTTCTTATGCGCTCGTTGCGCGGTGGCAAGTTTCCCTGCGTATTGTTGGGTAAACTTGGTTTTCAATTTATCACCATTGCTGCATGTCGCAGCAGTTTTGCAACCAAAATCAATGCCGATTTCACCGGTGGAGGTACAGGTTTTTGCCTCTACTTTAACCAGCAGACACAGATACCAGTCTCCGCAACTGTCCTGCACGACTTCTGCCGTGCGGAAACCGCTGTAACGACGAAGGTCGTATTGGTCGAACACAGTCAGTATCAGTTTTTCTTTACCACAGGACAGTTGTACTTGTGACTTCAACGCTTTCTTTCCGTTGTTGTAAGTCCTGAGCACTTTGACAGCAGAAGCTTTAAACGGAATCCAGCCTAAAGATTTACGTTTTGCATCAGGTCGGTTGGTACGCCAAGCCAGTTTGACTTTTTTGTGCTGTTTGCGTGATTGGTAGTGTTTCTCACCAATGAATTCGATAGTCTGCGAATGTAGACCTAGATATTTGCCTGCACCTTTAGTGTATTCTGACACATCGTAAGCAGAGGGAAAGACACGTTTCCGCCGCCACATTTGCAGGCACAAATCGTTAAGATAATTCCAAACGAAATTCACCGCACTGGCAAGTTTGTTTAACTTGGCATAGTGCTTGTGGTATATTCGTAATCGTAGAACTTGATACATGTGAATGTGTTGGATGTTGGGAAAAAGTGTTACAATGCGCTCATTATAACAAATTAAAGAACAGAATGTAACGCCTTATATCCCCGCCCTAAAGGAAGGGGTATTACGGCTCTATTTTGATAAAAACGAAACCGCCCGCAAAGTCGGGCGGTTTGCAGTTAGAATAACCAATTCCACATCAAATTTTGTGTTTTGGTTTGACGTTCTGTTTATAACTCAGCTTGTCTTGTTCTACTGTTAACACCGATGCAAAACCACTCTGCATTAACACCGGTTGACTGATATACGAAACGTAATCCAATTTCTCAATCATGTGTTTCGCACTGTCTCGCCGACTGATACCGCTGGTTGCCTGATTAAAAAATACACGATTGGTTAAATCATCCAAATTTCGGCGTTCACGCAAGCGTTCCAAATACTCCAATGTTTCTTCCATTTCTTCTCGCGCTCTGTCTGCCTCACGCTCCACGCGAGATGGATGTAGAGCGTTGTAGTTTTGCGCAAATGCAGTAGTAATCACTGATGCCATCACTTTAATGTCCACGTTTTCCACGCCAACAGATGCCAGACGTTCTGTCATGTCTTCTGCCATATCCAGAATGTCTTTCGCGCCATGCGGCATATTGTTGCGTTCTTCTTCGGTCAATACACGCAGTTGCCCAATGGTATGCAACACATCGCGCACAATTTGAACATCTGGATTCTGTGGCGAAACATCATAACGAACCACTTGTACCAGTTCGTCTTTCATGGTATCAGGCGCACTCATCACAATATCGCTCACCAAACGATGCTCGAATACTGCTGCAGCAGCACTCAGTTGTTCACCGGAAACGAACTCACGTCCGTCTTTCACATTAGAACGCTTAGGTAAAGCAATGGCGCGATGCCCAACCACTTTTTCAAATGTACCATCGCCTTCAACGTAATCACGCACATTTTTGATATAGTCATTCAAGAATGCGGAAGACTCGTTAATTTCTACATAACTGTAACGCGAAAGCAATTCATCACGCAGTGCAAACAGTCTGTCCTGATTATCAACCAACAGCTTGTTGCCTTCCACCGCGTCATCTGATTGAAGAACGCCAATTACAAACTTAAACTTGTCCGCATCGGCAAGCAAGGTTTCCATATCTAACTGTACATCTGGGCGAACCACAGCATACAGATGCTTACCTTCCTGCATATAGCTATCGCCCAACTTGAATTTCACCACACGCGAATCCGCCGACAAGGAAAACAAATCGCTGTTGGCTTGCTGCATTTCGCGCACAGTGCGACTGTCTGTCGTACTACGCATTGCTTGTGAGTAACTCATAGTATCCACGGCGGATGAAGTGGACAGCATTTCCTGTTTGATGTAGTTAAAGGCGAACGTATCCTGCTCTTTCACAAACACCTCAGCCACATCACCAACCTCATTTCGATACGGATTTGCCAATCTGTCATTTAGCAACATCAGAGTGGCTTTGTCCTCATAAGCAGTATCGCCGACATGACCGCCTTTATAAGGTCCATTCATGTGTGCCTCATCAACCAAAATTCGGTCAATGCCGTAATCCTTTTTAAACTGATACGCATGATGGAATACCGAAGCAACCATTTCTTTTGGAATGCCAGTTTGAGCAGACACCAACTCGTAATTTGTTTGATTCAAGTCATTCTTAGTATTAGGTTCAAATGCACCTAATACAGAACGATACACCCATGAATCGTTATACTTGTTTTCAATATGTCGGTTGGCAGATACAAAATCATCTACGAATTTCACAAAATCGGCAGAAGCCAATTTCCCAGCCATACTCGGATAAAAATCGATAAACATCGCAATGTTTTCACCAGTTGTCCGATTAAACCTATAATTCTCTTGAAACTCTTTCAATTGTTCGGAATGAGGGATTAAGGAGGGAGGCGTTGGGATGTGTTTGATATTGAATCGCTCATTATGCAACAGCATTTGGCGAATCAGTTTGGTTTCACCCAAGCCTTGTGCTTTGTAACCGATATAGTTGGCAGGTAATTCGCTGCTGACCATTGCCGGTTTGAGTTTGTCAATCTCAGGGTCGTATTCACCTGTAAAATCTAAAGACGGCTGTTCGTCAATTTGTGCACTAATGGTATGCTGTGCTTTTGCTTCATCCAGCAAGTGCACCAAAGTCAAGCGCTTGCCATCAAACGATACGTCTGCGCTGACCATTTCACCTGTGTGCATGTCTTTAACAAAGTACGCCATACTGCCATCGGCACTGCGTTTCTTTACAATGTGGGCATTGTTTTTCAGGTCTGGATATTCCCCCTCATCCGTTGATTCGATAAAGGACACTACGTTGAAGTCGGAAAACTTATTATTGTAGAAATACAGGTTTTTCAACGCCGGAACATTGTTAAAACGCACGATTTCCACATTATCGTACATCAGTTGTTGAGACTTGGAGAAAGTTGCGCTATCTGCCACATGGTTACTTGGGTTATTCAACACTGCATTGAATTTTGGCAGGTTGACACGGCACACACGTCCGTCGTATTCCGTATTATGGGCAATAAACAAGGTCTTATTGTCATCAAAATAAGCTGAAATTTCATCATCTGCTGTTTGCAGGTTGACACCATAACGGCGCACGATGTCGTTGGTGATACCGGTTAACTTGGTGATTGCAGACGGTACAATCACATCATCGCGTTTAATGAGATAAGCAAAGGTGTCCGCAGCAAGTGTACGGTTCACCAACACATGTTTATCATTGAATTTAGCATTATGGATTTCTGTTGCGTGCGAAGCAAAATCACGATGGGACGGCAAATTCAATTTGAAGAAGCGTTTGCCATCAGCGGTTTCCAAACATTTGGTTCGGTTGGTGGAAGTCAGAGCAGTGTATTCGTTGGCAGTTAATTCTGTCAGCACACCGGATTCAATCAGTTTTCCCAGTTTTTCCAAACGCTCTACATAGAACGATGCGCCCATCTGGTTTTTTAATACCTGTTTGCGGTATTCACTCATGGCAATACGGAACGTGAATGGTGAAGCCTCATCCACTTTGTATGCCATAAAACCGATGTTCAACAGATTGGCATTGCCAAAACCGTCAGCCTCCACATCAAACACGGTGTAACGGTCAACGCCCTTCTTATCCATGATGGTGATAATAGCGTTCTCAAATTTTTGGAAATCTTTTTCTTTGTACGGGTTCTGCTTGAAGAACGGATTGTCTTGCAGTTCCTCGCGTGAAACATGAATAACAGGAGATTCACCTTTGGCTCGTGCTTTTGCTTGGCTCACAAAAAAATCAGCCACTTCTTTCGCCTCTGGTGTTACCGTAGTTAAAACAGGATAGTTGGCGGTGTTCTTGGCAATTTGTTGCAATACTTTCTCAGCAGAAATTACCTGCTCACCAATGAATGCTCCTGCATTCAGGTAATTCAGACGCAAGTAGTCCTCAAAACCGTTGTCAGATAATTGCTTCATCAAACCGGCTGAAATAATAACTGACTTGCCGCTACTAGATGATGATGGTAATTCGGTTTGAATACTCGTCCAGCCATACTGGTCATTTTTCACTTTGTCAGACAGGCTGGTTTGTTCGCCGGTTTTTGGATTAACTACAACCATATCCATTTCATTGAGGCGTACCAATGGCGTAAAACGTGCAAAATGGGATACATTACCACGCACGACTTTGTTGATACGGTCAACCAAACCGATGGATTGCAAGTCGGTAATGAAATCGAACTCGCCCGCCTCATGTTTTTGTTTTGCTCGAATAGAAGCAACGCGGGCATCCAACACTTTATTGATTTCCTGTAATACTGTTTCCGGATTTTTCAGTGCTCCTGCCTGTTTGGCTTGCAAGATAAACCCTGCGGCATGCTCGTGTCCGGGCGTTTCCAACTTGATATGGAAATCTTTTTCAAGCTGTGTTTTTGTTTTACGATTCAAAATGGTTGAAATCGGATATTGTGAGCGGAAAGAACCGGCAATACGATTGTCTGTAACCGAATCGATGGTTAACAGGAAACCTTTGTTTTCACGGTTGTATGTCTTATTGATAAGTTTGCGGTTGAACATACCCTGCATGTCTTTATCCAGCATGACGATGGTGCTGTTCCGCCCCTGCCATACTTTCAAAATATCTGCACCACGCAATTCTTGTGAAATATTACGCTCAATGGAACGCATTTGTTCATAGATTTCCACCATGAAATCCAGCGTTTCTTGTTCAAACCGGCTTTTGTTGTCATTCGCTGTGTACGAATAGATAAATGGACGAAGCTGTTCAATGTAATTCTTATTTGGTAAATCCACTAAAGGTTCTGCTTTGCCATTCAAGTAGTCAATCACACCATATTTCGCCAAGTCATTGACAGAATCCATTTCAGTTTTGCCACCAATACCGGTTTCACGATACTTGATGGCTTGAGTTAAGGTTTGCTGTGCCAAGACATTTAATGCTTGTAGTTTGTGAAACTCTGTACGCAACGGTGTAATATCTTTGCCGGTGCTGCGACTGATTTTGTCCAACACACGATTCTGTTCATCAACCGATGCTGTAACCAATGATGACAAGGAGTTGTTAATGTTTAGCAGGGATTGCAGATACAAGGCGTTGTCAATCTCTTTAATATTGACAGGCTTGTCCGCAGGGTGGGTTTCCACATAGTCCACCATGTTGGAAAAACGTGAAAGTCTGTCCATACGGTGTAGCGCTTCAATGTAACGCTCTTTCCCTTGTCCTGTGGCATTATTCAATGCGTTATGGACAAATTCTTTCAACAATACGGCAATGGTAGAAGCTCCAGAAATGTTGTTTTCACGGAAAAAGTCATACGCTTCTGTACGTGCGTTAGTCTCTTTGATACGACGGGTATCAAGCACTTCTTGCGGTGCATATTCCAACGCAAAGTAATGCGGATTGAAAACAACGGTTTTGTCGTTCTCCTTGATAAACATCCCCTCTTCTGGATTATGGTGGTCAGTAATCAACAGATTGGCATTAGGAAACATCTTGTTGATTTTCTTTTGCTCCGCTAATGAGTTGATGCCGTTGTCAGCAGTTACAATTAAGAACTCGTCTTTCTTGTCAATACCATAGGTATTGGTCAGTTTTTCAATCAAACTGGTGGTAAATCCACGTTCTTTACCGTTCGAGGCGTATTCCACAAAAATGTTATCCCGGACATCTTGCCCGAACAGGCTGCGGAACTCGTTAATGACTGATTGGGATAGAGAGCCGTCATTATCGTAATCCGTTACAAACAAAATAGGACGGTTATCGTTGACCGCTGAGTAAATCAGGTCAATCGCACGGTCAAAGTTGTCGATGTTGCGTTTGACACGTTCAAGCATTGCGGCTTGAACATGTGTGGTATTCTGGTCTTGGGTAATGACGCGCGTGGCATACGCCAAGTCGTTATTGAAGTTTTTCTCAAATACCATTGCCCATGCTGCTTCAGGAATAGCGAAGAACATTGCATCCTCTGATTTGTCAAGCATTAAGGCTTTGCGTACTAAAATGCGAAACTCGTTTAAGCTGTAATTGGATAACTTGGTATGACGTGCCATAGTAAGAAACACCGAATTGATTGAAATAACTGGATTATAGTCTATCTATAAAGAAGATTTCTACTTGGTGACGTACTCCCCATTCTAAATGACAGGGCTTCCTTCTACAAGCGTTTCACGTCCGAAACGGAGAATGTTTTTCGCGGCATTGACATCACGGTCGTTTAACTGACCGCAACAATCACATACCCATTCTCTTATTCCGAGACCTGCTACTCCTTTCGGAGAACTGTTTGTGATTTGCAAACAGTTGGCGCAGGTCTGGGTTGAAAAATTCTCGTTTACTTTGACTAAAAGACAACCTGCGTGCTCGCATTTGTATTCCAATTGTCTTTCGATTTCCGACCAGTTGGCATCGTATACCGACTTAGCCAGTTTCCCTGATGTAAATGTTGATGCCTTTACATTGCCTATCACAATCAGCCGGTTGTTTTTCACTAACCTGTTGGTGAATTGATGTGTGGCATTAGCGCGTGCATTTCTGGTTTTGCGATGGATTTTCCTAGCTTGCTTTTTCTTATGCGCCCGTTGCGCGGTGGCAAGTTTTTCGGCGTATTTTTGGGTAAACTTAGTTTCCAGCTTGTCGCCGTTGCTGCATGTAGCAGCAGTTTTGCAACCCAAATCGATACCGATTTCGCCATCGGCAAGTGTAGGATGGTTAATAGGTTCTACTTTGACTACCAAACAGAGATACCAGTCGCCACAACTGTCTTCCACTACACTCGCTGTTTTGATTTCCGTGTACTGACGCAAGTCATACTGGTCGAATACAGTCAGAATCAGTTTATCCTTACCGCAAGACAGTTGTACTTGTGATTTCAATGCGGTTTTGCCGGTTTGATAGGTGCGGATATGTTTGACAGCAGATGCTTTAAACGGAATCCAGCCTAATGATTTACGTTTGGCATCTTTACGGTTGGTGCGCCAATGCAGTTTGCTTCTCTTGGCTTGTTTGCGGGCTTTGGCGTGGGTCTCACCGACCGCCTGCAAGGTCTGAGAATGCAAGCCCAATTCTTCTCCTGCACCTTTGGTGTATTCGTGTATATCGTAGGCAGAAAGAAAAACATGTTTTCTTCGCCACATTTGGAAACTCAGGTCATTAACATAATTCCAAACGAAATTCACCGCACTGGCAAGTTTGACCAGTTTCGGTGTGTGTTTGGTGTAAATCCTGAGTTTCAAAGTCTTGTACATTGGGAAAGCAGATATTAAAATGTTTTTCAATCTTGAAATTGTACCAGTTTTAGAAAGTAACCACAACGCCTTATATCACCGCCATTTATGGCGGTGTCTTACGGCTTTATAGATAAAATCTGCCTTAATAGCAAAACAACCAAATAAGTCTAAAATATGAACAACTCCAACAATCTAACATCTAAAAACATGTACTCCGATGACGAAATCAGACCAGAATTAAAGCAATTCCAACAAACAACACTGGATATGTACATCTCTGCGTTTAATAACAATCTTTTTACATGGCTCGGCGGCGAGCAGGACTTTTCCACACCCAGCATGCAGGAGTTTTACGCTGTTGTCAGTCAACGCAAACTGGTTGACATATTTGCCAAAGTGAACAATGGGAAACTTTTTAACACACAGGTTCTTGTTGAGATGCTTTGCTACGACCACACACCATTTGAACTGGAAAATAATCTGACCGAAGAGCAAGTCAGACAAATTGCTGATGTGATTAACCCACAACAAATTCGGCACACCATTGAAAATGTTGATGAATACAACTTAAATTTGGGGGTAGACATATTAACCAGTTCGTTTCGCATTGATAGAGTAATGTCAAAAGAACTTTTCTCGGTTTGCAGTGTTATCCCTGCTTTGACATTGGTTTTATTTGAGAATAGACCTGATGTTGCCGGTGCTTTGTTGAAAGGCATATTGAGAGAGTTGCGCCATACCAATCAGACATATAGTAATTCATACCAAAAAAATCGAGAACAATGGAAAACAGGATGGATGAGTATTGATTTGGATGAACCATCAACACTAACATCTTTGTTAGACCGTATGGGTTTAAAGGATTCCTTATTGATTTATATGCAAAATGAAGCATTGAACCACATCATTCCCTACCCATACAACAAAGAAAATTTCAAACATTTACATAAACCACTTGAATCGATTTACCAATTGTGGCGTTATACCTGCATTAAAGATGATTTTGATGGAGTAACGATAGATATGGCATCCGTGCTCAAAGATATTCTGAACGATTCTCCTAACTACATTAGTATGAATGCTGGAAATAATAGTATTACTACCGATATAAAAATACTACTTGAATCCCTCGAAAACAAACAGTTATTGGAACGATATGCCGACATAGAATTGGCAAAAGATGTACATGAAAAGTTACCAAGTTTGGAAGGATTGGCGAAGACACTCCTTGCCATTGAACTGCAAGAAACACTACAAAAACGTGGTGCAAACATTCAATCTCCGATTACTGTCAAACAAGAAGACCAGATTGCCTTACTAAATGTGAAACATGTATTCAATCGAGGTTATCAATATGACCCACAAGCCGGTGATACAGTAGCCAATAAAGCACATGTATTACTTGAACGAATATATGAATGTTTGGCAAGTGCTGTAAATAACAAAACCGTATTTGAGAGCAGACCAAAAAACAATAAAAAAATTAGGGTCTAAATTGTCATCCAAAACAGATGCGCAATTCAACGAGTGGTGAAGACCAAAAAAAGAAGCCATTTTCGGCTTCTTTTCTATTTCGCTCTTCTGTTTAACGCGGACGCAATTTCGGCACTCGCCGATTGCCGCGTTTCGGACCGCTGTGGGTGTTTTTTGGTGTTTGCGGTTGGGGCACAGGTGCAGATGGTGCACTCTTGTCACCCACGTCGCTGGCGGAGTTACCGTTGTTATTGGTAATGGTTGGGTCTGCTCCGTATTGCAACAGCAATTGCACGATTTCCTTATCCTGATTGGTTAGCACTTCTTTTGCCAATACAAAGTGCAAGGCAGTATTACCATCCAAATCTTGCGCATTTGGTGGGAATCCGGCTTTCAAACAGGCTTCTACTGCTTCAGTATTTGAGTAATCAACCGCTTCCATCAGCAGGGTCTTGCCATTCTCATCCACATTGTTTTTCTTGGCATACGGAATAATAGTGACAAAGAAGTCAGTCTTGTGTTGCCACAGACTTTCCCAAATCAAAGAATAGCCATTGATAATAAAATTGCTGTTTGCACCGCTTTCTAACAACAACTTAAACATGTTTAAGTTGTCATAATCCATCGCCATAATCAGTGGTGTCATATTGTCATATACAAAGTTCACCTGTGTTCCTGATTCAATCAGCGTGAAAAACTCAGTCAAATCGTTTTCCCTGATAGCTTCAAGCAGACGGTAATGGTTGGCACTATTGCGCTTTTCGCGCATATGGCTGGCAAGTTGTTCAAATTCTATGTTACCCCAAGCAGTCATAGGCAATCCTTGTTTCCATATTTCGGCAGTTATTCGATATTTTCCATGTTTCAATGAAAAAGAAAAGCGAGACAATGCACGCTTTTCTTCACAGCAAAACATCAGTCTAACATTTTCAGCACATCGCTTACGCTGGTTGGAACACCTTGTCCAATTTTTCCTGTGCCGGAAACAATAGTCGGTGTGCCGTACACTCCAATCAACTCACTGAAATCCTCGTGTGCTTGCGCGGTTTGTTGGCAAAGCTGTTGTGCGGCAAGGTCGCTCGTTTCTTCCTCTGGCAATACTTCTTTGGTTTGCCAGTTTTTCCATGCAGTCACAGGGTCTTTACCGCACAAAATACGCATACTCTTGTTGGCCGCATCAGGGTGTAGAGACACCAACGGACGCATGATGTAGTGAATGGTCACATTGGATTTTTCGTTGAGCGCAGGAAGCAACATTCTATCCAAACGCTTGCAGAACGGACAATCAGGGTCGGTGAAGATAAACAGAGAGCGTTCGCCTTTTCCGTATTTGATACTGATTGGTTTCAATTTCGCAAAATTGGCTTCTTTAAGAATTTGTGAGTAGATTCTGGCTTGGTCTTCTTTGGTTGATGCCGGTTTTCCATCTTTACCAATGAGGTAGTTGATACCGGAATTATTGCTTGTGCCGTTGATACTCACGAACCAATTGCCGGAAGTGGTAATCAAGCCGACACCGTTGTCATTCACCAAAACACTGTAATAATCGCCACCATCAATTTGTTTGATTTCATTGATTTTTACATTTGGAATATTTGCAGTAATGGTATCAGCAATCTGTTTGGCTTTATCACCAATCAGAACATTGTGCTTGGCTTTTAATTCGGCAACTTGTGCGGTTGTAGGCTGATTGTGTGCCGATTGTTGTTCTACATTCCCATTAAGCAATACAGTACGCAGAGTTTCTTTTAGGCTCAGTACCGCTTCAGGAGTGACATCCTCTTTACGCAATTCGCCAGTGGCAATCTTTTCCTTAATCACATGGATAATTGCCGCCTCCAACTCCCGGTCAAATTCTTCATTGCTTGCTAATGGTGAAGCACCTACAATAGAAGAAACAGTAGTTTCTCTAGAAGCACTTTGAACCGAAATGGCTTCAGAAGCTGCGTTAACAGCAGAAGCCGCAGCGGGCTGGCTACCGGCAGGCGAAGAGGCAGCAGTGGTGGTGTTTTGCGGATTACACGCGGCAAGCATGGCAGCAATAGATAGGGCAACGATTGGTTTAGTTTTCATGACTATAACACTTGAAAGTTTTCACTAATTCGATAACATAGCAAACAACCTTATTATGGTCAATTTTCAGTCAGACTTTCTTACAAAAGTTCAACATCCCGAAAATCAGTAACTTATTGCTGGTGTTCTTCTATCATCATTTCTTACCTATAGGAACCTGTTCTTAATGAAAAACCACAAAAAACTCTATATTGCGATTGCCATCATACTGGCAATGTTTGCCTTATTCACACCGACTGGTCAAAGTTATCCAACTATTCCATTTACCGATTTCAAATCACAACTGTCTAAAAACGAGATTGACAGATTGGACATCAATCCGTCTTATACAGACAGCAATCGTGTCCTGTACACCAAAACAGTTGACAAAGATAAACCTTATGCACAGCGCATGAAATATCAGGTGTATGTGCCTGAGTTTCAGGAGTTCTGGAAATCCTTTGAAGCCTCGCCGCAACACAAAGGCATCCATGTGGAAATGACTCCGCCCCAGCAGGAAAACGTTTTGGTCGCCATTATCCGCAGCATTCTTCCGCTTGCCATATTCATCGGCTTGATGCTGTGGTTTCAACGCTATTCAATGGGCAAACTGTCCAAAAACAAAATCAATAAAGTTAAACCGGAAGAAGTCAATGTCCGGTTTGACGACATTATCGGTATCGATGAAATCAAAGAAGAAGTTAGTGAAATCGTTGATTTCCTGAAAAAACCGGAAAAATTCGATGCGGCAGGTGCAGTAATGCCTAAAGGTATTATCTTGTCTGGGCAACCGGGTGTAGGTAAAACCATGTTGGCTCGCAGTTTGGCAAAAGAGTCTGGTGTTCCTTTCTATGCCGTATCAGGTTCGTCCTTTGTCGAAATGTTTGTCGGACTGGGTGCATCGCGTGTGCGCAGTTTGTTTGACGAAGCCAAAAACAATGCGCCCTGCATTATCTTCATTGATGAGATTGACACTATTGGCGGGGCACGCAGCAACAACAGCATTGGTTACGATGAGAAAGACGGAACATTAAACGAATTGCTTGCCCAAATGGACGGCATGCAGAAAAACAAGGGCATCTTCATCATGGGCGCAACCAACCGTGTGGATATGCTGGATAAGGCTTTATTGCGTGCCGGACGTTTTGACCGTCAACTAATTGTTCCTATGCCTAATACTGAAGGAAGGCTAAAACTACTACAAAAGCTGGCATTGAAATATAACATTGCTCCTGATGTGAATTTTGAAAAACTGTCACAAAGCATGACCGGCTTATCACCTGCTGAGATTACCAATCTGATGAACGAGGCTTCCATTTTACAGGTTCGTCAAGACAAACAGATGCTAGACTCGGCTTGCATTGAAGAAGCACTGGACAAATTACTGATTGGTTTGGGCAACGGTTATAAAATGACCGAGAAAGACAAACGCATTACCGCATACCATGAAGCAGGACATGCTGTTGTCGGGCTGTTCTTAGATGAATGCGACCCTGTACACAAGGTCAGCATTACACCCCGTGGTATGTCATTAGGTGTTACTGTTTCAAGACCACAAGAAGAGCGTGTGCATTACTCCAAGAAATACCTGCTGGCACAGATTTCCATGCTGTATGGCGGTTTTTGTGCAGAACAGCTATTCGTAGGTGATAATACAACAGGAGCATCAGATGACATCCGCCGCGCAACCGAGATTGCCAAAAATATGGTCACGGTATATGGCTTGTCAGCCTTGAACCAGTATGTGTATTTAGGGAAAGACGCGATGGGGCGCGAAAACTTGGATATGTTCTCGGATGAAACGAAAAAAGCGGTTGAGGCTGAAATCTTCCGTATCGTGTCCGAATGCCAAAATACAACGTTTGAATTGCTGAAACAGTACCGAGGCGTGACGGAGAAAATCGTAGAACGATTGATGGCGAAAGAATTGATTGGCGAAGCAGACCTTTTGGATATTTTGCAATCAGAAAACCTGCCTATACCACAATACTTGTTGGAACACCACGCCGATTAAACGCAAAACAAAAGTTGGTGTTAATGCCAACTTTTTGCTTTCATACAAAACACTATATGAAATAGAAAGACAATCAATATGGATATTCAAGAATCTGTTGACCAACTTAAAGAGTGGATGGAGCAATCTTACAATTCACCCATTCTTTCCAGTCGTGCAAACTCGATTTGCAACAAATCGCCCATTGTACTGGCAGAAGCTATTCACGAAATGAGAAATTCCAATCCAACGGCATTAATGGCAATCTTAGATTACCAATGTCTCGATACCCTTAAAGCGGAACAACTGATTGATTTGTTAAAATCCAATAATGGTGAGCTATTCTCACAAGCTATTTATCAACAAGTCTTCCTTAATTGTACCGGCTCTTTGGTTGATTTGATATTTTCAAAAGAACAATATGGGACACGAATTGAAAAATTGGAAGCACTAATAAAAACAGGTCGCTTTAAGAACTCCTTATCCGCCATTCAGGATTCTGCCTATCTATCCATAATGACAGATAAATATGTTATCGGCACATTGCCTCAGTTTAACAGAGATTCAAATGTTGTGCAGAAAGTACCATTTGAAAACCTTGCCTTAACAGCACCTCTGTTGGATTTTGACTTCCACAAAATAATACATGAACGTATACGTATGCCAAACCAATCTTTATTTTGCGGATTATTGTTAGTAGACCATGTTTTAAAAAACAGGGTAACTCAAAACGATACCATCATCGCCAACAACAACTTTCTATCTGAGATAGGAATTATTTCGCTGTCCATTCAGAATGAAAGCCAAACAATTAAATTGCGTAAAGTTTTGAGTAACTATTCAGGTCATACATTCAAATTCAATTTTGATGAACAAGCAAAACAAGATTTAGAGCGTATTTATAGCGATGCGATTTCTAACCTGCCAATAAGTTCACAAATAAGTATGTCCTACAACACCCCTGTTAATACTGTTGAAACCATATTCCCCATGATGCTTGCCAATGATGTCGTTACAAAGCCAACCCAAAATAAAGCCTATGCCTTTGTCAAAGATGTTTTATATCGATGGATAGATGTACTGGGCAATGACCCAAGATGGGAATACCTGTTATTAAGCGAGTCTGTATACTCGAACTCGGAAGAAAGTCATGCTAAAAGAAAACCAAAATTAAAAGTCTGACAAAAAGAGAGCCAAGCTGTGACGCTTGGCTCTCTTTCTCAATCAGCAAATCACCCTCTGCGTTCTTTAAGCTCTTGGCAATCCACGCAACGGATAGAAATCCCCATCGCCAAACGTTGTGGCGGTATATCCTCACCACAGTCTACACAGGTTTCCCCATCCCAATCATGGTATCCTTCCTGTTTGGTCAAGTCCATTTTGGAGCGGTGCTGGCTCATCATTTCCTGCTCGGCAATCTGAGTTAATACAAACGCTTGGTCGGCTTCATCGCCACGAAATTCAGTTACGGTCATATCAGTTCAATCAATTAAACACAAAAGTTAATTTTACCAAATTTCCATGCAAAGCAAACATTTTTGCTTGCATCGGATATTGGAAACCGGTCATTATTTTTGACGATTAATGTATTTTCATGTTATTTATGTCGGTATTCATGTTGAAAAACAGATTGGAAAACAATGAACAAAGTGAAACTGATTGCCGCAATGGTTTCTGCTGCATTAGCGCAATATTCGTTTGCCGAAAGCAAAGTCGTCTTCCCCGATGCCGACTACGAATATGAAATGCGAGCCAATACTTATCGTCAGATAGCAGAACAATACACACAAGAACCTGACGACAGTGCCAAAGTGGTATTCGTTGATGGTGATTCAATTGAAACGCACACCGTTTCCAACCAAGAGGTCGCTCGACCAATCAAACCAAACAAACAAATTCCGCAACTTCATCAGTCCCATCAGACGCATTCATTCGGACAACAACTTGCCGCATCTTCAATGGTAAGTAAACCGACCAATACACCTATACAACAGCAAAACATTACACAAACGTCAGGTAAACAGAATGACATTGTTCTCTATTCAGCAATCCAACCAGACACCAAACAAGGCTCTCCCACAGCCGAACCGGAATTAGCACCTGTCGAAGCACCGACGGTTTATTTGGGCGAAACCTCACCCAAACAAACAACAAGAGCCATGTTCGAGGATTATGAAGTTCGTGGTGCGCATACCATTCGACGTGCAGACATTTTGGATTTGCTCAAAACCAATGACATTGCCAACCATCCTGAAAAAATCCAAGCACTGCGTGAACACCTGTTGGCAAATTATGTCGAGCAAGGCAAAGAATCGGTACAAATCAGTTTCTCCGGCATCGTCAAAGACGGCAAAAATGTCCTGCTGGTCAATATTAATGAGGGCAAGACCACCAAACTAAAAGAAACTGTTGTTCATGTTGATGGTAAAGCACACTCTGTGCATCAATCCGTATTTTCAAGTAAACGTTTGAGTCGTGAAAAGTTATTCCGCGCGGCGCAGAGCCAGTTGGAAAGCTATCGAAACAATGGCTACATGAATGCCGAAATCAAGGACATCACCTTGACTCCGGTTGGCGACAACGGATTACTGAAACGCGCTGACATCTACATCGAGCGCGGGCCGCATTTTACCGTTGGTACTACTCAATTCAATGTGGCGGACAACCTCGCCGCCGTATTGCCGCCTGAAAAGCTGACCGCCATTAATAAAATTCAAAATGGCAAACCGTTCTCTGCTGATACACTGTCGCAAACTGAAGACGGCATTAAGGTGGCGCTGATGAACAATGGTTACATTTATCACCAAGTGCAAGCCAAACATATCGACAAAGGTGATGTGGTTGATATTACTTTTGACATTAATGCCGGTAATCCGGTCAGAATCGGTACAGTTTCCGTTTCCGGTAACAACAAAACACGCGCCGATGTGGTATTGAAAGAAATGCGCCAACAAAGCGGTGAAACGTTTGATATGTCAAAAATGCAGCGCACTAAAGAGCGTTTAATGCAAACCGGATTTTTCAGCAATGCAGATATTGAAGTTAAACCAGTACAACAAACTGATGGCACAGTTGATACGGTCAATCTTGATATACAAGTCAAAGAAAGACGCACCGGTAGCGTACAGGCGCAACTGGGTTACATTCAAAACGATGGTATGACCATTGGCGCAGCAATAGAAGACCGTAATATTTTCGGCAGTGGTAAAGGCGTATCAGCTTCTGCCCAGTACAACAAGTATCATAGAAATGCTTCTGTGTCCTACCATGACGAGCATTTTAAAGGTGATACCAGCTTGGATTTGGAAGGGTATGGCACAATTTACAAATCAGATAGCGACACCTACAAAACACAACGTGCCGGTGTGCGTGCCACATTTGGTTTACCTTTGAACGAGTACAACAAGCTCTATGTCGGTGGCGCAATCGAACACATGGGATTGACTGTTTATGAGCGTGCGCCCGAGCGGTACAAAGCATTTGTTTCTGAAAACGGTGAGCGAAACAAGTTTTCCGGCGTAAATGCCAAGCTAAACATTGGTTGGGGTATTAACAAGACAAACGATGCTTACTGGCCTACCAAAGGCTATCTTGCTAATGCAAACTTGGAAGCCACCATACCGGGTTCAAAACTGGGTTACTATAAAGCACGCGCTGCCTATCGCTATTACTTCCCATTGGGGGAACAGACTGCCTTGATGCTTGGAGCAAAAGTAGCTTATGGTAATAGTTATGGTAAAACCAAAACACGCAGCAATGGCGGATTGCCATTCTTTGAGAACTTCAATGGCGGCGGTTATTCCGATGTGATGGTACGTGGCTTTGAAAACTCAACATTGGGTGCAAAAACGCTTGACCGTGAAAACGGTATCGTTTCCTATGGCGGCAACAAGGCTGTCGGATTAAATGCAGAGATTTTTACGCCCATTCCGTTTATCTCAAAAGAAGCCTCCGAAAACGTCCGCCTAAGCGCGTTCGTCGATGCTGGTTCGGTGTGGGATGGTAAGACTTATTCGGGTGCGCCATACAAGACAGCACACCATTCCAACATGCGCAATGAGTTTCGCGCCTCTGCCGGTGTTGGGATTTCGTGGAACAGTCCTATCGGACCTGTAAAGTTTACTTATGCACAACCATTGCGTAAACGCGATTCTGACCAAATACAACGTTTCCAATTCCAATTAGGATGGCAGTTCTAAATTAAATGATTGAACCGCTCTACATGGATAGAGCGGTTTGATTTATAGGAAATGGCGGATGTGGAGTATGAAAAATGAAGACCAGAACAGTGAAAAAATCAGGAAAGCAGTACGAGAATTACTATGTACTGCCAACATTAGTCAAAAGTTCACCCAAACGAAAAACGTGGAACAGTCGCTCAACCTATTCCACATGGTATTTCCGTAATCAATACTGGACGACCGAGACTATTGAGATTGATGAGATTGACGATAAGTTGGATGAAAACGTGGTGCGTTTCGTAATCGGCTTACTACGCAATCAAAATATGTCTGTATCAAAAACCGAAGAGTTAAAACGATTTTTAGAGGAAAACAAAGGTTTGGTATTGGTTGCAAAAAAGGCCATGCAAAGACAACCGCACCCCTATTTATCACGCATTCTAGTCAGTACCTTGCAAAACCAGTTGTTCGTGATTTGTAATACAAGCAAATCAACGAATAATATGACATCAAATAACTGATTATCATGGATTTCCAACACTACAACGAGTCTGATTTGTTACTATCCGGCGTGCTTTCACATTTAAAAACCATTCCTTACACAGAGAAAAACAAAGAGTGGCAAGAATGGAATTTAAAAGTATTCAAAGCCGTATTCGGTGGCGGCACAACAAATCCGACCATTCTGGCTATCCGTGATGTCAGTCTGCGTTTTCTTGTTGAAAACATTGATTTCTTTGATTTGGATTGTGAATATCTGAAATTGGATAGGGAATCGCGGGAAGACCAGATACGGAATAACAATTTTGCCAAGTTCAACTTTTTCAAAGCGTTGTCGCTTACTGTCCGAGGCAAGTTTGACCCAAAAGCATTCGCTTTCGATTATAACGAAAATTTTGACAAGTTCATGGCAAAACAAGTTGTCTATGAAAATAAAGAAGCCGCATTCAATCCTTATTGGTTGGCAATCACCAATCGTGGTGATTTGGTCACTAAAATCAATGTGGTAGGTCAAACAAAAACCATGACCCATGTCGTGCTGAAATTTTTATCAGGCAAATTGGGTGACAATAAACCGCTGGAAAATCTGGTACGTACATTTGCACTGCACGACCCATCATTTGAAGACGCTTTTGTTGTGCTGGCAGATAAGGCAAGCGCGAATAAAAAATTAAAAATGGAAGACTGGCTAGATTGGCTGTTCAAGGAACAACCAATTGATAAATTGATGAAGTTAAGCAAATTGTTGCAGGAAGGAAAACATGTCTTATCTGCAAACATATACAGCGAATTAGAATCAGCAATCGAATATCATCTATTCTTGCAAAGCAATAAAAACAGAGCGATTGGCCATACAAATGAAACCAATAATGAAGCTATAACAAGCAGTTCACACAAAAAGCTGAAAGTCTGATTTCAAAAACACAAAAACCAAAAAGCCCAGCAAATGCTGGGCTTCACTGTTGTTCAATTAGAACGGAATGTCATCATCTAATTCAGGTTGTACCGGTTTGGCAGGTACTTCTTCCTGTGGTGCAGGACGCGCTTTCGCAGCAGATTGCTGACCACTAGGTTTAGACGGTGTTGCAGCAGGTTTCTTATCCTCTGCAGGAGCAGGGGCGTTTTGCTCGTTTTCATCGGCAATGACCAAATCAGGATGCAACACAAACCCGCGTGAAGCCCAAGTAGCATTCGGGTCATTGGAAGCCATGTACAGCAATTCGGTGATTTCTTTGCGGCGTACATTGAAGAAGAACTTCTGAATGATGTCGCGTTTAAGCACTTTTTCACCAACCAGTTTACCGGCTTTACGAATTTCTTCGCGTTTGTCATCGGTCAGAACAACAAGGTAGCGACCCGCCAGATTGTTGTACATCACTTCATCATCGCCAATGCGCAGTAAACCACGGCTGTCATTCACGAATTTCATCGGGTGACGGCTGTCACGGCGGAACTGGCAAATCGAGTTGTACTTGCTTACGCCATAAACGGAGCATGTGGCAACGGCGACTTTCACTTCACCGTAATGACCAAACTCTTCCGATTCTTCCAATTGTTTGGCATAGTTCAGATAGTCAGATGCCAGTTGGCGGAAATCATCGCCGGTCAGGTTTTTGAACACCCCTTTTGACGGATTGGTTTGGTGAGCAATGCTGCTGCGAGCAATCACCAAGTTTGATTTCACGATGTCGCCTTGTTCTGGGTCATCGTTAGCATCAGGATTGGCAACGTATACCAACAAATACACGCCTACTGGTGTTTTGTAATCTTCACCGTCTTGGTGTTCGGCATTACAGTCATCCAACAGTGCGGCGACATCATCAATGGTGTCGTCATTCAGTTCAACTACTTGGTCGTACTTATCAAACACATCGGTTGCAATCAGACGCAGGTTTTCCTTGTCTCCGCTTTCAGGCGGTGCAAAGCGGGCACGAACAGGGTATTGTTGGATAACTTTTTCAGGGTTGTCAGGCACGTTGTGGATGTAGTTGCAGCGGTAGATTTTAACGGTTTCACCGTCAACAGTTTCTTCGCTGTCATATGCCATACTTTCAGCAATCACATATTTGACGAACTCTTGCTCTTTGGCGCGTTCCAGTTCACTGCTGAAGAAATCGGCAAATGCTTTGTTAATCACACCACCCTGCCATTCACTTTGACCATCTTTTTTGGCGCGTGCTTTGTTGATATTGCGGGCATATGATTCATCAGACAACATCAGTTTGACTTCCAGTGGAACAAGTTCGCCTTCGCGCATGGTATTAAAGCGAACCATCAGATAGCCGTCATTGCCATTTGTGCTATTTTGCACAGACAGAACCTCTACCACGCGGTCGATGTATCGTTTTGCAAACGGTTGACCTGCGTTGGCAGAACCAGTACCGGACAATTTCAGTCCGCCATTAAATTGAACACTCATTGTTTTTCCTTTAAATAAAAGTGCGAAAACAGCATCATTTTCGCTATAAGCACTGCGAAATTGCAGCAAATGATATTTTACCTGCATGTGTTGAATTGAGCAAATGTTTTTCACTTATCGGAACAATGAATTACGAGTTCACCTGATGTTCAAATTTTTCAGTCTATAAATTGACATATCTGTAAGTTTCAATAAACTAAACACACAAGCAAACCGCTTGTTCAAATATTGGAAATACTTAGTTTAGCGAACAAAAAATATTGCTTCACAAAAGTAAAACATACCACATCAAGAGGAAACAAAATGCCACGATATTTAAGAACAGAGATAGAGGTGTTTGTGAATAACAAACACGGCATGGAAAGACCGGATTTCAACGACCGCGCGGAATCAATGGATACCGATAAAGAAGTAATGGGGGATATTTACTACAATACGAACAAAAACTTGGAAGGCGACTTTTACACTGGTCAAAAAGAAAAGCGCAACGTTTTGCTGAAAATCATTTCTCCGAGTGAGTACGAGAAAGAACGACAAAAAGAGTTTCAATGGTTGCTTAGAGAGGAAATTCAGAATCCGGAACGGATGTCTGAGAAAGATATTTTGTACAAGCATAACAAGTGCAAAGTGCTTGCTAAACTGGAAGTTGCCAAGCGTTTCATTAAATCAGACGATATTCGTGTGAAAAAAGCGAAATTGGAAGATATTGTTGAAAAAACATCAGTTTAACACTGAAAACATTAAAAAAGGATGGCTCAAATGTCATCCCTTTTTTTTGCTCGTACATCTAAATATGTCAAATCTAAGATGGTACTTTTTATAGCGCACAAAAGGAAAGACCGGCGGAAATGCCGGTCTTTCGCAAGGAGCGTAATTAATCATTCCAACAACAAACAATGGATAACCAATGACCGCCCCAACTTACTAAGTCCAAGTTTAACAACCAACAATCCGTGAATGACATAGGACAAAGTTATGCAGGCTAACAAATGCTTTTTGAAGGCATTCTCGTAATAATTTACCAATGCTCCTTGCGCAATGCGTTTACAGTACGACAATAATGCCATAACTGAACGCCGCATTGCCAGCGTTTACTAGGTCTTACAGACCGAGCAATTCTACAATCCAATCAGGAATTTCAATTTCAAAATTGGCTTTAAGGTTTTTCTCGCGCACTTCGTCTTGCAAACGATTAATGCGACGTTTAAGTTCTTCCGATGCCTTAACGATGTCTGCCATTTCTTCTTTCTGATACAGACAGATATTGGTTACTGCTTTACCGGTGACAAACTCCAACATTTTTACCCGTTCATCACCAGACTTTTCCAACAAGGCAGAGTTGTTGGCGTGTGCCTGTTCCAAGTCAGGCAAGTGGAAACGTTTTACAGGTTCGCCACGCAACACATCAATGCTGGAACGGCTACCATTACCCAAAGCAAACAACATGCTTTGCTTTTCGTTGAGAACGTTGATTTCGCACAGCAGGTCAGCCACACCGCTTTTTACGTTTACAGTGGAAACTTTTTGGCGCAGTTGAATCAGCAAATCGGTCAATTCGTCATACTGAACACGTTGTTCATCCAAAGAAACACGTTGAGTTGCAACGGTATGTACAGCTTTATTGTAATCATCGTCAAACACTGATGCGTAAGCCGGAACGGCAATGACCGACTCAGCAAATATTTTATGTTTGAGGCTGGATGTTTCCCTTTGTAACTCAGTCACCAAATGGCGGGCTTTTGAGAGTGATAGTTTTACTTTCATGCGAAATCTCCGAAAAACAAGTTGTTCGTTATTCAATGGGTGCTATTAAAGCATTTCCTCTTGTTTCTGTCAACATTAATTTGATTATTCGCGCACAAAAATTTCTGATGAAAGTTTGACAAATCAAATTAGATGTTGGAAATTCAAGACTTTCACGAAATTTGCAATTCTTTGAGCGTCAAAAACGTCCACAACACACCATTAGGAGTTAAAATGAGCACATCTATTTTGGGAAGACTGGCTGTAGAAATCGAGAATTTCAAAGCCGAGCACAACATGAGCAACCAAAAATTCTGCCAAGAAAGCGGAATTTCGCTGTATGAATTGCGGAAAATAATTTCCGGCAACGGCAGTATTAACTTGGGTGCAGTGTGTTCGGTGTGTGCCACATTGGGTTATGCCGTGTAATACACAATAAACAGTCTTCCATATTGGAGGACTTTTTTATGGGCAGCAAACAAGACATCATGTATAGCACTATTCGTGCGCTATTGGAAAACACCATGCGCATGCGCAATATTAAGAAAACCGATTTAGCGAAAATGTCCGGTGTGTCTAACGCGCAATTGCGCGAAATCTTGAAAGCCAACCCAAATATCGGGTTTGAGAAGTATCAAAGAGTGTTTTCTGTGTTAGGCATTGACTTCTTGAAACAGGAAGATGGCGATAGCACTTCCTATGAGGGCGTAGGTCTACGCAAGTTTGTGCTTGACCGTACCAGCTAATCAAATAGGTAGAAAACACAAAGGCGTGGATTTTAACCACGCCTTATTTTTTTGTCGGTCAGACTTTCGTACTTATTGTTACCGGATTGCCAAACATGTCCTGAACAATCAAGTCTGCCTTGTCTTCATCAGACAATGTGCGCCAAATACCTTTCAAAGTATTACCGTAGCACACCCACATGTTGTCGAATGCTTCCATCGCATCGCGCCCAATCATACCTTCCATTCTTCCCATTAGCGCACCAGTCTGTCCATAACGCTGTGTGCGGGTTTTACTGTCCAGCTTTGCCAATACCTCGTGCATCTTGCTGGCAATTTTATAAAAACCATACTCCCTGCTCTTCATGTCAGCATCACTGGTTTTGAAATCAAACAAGAACAGCGATTCTTTTGGATACGGTGCGTGTCCCTGACTCAACAACACAATATCACCGAGCTTCAATCCGCTCACTGCATCTGCATCGCCATACATGCTGTCATACTGTTGTTTTGCAGTTTCCATTGCTTCTTTGAACAATTGTCCGACTTCGCCGGTATCATTTGAAACAGTCAGACGGTTTTTATCAAAGTAGAGCTTGTCTTTCTTGTCGTTCAATCTTACATACAAATCCGCACCATGTTTTACACATGCAAGTGAAACATAGTAAAGCTCAATCAGTTTAACCACTTGTAAAATTTGTGCATAGCGTTCAGAGTTTGGGTAAATCACATGGAAACAGCAATCCTCTTCCTGCAACATACTGTCATAAGCAGCAATGCGCATCATGCGCTCCAAAAACTGGCTTTTCATGCTTTCCATTTTTGCACGGGGAAAACGTGGTGTTGCCATCGCCGCTGTCAATGGTAATACAGCAAACAGTTTGGAATAATCATTGTCTTTTGTACTCGGCGCGATGTGCACATGTGCAAACCGATTGTTAACCGGATATTGCAAGCAATCATCTAACGTCTTACCTACTCTAAACAGCCAAGCATAGTTTTTCACTAATAAACGATTAAGCATGTTACCGCGCGAAACCATACCATTGATGTCTTTGGCATTCAATGTATGCTCGATTTTCTCAAACATCTCTGCTGCGCCAACCTCACCTGCGGTCATCAACACAAAACAGCCGTCATACAAATAACCGGTACTGATGCGAAACACATCGGAAATATAGTTCGCCATTTCTTTCGGATAAAACGCATACCGCTCATTTGACACACGCAAGAAACCCTCTTTTGCCAATGATTTGATGTTCTTGTTGATGTCCTGCATGTCCGACACATCTTGGTTTAATGGGCTGTCGCTTGACACAGAGACAATGTTGTTTAACTCATTACGTTTAATCATCATGCGACGCTCTAATGCAGTCGCATCTGTTTTCTGACCTAAACCAAACCCGAGCAGATATGCGCCGATGTGGTCAATGAAGAACTCTTTCGCACCGCGATATTGGAGACATTGTGCCTGTAATACTGTCTGGTTGACCGTTAAATGACACAAAGTATTATCTACCATATCAATCAGATGTTTGTTGGTCAGAGCCAGCATTTTTAAAGCATCTCGTTCAGCTTTGCTGTAACCATCCAGTTTGACATCGTTGGGTTGGTTTGCCAATTTACCCATTGCATCGAACGAGTAATCCAACATCGCAACATCGGTAATTCCACTAGGTTGTAAACGCATGATTGCCAAACAACGCTGATGATGTATGGCGAATAATTCGTTTAGCCAATATGCCAAATAACTGCTGGTATCACTTTTACTGCTTTGCTCTTCTGCAGAAACCATCATATCCAAATAGATTTCCTGCTTCCGTTTCATGTCTTCGCGCAGATTGTCTTCACGCTCTTGTTTTAACTGTTCCTGATAATTGGCAAGTAAATCATTGTCCGCCCCGTCTGATTCAACCAACAAGTCAATCATTTTCTCCTGCTCTTCGCGCGAAAGCATTTCTGTGATGTACACACTGTCAAACATACTGCCGAAATTGGTAATGGCTTCAATCCAATCGAATTTACTGTTCACCAATGAACGTTTGTAACGGTCAAAAGTATTTCCCATTTCGTAGTTATACACAGTCACGAAATCCAATGGATTACCCTGTCGTACCGAACGACCATTTCGTTGTGTTTCACTATCCGGTGTCCAACCAATTGTCAGATTGTGGGTAGCCTGTGTGCCAACCTGCAAATCCACGCCCATCTCGATTTTCTGATTGCCAATGACATAACGGCATCCATTGTCACTATTAAAACTATTCTGGATTTTCTGCACAGAATCGTTATCATTGTTGGTCTGTCCGGTAATGATTTCAATCTCGGACAACTTGCAGCCGGTCAGTTTGGCAATAGCGAATCGTAGTTTGTAATGGATGCCCAAGTAATCACAAAAAAGAAGTTGTTTATTGCGGTCTGTGCGGGAATGTGTGTGTTCGTACTGAAATGCTTCCAAGCAAGCTCGAACCTTGTTTGACCAGTTAAAATCCAACACATCCAGCATATCGTTTTCTGACTTAAACGCAGGATTACTTTCACGCAAATGTTTGTACAAACATTTGAAAAAGTAGCTCTGCTCATTGTATTGCACTGTGTCCAGCACAATGCACATTTTATCAAACAAACCCAGTTCGCTATTGTGCAACTTACTGATATTGTTTTGCTCGTTTGCCATTAAGTAGGCAACAATGTCCGAGTAACGCTGGTCTTTAGTGGCTTCCAAATCCACCAGCTTACCCATTGAGTAAAACTCATACACGGTTTTACCGGTGTCATCATCCACAGTGGTTTTGAATACTGCGGAAGTGTCTGTGTGTGGATTTAAACGGTATTCCTTGTGCTTAAACCGTTTGGCGTTGAAATCCTGAATGGCTTGTAGGGCTTGTGCTTCATACGCTTTGTCAATCAGCACCACTGTTGCTTTCTCATTCAAGTCTTCATCCAAAATCAGACGTTCCATTTTTCTGATGAAGTTGAATGGAGAACCCATCAGGAAAATATCTTCGTTGAACTTTTTGGCAATAGGGGATAGCAACTGCTGAACATATTGGCTTTTCATACTTTTTTCAAACGTCTGCATCACCCCCCAATCCTCATGGCGTACAGCATACTGTTTGAGCATGACAAGCTCTTTAGCTGTTTGGTATGCTTTGGTGTACGCGGCAATGGTGTTCTGCTGAAATTTGCTGCGTTCACAACTAATTACCTTGTCTATCTTTTCAGGCAATTTTAACAACGAGCTTACTTCCTCATCATCAGGGCGCAAGAAACACACACATTGCGCCAACAATTCGCGCAGCAATTTCAGGTTGTGGAAACCTTTGAACATGTTGAAAATCTTGACATCACCATCCACACCATAGTCAGGCTGGTTTTCAATGATACAGAACAAAGACACAAAGTCTTTCACACTGGAAATACCCAAAAACCGGTTAACCATGTATTCGCCCAACACAATGGATAACATGGAGTAAATTTCCAATGGTGAATTGGTCAATGGAGTGGCAGTCAACCCAACCACACCGTCTTTATTTGGGTTGCGCTGGCGAATCAAATGCGTCTTCGCCATGACATCCACCCCTCGCTTAGAAACCGGTGGGATAGACAGATATTTGACGGTAGTCATAGAGGAAAGCGTTTTGGCATTTTTGAAGATGTGCATCTCATCCACAATCATGCTGTCAAAACCATAGTCCTCAAAATAATGTGGGTATTCTGGTGAGGCTTCCAAAATCTCACGCATCGCCTCAATCTTTTTGCTGAATGAAGCATTGTCAGCATACTCGGAGCGGGCAAACTCGGCATCAACTTGTTTTTGATACACAATGTATTGCTCAACTGTCTGCGATTTCAGTTTCAGTCGGTAAAAATCTTCATGTGACATGAAGACCAAACTCGCTGTGGAAGATTTAAGGATGTCCAACTGTTCTGACACTGACTTTGCCAAGTAATCCATCTTCCCACTGTGAATCAGATTATCGATAATATCGTTGCTAATCTGTTGTTCTTCACCTGTACCGAACAAAACAAGTTGTCTGCGCTCCAAACTGTTTGCCGCGCGGGCATAGTCTTTAGCTTCAACTAGATTGACAAAGAAACATGAGTTTGCCACTTCCAATCCGTACACCATCACTGCTTCAGCATACCATTTTGCCAACACAGATTTCGGTACGACAAACAAGGTGCGCTTTTTCAATCCGCGCTCATGTTGGTCTTTCACCGTCAGTAAAGCGGTAGAAGTTTTCCCCAAACCGGTGGCAAAAGCATTTATCCACAACATGCGCTGGCGACACAAGCGAACAAAGTCTTCCTGATATTGGTGTGCATGAAATTCGGTTGGCATGGTATCAAAAAGGTTTTCAACATTTGATGCCAAGACCTGTTTCCCATTATCAATTGAGGAAGTTTCAGTCGCAACCTTGTTATCCAGAGCTTGAAATTCCTGCTTGCCGTTCTCTATGGTTGCTTGCAGGCGTTGCATTATCCGCTTATTGGAGCGGACATACATGTCAAAACGGATATTGATGCTGTCGATGGTGTTTTTCAGCATGGCATACAGTTCAGTCCTACTAAACGGTTTGTGCACAACTGTGCCAATGGAGACCGTCCCGTTTTTCAAATATTCGCCCACGCGATTGAGCAGTTTTTCATGCAAACTTTTGTGCGTACCTTGAATATCGATGTCATTGCGCACGGTATTGTTTCGCACATCAAAGGCAACAACCGCATCTGGAGATACATAGTTTTTCAGAAAAAAGTGCTTCTCTTGTAAAGTGATAAGCGGGTTGTTTAATGTAATCAAGCTATTGGAGACATCAGTCATGTGTGTTCACTTTCTGTGTGACAAAAATGCGTTCTTCAGGCAGTCTTGTGTTAATCGCAATCAAAGAAATACTCACAATTTGAACATGCGAGTTCGGTTGTTGTCAAGGTGTACTATCCATTTGAAATACTCAGAACACCTTGTGTTTAACAAGAAGGCATTGACAAAACATCAGTTCGCTGATAATGTGAAACATATTTTTGACCAACACAGCTATGGAGTTTCAAAACATGTCGCAAAATACCATTGACAGCAGCACTTTAGACTTGGAAATCGTGGATGAGGTAGCCGGTATTCAGAATATCGACCAAGAAAGCATCATATCCGACCCTCGCTTCAAACCCTCCGAACAACGAGTTGAAAAGATTGACAAGGCGGTAGATGATTTTGTGAAACGTTATTTTGGCGACGAAGACGATATTGCCAAAAAAAGTGCAACTGATTGGGCTGAACTGACCAGCGAGATTGACAGAATTGGCGACCGTGAAGCGGAAGAGTTATACCAACAAAGCTCAAGATTAAGTGAACGGCGTTTAAAAGAAATCGGCACAGGCGATTCAAATACCAAACGTGTGGTCAACAATCTTGCTTTGCTCAATATGGAATTGGAAAAGATTGACCCAAGTCGCGTTGACTGGAAAAACCCACTGCGCGGCGGACGCTTTTTTGGTATCCCAATCCCATTTGCCACGCCAAAAATCGCCCAATATCTGTCACAAGCACAAACCGGTCGTGAAGCGATTGAAAAGCTGTATCGTGAGATGGACAACAACGAACAGGCACTGATAGCGGAAAACGCCGAATTGCGTAGTGAGGAAGAGCGCAATATTCAAATTGCTACACGCCAACGTGAAAACATGTACATGACGGAAAAGCTGATTGAAGTTTTGAATAAGAAATCAGAGAATTATCATCCGCAAGTGAAGAAGATGATGACCGACCATGTGCTGTTTCCGCTGTATCAGAAACTCAGTGATTTGACGGCACAAACCGGTGTGGCTTCAATCTCTGCTAATGCGTATAACGCGATGTCCAAAAACAACGTGCAACTGTTGCGTGGTGTGAATCAGGCACGACGTGTTTCTATTCCGGTTGTTCATACTGCCATCAATATGGCAAGCACGATTATGCACACGCGCGAAATCAATGACAGCGTGCGCCAAACACGGCAAGTGGGCACACAAATGCTACGCGATGTGGCAAAAATGACTGTTCAAGTTGGTATGGAAGTTCAGAAACACGCCTCATCAGAAGCTGTAGACAGCCAAGCTCTGATTGACAGCTTTAACGATGTACAAAAAGCACAACAGGACGTACAAAATTTCCGTGTCAAACAGGTGGAGAACATGGAAAAAGCCTCTAAGATTGCCATGAAACGCAGTGAAGAAATTTTCCAGAGCTTATCCTCAAACCAAAAAGCCCGTCTGGCACAAGCCTTGCGAGGGGAGTACAAACCTGACGAAAGCGCAGTTACACAAAGTGGGAAGAAATCCATGTTAGATTTGGATTAAAAGGAAAGCCGGACATCAAGTCCGGCTTTTGTTTAACTTTAGACATAAATGCAAACGATATGTCATACACTTACAGGAGTTAGAACTGACATCACTTTGTCGTATGCCTTTTGAATTTCCGCTACATCCAAGTTTTCCTTATCAGTATTCTCATCAACCATTTTCCATAGCGATTCAATTTGGCTTTCCAAGCTATGGAAGCTATCCAAATACGACAGGGTAGAGGCTTGTTTAGCCAGCTTGTCTTCCAACCGGATTTGTAACACATCACGCATTTCATTCAACACAGATAGGCGTGTACGCATTCTATCCGCACATTCATGATTCAAGTCTTGCATCAAATCATAACCATGATTAATGGAATCACTAAGTTCATCAATAACCTGCTGGTCTTGCTGTTGGCTCTTGCGAACAGCAGAACTGCTTGATTTATATCTATCAAGGTTTTCTTTGATATTGGCAAACAGCTTCTCAAACTTACTGTTCATCAAATAAAAAATCGCCAAACGTTCTTCTTTTTCGCAAGTCAAACGTCCCCAAAAGCCGATGGGCTTACGCAAAATCTCAGGATTGCATTGCTCAAATGTTTTTAACAGGTCGGAAACCTTACTTTCAAATTTTGAAAGAATTGCCATATCCTCAGATGCACTATCATCGGTATCTTTTACCTGATTAGGCGCACCGAATTGCGCAATTTCTTCGGGATTATCGGTTAAAAATTCTGCTGTGGCACTCAACCATTTATTCATCAGGAAAGCCTTTCTACATGTTGTTTGTTTCAACAACGATTCTCACAATTTAAAAGCATAATCATGAAAATCAAATCAACAATTTGTTAATTACTTCAACGTATTTCATCATCTTCCAACAATCTCACACAACTTTTTAGTCTTTTGATGCGCAAACACAATAGCAAATACCGAACCAAGAAAAACATTGAAAGTGTCAGACTGACAATTTGAATCACTTTAATCATTTCAATTCCATCATTTAATATTTGGCACAACGTTTAACACGTGTATAGATGCCCATATAACGTGCCAAACAAAACACAAACAATGCGGTAATTATACGACCAACCCACTCAGCTATCAACTCAATGTTTTCAATCCATTCAATATAATCAGCACAACTTTGTGAATGTTTTGAAATTCCATCTGCTTTTTGTTCTAATGTGCAAATATAACGGTCGTTATCACGCAAATGCAGTTTGCCTGATTGAAAATCTTGCACCGTACGATTAATGCTTGCCTTGTCTCCGGTCGCTGATTTAATGTAATCCAAATAAGGTTTGTTAACCTCGATGGAAAATAGCGGTTCGATTTTCTCCCAATTCTCATTGCTTGGAATTGTGTCGTAGGCTTTCAATCTTTCTGGGTAATCAATATGTGTAGCATGTTCAATTTCTAAATTGTACTTATTCACCAAATGTAAAGCGGAATTTTCACCCATAGGAATCATGAAAAACAGACTAAAAGCAAATATAAATCTCGCTGTTGCCGGTACAAGTTCACTTGCTGATTTTCGTCCATCATTAAACTGAACACAAACGTTACCCAACTTGAACAAACAAACAACAATACCGGCACAAACAAACAGTTTTAAGAAAGTAAACCCACCGTGAATTATTGCAGTCGAAACATTTTCATGGGAAACCGTTTGGGCTTGCTCAACACCATTGGATATAAGGTTGACCGGTACATATATCACTGACATATCAACATTTTGAATACCGGCAATTACAATAATGCCAACAAGTTTCAAAACAGCAAAACCTACAAAACAATTAAAAGTTTGAACTAACCGAATTTTAGCACTATTGTATTGTTGATTAAGAATATCGAAATACTTGTTATTCATAATGATGTCTTTCAACTTGATTTTCTAATCGTTTGTAACGTACAAGGGCAACAAAATACAGGAAAAAGAAGAGAACGAAACCAACGAAAAGAGGGGTTATCATCATTACGCCTAACAAGCTATATGAGTTTGATGTATCCGCTTTTTTCAAATAATTTCTACATGGAGTGGAAAGAAATCTCCCATCATAGTTGTATTCCAATCGACAAGTGTATGCGTTGGCTAACATATCATCCGACGAATGGAAAACGTTATCTCGTATAGCTGGCACAATGAAGTCAACGGCTTCATTATCACTTGCTGCCTTCACATAAAAATAGAAATTTTTGTTTGGCTCATGTTTAAATAGTTCAATAATTTGTGCAAAGTTCTCCGGTGTCGGATTCGTGCGATATTGTTCGACATTATGTTGAACAATAGAATGAGCAGTTTCTGAGTATGTATTCGTATATTTGAACAGAAAGTTAGATGATGCCATTATCAGACATAAAACAACAGAGGCGAGCAAACCTAAATATGAAGAATTGGATAACATCGCTCGCCAATTTGATTTTCTAACATCCCCACAAACATAAGCAAAGAAGAATAAAAAAATAGTAGAACAAACAAACACTTTGCTTGCCATCAGCAAAACATCATCAAACTTTAATGAGTGCTCTTCTTTTCCATAATGATTGTTTACCAAGTAATCCATCAAATCTCTTGGCACAAGGAAATCTTGTTGTTGATAATTCAAATACAATAGAAACACAACAACAATTGCAAGGCAAAAGAACATAGAACTAATCACAAGCAAACTGTGCTGTTCCCTTTTAATGCTGTGCTTTTGTTTTAGATACAATGTGTTAAATAGGTTTTCACTCATCATATTACTCATTATCAATCATGTGTTTATCAATATAGCCTTATACCCATACCACAGGCGTATAATGTGTTCATTCCATTCTTTAATCTGACATGAGGTGATTGAAAGAGGAAACTCCGTACTTTGAGAGAGTACGTCACGCCACAAATATAAAACAGGGCTTTCTTTCATCGGAATCATGCAAAACAGATTGATAGTTAATCGCACGCCGTCTGATGCCTTGCCACTGGGCGAATGAAAGGATTACCGCTATACCAGCGATACTAAACATAACAAAGAATAAACTGTTTATCCAATCAGCAAGACTTTGATGAGTTTGACATGCCGATATTTTTATTTGTTGGTCATACTTTTCTTCCAATTGACAAATGTAATGGTCATCATCTTGTAATTTCAGTTTACCGGAACGAACTTCTGCAACCACCGCTTTAACGCTTTCGGCATCGCCTGTTGCAGATTTGATGTAATTCAAGTAAGGCTTGTTAACTGGAATATCAAAGAGTGGCTCAATCCCCTTCCATGTTTCTAATGTTGGATTGTCTTTAAACGCTTCGATTTGTTTAGTGTAAGATGGTTTTGCCTGAATATTTGTAGCACTATTTTCAAGTTCTGAACCTGCAAATATTCCTGATATTTGAACCATGAAAAACATCATTACACCACTTATCAATTTACTCATTATAGAGAAAAGTGAAACCTGATAATGTCGTCCTTGTTGTGCATGTTTATACAAATCAAATACACCAGCAATCAATAAAGATACGCCCAATAAGACCACTACAGCTTGTAAAACTTTACCAAAATGTAAAAATAATTCAGCAAACTCATTAGCTGAAGATTGAAGTGCTTCGGTATTGCTTTGCGCAGACACCTGTTCAGGAACATGGTTGACTTGCGGCAATGTCAATACAGACAAGTCAACCTGTTGTCCATTATTATGCAAGAATGACCAAATTAACATAAGTGTTGCTGTCACAAAAACTGATATGATGGCAAGCCACAAATATTTGCGAAAACGGTTTTCATTGTCGACCAGTTGATTGCCATAAAAATTGGCTTGCTGATAGCAATTGTCTGCTCTAATTACACTTTCCAAAATAAATCCTTTCCAGCATATTCTGCATCTTTGATGTTGTTTAATCTTTGTAATACATTTAAACGCATTGAGTAGGTCATGTATATCAAACAAACCAACATGAGCACCAACAGAATCACAGCAATAACCATTTGATTTCGATTATTGAAATGTTTTATACACAAATCGGACTTTGTTTCACCATCATACACTTTTTCCAAAAAACAAACGTAACCCAATTTATTCATTTTCGGCAAAGTATTATTTCGTAACGCTGTGACAACGTTTTTAAGACTTTCACTATCACCGGTAGCCGACTTAATGTAATCCAAGTATTGCTTATTGTTTTTATTGTTAAACAGTGACTCTATCTCAGCAAAGTTTGCTTTAGTAGGATTACTTTGATACTCCTTCAATGCACTAGCAACATTGACATAATTGTTTATGGGATGACTCTCGCTCACATTAAGCATTACTTCCACTATACTTGGAAAGCAAAAGCAAAACAAAATAGCGGAAAGATAGTAAACCATTCCGATAGAAGCTATACCTGTTATAACTGATTTGAAAATATGAAAAACAAAACAGATTGCTGATGTGACAAGTAATACTTTCACTGCACTCAAAACATATAACATAAATACAAAACGATGCGGTACTTCTGAAAATGTTAAAACTGATATGTCAACTTGACTTTGATTCCATTCCCAAATAAGCATCAGCATAATCAATAAGGAAGCAATAACAATCTCGAAGTTAAACAGAAGTTTAATCTGTTTTTCTTTTAAAATTAACGAGTATTTTGCTTTACTGACTTGTACGCCATATGGATGAGATTCTGACAACATTTTTTCTGAATCACAAAACAGAAAAACACCATCAACCAGTTTCCCACTCTCATCATAAAATTTTCGAGGTTCAGATGGCTCAGACGGCTCAGAGACAATCTTACCCCAATCATAAAAAACTTCGTCAGGTTCTTCCGGCATGGTAATACTCACTGATGTTTTGAATTGCCTGCATTATTGATGAAATTCATGCGTTTGTCAAAACGAGCCTTGCACAAATTTGGTTCATCCAAACAACAAAAAGGTTAATTTGTTGCACTGCTACAAAAATTGAACTAATGTATTCTTTTGAATAGCACAGATACACGTTAATTGTGTATCTTGATTTTTAACACCACATCAAAGGAATACGAACATGAAACACACTCTTCTTGCCGCCATTCTTGCCAGTGCTCTCGCCACACCTGCTATGGCATTTGTCGATATGGATAACAACGTGTATGTCGGCGCAACCGTCAGCCGCATCAAAGCCAACAGCGATGAGCCGGAACTGAAAGCCAAAACCGCATACAGCTTCTATGTAGGCGATGAAGTCCGCTTAAATGACCAACACAGCGTGATTGTAGAAGCCGGTTACAGCAGTTCCAAGCACATCAAGCGCGAAACTTACAAATTGGATTACCAGTTCAAACTGCCTGCCGGTGAATCGGTTAAAATCGCTCCGATTGTCGGTGTCGGCTATGAAGAACTGAAATTCAAGGACATCGGTTCGGGCACACCAAAAGTTCGCCGTGTATTCGGTGAAGTAGGTGTCAAAGCAGACATCAATGTTGCCACTGACATCTATGTAACCCCGAAAGTCGTTTACCAACACGATTTCAGCACTAAACTGAAAGGAGTGGATGAAAGCGGTAAACTGGATAAAGGAAACGGCGTTGAAGTGGAAGTAGCCGTTGCAAAAGAATTGGTATCCGGCAAAGTCAGCGTTGCGCCATACTACAAAATGTATCGCGTGAAAGATGGCTCAAACGAGTCTTCCACCCTCAAAGAAGGCGGTCTGAAATTCCAGTACGACTTTAACTAAATTGAAAAACGAGAAAGCCACTATCAAGTGGCTTTCTTTTTATGCGTGATGTTCTGCGGAAAACAAATCACAAAATGGAAATTTTTGTTCAACTATACGCCTACCGGCTGAATATTGGTGTTGAAGACTTCTTTTTTTTCTTCTTGTTTGGCAGTCTGTCCAAGCCCGCCCTTCACCGCATCCAATACCATTATGGCTTTACAGGTAACATCCAAATAAGAAGTAATGCCAAACGGTAACAGTAAAATAAACCATTCAATCAAATCAGATTGTCTGGTCGGGTGCATCCACCCACCTTCACTGGTTAACATGGAGAACAGCATCAACAATAAAGGCAGTAATGCGTGGTAACGGGCAATTCGTTTGTTTTTTTGCACAAATGTATCACACAGTATGACAATAGGATAAACATACCCTGTCTGCAAACCAATCAGAGATAGAATGCGACCATTTTGAAATATGGCAACGAATCGGAAACCGGCAGTAAATAACCACATGAAAAACACGATATACAAATTTAATACCCGCACACCTTCATGCACCTGTCCGGTATTATAGGTAGTAGTCAATACCAAAACCTCAAACACTAATGTAAAACACCAAACAATCAAGTTTCTCTTTATCCAACCATTGCGATAAAAGAGAACCACTGGCTCAGTCCGAACGTCTTTCAACTCGCGCTTACAAATGAAATGCGTGGTCAATCCTTCAATAATGAAATAACTCATGAAACATAAACCGATTGCCGGTACATATTTCACATTGGCATAAATCCAACTTGCGCCGAACATCAGTAATATTACTAATCCGGCATGGAGTAACAGTAACTCTGGGCACAGCCAAATGGCACGCAGGATATGTTTACCTAACGTTTTCTCATCGGATTTAATGGTCAGTAAGTCGTTAATGTTAGTGTTCATTTCTAAAACCTAATGATGTGTGGTTTACATGGTTTCACATACAATGTGATTTTCTTGATTAAATCAACAGTTTAAGCGCACAACGCAAGATGTTCTGTTGCTTCCTGAATTTCTTTTTGTCGTTGCTTTTCTTTCTTAATACGGTACGCCTCACGTGCTCTCGTCCGCGCGATTTCCTTTTTCTGTTGTTGCTCGTCTTCATATTGTTGTTTCAGCAACAATAAGCTGTCCACAATATCACGAATGCGGAACAGGTCATACTCTTTACTCTCACCAATAGATTTCCGAGTCGGATAGGGTTTCAGGCGCTCCTGTAACGGCGCAATGTAATCTGGTATTGCATCAATCAGGCGACGCATGTTAAATTTATAGGCTCTAGCTGCGGCAAGCGGATTGGTACAATGGATAAATGATGTCATCATGTAATCCAATGACTTACGCCGTTCGGCGCGTTCACGCTTGTTTTTCGCGCTTTGCAGTTTCGCTGCGGCTCTAGCCCCCTTAATCACGTTGCTCATTTTAACATAACGCGCCCAAATCACATCGCTGTTGTGCCGATAAACAGAGTAATGCGGGTGTTTACGGTCAAACCATGTTTGGTCACGCCCATACCCCAACACAAAATCGCGTGTCGTACTTTGCATTGCAATAAAATCATAACACGGCACATGGGTCAAACCGTTCTCGTAACACAAAGAATACAAGGCAAGCTGGTACAAATTGATACCCATCATGCGGAGCATGTGCGCATATTGCAAAGAAACTTCAACCGGCTCAAAGACGAACTTTTTCGGTGCGCCTTTATCACGCAATGCCGAATTTAAGGACAGCTTGAACTCGTACTCCATCGCCACCCGTTTTTCTTCCATAAAAGCGACATACTTCGCATACGCCTCACGGTCTCGCTCTTGCAAATTGATGGCTTTGAAGATTGCCTTTTCTTTTTCTTTAAATACTGCATAACGGTTCAGTGCCGCGCCTTGCAGGTGGTAAGCGGAACGCTCACGAGTCACATAGTCAAACGCCTCTGGAATGGTCTTTGTCACCTTTGGCATCAAGGTTTGGAAGTGACGAAACGGTGTTGGTAACACATATTTGGCGATATGTTGTTCAATCTCAACGTCTGCCAATGTGGAATACAGGCGTTGACCAGTATGCAGTAAAACGGCAGGCGGCAACGGATTTCTTGCGCGTTCTTCCGCCTCTTCCTGTTCTACGGTTTTCACCCGCGACAAATCTTGCACTTGTTGTTCGCGGTGCTGTTGTTCTTTTTCCAACAAACTTGCTGCTTTACGTTCACGGTAGCGTTTCAGCGTATCTGTTTTCCCGCACTTTTCAAGAAATTCCTCATAGCCCAACGGTTTACGAATCGCGGAAATACCGCCATTTCTGTAATACTTGTAGTACCGACAAATAGTTGGCACGCTACAACCGGTCAGGTCGGCAATCTCTTGGTAAGTTTTCCCGCCTTTAGCATAAATTTCAAGGAACGGTTCAAGTCGTCGGTAAGTTGCAATCAGCTTACGATAAGTCTCCCATTGCGAAGAAAGATTGGCGCGTTTCTGATAATAAGCGAATCCATCCGGATTTTCTTCTTGAAACTTATGGAAATCCACATAATTATCGTTGCCTTTTTGAGACTGCGATAACTTGCCTTCCATTTTCATTTTAGTGCAATACTGAATACAGTGTTTCAGAATGTGCTTTAACTCAGAATATTCCAACGGCGGTAAACCAATTTTGGCAAAGTCATTCAACTCACGCAGTTTGTCGGTCATCATGGTGCGCATGGTTGCCAAATCATGTTCTTGCGCTACTTTTGAACCAAAGCGCACCAAGTTGCGCTGGATATAACAATTGCGACCGGGAAATTCGTCCATGTGCTCTACATAGTAATCCAAGTCTTTGCGCACGGCGCTTTTGTACTTCATTTTTCTGCGTTTTTTTTCAGAGGTGTCACACCATCGGCTAAAGTCGCGCAATTCAAATGTGTTAGTGTGGATAAACTCTGTATCCCATTTGGCATGGAATGGGTTTTTGGACAACAAGCCTGAATAAGCAATATCCGCCTTAAACAAGTCAACCAAACCGAAATACACGCGCTCCAACAACTTGATTGGAGCGATACGTCCTTTCTCGCAGACGACAACCGGTGTACCCAACATGAAATACAAATGGCAGTGTCCGTTTTTTGGGTTTTTCACAATCATGTTAGGCACAGGAACAAGCCCCCAGCGTTCTTCCTTGAACTTCTCAAAGTCAAACTTGCGGTCAATGTCCAACACGATGAACATCTTGTTGTTGGTGTTGTTGTGCTGCAAGTGTGTGTGTGTCAGCGAATCTGTACGAGAGACACACTTGCTGCCATATTTGAAGTTGGAAGAGCAACGCGGATAAAAACCTAAATTGTTGGCAAACTTGTAAAACATGCGTGCCTCTTTCAAATTACGAGGCATGCGAAACTTGGATGATTTGTGATTTTTGAAATGACGCAGAATCGCCCCCGCATCAGGAATGTGTCCCCAGTCTTTCTTGGCGTTGCTTGATTTACTTTTTGCTTCTTGTTCTTTTTTCAGCAGTTCTGCTTCTGAGTAAGTAGAGTATTCCTCACCAAACACATGACGAAAGTAATCCGCATCTGTTTGCGTCCAATATTGCACACGTTTGTTTTTCTTGTTTTCAGCAGAAACACTGGAGTAATTGCTGTCTGATACATTGTCGGCAGACAAGCTCCCTGACTCTGTGTCAGTGTGATGGTTGTTGGAGATTAAAGATGCAGTCTTGCTGCGAGATGCTTTTGATGCGGTTTGTGCCATAGCAGAACAAGGAAAACAGGTTAACATTGTATTCCTTGTAGTGGCAGACTGGCAGTTTGCTAAAAGGCAAACTGCCAGTCCTCAACAAAGGAAACCCATGAATTGAAATGATAGAACTAATTTGTTTGCCTTGCAATAGACAAAATGCACAGAGCGTGGCAACATCATGTCTAACAAAAGAAAAAGTTTTCCTAGTAAGCTAACCATACAACATACTAACCAGATGTGCAACATCGCCAGTGAAAAGTGATTTATTTCTCAAATTCGTTATAAAACAATGAGTTGCATTTGAGCAAGTTTCACATGAATTGTTGGCAGGATGGCAACAGGAAAATGTCCACTCTCATTAAGGAATAAAGATGACTGACCAAGTAAAGCAAAACAGCACCAATCAAACAGATGGTATGGGAAACATCAATAAACATGTCGAAATCGTCTTAGATGGTGTGACACCAAGTGCCGATTCCACCAGAATGTCAGAAGAAGTGGTGTATCACATGGATGCTTCTGAGATGGCTGGCTCGGACGACCAAAACATTCACTCTATATATAATGATGAACAAACCGAACAGGAGGGCACTACTGATTGTGCAACCAGTGAGAATGATGGTAATACCGATAAAGATGTAACGGATACGATGGAAAAACTTGAAGTGCCAATCCAATTGGTTGATGAACAAAATGAAACTGCTGATGAACAAGTTGCTGCCTATTTAAAAGAAGAACAAGGCAAGCGGTCATTGCGGCAAAGATGGCAAGCTCTCCCTACTCATCAAAAAAGTCTTTCCATTATAGCATTGGCAGTATGTGTCAGTCTTACCGTGTTCTCCTTGTTAAATGTAAAGCAGAACAAAAGCGACAATGCAGTCAAAACATCAACTGCTGCATCAACACCATCTGCACAGCAATCTATCCAGCAAGTTAAACCTACACCGGCAAAAGAAAACTGGTGTCCTGATTTGGCGCAAATTGGCTCTTGCCTCGTTCCTACTCCAGAGCAATTGCAAGATGCTCAAGTAGCAGAGCGTATGAAACTGTTGGAAATCAATGGCAAGCCAACTTATGATGGGATTGTCCGTTATATGGATATGAGCAGTTTTCTTGCCCGCCAACAAGCCAAATATGGTGATTCGCTGTACCACCTGTTTCCGCGACAGTTGGGCAATCTTTACCGTTATATGGCAAACCATCGCCAACCGACTGTTGATGATGCACTGTATATCTTGGAACTCCATCAGCGTATACTCGCCGCAGCAGATGTGAATATTGTGGTTAGACAGGATAACAATACTGGAAACCGTGAAACAGAATCACAGTCTGCTGGTAATCCACAAACAAACGATGATGCAACGACAAACAATAAAGCACTGTCTGCGACACAAAGTGGAATTATTAATTATGGTCGTACAACAGCCAATACCCAACAACCGGTACAAAATCGCACTTTTCCTAATACCAGCCTGTTGAACAGTAGTGAAACCGTTACCCCTCCGACTGCTATACCTCCACGCACAGCATCACGCGGCAACTTTAATGAAAATGCTCGTGCGTTAGAGGATGCCATTTTAAACATGGATGGCGGTTCATCCAATCGAGCCGTTCCGGTAACACCATCAGTGACTTATTATCCGCAAGGCTTACCACCCAGCAGACAACCACAGCAAAACTATTCTGTACCTATGCAAAACGATAGAGTCGAATACGGCGGCATGAATTTCAAAGGTTCGCGCGGCACTAATATGGCAAATGAAAACAAGCAAAACGAGCATGCCACACAAAATAATCGCACGCCAAAACGGGAAAACACGGAAATTCCTGAGTACGAAGAACCAAAACAACGCAGTTGGCTGGGACGTATTTTCAGAGGACGTTCAGAAGCAGAGTGACATGTAGCAACGATAAAAAAAACAGGACGATTTTCTCGTCCTGTTTTCTTTTTCAGCATTTCAAGCCGGTCTATGTAATATATTGTTTTAAAATCGTTTTTCCTTTAGTTGATATAGAAAATTGGTTTTCAATGGCGATAAATGTATCTGGTAAATATGTTGTATTGGGTCTCCTACCAAAATAGAGCCGTAAAGCCCCATCCTTTAGGGCGGGGATATAAGGCGTTAAACGTACTTTAACTATAACACAAAGCCGGTTAAACCTGTTACAATTATTCTTTTATGTATTTCTTATTCTATCAATGTTAGTCCAAAAGTCTTACCAATACGAGTTAATCCCAAACGGAGAACAAGTCC
>ERZ773077.132-NODE-132-length-54507-cov-7.942463_pt1 | contig 54507 bp, 45 predicted proteins | sample MGYA00580612_ERZ773077 | MGnify/ENA primary metagenome ERZ773077 (study PRJEB29015, sample SAMEA2737971) | human oral metagenome | biome: human oral; feature: human-associated habitat; material: dental | place: China | collected 2021 ...
GCCCTCGTCACCTTACATAGGTGACGAGGGCGTTCTTTATAGGAGCGCAACTGCGCTCTCGGTATGTTCGTTTTGTCCCTCCCGTAATGCCCGATACAGAGCGAGTTACGGGAGGGCATTTTTCTGCCCTTCTGATAGATCTCAGAGATGTGGGCTTCTCACTAGAGTCCTCTCACTAGAGGGTATCGGATAGATAGGCTTTCTCCAAGAATAATCACATCGTAGGGGGAGAGGATTGCAGGAGGGGGAAGTTGGGGTAGGGATAACCTCTCCTTATGTTAAGGGTAAATATTAGGTGTATAATAAGCCGTATTATCACGAGTTACCCCTTTCCCTAAAGGGGATATATACGTATTGGATAGGGGCTGTCTGTGTGGCTCAATGATAGCTTTTGCGCCCTGTATTGGGCGAAATGTAGGGGGAATTGTACTTATCCCGAGGAATGTGTATTTTTGTCATATCTACTATCCAAGATGAAGATCTAGGTGTGTGGTATAAGGTTAGTTCATTACTTGAATAAAGCATAACATCAGGCAACAGCCCCCTCAGCACTCCATGGGAACAACACCCATACCTCTATCGTACTACCCTCATAGACATACTCAGTGTATGCCATTATATGGAAGGGGATCGCTGTGCCCAGATATGTATAACCTCGTAGCTAGGAGGTGCATATATCTTGCATATTATGATACTAATTAACTATATGTAATCAATCCAACGAATCGATGAAGAAAAGACTACTCTGGTTCGTGCTCACGCTCTTGCTTGCCGTGGGGCAGGCTGTGGCACAGACCAAGATCTCTGGGGTCGTCCTCTCGGCCGCAGACAATGAGCCGCTTCCCTCGGCACGTGTCCAGATAGTGGGCACGCAGCAGTTCGTGGCCACAGACATCAATGGTAAGTTCGCCATGACGACGACGGTCAAGAACCCTAAGATAGCTGTGAGCTATGTCGGGATGGAGACTCAGACACTGCCCGCAGGGGAGAACATGCAGATCCTACTCAAGGACAACCAGCTACTGAATGAGGTCGTCGTCACTGGTCTAGCGAAGACCGACCGCCGACTCTTCACCGGAGCTACCAACAAGGTCGATGCCGGCAAGGCTCGCCTCAGTGGGGTAGCCGACGTTAGCCGTTCCCTAGAGGGACAGGCCGCTGGGGTCTCGGTACAGAACGTTAGTGGTACCTTCGGCTCCGCTCCGAAGATCCGTGTCCGTGGTGCTACCTCTATCTACGGGAGCTCTAAGCCACTCTGGGTGGTAGATGGTGTGATCATGGAGGACGTCTCCAACGTAGGCGCTGATGACCTCGCCTCTGGTAACCCCGAGACACTCATTAGCTCCGCTATCGCAGGTCTTAACTCCGATGACATCGAGAGCTTCCAGATCCTCAAGGACGGATCCGCTACCTCTATCTATGGTGCACGTGCTATGGCAGGTGTGATCGTCGTGACGACGAAGAAGGGGAAGCAGGGTCAGGCTCATATCAACTACTCTGGTGAGTTCACCTCCCGCCTCATCCCCTCCTACTCCAACTTCGATATCCTCAACTCTCAGGAGCAGATGGGTATCTATCGTGAGCTTCGTACGAAGGGTTGGCTGAACCTCTCCGAGGTGCTCAACGGCAGCGACTACGGTATCTATGGTAAGATGTACGAGCTCATCAATACCTACGATCCCAAGCAGGGTCGCTTCCTACTCGACAACACCACCGAGGCGCAGAACCGCTACCTACAGCAGGCAGAGTTCCGCAACACGAACTGGTTCAAGGAGCTCTTCTCCCCCGCTATCATGCAGAACCACTCCGTCAGTATGAGCGGTGGTACCTCGAAGTCCAACTACTATGCCTCTGTCAGCGCCATGCTCGATCCAGGATGGTACAAGCAGAGCAATGTGAACCGCTACACGGCGAACCTCAACGTCTCACATAATATCCTCTCCAACCTCTCCATCAACGTCATCGCTGGTGCTGCCTATCGTAAGCAGCGTGCCCCAGGTACGCTCGGGCAGGATGTAGACGTCGTAGGGGGTGAGGTGAAGCGAGACTTCGACATCAACCCCTATTCGTACGCTACGAATACCTCCCGTGTACTCGATCCCCGTACCTATTATAGAGCGAACTACGCACCCTTCAATATCTTCAATGAGCTAGAGAATAACTACATTGACCTAGGGGTGCAGGACGCTAAGTTCCAGGTAGAGCTGAAGTACAAGCCTATCCAGGGACTAGAGCTAGCGGTGCTCGGTGCCTTCAAGCACACTACGACCTCGCAGCAGCATAACATCAAGGATAACTCCAACCAAGCTCTGGCCTATCGTGCGATGCAGAACTCGATCATCCGCGACGCCAATAAGTACCTCTACCGAGATCCTGATAACCCCAACAGCCTACCGATGAGCATCCTGCCCAACGGGGGTATCCTCCACAAGACGGAGAATACGCTGAGCGACTATGACTTCCGTGTGACGGCGAACTACAACCGTACGTTCGACCACAAGCACGTCATCAACCTCTTCGGGGGGATGGAGACCGTAGATATTCAGCGTAACCGCTCCTCCTATGAGGGCTGGGGTATGCAGTACTACGCTGGGGAGACCCCCTTCTATCCTTACCAGTACTTCAAGAAGCAGGTCGAGGAGGGAAACAACTACTACGGCCTGACGAATACGAACTGGCGTACGGCAGCCTTCTACACCAATGCTACCTATGCCTACAAGGGTCGCTACGTCTTCAACGGTACCTACCGCTACGAGGGCTCTAACCAGCTCGGACGTAACAGTAGTGCCCGCTGGATGTCTACGTGGAATGTCTCGGGAGCCTGGAACGTACACGAGGAGAGCTTCTTCGAGCGTCTCCGTCCGCTCTCTCACCTGACGACTCGTCTCTCTTATAGCCTCACGGGGACACCTCCCGATGCTTCGTATAGCAACTCTACCCCGATCTTCAAGTCCACGACTCCCTTCAAGCTCTTCGCCGAGGACAAGGAACCCGGGATTGCCATCGAGCAGCTGGGTAATGTCAATCTGACCTACGAGAAGAAGAACGAGCTGAACTTCGGTATCGACGCTGGTCTCTGGGATGATCGTCTGAACCTCACCTTCGATATCTACACTCGTAATAACTTTGATGAGATGGGTCCCATGATCACTCAGGGGATCGGTGGTACAGTCATTCGCCCTGCTAACGTGGCAGAGATGAAGTCCAACGGTATGGAGCTCAGCATCTCCTCGACCAACATCCGCACCAAGGACTTCTCTTGGTCTACGAGCTTCGTCTACTCCTACACCAACTCCGAGATCACGAAGCTCTACAACCAAGGTCGTGTGATCGAGCTCGTCAGCGGTAATGGCTTCGCCAAGAAGGGTTATCCTGCCCGTGCCCTCTTCTCTATCCCCTTCGCAGGGATCAACAGTGAGGGTATCCCCATGCTCGTCAATGAGAAGGGACAGATCACGACGGATAACATCAACTTCCAGGAGCGTAACCACACCGACTTCCTCAAGTACGAAGGCCCTACAGATCCTAAGTACACTGGGTCACTGGGGAACGTATTCTCCTATAAGGGCTTCCACCTGAATGTCTTCCTCACCTACTCGTTTGGCAATGTCGTACGACTAGACCCGAAGTTCAGAGCCAAGTACAACGATATGTCCTCCATGACCCAAGCCTTCAACAACCGCTGGGTACAGTCAGGCGAGGAGAAGAAGACAGACGTACCAGGCATCCTCAGCCGCAGAGAGTATGAGAAGAATACCAACCTGCGCTATGCCTACAACGGCTACAACTACTCTACGGCTCGCATCGCTAAGGGGGACTTCATCCGTCTGAAGGAGATCTCCCTAGCCTATGACCTGCCGAAGACACTGCTCAAGCACACCCCGATCAACAGCATCTCGGTGAAGCTACAGGCTACGAACCTCTTCCTGCTCTATGCAGACAAGAAACTCAACGGGCAAGACCCCGAGTTCTTCAACGCTGGTGGTGTAGCCTCCCCCATGCCTAGGCAGTTTACATTCTCTCTGAAGGTCGGACTCTAATATGCACTTGACAACGATGAGACTATATATCGTATCCACACTGCTCCTGACGGCCTTTGCCTTCACAGCATGTAACCAGTACCTGGACAAGTACCCCGATAATAGAATGGAGCTCTCGAGCCCCGAGGATGCCAGCAAGCTCCTCGTCACGGCATACCCCGAGGGACACCCTGCCTACCTGCTAGAGATGTATTCGGACAATACCGATGAGCATAACTATGCTACGTGGACTGCGGCTGACCGCTTCCAGGAGCAAGCCTATCGCTGGGAGGATATCTCCGAGGTACGTGACCAGGAGACCCCACAGCAGCTCTGGGATGCCCACTACACCGCTATCACGACGGCCAACGAGGTCATCAAGCATATCAACTCGGTCTCCGATAAGTCCGCCTACTCGACACAGCTCGCCGAGGCTAAGCTCTGTCGGGCATATGCGATGTTCCAGCTCGCTAATGTCTTCTGTCAGGCTTACGCTCCAGAGACAGCTGGCAAGGACCTAGGGCTACCTTATCCCGAGATCCCAGAGGATCGTCCCGGCATCACCTATCAGCGTGGTACACTGGCCGAGCTCTACGCTCATATAGAGAAGGACATCACGGAGGGGATCCCCGAGCTAGGGAGCAGGTATGTGTCGCCTAAGTTCCACTTCAACGTGAACGCCGCACACGCCTTCGCCGCTCGCTTCTATCTCTACTACCGCAAGTTCGATAAGGCTGTCGAGCACGCTACACGTGTCCTAGGGAGTAGCCCCGCCAGCGTCCTACGTGACTGGTCTGCATGGAGCAAGCTGGGTCTGAGTGGCAATATCCAGCCCAATGACTTCGTCAAGTCCTCCAATAAAGCGAACCTCTTCCTACAGGTCATCGCTACGGAATGGGGTGGGATCAGCATCCCAATCGCTGCAGGGAGCAAGTACGCTCATGGTAGCCTGATCTCAGACAAGGAGACCCTACAGGCTCCTAGCCCTTGGGCTGCTAGTGGTCAGGAGATGAACTACGTCGTGGTGAATAACTCGGGTATCTCTAAGTACGCCCTGCACAAGCTCCCCTATACACCGAAGTACATCGACCGTCAGGCGGGTATCGGGATCCCTTACTCGGAGTACGCTGTCTTCACTACGGATGAGACGCTGATGGTGCGTGCCGAGGCACTCGCTCTGCTGGGTCGCTATGACGAGGCACTCGCAGACCTCAATGCCGAGCTCTCGGTCTTCACCAAGCGTGGTGTCCAGATCACTCTGGATCAGATCAAGACCTTCTACAACGGCACGGCCTACTACAAGCCAGATGCCCCTACGCCTAAGAAGGAGCTTCACACCTCCATCACCCTCGACAAGGTGACTCAGGAGCCTCTCCTACAGTGTATCCTACAGCTCCGTCGTGTGTTGACGATCCACGAGGGGCTACGTATGCAGGATGTCAAGCGCTATGGTATCACTATCTACCGCAGACGCATCAGCTCTACGGGAGTACTAGAGCAGGTCACAGACCAGATGCAGGCTAGAGACCCACGTCTAGCCATCCAGATCCCTCAGGATGTGATCTCTGCTGGACTAACGGCTAACCCTCGCTAACGGCTATTCTTCGTCACCGTAAATGGTCTGAGCCCTCTGCCTCTCCGATAGAGGGACTAGGGCTCACCCAGACTACTTAATACGAACAAGGTATATGAAACAGATCCTGAAAGCAATGAGCCTAGCCCTCCTCCTCTCGGTAGGAGCCCTCAGCTCGTGCAGCAAAGATACCCCCAGTGGCGCAACGATATTCCCCACGACACCCGTGGCGCGTAATGCCTTCGAGCGTTGGCTACTGAAGAACTATACGAACCCCTATAACATCGACTTCCAGTACAAGCTCAAGGATGGCGAGACCGACCTAACGTACAACCTCGTACCCGCCGACTCCGCCAAGACAGCCAAGCTGGCGATGATCACGAAGTTCCTTTGGTTCGATGCCTACAATGAGGTCGTCGGCCCAGACTTCCTCAAGGAGAGCGCACCACGTATCATCGTCGCCGTGGGCTCATCCGCCTATACCCGCCAGCGCACCGAGGTCGTCGGGAGTGCAGAGGGGGGCTACAAGGTCACACTCAATAAGATCAATGCCCTCACCGATGAGCTCCTACATGACTATAGTGCGATGACAGAGTACTACTTCCACACGATGCACCACGAGTTCACCCACATCCTCAACCAGCGCAAGCCCTACAACCCTGCCTTTGACCTCGTCACTCAGTCGGGCTATGTCAGTGGGAACTGGCTCAATGTCTCCACTCGTGATGCCCGCCGTGCAGGCTTCGTTTCGCCCTATGCTATGATGAATGGTGCGGAGGACTTCGCCGAGATGCTCTCCTTCTACGTCACCTACACGCCGCAGGCTTGGCAGGCGATCCTTGATGAGGCGGGTACCCGAGGGGCTAATCTCATCAATCAGAAGCTCACGCTCATCAAGGAGTACACACAGAGCTCCTGGGGGCTAGACCTCGACCAGCTACGTGATGTCGTGATCCGCCGTGGTGGACAGGTCGCTACGCTTGACCTCTCTAAGCTCAAATAACAGCTGGGCTCTAGCCCCTCTATCGGGGTGGTGAGGTCACACCTCTGTGAGCTGAGTCCTCCACTCCCCGGGGCTATCCCGATTTATCAACTAACAGCACTTAGACAACATGTACAAGATATGCATATATATCCTTCTGGCGCTGGTGACCCTCAGTGCTCCCTCGTGTCTGAAGGATAGCAAGACGATCTTCGACAAGTCCCCAGCTGAGCGACTAGACGAAGCCGTACGGGTGAACAAGGAGCTACTCGAGTCCTCCGCCGAGGGCTGGATCATGCACTACTATGCTGGTAAGGACTATTCTGGCCCCAGCTACACCCTGCTGATGAAGTTCAAGGACGGGAAGATCACCGTCCTCTCCGAGCGTGTGCCCGACCAAGCCTATACCTCCGACTACGATGTCGTCCAGGATCAAGGCCCCGTGCTCACGGTCAATACCTACAACGAGGCTCTGCACTTCCTCGCCTCCGCTGCCCTCGGTTACCCCGATGGTATCCAGGGGGACTATGAGTTCGCCTTCATCTCTACCTCTACGGATGTGATCAACCTCAGAGGGAAGAAGTGGAAGAACAATATGACCCTCACCCGTATGCCCAAGGGCTCGTCGTGGGAGGAGTACATGCTCGCCATCGTGACGATCAAGGATGAGCTTACCTCGAGCTCCTTCTCCTTCAAGCTCGGAGACAAGGAGCTGGCTGAGGGTACGATCAATACGACTCAGAACCGCCTCAATGTCACCATCGGCGGTAAGGAGTTCGATACTCCCTTCAACTTCACCGACAAGGGCATTTTCCTACATTCGCCCCTCGTCGTAGAGGGTAAGGAGTACAGCACCTTCACCTGGGACTCTGCTGCTAAGAAGTTTGTCTCTGGCAATCTCTCCGCAGAGCTCTTCCGCCCCAATAGCTACAAGACTCAGGACTTCTGGTACGGTACCTGGAGCATCAAGCACGCAGCTGCCCCCGGTGTACGACGCACACCTACACTACTACAGATCGAGGCTCCTACCTCGGATAACGACAAGGCGAAGGGTCTCCTCAAGGGTACGCTCACCTTCCAGAAGAAGACCTATCCGATCCTCGTCCCCTACGACAAGGCCAAGGGTGCTATCCGCATCATCATGCAGCCGATTGTCAAGAATACGCCCGAGGCGCCTGCTGGCATGGTACTCTATCCTGCCAATATCTCGGAGGATGGCAAGACCAATATCCATCAGGAGCAGTCCGAGTATGGTATTACCTTCGCTTGGGACGAAGATATGGGTATGGCGGTAGCCACGGGAGACAAGACTCCAGATATCGGTGTTATCAACTCCTTCTTCGGCGTGGCCTACGAGTTCCAGGGCAACCAGCGTGTACCTATGGTACGTGAAGGTAAGCTTGTCACTCCGATCGTCATGCCTAAGATCGAACACATGACTAGGAAGTAGTAATGGCTCTAATCACAACTAAGATCGATATATGAATAAGTTCATCATAGCCCTATCGGCAGTCGTGCTCCTCTTCGCCTCCTGCCGTAAGGATACCCCCGAGCAGCCCAAGACCACCTTCTCGGTGCTCTCTGCGCCTAAGCTCTTCAAGGTCATCGGTGGCACTCAGGATGTCACCCTCGACAAGGCGCCCAGCAGTGCCTACGCCGAGGACAGCTGGCTCAGTGTCACGGTGAGTGGTACCAGCCTTCACCTCACCGCTAAGACCAACGAGCAGCTGGAGTCCCGCAACACGCTCCTCGTCATCAAGAATGCCACGGGTGACTCCATCGCCCTAAACATCATGCAGGAAGGTGTGAACTTCGGTCTCTCCAAGACGAATAACATCATCGGCGGTGACGAAGCCGTAGAGCGTGCTGTCAAGGTGACCTCCAATGTCCCCGTGACCTATGCTACCACAGATAGCTGGGTCACAGCTACCCTCTCTGGAAATATCCTCACCATCAAGGCTGCTGCCAACGACACAGGCCGTCCACGTACTGCCTGGGTCACGGCTACAGCGCTTGGCAAGATCGACTCCCTGCAGGTCACGCAGGCCTCGCTCAAGGATGTCGCTGGTGAGTATATCCAGACTGCTCATACCATAGATGGGAACAAGCTCGTCGAGACGATGGCCAATATCAAGATCGTCCGTGTCACCGACACCAAGGCGCAGTTCATCATCGAGGACATGTTCGTTTGGGATATTGACTTTACCCCAGGTCGTGGCTTTGTCCTAACCAATGGTCGTACGCTCTATGAGGATACCGAGGATGGCAAGCCCATCTACTACATCTCGCTCCTCGCTGCCGATGATACCAATGCAGAGAACCCAACGGTCATCATCGGGAACCGTGATCCCCTGCGTATCAACATTACGACCAAGGGTGAGCTCGTCTTCGAGCAGTATCAGGCACTCTCTCCCGTGCAGACCTGGGGCTCCTACGCCATCGGTAAGTCTACCTCGAAGACTGCTATCGACAGCGAGCACTTCCGTGGTGTGGTTGAGGTCTTTGCCCAGCCCAAGCTCCAGCGCAAGTAGCCTCTCTCGCTACACGCTCCCAGCCTATACGGCTCACGTGTAGATCCCTTTAGCAATAGAAAGCCAAGCGGCTGCGATACCCCGTGTATCGTAGCCGCTTGGCTTTTAGCTTAGGGGAGCGGAGCATCTCCTCTCTTTTCCATCTTGTATACTGAGGGCTGTCGCTCTCTTCGTCCCTCTTTACCTCGTCTCGTATGTTGGGGCTATCCTTCCATTTCTCTCTTTGCTCCCTGTCCCGTGTGTGAAGTATCGATCAGGATCACTCCAATCAAAAAACACTACCTTTATAGGGTAGGATAGGGGCTACTTAGTACTACAGCCTCCAACCTACATCAAGCATACAAAGGTCTAAGAAACAGAAACAAATCCTATGTCACCATCGACAATTGTCCTTATTGCAGCAGTCCTACTACTGGGACTGCTCGTACAGTTCTACATGATGCGTAAGAACAAGCGAGGGGTAGAGGCCTTCCTCGCCAAGCACCCCGATGCCGTGCGGGTACGTCTCGCCTCCAGTCTAGTAGACAGCATCATCACCGGTAGCGTCTCTGTAGACGCTGTGGATGAGGGGGAGACCCCCGTGCTGACCAACGATGGCCTGAAGGTCGTCCTTCTCCTTGCCCCTGGGAAGCATGATCTCTACCTCTCCACCCAATACAATACGATCGAGCGTGGCAAGGCTCGTACTAAGGTCAGCCCCAGCTCTCTCCTCACCGTCACGGTAGAGGCTGGTCATAGCTATACCCTAAGCACCCGCCATATCGAGGGCGAAACCTTCGCCTACGAGCTGAAGGAGGACTAACCGCCCTCAGCCTCACCTTGGCGAAAGTACTCTACCTCCCCTCGCATCTTCGCTACGTACGCTCTTCCCCCACAAAGAATACAAGGCTATGAGCGAGCCGAGGAATGGGTAGCTTTTCCCCTCTATTCCGAACATTACTAGAGCGCTCTAGTGGACATACCGAGAGCGCAGTAGAGGACTCGGTATGATCGCACCCATCACCTTACATAGGTGATGGGTGCGATCATTATAGGACCTATTTTAGGGGTAGCGATATGCCCTAGGATAGGGCTCTCGGAATGAGCTTCACGGCCTAGTCGCAAGTGCTCTAGGGTAGGGCGTTGTGTCCTCATTGTTCAGGTGTCGTTTATCCCTAGAGAGTGTGGGTATGTTGGGGTTATAGTTCGGGGTATGTCGCTCCCGCTAGCTCGGGTATATGCTGTCCTCTTTGAGTCAGGGGGCACATCCCATAGAGGCGAAGGGTGGTGTTCCCCGAGGAGGGAACTTGGCGGAAGAGGCCAAAGAGAAGTCCCCCATAGCTGGAGCAATTAGGGCTCTAGCTGTGGGGGACTTGCTTTGGGGGATGTCGAGGTGTGATTTGTCACTCACCGTCAAGTCGGGAGGACGTGCGGAAGCGAGGGGTGGTCAATAGACCTGAATGATGCGAATGAGTTCGGCCTGGAGGTGGCTATTGAGCTGCTGGCGAAGGGTGTTTAGTCTCAGGTTAAGCTCCTGCCGTGCGATCGGTGAGGTGGTACGGATACGCAGTACACCATCGTCGATACGGGCTTCGCCGACCCAGCGAGAGAGTGCCCCAAGGAGGATGGGGAGGTGGTCCAGCGCACGGTGCTCCAGCAGCTGCTCGTACATCTCGGGGTCTTCGTCCCAGAGGTTGGCCAGTGCCTCACGGAAGTTTATGGTCTCACTTCGCTTCATTTGCTTGCTCGGCGATTAGATGGAGTGCGCCCTCGACGACCTCAAAGAGTCGGTAGTCCCTTCCCCAGCTGCCGACCAGCTCGTCTAGGTGCTCTCTATTGGTGTCGGTGATAAAGATCTGCCCGAAGTCACTCCCGCCGACGAGATGAATAATCCGTGCGACACGCTCGGCATCGAGCTTGTCGAAGATGTCGTCCAGCAGTAGGAGTGGACGCTCGGGGTTGGTCTCAGAGAGGAGGGTATATTGGGCGAACTTAAGCGCAAGGAGGTAGGTCTTGTTTTGCCCTTCGGATCCGATGCGACGTATGAGTTCCCCATCTAGGAGCATCAGCAGATCATCCCGATGCAGGCCTACGCTGGTATGCCCTAGGATACGATCCCGCTCTCGGCTCTCACGCAGTAGGTCGGCGATATGTCCCTCGGTGCTCTCCAGTGGAGAGAGGTAGCTGAGGCTCACCTGCTCCTGCCCACCACTGATCGCAGTATAGTAACGCTGGAAGAGGGGGACAAACTGCTCGACGAAGCGCTTTCGTCTATCGTAGATGATCGGGGAGACTTGCTCGAGCTGGAGGTCGAGTACATCGAGCACGCTGGGGGAGGGAGTGGAGGGAGCCTTGAGGAGCGTATTGCGTTGCTCTAGGACTCGGTGGTACTGCGTCAAGGCTGCCATATAGACGCTGTCCTGCTGGGAGAGCTGACGATCGACGAAGCGTCTGCGCTCCTCACTTCCCCCTAGGATCAGCTGGTAGTCCTGTGGGGAGGCGATCACGAGGGGGAAGGCTCCGATATGCTCGCTGAGGCGTGTGTACTCCTTGCGGTTGCGCTTGAGCACCTTCCTTGCACCTGGTCGTATCTGCAGCAGTAGGTGTCGCTCATCGCCGTGATCACTCTGGTAGGTGCCCTCCAGCAGAGCCCGCTCCTGCCCACGTCTGACCGCTAGGGTGTCGGTGATAGAGAGGTGGCTCTTGGTGAAGGAGAGGTAGTGTAGGGCATCGAGCATATTGGTCTTGCCCATGCCGTTGAGACCGATGAAGCAGTTCACCTTCGGCGAGAAGTCACAGCTAGCGGTGACTATGCTCTTGAAGTCAATCAGATGGAGTCGGGTAAGTATCACGGTGGTCGGTGCTCGTTAGTGTGAGGCTTGGGATGCTCCCCCTGCCATCTGCTCCTTGGTGGAGAGCATTCCGCAGGCGGCCGAGATGTCCTCCCCACGGGAGGTACGTATGGTCGTGACATAGCCCCGGGCCTCGAGCCAACCCTTGAAGCACTCCATACCCTGTGCTGCTAGAGGGCGGAGGGGGACATTGGGGATCTGGTGGAAGGGGATGAGATTGATCCTACACGGGATGCTACGTAGAAGCCTTGCGAGTTCCTCTGCGTGCTGGAGACTATCATTGACTCCCTCGAAGACGATGTACTCAAAGGATACACGACGCTGCCCCGTGAAGTCTGCCTCACGGATCATACGTAGCGTGTCCTCTAGGGGCATTCCCCCCTCGGCGGGCATGAGCTCAAGACGACCTTCGTGGAAGGGGTTGTGCAGACTCACGGCTAGGTGACAAGTCGTCTCGCTGAGGAACCGCTCTAGCCCACGACGTACCCCGACAGTAGATAGAGTAATGCGCTTGGGTGACCAGCCGAGTCCCCACGAAGCCGTCATCACCGAGATGCTGGAGAGGACGTTGGTGGCATTGTCCAGAGGCTCACCCATGCCCATGTAGACGATGTTGGTTAGCTTGGAGGACTCCTCGACAGAGAGTACTTGGTTGAGGATCTCGCCTGCGGAGAGGTTGCCACGGAAGCCCTGCTTGCCCGTCATGCAGAAGAGGCAGTCCATCTTGCACCCTACCTGCGAGGAGATACAGAGCGTAGCCCGATCCTTCTCGGGTATGTAGACGGCCTCGACGAGTCCACCAGAGCGTACACGGAAGAGGTACTTGCGTGTGCCGTCACGTGATAGTTCGCTCGTGATCGGCAGGCTACGCCCTACCTCGAAGTGCTCCGAGAGTAGGAGGCGATTGGCCTTAGAGATGTTCGTCATCTCGTCGATCTCGCTCACACGCTTGTCGTAGAGCCATCCAGCTATCTGTCGAGCAGTGAAGCGAGGCATACCGAGCTCGGTGACGACAGTGGTAAGCTCCTCGAGGGTTAGGCCGAGTAGGATACGCTTCTGTGGGGTTGGGGTCATCGTCCTTAGTGGTGGGTGAAAGTAATCTTATTAACAAAGGCTGTCCTAAGGGAATAAGCCCTAGGACAGCCTTTGTATAACTAATGTCGGAGCGAAAGAGTTCGCCCTCTAGTGAGATACCGCCTCTAGGGGCGATGTCACGGAGCGGGTAGGGCGGGACTAGTAGAAGCGAGCCCTATTGTCCTGTATCTTCAGACGCTGGATGTAGTCAGCGAAGACACGATAGCCATACTGGCGAGCGAGCCCAGCCTCCTGCTGCTGGAACTGAGCCTTGGCAGCGACCTTGTCTACTGGGGTCTTAGCTACGGGCTGTAGAACCATCACCTCGGTGTTGTTCGCTGCGAAGGGCTTGGAGAGCTGACCGACGGGTGTCGTCATCGCGATCCCGTTGAAGGTCGCTGGCTCACTGCCACGTACGATGTAGCTGACATCGACGAGGGTATCGACCTTGGACTGTAGGTCAGCAGCGTAGGCATCGAGGCTGGTGAGCTTCTTAGCCTCTAGGCTCTTGGCGAGGTGCTCAGCCTTCTTCTGCCCAGAGAGGTAGGCAAAGATCTCATCCTTGACCGCCGAGAGAGGAGCGAAGCCTGCGGGGATATGCTTCCCTACGGCTGGGATCACGAGGTAGTCGGTGCCACAAGTGTAGAGCTTGGGGCTGACCTCTCCATCCTTAGCATTGATCGCCCAGCTGACGATCTGGCGAGAGCTGGGGACCTGACCGAGCATGGGGCTCTGTGTGGTCACGAGGACATTACGAGAGACGTTGAAGCCCTCCTTCTGTGCCTTCTGTGCCATGGCTTCGAAGCCTCCACCTTCGCCGAGGATCTTGTTCATCGCACTATACTTGGCATTATAGGTCTCGGGGGAGAAGGTAGCAGGGATCGAAAGGAAAGCCACCTGATACTTCTCTACTGCGGGCTGTGCATTCTCTGCCTTCACGAGGATGGAGAGAGGAGCCTGGCCGAGACGTACGACAGTGCCGATGGGTACCTGATAGAGGGTGTCAAGCTTCAGGCCAGAATTGGCACCGAGCTGATAGAGCATGTACTCGGAGAAGGTGCTATCCTCCGTACCGAAGCGGTTGGGTATAGAGATGAGCCCGCCCCGCCCTGCGGTCTGTGGGTCAATGCTGTGCTTCCGGGCTAGTTCGGCGAAGCTCGCACCCCCGTTGAGAGCACTGAGGAGGCTATCGGTCTGAGTCTTGAGACTGTCGTTGAGGATGATCATACGGACAGAGAGAGCAGCTGTAGAGCTCTTCTTGCCGACGAGCTTAGCGATCTCGTAGCGATCGTTTACGAGCTGTGGGTCTAGGACTGCACCGACCTCTGCGCTCTTGACGAAGGCTACCTGCTCGGCACCTAGACCTAGCTCGTCGAGCTCAGCACCCGTTAGGTAGACCGGGCTGAAGTACTTGCTGGAGGTAGCGTAGGCACGTAGGGTGCTCTCGATGTTGGAGGCTGTGGCCTGACGTAGCTCTTCTACAGCCTTGGTCTTCTCCTGCTCGGCAGCCTTGTAGTCAGCCTGTGAGGGTACGACCTGTAGACTGATATAGCTGACCTCAGTGAGCGGGTACTGCATGCGGTAGAAGTCCTTGTGGCTATCATAGTACTTCTGTACCTCGGCATCGCTTGGCTTAGCCGTGGAGTCGGCGATCATAGCCGAGGAGGTACGTACGAGTGCCACGGTACGGGTCTCGTTGCCGAGAGCGAGCTCACGGTCGAGGTCGTTCAGCTTATAGGTACGAGAGAGTAGTGTCCCGAGCTTCTGCTGTAGACGCTGTGTGCGGATCTGCTCCTGCAGTAGGGTGAACTGCGCCTGCATCGCACGTAGCTGCTGACGCTGATCTTGGGGGGCTGCCTGAATCTGCTTGTCGGAGAGCTGGCGGATGAACTCATTGACCTGCTTCTCATCTGTCGTCCCGAAGAACTGGGAGGCCAGCGGAGAGGGTGAGATCCCCTTGCCTACGAGTAGAGCATAGAGCTCGTCATCCGAGACGCTCAGTCCGATGGCGCCTGAGACCTTCTCTAGTGCATACTCCGAGAGGTACTGCTGTGCGAGTTGGTTATTGAGCTGCATGCGCTGCTCATCGGTTAGCTGACCTTGTGCCTCGGACTGTGCCTGGAGCTGCTCTAGGCGGGCGCTGTAGTCTTGGATCGAAATGTCCTTCCCATCGATAGATAGGGCGACCTGCTCATTCTTGCTCCAGAAGGTGCGCCCACTGGTAAAGAGGTCACCGATGACAAAGCCTGCCAAGGCTATCCCAATGATGACAACGAGCATGACCGAGTGGCTACGGATCTTCTCTAATACTGCCATTGTATCTGATTACCTATAATTATATAAGAGTGTTTATATTCAATTCTTTGAGCCACAAAGATACAAACACTCTAACGAATAGGCAAGATATGAATAGGCAAGAGAGCCTATTATGCCCTGTCCTTTGTCCGTTCCCCCTACAGCCCCCTTTCCGAAGCCTGCGTAGGCTGTCCTCCCAGAGAGCCGTCGTGGCGGGCATTCTGAGAGCCCATCTACGAACACGTAATGACCTCTGGTACGGACTCGGTATGTTCGCCCTCGTCACCTTACATAGGTGACGAGGGCGAACATTATATGTCCTCTAGTGCGCTCTCGGTATGTCCTCTTGCCCCCTCTCGAGGAGCAAGATACAGAGGTAGTTAGGGGAGGGCGGTGATGCCTGCTTCCTACGGGTCGTGCTCCTCCCAGATCGCCCCCCAGACAGATCACTATAATATTAATGATACGCGCGCACGAGAGAGCAAGGGGGAGCTGTGGGAGAGGACCTACGCATGAAATCCCCCCAGTGCGAGGGCAAAGTAGTCAAGGAGCATACTCCGAAGATAGAGGTATCTGTATCCTAGCTGTAGACATACCCAGCGTATACCTACTACTTAGGAGGGGTGAGTATACACGTGTGTACACAACAGTGTACCTGCGTGTACACAACTGTATACCCACGTGTACACAACCTCGCTCTAAGTATGTCCCCGGGATAGCTCTTGTATACTGCTCCCTTCGGGACTAACGTCTAGGCACTCTAGGGATATGTCTAACGCTCCCTAGGACATGAAATAATATCCCCAAAGAGCCAAAGAATGGAGTGTGAGAAGGAGGCCATACGTCACCCCTGCCAATGTAGTGGGAGTCATGTCCATTAAAAAGTACTATCTTTGCGACCACAAACACCGAAGGATGAGTTATGAGTGGAGAGCTAGCAATCGGACAATGCTCAAAGAGATTTTAAGAGCCTCCTTGAGAAAAGCCATTAGAGCAGATATTCTTTCTTTGTCTTTTGTGTAGTGGTAACCTTTGCCAATCAGTGCACTACAAATCATGATGAGTATGAGAATGAAAACTTATTCCCTTTCCCTTTCCCTTTTATTAGTTGTTTTCCTATCACTCCTTGGGGGTGTTGGTGTGGCCCAGATTTCGCAATTGAAGGTCTCTGCTACCGACATAAAACCTAGAGTCAAAAGTGAGGGGGGCTCTTCTTTATACCGAGTTAAAGATGCTGTCTCACTTGTAAATGTTATTGAGCAGATGAATTACTGCTATATGGCTCTAACCAATATCATCAACAGTAAGTCTATGCTTCAGTATGAATCTGAGTTGGATCAGTTGATCAATAATTTAACGGTTGAGAATATTGCTGATATAGATGAAATAGCAGATTTTAGAGAAAGTTTGATGACGGCAACTAGCGATCTGGCCATAAACGAAGAGGAACGAACGGTTTTGCGTCGAATAAATACAATTAAGCGAGATAATGCAAAGTATCAGGCAATATCCAATGCATTGTCTATACCTATGCTTCTAATTCCTGGAACTTCTGGCTCTATGGTTCCAAACCCTCAGCTAGCCTTTTATGCGCTTCTTTCAGCTGCTCGTGCAGGGGTCGATTATACGGTTCAAGGTAATCAGTTGCAAGCTGAGGAAATTCAAAGTTTTTGGGAACTTAGGAAGAGAGACTTAGAGTCATTCAAGAACTTACGTCTTGAAGCCTTTCGTTTACTTGTTCAGCTTTATAAAAAGTATAACCTTAAGGAACAGGATCGTTTAACTGAGAGAACAGCTCTTCTGTTTTCGAATATCATCCAAGAAGGGGAGGCTTCTAAGCGCCTTCGGTTGCTACTTGATAATAAGCAACTTTATGCTAGTTTTATTGATTGGGACTATTATGTTGGTATGGCCTATCATGATATAAATCAAAATGCAGAAGCATGTCATTACCTACAAAGTTATATTGATAGGAGGCAAGCAACCCCTCTCTTCCGAATAGATAGTAAGCTCGGTATTTCAGCTCTAGCTCTCCTGACATATGATGTAGGCCTTTCAAAGGATTCTAAGTTGAATTTGCTGACGTTGGCTAGGAATAATCTCCCAGACAATGGAGCTAGTTTGAATCAGATAGCTTTATCATATCAATTGCTTGGTAAACCTAGAGAGGGGATTGAGCTTTTGAGGAGAGGGTTGGACAATGAACAGACTATTGATAAAGATCTGCTTGTGTGGTCTGTTGTTCAAGGAATGCCAATTGTACTTTCAGATACAACTTTATACAAGAGTATTGATCGAGCGGTCAAGTCTGCATCTGATATTAGTGCTAGTAGCTATTTTAGCTACCTAGCTGTATCGGATGTCAATAAACTACCTAAAGAAATGGGCACGCAAGTCACTTTTGATAAGTTTGCGTCACGGCATTTTTGGGGAGAAGGGTACTGTTGGATTGCATCACCTAAGTTGGATTATGATAACATCATATTGAAGATAAATTCACATAGGCTTCAATTAGATCCATCTGATCTGGAGGTTTATCAAATGAGGATTAATGATGGGCATGTCCAGATTCGTGAGATGAAACCTACGTATGAGGGAGCTGTGAGACGTATAGACCTAGAAGATGAATTTGATTTCTTCAAAAATTATCCTAAGGCTATTCCTGTTCTATTTCATCCGCTTCAAGATGATTCCTATTATGTTGTTCGGCATAATATAGATTTTAGTAGTCTAACTCCTGGAAGTGTCTTGCATGATAAGTTAAATGCTTATGGAGAACTATCAGAGGATGATCTACAAAGTATCAAGGAGTATTGTGAGGAGCATCATAGTAAAGAACAGGGGGTTAAACTCAAGTTGAAGGATAACACTCGATGGTGGGGCTACTATCTATGGGAGTCTATAGGACAAATATCTCCAGAACCAATGAGATATTTAAATTATGAAGTGGCCAAGCAGCAACGTAACCGAGCTTATACCCCAGATGACTTGACCTTTGATATTAGCTTGAAATTAAATGATATGTCAAGTGATTCTATAAGGATGCCTTATAAGCCTTTAATCCCTTATGGAGAAGAGGGTGCATTTATTGTTCTTAAGTGGAAAGGGCCTCAAAACTTGATACAGACATACAAGTACACAAGCAATCCGAAGAAAATGACTTTATACAGCATGCAATTCGAGGATTCATATGGGGGGTATTGGATTATAAGATATATGATAAGCATGTCCAATTGGACAAAGTTAATATGAAGGAGACTACTTTTTGGGAGGATATCGCCTCTTTCTTTGGGAAGGTTGGTGCGTTCTTCGCTAAAATGTGGGGATGGATACTTGGTCTCTTTTAGATTCGCTCTTTATCTGATGATTAGATGATAAGTGTTGTTAAGGTGACTATCCGTTTTTTTGTTCAGGCGATAGTGTTTTTGCTTCTGTGTGTGCAGTACATATTTGCGCAAGAGAATCAAGTAAATCTAATCTATCAGAAGCCTCAAGATGGTCGCAGGATTGCTGATATGATAGAATTGCCTAGCTATCCTAAAGAGAAAGGAGGTTTTTTGGTTTTTCATAAGGGTTACACTGTGTTTTATAGCTCTCGTTATGGAGTCCCTTTATGGGTAGCTTGGGAGATTAATCCTGATAGGGTTCGAGGGGTAGAGAGTCGATCTGGATATGGATTCTTCCCAGATCCAGCTCTCCCAGATTCTTTGCAAACAGATCAGAAAGACTACAATCGCTCAGGCTATGATAAAGGACATATGTGCCCCGCTAATGATAATACAGGAAGTGCAGAATTAATGCGAGAGTGCCATTATGCTCTCAACTTAGCCCCTCAACGAAAGGCACTCAATCGTTCTGGTGGCACTTGGTTTAATGTGGAGCAGGAGTGTACAAAGTTTGTGAAGCGAGAGGCTAAGAAGTTGTATGTAGTTTGTGGCCCTATTATAGAGCACTCTATATTGTCGGTAAGACAGAGACTAAATGGAAAATCTGCATATATACCCAAGCATTTTTTTAAGGTGATTATGTACGAAAATCTGGGTGTACGTTATGGAATGGGCTTAATCTTTAATCAATGGAACAATATGGAGGTAAAGACTATCCGAGAAGTAGAAGCTATGGTTGGTTTTAACTTTTTTAAGAGTTTGCCAGAGAGAGAGCAGAGTAAGTTCGAGCTTAAGCTAGGCGATAATGCTCTATTTAGGACGATTAAACGTAATGCAAGGATTAAATAAGGGACATAATCCTTATAGTCCAAGTTTTGGATATAGAGATAATATAGGGCTAGGTTTATATCGACTTGGGATTGAGTGTGAAGGCGTACCGATAAGGCCAAGCAAGATTTTCTCCCGATTAGAAATATTATGTGTCATCTCTAGCCATTTTGCAGAATGAGGATATATTGCTACCTTTGTGGCGCATTTAGGGGACTAGCCTAAGTGAAATCAGTGGAAAGGAGAGGTGCTCGAGTGGTTGAAGAGGCACGCCTGGAAAGTGTGTAAACGCCAAAAGCGTTTCGCGGGTTCGAATCCCGCTCTCTCCGCACTAAAAGAGGGTGATTGGATGACTATCCAATCACCCTCTTTCCATTCTTTCAGGGACATGTGCTAGACCTTATTCCATGGCTCATATCGCTTCCCCATACAAATGGTTACCTTTGTGCTAGTAAGAAGGGAGGGGGGCTAGTGCTTTGTGTGACGTATTTGCCCCCATTGCAATAGATATACCGATATAATATATGGAGGTGAAGACTCGTAAAGTCGGAGGCAGACTGCTAGCAGAGGTTATATCCGATCAAGTCATTCTCGCCACGGTGGAGGATGCCCTAGACCTGATAGGTAATATGTCCTATCAAGGATTTGACGGAGTCGTAATCTACGAGCATAATGTGACACCTGAGTTCTTTGTGCTCAAGAATCGACTAGCTGGTGATATCCTCCAGAAGTTCGCCCAATATGCTATATCACTAACCCTCATAGGAGACTTCAGTCAGTACGCTAGCCCTAGCCTAAGAGACTTTATCCGTGAGAGTAATGCTAGAGGGCAGATCCGATTTGTCTCGACCTTAGAGGAGGCCTTGAGATAGGCTTTCCACATATAATAATAGAGCTAGACTCGTGTCGCCTACGCAACTAAGGTGGCATAGTCTTTGTTGTAGCAGTACTGAGAGGGGAGATAGTCTGATGAGTCCCCTAGATGTGACTACGAACGAATATAAAGAGTAGATGATACAAAACAACGGGAAGAAGCCAGGTAAGCTCTTCCGCTTCAATGAGCTGTGGATCTATGCGATCATCATCGGCTTGCTCGGAGGACTCTTCCTCTGGGATGGAGGCTTCGGAGAGACGAAGTCTCTTAGCTGGGATGAGTTCCAGCGTATAGCACGCAACAATGCCTTCACGCAGATCACTGTGGATCGGGGTGAGAAGACAGCTGTAGGGCTATTGACCTCTCAGGCTGCAGATAGCATCTTCTCTAAGAACTCCCCTCTGCTGGGACGCAATCAGCAGCGCACCGAGCGTACGCTCACCACGGAGATCCCGACGGTGGATCGCTTCTCCCAGTTCTATGAGGAGAGTGGTATCACAGCACATGTGCACTATAAGGAGTCCCGCTCGAGTCTCCTCAGTATGCTCCTTAGCTTTGCACCCTTCATCTTGGTGATCGCCTTTTGGTCCTATATGATGCGCCGGGCTGGTGGAGCAGGTGGTGGCGGAGGTATGTCAGGAGGTGGCATCTTCAGTATAGGCAAGAGCAAGGCTCAGCTGTATGAGAAGGAGAGCACTTCGGTGACCTTCAAGGATGTGGCAGGCCTACACGAGGCCAAGGTAGAGATCGAGGAGATCGTACACTTCCTGAAGAACCCCGCTAAGTACACTCAGCTCGGGGGTAAGATCCCCAAGGGTGCCCTCCTCGTGGGCCCTCCGGGTACGGGTAAGACTCTACTGGCTAAGGCCGTGGCAGGAGAGGCACATGTTCCATTCTTCTCACTAGCCGGCTCGGACTTCGTCGAGATGTTTGTGGGGGTGGGTGCGTCACGTGTGCGTGACCTCTTCCAGAAGGCTAAGGAGAAGGCTCCCTGTATCATCTTCATCGATGAGATCGATGCCGTCGGACGTGCTCGAGGTAAGAACAATAACCTCGGGGGGAATGATGAGCGTGAGAATACTCTGAACCAGCTCCTGACCGAGATGGATGGCTTCGGGACAAACAGTGGTATCATTGTCCTTGCGGCAACGAACCGAGCCGATATCCTTGACTCTGCGCTCCTGCGTGCAGGACGCTTCGATAGACAGATCTATGTGGATATACCTGATGTGAATGATCGTCGGGAGATCTTCCTCGTGCATCTGCGTCCCCTCAAGATCGATGATACGGTAGATATTGATCTACTAGCACGTCGTACGCCAGGGTTCTCAGGGGCAGATATTGCCAATATATGTAATGAGGCAGCACTGATAGCAGCACGTGCGGAGAAGGAGTTCGTCTCTCGTGAGGACTTCATGAACGCCATCGACCGAGTCGTAGGTGGGCTAGAGAAGAAGAATAAGATCACTACAGAAGAGGAGCGCCGCAGTATCGCTATCCACGAGGCTGGTCATGCTACGGTCAGCTGGTTCCTGAAGTATGCTAATCCTCTAGTGAAGGTAACGATCGTCCCCCGAGGTAAAGCTCTAGGGGCTGCATGGTACCTCCCCGAGGAGCGACAGATCACCACCACACAGGCACTCCTCGACCAGATGTGTGCTACGCTGGCTGGACGTGCTGCCGAGGAGATCTTCCTCGGACGTATCTCCACTGGGGCAGCCAATGACCTAGAGCATACGACCAAGATAGCCTATGCAATGGTCGCTTACTATGGTATGAGTGAGAACCTACCCCATATCAATTACTACGATATGCAGGGTGATGGCTATGGACTCACGAAGCCCTATAGTGATAAGACAGCAGAGCTCATCGACCGAGAGGCTACCGACATCGTACGCAGAGAGTATGAGCGTGCTAAGAAGCTCCTAGGTGAGCATGCCGAGGGACTCCAGCAGCTGGCTCAGCTCCTGCTGGATCGTGAGGTGATCTATACGGAGGATGTGGAGCATATCTTCGGTAAGCGTCAGTGGATCAGCCGCACCGATGAGCTGATGAAGGCTAATGAAGCCAGCCAAAGTACAGCTACCTCCTCGGAGACTCCTGAGAATACTACGACACAAGAAGAAGTAAAGACTGATGAGCAACCTAATTAAGCGCGCTATCTTTGGAGCGATCTATGTCGCCCTAATCCTCGGCGCACTCCTATTGGAGAGCCCTACTCTCTATATGATCGTCTTCGGGCTGATCGTTTTCCTCGGGACATGGGAGTGGTCCAACCTCGTATCTACCCACCGTATCTATCCACTGCGTCGCATCAGTGATGCATCAGCTGGGGTGTACCTCTTCTGGGTGACCTATATGATCGCTTTGAAGGGGATGAGCTATACCATCTTCCTCATCCCCTATGCAGGCTTTCTCCTCTATGTACTCGTACGCAGTATATACAGCGAGCGAGAGCTCATGCCTGGGGATTTAGCGAAGGTCTTCTTTGGGCAGATCTATGTGGCAGGCTTCATGAGCGTGGCGAACATATTTTATTCAGGAGTCGTTGATCCTCGCCTACTGCTTACGATCTTTGTCTGTATCTGGGTCAATGATACGGGGGCTTATCTGGCTGGCTCTACGCTGGGACGGCACAAACTCTTCCCAAGTGTCTCGCCGAAGAAGAGCTGGGAGGGCTTCGTCGGTGGCTTCATCGCCTCAGTTCTCGCCTCGGGTCTTATGCTCGGATGGGAGCCTCTCACCCTACTGTATGGTGCGATCATCTCGGTCGCTGGCACGTGGGGAGACCTCTTCGAATCCATGATCAAGCGACAGATTGGGGTCAAGGACTCTGGCAATATCATCCCTGGACATGGAGGTATCCTTGATCGTATAGATAGCCTACTGTTTGTCCTGCCTTTCGTAGCCTTTGTGCTGTGGATTATCTATACCTATCAGCACCTACATTTGAGCTGATCCATCCCCCCAATTCTTCACCGGTAGATGATGAATAAGACTCATATAACTCGTACACCGAGGGGCTTGCTCCTAGCTTGCCTCTCGGTGCTTCTCTTTGCCTCGTCCTGTGGTGTATCTCGTGGACGAAGAGCGGTGAGTGATGACCCTCGTGAGCCTCTGAAGCGAGAGTTTCGGGCGGCATGGCTCCCTACGATCTTCCGTAGCGAATACGCAGGGCTCGCACGTCAGGAGGCACGTCAGCTGCTCACACGACGCATCGAACTCCTACGCCAGACGGGGTGTAATGTCCTGATCTTTCAGGTACGTGCCGAGGGGGATGCTTGGTATCCCAGTGAACTAGAGCCCTGGAGCAGATACCTCACGGGGAGACAGGGGGAGGCTCCTGAGCCAAGCTGGGATCCTCTGGGCTTCGTGATCAATGAGTGCCACTCCCGAGGGATCGAGGTCCATGCCTGGATGAACCCTTATCGTGGTGCAGCTAATGCCGATCAGCCCCTAGATGATAAGCACCCCGCTCGTCGCCATCCCGAGCTCTTCATCCGCCATGGCAAGCAGCTCGTTATGGATCCGGGGAATCCCCAGAGTGTCCGCTATATCACCTCCGTGGTACGAGATCTAGTCAAGCGCTATGATGTGGATGCTATCCACTATGATGACTACTTCTATCCCTATCCAAAGGATGGAGAACAGTTCAATGATGATGCTTCCTTTCGTCGCTTTGGTATGGCTGTCGGCTTCCATCCCGAAGAGAAAGCACAGTGGCGCAGATCCAATGTCGATCGACTGATCTCGGAGACTCGTAGTGTCATCCTGGATACTAAGCCTTGGGTACGATTCGGAGTGAGCCCCTTCGGTATCTATCGCAATATCTCCAGTGACCCTAAGGGCAGTAGGACCTCTGGCCTACAGAACTACGATGACCTCTATGCCGATGTCCTGCGCTGGAAGGATAAGGGGTGGGTAGACTATATCATCCCTCAGATCTATTGGAACATTGGTCATCCTGCCGCCGACTATTGGGAGCTCGTCTCGTGGTGGGGTAAGCAGCTCCAGCGTAGCTCTACTCAGCTCTACATCGGACAGCATACACAGCGCACGATGGACTCTGGACAGCTGGAGGCGAAGCTCACGCAGTCTCGCCACTTTGCGCAGGGGAATGCCTGGTGGCCTGCTGAGAATATCCTACGTAACTACCGAGGGGTAGGCGACAGCCTGCTGAAGACCTATCAGCGCTATCCTGCACTCTTGCCTGAGTACAAGGGTGCCTTTGGACGCACGAAAGCACCGAAGTCTATAAGCAAGATCATGGAGGACTATAATGAGGATGGGCACATGCTCCTATGGGTCGATCATCGTGATGACGATGACCCAGAGCAAGCCTATTACTATGCCGTCTATCGCTTTGCTGAGGGCGAACGGATGGATCACAGCAATCCCCGCCATCTCGTGAGCGTCTCTACCAAGCCGTACTATATCCTTCCCCTTGCTCGTCCAGGCAAGAAGTATACCTATCTGGTGACGGCTATTAACCGCTTTTGGCAGGAGAGCAAGCCGGCAAAGATCACTATCCGCTACTAGTGTACTCTGATCCATTCTCAGTAGAGGTGGAGATGAAGTATAGAGACCTCTTCGGAGGCTCTATAGATAGGGTAAAGAGAGCGGGAGGCGATACTCATCATACGAGTATCGCCTCCTGCTCTTATTGTTAATCCTTGTCTCGTGTGAATTAGGTCTCTGAGGGTTCAATAGGGGTTACTGGGCCTTGACTGTGCTTGCGCCCGTGCAGGTCTGACTGGCGATGAAGGGTTTGCCTAGGTAGCTGAGCTTAGAGGCACCTGAGACACTGTAGGACAGACTATCGACCAGTCCGAAAGAGACACGTGAGGCTCCTGAGACGAGGAATTCTGCCGAACGTGAGTTCACAGCCTTGGCATCACACCCGCTGGCTCCCTCGACAGAGGCCTGCATGAGGGTAGATGAGCCCTGTAGCCCTACATGCGAGGCACCCGATACGAGGACTAGGAGCTGCTGTTCTAGGGTGGCGGCAGCCTCTACTTGGCTAGCTCCTGAGGCCGTGATTACTAGGGAGTCACCTCGCAGGCGTAGCCCCGTGATGCGTGACGCCCCTTCTGCTACGACCGAGAAGATAGGGACAGTTAGGCTATCCATCAGTTGTATGCTCGAGGCCTGAGTAGCCTCTACCCCATAGAGCTCGGGGAGGTAGACATCGAGGTGAAGATCGTGGTTGGTTAACTTGTTCCAGAAGCTAGAGCGGTCACTCATCCCCTTGGAAGCAATCAGCAGGAGGTTATCCTTGACCCGTAGCTCGATGTCATCACGAACCTCCTTAGGAAAGTCTTCTGGGAAGACTACCTGTGTAGTTTGCCCGACATGTAGTGACACACGTACGGGGTAGTCTACGATGAGGAAGTTGCATGGGGGGAGCTTACTAGGCTCCACGGTGGTGAAGCCTTCGCGGGAGACGCCAAATCCCCGACCCTGACAGCTCTCTAGGCTTAGCCCGAGGAGCGTCAGTAGAAGTGTCATCATTAGAATGCGAGTACTAGTCATTGTGCGTATGTGTATAATTAAGTGATTATATGTACCTCAAAGGTAGTGAATAGGAGGGAATTATATACTACATATTCCTCTGATATAGCCAAGGTGGAGGCATGAAATCACTAGGGTAGAGAGCAAGCGAGGTGGAGGTGCATACCCTAGCGATAGAGACATCTGTGTCCTGGGTGTAGATTTACCTAGCGTAGAGGTACTATAGAGGAGGGAAAAGTGTACACGTGTGTATACAACAGTGTACCCACGTGTATACAATAGTGTACACGCGTGTACACAACATCGCTCTCGGTATGTCCCTCGTAGCTATCTCTCCTAGGTCTATTTCTCGGGGCTAACGTTTGGTATTCCAGAGATAAGGCTACAGTCCCCTTATGTTATAAGCAAGACCCCAAAGGAGCAAAGGGGGAGAATACTAACAAGAGAGAATACGTCGGCTCTGCTGACTTCGCCCTGAGGTATGGGGCGATCCTCGCCTTATATCGGGCTTTATCCCCGTTAGCTGTGCTGGCTCGCAGGGAATGTGTCTCGTATGTACACAGAAATAGGTATCTTTGAAAGATATTGGTATGCTCTGTGCAGATAGAGCGATGTTATAGATAGAAATGAGCATCAGAAAGCAACTCATATACATAGGTCTGCTGACCCTCTGCCTCGTCGAGAACTACAGCGTGTGCGGGCAGCAGACAGCTAAGGTCGGTAAGCGAACAGGAACGGATTCCCTCAGTCGAGAGGACAAGGCTACTGACTACTTCTACCGAGGGGTTCTTGCCCAGCGAGTGAATCGGATGGACGAGGCTCTAGACCTCCTACAACAAGCCTATCAGCTTTCGCCTAAGGATCCTATGATAGCCTTTGCCCTTGGAGGTACATATATGGACGCCGAGCGACAGAGTGAGGCTCTGCCTCTACTGGAGCAAGCCTATCGTTCGGATAGCACAGACATAGCCTTTGCCTCGGCGCTCTCCTCTGCCTATATTGCGACCGAGCGTATGGAGGATGCGCTACGAGTGAATAAGCAACTCCTGAGCCTCGATCCCGATGACGTGGATGTGAAGTATCGTCTCGTCCAGCTCTATGCTCGTACGGGCTATATCCCTCAGGCTATCCAGCTGTGCTCAGAGCTTCAGAAGCGCTTCCGTCATCACCCAGATCCCTACACCCGCCTTACCCAGATGAAGATCCATCTGCTGGAGCTCTCGGGGGATACGAAGGCTATCGTGCAGGAGTATGAGACGCAGGCCTCACTCTTCCCAGCTCGGGAGGCGAAGCTCTATTACGACCTGATCCTCTACCTCATCCAGAGCGAGCAGTACCGTGAGGTGGAGAGACGGCTGGCGGCTGACCTCAAGATGGGGCGGATACACCCCGCTGATGCCCAGGCGCTCCGAGTCCATCTGCACCTAGCTCGCAAGGAGTATGATCAGGCCGAGAAAGAGCTCATCAAGCTCAACGAATCTCCTGAGCTCAGAGCCTCGGAGAAGTTCGCCCTCTGGACGCTCCTCTCTCAGGCTGTCGTAGGGGAGGAAAAGCTCCTCGGGGAGCAATACATGCCCTACATCAAGCGTCTCCTATCGGTACACCCCGAGGATATGGACATCCTCAGTAGCTATGCCCGTCTCCTCCGCTATCGTAGTCGCCATCAGGAGGCGATAGATGTTCTTCGTCCTCAGACGAAGCTACATCCTTCGACGGCTTGGCTGTGGGATGAGCTCTTTCAGAATGCTGTCGGGCTCTCCCAGGATAGCCTCATCGTGCAGGTCGCCCGAGAGGCCGTTCAGTATGTCCCCGAGGACTGGAGGTATCACATCGCTCTGGCTACTGGGGACTTTGCTGAAGAGCGTTTCTCTGATGCCATCAAGACCCTAGAGCGGGGAGCCAGTGCCATCAATCCTAAGAAGGGGGACGGAGCAGCTCGACTCTACGGTCTGCTCGCAGATCTCTATGCAGAGCGTGGTTCGGCAGCTCAGAGGGTCTTGGCCGACAGCCTCTATCGCCTAGCTATAGAGGCCAATCCTAATGACCCCGACGTGCTGAATAACTATGCCTATCGTCTGGCGAAGGCAGGGAAAGAACTCGAGCTAGCAGAGCAATACGCAGGCCAGGCGGTCAAGCTCAATCCTGATGTAGCTCATATCCTAGACACCTATGCCTACATCCTTCACCTGCGAGGGAATGACAGTCTAGCTAGACTCTATCAGCGGAAGGCTATTGACAAGGCGGGGGACAAGTCTTCAGGGGATATGTATGACCACATGGGAGACATCCTCCTAGCCCTCGGGGATCAGGATGAGGCTCTCCTCTACTTTATTAGTGCTCGGAAGGCCTACGAAGAGCAGGGCGATCTCGAGGAAAAGCAGCAAGTAGATGCTAAGATAGCCCGACTACAGAATCCCAAGGTCAAGGAGACCAAGGTCACAAAGAAGAAGACAAGATAATGCGATATTCTCTCTATACAGTAGCCCTGCTGGCTACACTCCTATTCTCAGGTTGTGATCTATCTCGTCGTGGTACCAATGCCCCTGGAGGTACTGTCGCTGGGGCTGAAGCCTACTCCGAGGCTCGTCTACGCTCCCTACTCTCCTCGTCCACAGACCTCGCCTCTGGTGAGGGGACGATGCTACGTGGGGCGATGAATCTACAGGTGCAGCTAGGGAAGGAAAGCTTTTCCTCTAAGGTCAATACGACGATCCAAAGGGGACGGGGGATCTATTGGTCCGTTGTCCCATTCCCCCTTGTTGAGGCTGGCCGTGTATGGTTTACCCCTGAGGGGATCACAGCTGTGGATCGTATCCATGGTCGCTATGCCGAGGCTTCGTATGCCGAGCTCTCCGACTATCTTGGCTTCCCGCTGAGTTATCCAGAGGTAGAGGCTTTGCTCATTGGCAGGCCCTTCCTCCCCAAGGCTGCTCAGGAGCGTCGAGCACACGAGCTCCTCTATCGAGCCTATCCAGAGGGAGGTGCAGAGCTCTCGGGACATCTACGTCCGGGTACGACACAGAGTGCACAGCGATATACTTACCGCTGGGGCTTTGGTCGTACGGGATATGCCGAGGTCTTCGATGTATGGCATCAGGAGGCTGCTCGTGGGCGTATCTTTGCCCTTCGCTATACAGCTCCCTCCTCCTTACTACCCGAGCGTACCGAGCTCTATCTGGGGCAAGATCGAAATGCTGCCCCTCGTCTGGTCATCGACTGGAGCCGAGTCCAGCCCTATGAGGGTACTCCTCCTAACCTAAAGCCTCAGATCAAGCCTAGCTACCAGCGTATCTCCATCTCATCCCTACTACGTGTACTGGCATCCGAGCAATAATCAGAGCCTCATGAGGTCAATCAGCTTATTTACCCTCCTTGTACTTCTCACGCTGGGACTCTCGCACCCGTACAGCGCACAGGCGCAGAGCAGGTCTCGGACACTACGTAGGCTAGAGCAGGAGCGTCGCCAGCTCCTTAAGAAGATCGAGGCAGGCGACAAGAAGCTCCAGCAGCTACGTGCCACCACCCAGAGCTCCGAGCAGACACTGCGTGCTGTCCAGCAGCAGGTCGCCCAGCGCCGTGAGGTCGTCTCACTCCTCGGGCATGAGGTCAGTGGCTTGCAGGCTCGTATCGATACCCTCTCGGGATATATCGGTCGTCTAAGGCGAGAGGAGGGCGCACTCCTCCTGCGCTACCAAGCGGCTCTCCTTCAGCTCCAGCGTGTAGATACTCATATTGACCCATTGGTCTTCATCCTTTCCTCTTCCACACCGACCCAAGCACGGGAGCGACAGCACTTCCTAAGTAAGTATGTCAAGGCCGTGCAGCAGGCCTCTCGGGCTCTACGAAGTACCCGCTCTGAGATAGAGGTCACTAAGGCAGAGGTCGGGCGCACACACTCCGAGAAGGAGCAGCTCCTAGCCCTGAGAGAACAAGAGAAGCGCAAGCTCGAGAAGGAAGAGGCTGCACGTGCCACAGAGGTAAAGAGCCTCAAGGGGCAAGAGAAGCAGGTCGCCCAAGATCTTTCCCGCCAGAGACAGCGTGCCGAGGCTCTCGATAGGCAGATACAGAGACAGGTGGAGGCTGAGATAGTCGCTGCCCAGAGACGATCCGAGGAGCTCCGTAAGAAGCAACTCGCGGCTCGCACTAAGACTAAACCCACCCCTGCTCCAAAGGAACAAAAGGGTTCTGCTCCCACTTCCCCTTCCACCCCCGCACCGACACCTGAGGAGCCTGCTGACGAACGCCGTGCAGCCTCCCCCGGTGGCTATGCAATGGATGCCAGCGAGCGTGCTCTAGCCAGCTCCTTTGCCCAGAATAAGGGGAGCCTCCCTGCACCTATCCGAGGAGCCTACACGCTCCTACGTACCTTCGGTGTGCACCGCCATAGCGAGCATGCCCGAGTACAGGTCAGCAGTAGTGGGGTAGACTATGGGGTGCAGGGCGATAGTCGTGCCTATGCTGTCTTTGCTGGAGTGGTTAGCCGTGTCTTCGTCGTCCCTGGGTATGGTACGGCGGTGATCTTGAGGCATGGGAACTACCTCACCGTCTATGCTAACCTCGCTGCTCTCTCCGTAGGACAGGGCGCAAAGGTCAAGACGGGACAAGCCCTCGGGACGATAGGTACTGCTCCTGATGGCAGTGGGACACGCCTACTGCACTTCCAGCTGTGGCACGAACGAACCAAGTTAAATCCTCTCTCATGGGTCAAAAGATAATTGCTACCATCGGCTCCTTCGATGGTGTGCATCGTGGGCATGCTATGCTCCTAGGTCAGATGCGAGACCTCGCTCAGCACTATGGCGAAGCAGAGCTACATGTCGTGACCTTTTCTCCTTACCCATCCGACGTCCTTCGCCCCGATCTCAGGATCGAGCACTTGGTCGCACCTAAGGAGCGCAATCAGTTGCTCCGTGAGCTAGGTGGAGTCAAGGTGCATGACCTACCTTTTACTGAGACTCTTGCCTCGATGTCCGCAGAAGCCTTTATGGAGGACGTTTTGCTCCGACAGATCGGTGTGACGGATCTTGTTATTGGCTACGACCACCACTTTGGCAAAGGGGCTAGTCTAAGTATCGAAGACTATGAACGTCTAGGGCAGAGGCTCGGTATCGCTATCCACCGAGGACGAAGCTACCAAGTCGATGGCGAGGTCGTGAGCTCAACACGTATCAGAGAGTGTATCAAGTCGGGTGACGTCGCTCGTGCGGCTATGCTCCTTGGCCGTCGCTACTCCCTAAAAGGAAAAGTCGTGCAGGGACAGCAGCTAGGACGGAAACTTGGCTACCCGACTGCCAATATCGACCTCGGCTATGCCACCCAAGTCCTCCCTCAGGATGGCGTTTACCTTGCTCGAGCTTACCTCCGAGAGGGGGGAAAGGAGGCCGAGTACAAGGCAATGCTCTATATCGGTACACGTCCGAGCATTGATCAGGTGACCATGCTTCGCAGTATCGAGGCTCATCTCTTGGACTTCGATCGGGATATTTATGGAGAGGAGCTGGTACTCCAGCTAGAGAGTTTCTTCCTGCCCGAGCAACGGTTTGGGAGCAAGGAGGAGCTAAGGCTAGCTCTCTCCCTCTACGAGGCAAGTGTTCGTATGTACTTCGCACTAGAGGAGCGTCAGGTGAGTGAGGCTACTCAGATCCTTCACGAGGCAGAGCTTAGGTATGGGGATCGACTTACGCCATCGACGGCGCCTATTTTACTTCGCCTCCACGAGAGTCTCTCCCACGCTCCCCATCGGGAGGCATCCTCGAGCCACTCATCTAATTTTCACTAGGGGCACATCACCGTGAGCCATATAGCTCTCAGGAGTTCAAACTTATTCTATCTATGAAAATAGAAGGCTTACACGTTGCCATTGTCTATCCGGTCCTCGGACTAGGTGGGCTAGATGTGGTTATTCGCGATACGGGCAAGCTCTTTGCCTCTATGGGTATCCACGTGCATTACTATACTATCGAGTGGCGAGATACGGAGTGGCAGCTACCTGCCCCTACACACTGCTCTCTCTCTCTGCTTCCTGAAGGGGCAGAGCTCTGGAATCAGCAGGCTGTAGACTTCGTCCTTCAAGAGCTACGTCTACGTCAGATCTCGGTACTCATTATCCCCAACTATTTCCCTGGCCCTTACCTAGATCTCCTCAGAAGCTCTGGTGTGAAGCTAGTCTTTTGGAGTCATGGGATGCCCCTATGGGAATATCATGACTCTATCGAGGCTCGTCGCTTCGTAGTGAAGAAGAAGCTGAGTCGGCACCTAGAGTGGATCTTCCTACGTGTGCCCTTCAAGCTTTGGACGGGTGCCTATAGACGGCAATGGGAGGACTATTACCGACGTGTCATAGAGGGGATGGATCTCTACCTCACGCTTTGCCCTGCGTATGCTCGGGAGCTTGCGGAGCAGCTTTGCTTACCTTCCGAGCAAGCCTCCAAGATCGTTCCCCTCATCAATACCTTGCAGATAGAGCCACAGCCAACACTGGAGAAGGAGAAGCTTATCGTCTTCGTTGGGCGTCTGGGCTATGCCGACAAGCGGGTGGATCGTGTCATCGATATCTGGGCAAGGGCTCACAAGGCTTTGCCTGATTGGCGTGTCGAGATATACGGCGCAGGCCCAGATGAGCAGCGACTGAAGGCATACCTAGAGCAGAAGGGACTCCCTCGCATACGTTTCTGTGGCTATACCGCCGAGCCAAGCGAGGTCTACCGAAGAGCCTCTGTACTGCTATTGACCTCGACGCATGAGGGGTGGCCAATGGTCTTGATCGAGGCACAGAACCATGGAGTCGTCCCGATGGCTTTTGCCTGCTCCTCGGGGGTGCGTACCATACTTGGTGAGGATAATCGTGCTGGGGTGCTGGTTCGCCCCTTCAGCTTGAGCCAGTATGCACAGCGACTGATTAGGCTCTGTCGTGACACTGACTATAGAGCGAAGCTACAGCAGGGGTGTCTAAGCAAACGCTTAGAATACAGCCCCGAGCGTAGTCGTGAGGCATGGGCGGAAATCTTTCAGCGTCTCTAGTCTAAATACAATCTGACTGCCGAGGCGGGGAGGTGGAGACTTCCCTCTTTGCTCTCGCCGAACTTTAGTTCGTACAACCCCCCTTTCCCTCCTAGGGGCACATCCCAGTGAGCCATACAGCCCTTGGGATAGCTAACTAAACTGATCAATGGAAATAGAAGGCCTACATGTCGCTAGTGTTCATCCGATCCTCTTCCGTGGAGGGCTGGATGTCATCGTGCATGATGCGGGCAAGCTCTTTGCCTCCATGAGTGTCCACCTACACTACTATACAGTAGAGTGGCGAGAGGCGGAGTGGCAGATACCTGACCCTACGTACTGTTCTCTCTCGCTATTCCCTGAGGGGGCAAAGCTCTGGAATCAGCAGGCAGTAGACTTCCTTATTCAAGAGCTACGTCTGCATCAGATCTCGGTGCTCCTTATCCCCAATATCTCCCCATTCCCTTACCTAGATGCCCTCAGAAGCACTGGGGTGAAGCTAATCTTTTGGAACCACGGGATGCCCCTCTGGGAATATCGGGCTGCTATTGACGATCGTCGCTTCCTAGTAAAGAAGAAGCTTAGTCGGCGCCTAGAGTGGATCTTCCTACGTGTGCCTTTCAAGCTCTGGACGGGTGCTTATAGACGGCAATGGGAGGACTACTACCGACGTGTCATAGAGGGTACGGATCTCTACCTCACACTTTGCCCTGCGTATACTCGGGAGCTTGCCGAGCGACTGCACTTACCCGCCGAGCAAGCCTCCAAACTCGTTCCCCTAATCAATACCCTACAGGTAGAGCCACATCCAACACTGGAGAAGGAGAAGCTCATCATCTTCGTTGGGCGTCTGAGCTATGCGGACAAGCGGGTGGATCGTGTCATCGACATCTGGGCAAGGGCTTATGAAGCTTTGCCTGATTGGCGTGTCGAGATACACGGCACAGGTCCTGATGAGGAGCGACTGAAGGCATACCTAGAGCAGAAGGGACTCCCTCGCATCCGTCTCTGTGGCTATGCCGCTGAGCCAAGCGAGGTCTACCGAAGAGCCTCTGTACTCCTACTGACTTCGACGCATGAGGGATGGGGGATGGTACTTGCCGAGGCACAGAACCATGGTGTTGTGCCGATGGCTTTCGCCTGCTCTTCGGGGGTGCGTGCTGTGCTTGGCGAGGATGAGCGTGCTGGGGTGCTGGTTCGCCCCTTCAGCTTGAGCCAGTATGCACAGCGACTGATTAGGCTCTGTCGTGACACTGACTATAGAGCGAAGCTACAGCAGGGGTGTCTAAGCAAACGCTTAGAATACAGCCCCGAGCGAAGCCGTGAGGCATGGGAGGAGATCTTCAAGCGTCTCTAGTCAGAATGTAATCTGACTGCCGAGGTGGGAGGTAGATACCTTCGCCTTGGCACACGATGGACTTTAGTTCGTACACGATCCACCCTTTTTCCCGTTGAGAGATTGAGGGGGGAGTCTATGACCTCACGAAGGTACCGAGGAAACCCCTCCAGAGGTACCGAGGGAAACTGCGAAGAGGTACCGAGGGTACTTCCCAGGGGGTTCCCCCGATACCTCTCTTGAGGTCTCTAGCTTTGCCCCTATGAGGGGCTTCTTTTTAGCTTGTTTTAGAATGGATACAAAGGGTTTGCACGTAGCGATTGTACACCGCCGGCTTGCGCTGGGGGGAGCAGAGGAAGTCTCTAGGCAGACGAGCCTTATCTTTCGCCAGATGGGTATCTGTACGCACTTCTTTGCCGAGGAGCATCGTGCCGAGGAATGGGTACTGCCCACTTGCCCTGAGATCAGTCTGACACTCTTCCCAGAGGGGGTAAGGCTTTGGACTCGGGAGAGTGCAGACGTTATCCTCAGAGAGTCCAAGGCACGAGGGATACAAGTCGTGATCATCCCTATAGCACTGCCTAATGACCAGCTGGCCTACCTGCGCTCGGCAGGTCTACGGCTCATCTATTGGTGCCATAGCTCTCCACTCTGGGAGCTGATCGACCGTAGGGAGCGTGCAGGCTATAAGTCTCATCACCCCTGGCATAAGAACATCTACAGCCTACTTATACGGCGCACCCGAAGGCTCCTTGTCCCCGATCGTGCACGGCTCATCAAGTGGTACCGACATCTGGTGAGTGAGGTAGACTGCTTCATCACCCTCGCACCAGGCTACATCAAGATCTTTGCGGACTCCCTCGGACTAGGCGAGGAGGAGCAGAAGAAGTTTGTCTCTCTGCCCAACATGGTGCGCCCCCCTAAGGGCGAGGTAACCCTCCTCGGTCGTCCGAAGAAGATTATCTTCATGGGGCGGCTAAGCTATGCCGACAAGCGGGCTGATCGACTCATCTACATCTGGGAGCAGATACACCGAGAGCTCCCCGAGTGGTCGGTAGAGATCTATGGTCAGGGCAAAGAAGAAAAGTACCTAAGGGCACTGATCGAGGATAAGCAACTTCCCCGCATAAGCCTCCGAGGCTATGCCCCTGATCCTAACCTGATTTATCCTCAGGCCTCTATCCTAGCCATGACCTCTACCTACGAAGGCTGGGGACTCGTACTGACCGAGGCTCAGAGCTACGGAGTCGTTCCCATTGCCTTCGGATGCTCCGATGGGGTCAAGGAGATCATTGGTACAGGGGAGCAGTATGGACGCCTCGTTACTCCCTTTGATTTAGACGAATACGCTACGAAGCTGCGTGAGCTATGCCTTCGGGAGGAGCTACGCCAAAGCCTTGCCGAGGCCTCTATGCGACGTGTAGAGGAATACTTCCCCGAGCGAAACATATCACGCTGGCAGGGGATCTTTGACCAACTCTGAGTATCTTTACCCTCATGAAGCCCCTAAGTAGCCCTCGCCTGCTCATCGACTTAGAGCGTAGACGTTACCCATACTCTGGTTTGGGCTATTACTGTCGTGCCCTAGAGACGGGGCTACGGGAGGTAGGGGATAGTGGGCTAGAGTACCACTTCTATGCCCCCCGAGGGATCGGAGGGGAGGGGAGGGTAGCCTTCTCACCGCTTCATGCGTTCTTCAACCCAAGCCCCCGAGGCTTTGACCTCATACACTTGACCCATCAGAGACAGCATTACTTCCCACAGCTGTGGGGCAAACCCTGTCTCGTGACCCTTCATGACCTAAACTTCCTGACCGAGCCTCTTGCCCCGAAGAAGCGGGAGAAGCTACTGCGACTAGTCGCCTCTAACCTCCGTCGGGCTACGGGCATTGCCTGCATATCGCACTATGTGAAGGAGGATCTCATGAGGCATAGAGCGCTCTTTGAGCTGGCAGAGGATCTGCCTGTGCGGGTCATCCACAACGGGATCTTCCTTCCCGATGAAGCCCGTCTAGCGTCCCTCCCTAAACCTAGACTGATCCCTCGGGCTCCCTATCTGCTCGCCCTAGGGGTACTGCATGAGAAGAAGCAACAGCACCTACTCATCCCCATGCTTGCAGCCCTGCCCGAGGAGCTACAGCTCGTGCTGGTCTATTCGGAGGCCAAAGCCGATTACCTAGAGCGTATTACTTCGCTCGTGGCTCGCTATGGACTACAGGGACGGGTACACCTGATGAAGGCTGTGGGGGATGAGGAGAAGGCTCAGCTCCTCTACCATTGTCGTGCACTCGTACATCCCTCGATGGCGGAGGGCTTTGGGCTCCCAGTCGTAGAGGCCATGTCCCTTGGCAAGCCTCTCTTCCTTCGCCCGATGACTAGCCTTCCGGAGGTAGGGGGAGCGGAAGCGTATTACTTCCGAGACGTCGAGCCCGAGGCAATGGCAAGCCTTGTCCTAGAGGGACTGGAGCTCCATGAGCGGGAGGCCGAGCGAGGGCAGAGACTTCGCGAGCGTGCCCTGCTCTTTGACTATCGGGCAATGGCTCGGGGGTATCAAGACCTTTACACCACACTATTAGAGCGAAGATGAAGCTAGCCGTCATCGTACCCGTCTATAGGGTCGAACCTTATCTCCGTCAGTGCATAGAGTCTATCCTAGGGCAGAGCTACCGAGACCTCCGAGTCATACTCGTCGATGATAGCTCGCCTGATGCTTCGGGGGCGATCTGTGAGGAGTATGCCCAGCGAGATGAGCGAGTGATCGTGCTACACAAGGAGAACGGAGGCCAGAGTTCGGCACGCAACCTTGGCCTAAAGCACATCGACGGCTGTGACTATGTCACCTTCCTAGATTCGGATGATTGGCTCGAGGGGAATACCTATGAGCAGTGCATTCGTCACCTCGAGGAGCATCCCGAGGTGAGCATTGTAGGCTATGGGTACAATATGGTCTACCCCGATCATGTCCACCCCCTCATCCCATCGCAGGAGACGCTGACGAGGGAGGAGGCTCTGCGCCTCTTCCTCTCTTGCAAGTCGCCTATCGTCGGAGCATTGGTATGGAGCCGAGTCTATCGCCTCTCTGCCTTAGTAGGGCTTAGCTTCCCCGAGGGAAGGCTGTGGGAGGATGTGAGCTACACGCTAGAGGTGCTCTGGCAAAGCTCGGGTAGCTATGCCCTTCTCCCTATCGCTGGGCTGAACTACCGAGTCCAGAGACCAGGCGCAGCTACCGAAAGTAGACTGCTAGACCAGAGTGACCTCTTCCTTTCCCTAGAGAGTCTCATTGATCGTCGGGGAGAGGATCGGGGTTTTCTTACTTATGCCAATACGCTAGAGCTGAGTTATCTTTGGCTTCAGTTCAAGCGCATCACTAAGGAGAGGGTGCTCTTTGACACCCTTAGCTCTGACTATCTAGCCTTCCTGAGGAAGGTACAGTCCCGCCCCTATATCAGCGTCTTTAGCTCTCGGTGGGAGCGACTTCGTCATTACTGGCTTTATCGTCATCCCCTTAGCCTACTTCGGCTAAGGCTCTTGGTGCGGGAGCTGTTTCATCGTCATAAATAGTATAGCTCTTGGTCTCTAACCTTCACCCCACAGATGCCACTCTGGCAGTCATTGTAGCTGTCTACAAGGTCGAGCCCTACCTCAGGGCATGTATTGAGTCGATCTTGACGCAGAGCTACAGGGCTCTTCGGGTTATTTTGGTCGATGACGGCTCCCCCGATAGCTGTGGTGCTATCTGTGAGGAATACGCAGCAGTAGATCCACGGGTGCACGTCATCCACAAGGAGAATGGTGGGCTTAGCGATGCCCGAAATGCAGGGCTAGCACTTGTAGGGGACTGCCCCTACGTGACTTTCGTAGATAGTGATGACTGGTTAGAGGATGGCATTTATGAGGCTTGTATTTCCGCCCTAGAGCGTCATCCCGAGCTTGACTTGGTCGGCTATGGGCATCGCAGGGTATCTCCAGAGCAGGTAGAGGAGGTCATCCCAGGGGCTCGTACCTATAGCCATGAGGAGGCTCTCCAGCATTATGTCTCTATGACTTCGCCGATCGTTGCACCTCCTGTTTGGGCAAAGGTCTATCGCAGAGAGCTCGTAGAGGGCTTGACGTTCTTTAAGGGACATAAGTGGGAGGATGTCCCCTACACCCTTGAGGTCTTTTGGCGAAGTAGAGCCTATGCCCTCCTACCACGTGTGGGGGTGAACTATCGCATCCAGCGTCCAGGAGCCATCACGGATGTGACCATACCTGATCGAGAGACGCTCTTTGAGGATCTGGAGGTGCTTATCCAGCGGTATAACGACACGACCTTCACAGCCCTTGCCAATACCTTGGCAGTGAATTGCCTTTGGCGACACATGAAGCTCCTCCTCAAGTCCCCTGGAGCCTATGCAGAGCATGGGAAGAAGTACCTCAAGATCGCCCAGCGACTAAGCCAGCGTCCCTACCTCAACACCTTCCGTTCACGCTCTAGGTGGTGGAAGTATCGATTGTTTCATCGAATGCCCCGAGCCTTCCTCGGGGTTCAGTCCTTGCTCTATCGCATCACTCACCACTAATTCTCCCGACTGTTCCGGTCTCTTACTATCAGAATACAAGCTCTATGTCTATCACATCTGCGTCTAGCCCTCGCCTAGCTGTCATTATCCCTGTCTACAAGGTAGAGCCTTATCTGCGACAGTGCATTGAGTCTGTCCAGCGACAGACCTTTACCTCCTTACGTATCATACTTGTTGATGATGGCTCCCCAGACTCCTGCGGGGAGATCTGTGAGGAGTATGCTCGGGAGGATGATCGTATCCTCGTGCTACACAAGGAGAACGGAGGACTAAGCTCTGCTCGTAATCATGGGCTAGAGTATATCGGGGACTGCCCCTATGTGACCTATCTCGATAGTGATGACTGGCTAGAGCTTGATACCTATGAGCGTTGTATTGAAGCCCTAGAGCATGAGCCTGATCTTGACCTTGTCGGCTTTGGCTTTGATGAGGTTTATTCTGATAGGATATCAGAACGTGATATACAGAGCCATAGTGGACGCTATACGAGGGAAGAGGTGTTGAATCGATATGTTTCTGGTCTGGACATCTATGTATATCCTGCTGTGTGGCAACGAGTATATAGGCGGGAGGTTATAGAGGGGCTACGCTTCGTGGAGGGGCACAGCATGGAGGATGTGTGCTATACGTTTCAGGTCTTTTGGCGATGTTCTGTCTATCGGATCTTACCCTTTGTCGGGCTTCACTATCGAGTAGGGAGACCCGGGGCAATCACGGAGAAAATTACTCAGAAGAATGGCATAACCCTCTTCGAGGACTTAGAACAGCTCATTAAGGAGGGAAAGCATAATCCCAGTTTTGCTGCCTATGCCAATGCCCTCCTAGTAAACTACATCTGGAACTATTACATGCTCCACCTACACGATGAAGGAGCCTATAACCTCTACACAAAGCTCTACAAGCCCTTTCTCGTGAGAGCACGTAAGCGTCGCTATCTAAACTGCTTTACGAAGTCACGGTACTATCGTCGTCATCTCCTCTTCCTCTACTTCACAGAGGCTTTCATGCGCTATTGGCGACGCAGGGAATATCGTAAGGGCAGACTTAAGAAGCACGGATAACACTAACAATACTAACTCAAACGAATCAATCTCTATGCTACTACATCATATTACCATCTCTGGTCTAGGCGGTGTCGGGGGCTACTATGGGGCGATGCTCGTCCAGGCTGCCCGTAGAGAGGGGAAGGGACGTCAGATAGCCTTCCTCGCAAGGGGGGCGCACCTCGAGGCTATTCGCTCTCGTGGGCTGCATGTCCATACTCCAGAGCGTGACTTCACTGTCGAGCCTGACTACGTGGCGGAGGATCCCCATGAGCTCCCCAAGTCTGACCTCGTCATTCTCGCCACCAAGAGCTACGACCTAGAGGCTAATCTTCGTCAGCTCCTCCCCATCATCACCCCTGAGACCATCATCCTTCCCCTGCTCAATGGTGCTGACATCACCGAGCAGGTGAAGCGCATCCTACCTAATAATAGGGTGTGGGATGGCTGTGTCTATATCTCGGGGCGAAAGCCCGAGGCAGGAGAGATCCTGCTGGAGGCTGAGCGTGAGATCTTCATCTTCGGGAGCCGTGAGACTACACGTACCGAGGAGGAGCGGGAGCTAGCCGACCTACTTACCTCTGTAGGTGTGAAGGCGATCAACCCAGACAATATAGAGGATCATATCCGCAAGAAGTACCTCATGATCTCTGCCACTGCTACGGGGACCTCCTACTACAACCTCACCGTGGGCGAAGCGCTCGCCCAGCACCCTAGAGGGATGCGTGCGCTCATCGAGGAGCTCTGCCAGCTCTACACGGCCCTAGGGCACGACCTAGGGGAGGATGCGGTAGAGCGAACGATCGAGCGACAGACCTTCATGATCCCTACCAGCACCAGCTCTATGCACGTGGACTTCCTCGCTGGGGGAAGGACGGAGCTGGAGAACCTCACGGGCTATGTCGTGCGTACGGCACATCACCTTGGGATTATCCTGCCCACCTATGATCGTATGTACCGAGCTCTCAGAGACGAACCCTATCCTCCACACAGCCGTGTGTGACGTACTACTACTCTGCTACTTTAACCCAATTAACGCTTCATGATCATGCGAAGAAAGACTACCTCCCTTCTCCTCGTCGCCCTCTGCCTCCTCATGGGATGGGCAGAGCGAGCTGCGGCACAGCACTTCGACACCTTCTTCCGAGACAGCACGCTGCGCCTGGACTACATCTTCTCGGGGGACTCTGAGCACACGACCATCTACCCAGAGGAGCATCATCTACTCACGGGCTGGGCAGGTCGTAGGCATCACCTCGATACCCTCGCTCTACGGGGCAACGCTCGTCTCTATGTACGGGACGAAGCCTCGGGGAAGGTCATCTACTGCACGTCCTTCAACTCCCTTTACCAAGAGTGGCGACTGACCGATGAGGCCAAGCGGGTACAGCGTGCCTACGAGAATGTCTTCCTCATCCCTTACCCTAAGGCACCTATCACGGTGACGATGGAGCTAAGCGGTGCGCATGCAGAGGTCATCGCCACACAGGTGCAGCGCATTGATCCTACAGATATCTTGATCCACGACCGTACGAAGGAGCCCGCCCTGCCCCACGAGTACCTCATCAAGTCGGGTACGGCGAAGGACTGCATCGACCTAGCCATCCTTGCCGAAGGCTACACCGAGGCCGAGATGCCACTCTTCCTCAAGGATGCTCGGGCTGCCGTGGATGCCATCTTCTCCTACGAGCCCTTCAAGAGCTATCGGGAGCACTTCAATGTCGTTGCCGTCCGCTCCATCTCCAAGGACTCGGGTGTCGCTGTCCCCCGTGAGCACTTCTGGCCTCGCACGCCCTTCAGCTCCCACTTCGACACCTTCTACAGCGAACGCTACCTAACCACCCGCCGGGTCAAGGCGATTAACGACGCCCTCGTGGGAATTCCTTATGAGCACTTGATCATCCTCGTCAATAGTGATGTCTATGGCGGTGGCGGTATCTACAACTCCTACCTCATCAGCTCGACACACCACAAGTACTACCTCCCTGTGATCGTACATGAGTTCGGGCACAGCTTCGGAGGCTTGACCGACGAATACTTCTATGAAGATGATGCGGTAGCGGAGAGTTACTCTAGGGAGGTCGAGCCCTGGGAGCAGAATGTCACAAACCTCAAGGACTTCGAGGGCAAGAAGTGGTCACACCTGATCCGCAAGGGTACTCCCGTCCCCACACCTCCTGCTCAAGCCAAGAAGTACCCCGTGGGGCTATACGAAGGTGCAGCCTACAGCAAGAAGGGTATGTATCGCCCGAGCTTCGACTGTCGTATGCGGTCGAATGCCAACCCCGACTTCTGTCCTGCCTGCCATCTCGCCCTCAACAAGCTCATGAACTACTACCTCGATGGCATAAAGAAGGCTAAGAAGTAAGCCCTCTCTCTTTCCCAATTGTCAAAGCCCCGAGGCAGTGCACCCAGTGAAGTGGTGCACTGTCTCGGGGCTTTTGTGTCGTCGCTCCACTGGAGTGCTAAGGCTTCCCGATTGCGTACCCTCGGCTTGGTCGCTTATCCTACTGGATATAAAGGGAAGGTGGGAGTCCTCCGAGTCGCAAGGCTAGCAGATAGAGCATGAGGAGGGTGGAGGAGGGTGGGGGATGTGCCGAGCCTTGAGCTAGAGTATGCAGTTGGGGCGGGTCGGAAGGTGTACTTGGTGTCGAAGGGGATAGAGACCAAGCAAGCCTCTGAGCTCGGAGGCTGTGTGGACTGGGGTGGGATCAGAGCAGAGCCCAAAGCGTGGACTAAGGTCGGATGGAATAGGGGTAGGATGGGGCAGAAACAAGGGGTTAGGGTAGGGGAAAATAAACCACCTTTAGAGCTCAGAGCTAAGTCCCTCTGTATCGGGCATTCAGAGAGGGACGGAGAGGACATACAGAGAGCGGTGTATCGAACATACCGAGTCCGCCCTAGCGTTCATACTAAGTTCGCCTTGGCGTTCTTACCGAGTTCGCATGAGCGTTCATACCGAGTCCATTTTGGCGTTCATACCGAGTCCTTGGAGGGGGTTTTGTAAGGTGCTTAATCCCAGACTTATATGGATGGCACTTCTGAGGGGGAGAGTCGTCCAACCTTCGCAGGCTTTGGTGGGGGTAGCTGGTGTCGGGGGAAGGGGCACATGGGGATGAACTATGGGGGCTAGGGGTGGGACTGGAGATGGGGTAGGCAGGGGAAGGGTGTCCAGCACGAGCTCCGAGGGTATTTCTTATCTTTGCACAGATATACTACACGGTACAATGTGATTTAACTTAAAAACAGAAAGAAAGAATGTCTGAGATACATAAGATCAAGGCTGCAGTCGTTGGCTATGGCAATATCGGTCGCTATGCCGTAGAGGCCCTCGAGGCGGCAGCCGACTTCGAGCTCGTGGGCGTTGTACGCAGAGATGCCACACAGGTGCCTCCTGAGCTTCGCCCCTATCCTGTGGTGAGCTCTATCGGAGAGCTTGGGGAGGTCGATGTAGCCCTGCTCTGTACCCCTACACGACTCGTAGAGCAGACGGCTCTCGGGATCTTGGCACAGGGGATCCGTACCGTGGATAGCTTCGATATTCATACCGATATACTTGCCCTACGTCGCACTCTCGGGGAGGTTGCCCGTCAGCATGACACCGTCTCGGTGATCGCCTCGGGTTGGGATCCAGGGAGCGACTCGGTCGTGCGCACCCTCATGGAGGCCATCGTGCCCCGTGGGATCACCTATACCAACTTCGGCCCCGGTATGAGCATGGGGCATACGGTAGCCGTCAAGGCGATCGCTGGTGTCAAGCGAGCCCTCTCGATGACCATCCCCACAGGTACAGGTATTCACCGCCGAATGGTCTATATCGAGCTGGAGGAGGGGTATCAAGCCCCCGAGGTCATCGCTGCTATCAAGGCCGATGACTACTTCGCCCACGACGAGACCCACGTCACAGTCGTGGAGGATGTGGATGCCCTCATCGATATGGGGCATGGGGTAGAGATGATCCGTAAGGGAGTCTCGGGCAAGACGCAGAACCAGCTCCTATCCTTCAACATGAAGATCAATAACCCTGCCCTGACGGCACAGATCCTCGTAGCCGTAGCACGAGCCTCTATGCGTCAGCGTCCAGGATGCTATACGATGCAGGAGATCCCTGTGATCGACCTCCTCCCAGGTGATCGGGAGCGGTGGATCGGGAAGCTCTGCTAACCAAATTCAGAATATCATATCATACTAGAGACACATGACACTGGCTGCTATTACGTGGGATGTCGATCCCGTGATCTTCGAGATCTTCGGGAGAGGTATCCGTTGGTATGGGCTCCTCTTTGCCCTAGGGCTGCTGATCCTTGGCCCGATGATCGAGGATCGTATTTGGAAGCGGGAGAAGCTCAACCCTGAGTGGATGAACTCCCTCTTCATCTATGTCGTCCTCGGGACGGTCATCGGAGCACGCCTCGGGCATGTGCTCTTCTATGACCCTGCCTACTATCTGGCGAACCCTGCCAAGATCTTCGCCGTATGGGAGGGGGGACTGGCTAGCCACGGTGGGACAATAGGTATCATCATCGCTGTATGGATCTACTCCAAGCGGGTCACGAAGAAGTCCATTCTCTGGACTCTTGACCGTCTAGCCGTGCCTACAGGGCTGGCTGCTGCGCTCATTCGCCTAGGGAACCTAATGAATAGTGAGATCTTCGGTAAGCCTACCGACCAGCCCTGGGGCTTCATCTTCCCTCGTGCCTCAGAGTTCGCAAGCTATGCTGAGAAGGGGCTGACGATCCCTGCCTGCCATCCGACGCAGATCTATGAGGCGCTGGCATACCTCGTGGTATTCGCTGTATGTATGTATCTCTACTGGAGAAAGGACGCTGCCCGTCGCTACTCGGGCCTTATTCTCGGCTACTTCCTCCTAGGTGTCTTCGGCTTCCGCTTCTTCATTGAGAGTATCAAGAATGTGCAGGAGCCTTGGGAGATCGATATGGTGCAGCACTATGGGCTGAACATGGGGCAGCTCCTCAGCATCCCCTTCGCTGTGGCTGGGGTGGCACTCATCATCTATGCCTATCTCCATCGGGCAGACAAGAACCCCGTCAAGCAAGAGTAAATGAACGTGCATCCTACGCTAGGCTAAGCCCTTCGCGCTGCACCAAGTGTAGCATGCCATACATCTATAAATATATACGCACGCTATGTACCAAGTCCCTCAGGTCTGCGACTCCATCTACTACGTAGGTGTGAATGACCGCATGAAGGCTCTCTTTGAGAATATGTGGAGCCTACCCAGTGGTGTCGCCTACAACTCCTATCTGATCGTAGATGAGCATACGACCCTCATCGATACGGTGGATGTCTGCTACTCCGACATCTTCTTCCACAAGCTGGATCTCGTCCTACAGGGCAGGCCTCTTGACTACCTCATCGTGAACCATATGGAGCCCGACCATGGTGGATCTATCGGTCTGCTCCGTAAGCGTTACCCACAGATGAAGATCGTGGGGAACAAGAAGACCTTCGATATGCTCCGTGGCTTCCACGGCATCACCGAGGGACTGCATGAGGTCAAGAGCGGAGATGCTCTGCGTATCGGACGCCACGAGTTCTCCTTCCTCATGGCTCCTATGGTGCACTGGCCCGAGGTGATGTTCACCTACGAGCAGACGAGCAAGGCGCTCTTCACAGCCGATGCCTTCGGGTCATTTGGCGCTCTCAATGGTATCCTCTTCGATACACAGATCACCGACCGCACGGCCTACTTCAGAGAGATGCGCCGCTACTACGCTACGGTGATCGGGAAGTATGGGGGCTTCGTGCAGAAGGCTCTTGCCAATATGCAACGTCAGGGACTAGACGTAGACTTCGTCTGTCCTACACACGGTGTTGTATGGACGGAGGAGGGCTTCGGCGAAGCTCTAGACCTCTATGAGCGTCTCTCGCACTTCACGAGTGAGGAGGGTGTCGTAGTCCTCTACGGCTCTATGTATGGCAATACCGAGCAGCTAGCCGACGTGATCGCCCAGAGCCTCGTCGCCCATGGGGTGAAGCGTGTCGTCTGCCACAATGTGAGCAAGTCCGACCCCTCCGATATCCTCTGCGACATATTCAGCTGTCGTGGGCTCATCATCGGTAGCCCCACTTACTGCGGGGAGCTCTTCTCTCCCATTGAGAACCTCCTACAGCTCATACGTATCCGTGACGTCAAGGATCGTCTCTATGCTGCCTTCGGCTCCTATACTTGGGCACCAGGTGCGGTGAAGCGTCTTGTTCCCTTCGCCGAAGAGATGAAGTGGGAGCTCGTTGGCGAGGCTGTCGAGCTGAAGATGTCAGATCTAGCCTCTGTCCTAGATGCTGGGTGGAGTCTCGGTCAGGCTATGGCTGAGCGGATCAAGGGCTAGCGACCCACATACTAATATATCTATTAGCAATTCATAATATCAACTAACCTAATGCGTCTTATCATCCAACCAGACTATAGTGGCATCTCGCAGTGGGCTGCTGACTATGTAGTTCGACGTATCAACGAGGCTCAGCCTACAGCCTCTAAGCCCTTCGTCCTCGGTCTGCCTACGGGCTCCTCTCCTCTGGGTATGTATCAGGCTCTTGTCGAGGCTTACCGTGCAGGACGTGTCTCCTTTGAGCACGTCGTCACCTTCAACATGGACGAGTATGTAGGTATCCCTAAGGATCACCCACAGAGCTACCATACGTTCATGTGGACGAACTTCTTCAGCCATATTGATATCAAGGCTGAGAACGTGCATATCCTCAATGGTAATGCACCTGACCTAGAGGCAGAGTGTGCAGCCTATGAGGCCGCTATACAGGCTGTCGGAGGGATAGACCTCTTCCTCGGGGGGATTGGTCCTGATGGGCATATCGCCTTCAACGAACCCGGCTCCTCACTCTCCTCCCGCACTCGTATCAAGACGCTCACGACAGATACGATCATCGCCAATAGCCGCTTCTTCGAGGGGGATGTGAACAAGGTGCCTAAGACCGCTCTCACAGTAGGTGTCGGTACGGTGATGTCCGCTCGCGAGGTACTCGTCCTCGTCAATGGGCATGGTAAGGCTCGTGCCCTACAGCAGGCTGTCGAGGGCTCGGTGAACCAGATGTGGACCATCACTGCCCTGCAGCTCCACCCCAAGGGGATCATCGTCTGCGATGAAGCCTCCTGCATCGATCTAAAGGTCGGTACCTATAGGTACTTCAAGGATATCGAGCGACTCTAGTCCTTCGCATCCATGCTTCCCTAGTTATATAGGAGCTACCTTATACAGAGGCTACATATCCCCTAGGGATGTGTGGCCTCTGCCTTTCTTCATAGATGATGCGGGCAGAGGGGAATACTCGTCCCCTACGAGCTAGATACGCTTGGCGTGTAGGGGGCTAATGTGTACCTTTGCCCTGCTACTTAGGGGGGATTCCCCGCTCCCTAATGCATCCATAGACTGCACTCTGATACGAATATCTGCGGTATGAGACCACTTCTACTCTCCCATTCGGCTCTAGCCCTCCTTTCTGGGGCTACACTACTCCATGCCCAGCAGGGTAAGCCCGCTCGCCCCAATGTCCTTGTCATCTACGCAGATGACCTCGGCTATGCTGACCTCGGATGCTATGGGGCCAAGAACGTACAGACACCCAATATCGATCGCCTGGCTCGCCAAGGCGTGCGCTTCACCAATGCCTATGCAGCTGCCGCCACGAGCACCCCCTCACGCTATGGGATGCTCACTGGGCAGTATGCCTGGCGTAGGGAGGGGACTGATGTCGCCCCAGGGAACGCTGGGATGATCATTCGCCCGGAGCAGTACACGCTGGCAGACCTCTTCAAGCAGGCTGGCTATACGACAGCAGCCTTCGGCAAGTGGCACCTAGGTCTAGGGGACAAGACCGGCACACAGGACTGGAATGGGCTCGTCTCTCCTAGTCTCGGTGATCTCGGCTTTGACTACTCCTATATCATGGCTGCGACAGCAGACCGAGTACCCTGTGTCTTCATCGAGAATGGTCGGGTGGCTAACTATGACCCTTCAGCCCCCATCGAGGTCAGCTATCGCAAGCCCTTCGAGGGAGAGCCTACAGGCAAGACACACCCAGAGCTCCTCTATAACCTTCGCTCAAGCCACGGGCACGATATGGCGATCGTCAATGGTATCGGACGTATCGGCTATATGAAGGGTGGGGGACAGGCTCTATGGAAGGATGAGAATATCGCCGACTCCATCGCCACACGTGCCATCTCCTTCATTCAGACCCATCGGGCAGAGCACCGAGACCAACCCTTCTTCGTGTATCTAGCTACGAATGATGTGCATGTCCCCCGCTTCCCACACCCTCGCTTCCGAGGTCAGAGCGGTATGGGGCTGCGAGGAGATGCTATCGTACAGCTGGACTGGACGGTGGGCGAGGTGCTCCGTGCCCTAGATAGTCTCGGGATAGCAGACGATACCCTCGTCCTGCTCTCTAGTGATAATGGCGGTGTGATCGATGATGGCTATGATGATCAGGCTGAGGCCCTGCTGAAGGGGCATAATCCCTCCGGGATCTATCGTGGGTATAAGTATAGTGCCTTCGAGGGTGGAACACGCATCCCCGCTATCGTCCGTTGGCCTCGGCGTGTACGTGGAGCACAGACCTCCTCGGCACTTGTGAGTCAGACGGACTGGATCGCTTCCTTTGCCGAGCTCCTTGGGGTTAAGCTCCCCGAGGGAGCAGCCCCCGATAGCCGTGTACAGCTAGCGACTTGGTTGGGACGTTCGTCTAAGAGTCGTCCGTGGATCCTCCAGCAGGCAGCTGACAAGACCCTCAGCCTACGTAATGAGCGGTGGAAGTACATCGCCCCCTCATCACATGGCCCGATGATTACATGGGGACCCAAGATCGAGACTGGTTACCTCCCGACTCCTCAGCTCTACGATATGAAGCGTGATCCGAGGGAACGTGTGAATGTCGCCGACCGCCACCCCGACATCATCCGCTACTTCCAGTCGCTAGAGGCTCGGATACGAGCGGGGCAGGAGTAGGGGAAAGAGCAAGAGTAGGAGAAAGAGTAAGGGTAGGAGCTATTATCTATCCTTCGACATAGTAGCAGTTGCTTCGTGTGTGCCTTTAGGATAGGCTCTTCTCATTGGTTAAGTAGAGCTCTACCTACGTTTCAAGGCACGTATAAGGCTGGGATGCTCTAGTCTAGTACGGCATAATAAATAAGGTAAGGCACACCACCCACAGAGATGATGGGGTGGTGTGCCTTACCTTTTACTATATAGCCAGAGTGAAACCTTGGTGGTCTCTGTCCTTAGTCTACCTCAAACTGATCTAGGTAGAGATGCTCCCCATCCCAGACCGCATAGGAGTTGTATTGTAGCCAGTCGCCGAGGATGAGGACACGTTTGTCCCCTCGGAGGGCTAGGTCTAGGAGAAGGTGCCGATGCCCAAAGAGGTAGTAGTCGATCTCGGGGTGTCGCTCGGCGTGGTGCTTGGCGAAGAGTACGAGTAGCTCCTTCTCCACCTCGAAGTAGTCATTGTGGTAGGCATGGGGGATCTTCCCATGGGCACGCCTTGCCATCCCTCGCTTGCGGCTACGTAGGGAGCAGCTAAGGGCAAATCCTACAGTCCAGCGTGGATGAACAGCAGCATAGAGTAGACGAGCAAGGGGATTGCGGAAGAGCTTGTAGAGGAACTTGTTGGAGAACTTCTGTACACAGTACTCCTTATCTCCATGCGCTAGACGGAAGGTCTTCCCCATGAGCTCTACGGTGAGTGCATCGTGGTGGATGATTGCCCCGACCTCGTGGGTGAGATAGTCTCTGAACCACACATCATGGTTGCCTGCGAAGAAGTGTATCTCTACCCCCTTATCATGCATCAGAGCGACCTGCCCTAGGAAGCGTACGTGACCCTGAGGAGCTACAGCCTTGTACTCAAACCAGTAGTCGAACATATCCCCTAGGAAATACACCGCCTTAGCCTCGGCCTCTATACTCTGTAGCCAGCGCACGAGCCGACACTCTACGGCTCGGGGATCCTTGTGATAGCCCGACCCTAGGTGTGCGTCACTGGTGAAGAAGATCTTTGTACGCTCCATCTCCCCTCTTTACTATAGGAAGCCTAGCTCTAGCATAGCCTCCTCACTCATCATATCCTTGTTCCACTCGGGCTCGAAGGTCAGCTGTATATCCACCCCTGTCACACCCTCGACATCCTCCACCTTGAGCCGTACATCCTCTAGGATGAAGTCGGCGGCAGGACAGTTGGGGGCAGTGAGGGTCATCGTGATGGTCACATGCTTATCGTCGGTGAGCTCGACACAATAGATGAGTCCCAGGTCATAGACATTCACTGGGATCTCAGGGTCGTAGACCGTACGTAGGGCGGAGACTATATCTTCCTCTATACGGAGGTATTCGTTTTCGTCTGACATATATCTTGTACTATTGATATGTATTTATAGAAACTCTCAAGCGCCCCTAATGGTTGAGCCATATAGTCTTAGGGTGCTATGGGAGGGCAAAGGAATGTGCAGTCCTCAAGGGCAAAGAAACACAAAATCTCGGTAATATTTGTAGTAAATTAGCCGTTTTGAGAGGGATTAAGGCTAGGTTTTAGATATATTTAGGTATCTTTGTCTTGCAGTAATGCGTAAACAATATAGGTAGAAATAAGATTCATTAGATATGAAGAAGCTAGGTTTTATCTTGGGCGCACTACTCCTCTTCGTCGGAGTAATCGTCGCTCAGAACGGAAAGGGCGCTGTGATCACATCATCAGCCCCTGAGTTCGACTTTGGAATTATCAAGGAAGCTAATGGTAAGGTGTCCCATACTTTCGTGATTCATAATTCGGGTGATGCACCTCTAGTCATCACACGTGTGGCCACTCCCTGCGCCTGCACGACCCCTGAGTATAGCCGTGAGCCGATCGCTCCAGGCAAGGAGGGGAAGATCACAGTCACCTACAACCCTGCAGGACGTCCAGGCCCCTTCTACAAGAATATCGCCATCTATAGTAACGGGAAGGACGGCGCATTCACCCTTCGTATCAAGGGTACTGTCGAGTAGTCCACTGTATACACCCTCACTACTGGTCGAGGGATAAGTAACTAAGGGAGACAGCTCTAGCACTTGTGCTGGGGCTGTCTCCCTTTTTGTTGGTGGGTAGGAAGATAAAATACCTAAGGATGGGTAGTGCTACTCTAGTTAAATAACTGTACTTTTGTATACTAAATCTTTTAAAGAAGTCGATGAGTAGTATTCCTTTTGATCTGACTAAGATCAAGGCGTTTGTCCTAGATATGGACGGAGTCATCAGTGCTACCGTAAGTCCGATAGGACCAGATGGGATGCCGATGCGTACCGTCAATGTCAAGGATGGCTATGCAATGCAGTATGCCGTCAAGCAGGGCTATACGATCGCAATCATCTCGGGTGGTGCGAGCGAAGCGATGGAGCGACGCTTTCGTCAGCTGGGGGTAGCACATATCTATATGCGCATCTCTGACAAGGCGGCTCAGCTCGAGGTGCTCTGCCGTGAGTCGGGACTCTCTCCCGATGAGATCGCATATATCGGGGATGACATCCCTGATATCACGATCATGAAGCTCGTAGCTCTACCCTGTGCTCCTGCCGATGCAGCTCCCGAGGTGAAGTCTGTGGCTCGCTATATCTCTCTATGTAATGGAGGATATGGTGTGGTACGAGATGTGATCGAGCAGACCCTAAGGGCAAACGACTGCTGGTCGCTCTCGGCTGGCTTCGGCTGGTGAGAAGATAGAAGATCTAGGCTTAGGCATATATGTGGGAGCACTTAGCACATTATAGGGTTATCCTAGGATCACAGTCCCCTCGTAGAGTAGAACTCTTGAGAGGGCTAGACCTAGACTTCGAGCAGTGTACGCTGCCCGATGTGGATGAGTCATATCCTGACGGGCTTGCCCTGAGGGAGATCCCTAGCTATATAGCCAGGAAGAAGGCCGAGGCTTACTACGCCACTCTAAGCGAGGATACGCTGCTGATCACAGCAGATACTCTGGTCTTCGTGGAGGATGAGGTGCTTGGGAAGCCTAGGACTCTGGATGAGGCAGCCTCTATGCTCCAGCGGCTCTCAGGACGGAGGCACTATGTCACGACTGGGGTGTCGATCCGTACCTCTCAGCATGACCTCTCCTTTGCTGATACGGCAGCAGTCGATTTCCTTCCCCTTACATCGAGGGAGATCGAGTACTATGTACAGCATTATTCACCACTTGACAAGGCTGGAGCCTACGGCATCCAGGAGTGGATCGGCTACACGGCCATCTCGAGTATCGAGGGTTCGTTCTATACCGTAATGGGACTGCCCGTACACCTAGTCAGCAAATACCTCAAGACATTATAGATAATTACAAATACATGTTTACACAGATAGTAGGAGGACGTATCTATACGCCCTCAGGTTGGATCGATGGAGGCTCAGTCCTCATCGAGGGAAAGAAGATACGTGCTATCCTCAACTCCGATATACCAGTCGAGCATGCCTCCCGTATCGATGCCCATGGAGCTTATATTATACCAGGGGGTGTCGAGACTCATGTCCATGGGGCTGCAGGTGCAGACTTCATGGATGGTACAGTCGAGGCATTCCGTACGGCTGCTGATTATCACCTTCAGAATGGTACCACGACGATCTTCCCCACACTCTCTACCTCCAGCTATGAGACGATCATGAAGGGGATCGAGTGCACCGAGGTGCTCATGCCCGACGAAGAGTCTTCCGTAGAAGGACTCCACTTGGAGGGACCTTACTTCTCTGTCAAGATGGCGGGGGCACAGCTTCCTGAACTGATTCGTCCTGCTCGCCCCGAGGAGTATACTAAGATCATGGAGCGAGGGCAGGGGATCATCCGCCGCTGGGATGCTGCTCCCGAGATCGAGGGTACGATGGAGTTTGGACGCTACGTCCGAGAGCGAGGTGTCGTGACGGCTATCGCACATACAGAGGCGGGAGAGAAGGAGATCAAGGAAGCCTGGGAGAATGGCTATACCCTCGCAACTCACTTCTATAACGCTATGAAGGTCTCCCACAAGAAGGGTGTCTATAAGGTGCCAGGTGCTGTGGAGACGATCCTCGATATGCCAGACTTCGACATCGAAGTAATATGTGATGGTATTCATGTCCCCCCTCTGATGGTGCACCTAGCCTATGCTACGAAGGGACGTGAACGGATGGCACTGACGACAGATGCGCTCCTCTATACAGGGACGCCCCCAGACTTCAAGGATCCGACAGGACATGCGATCGTAGAGGATGGCGTGTGCAAGCTCTCCGACCATTCGGCTCTAGCTGGGAGCATTGCGACGATGGATCTCCTCATCCGCACGGCGGTCAAGCGGGCTCGTATTCCCCTGATCGATGCTGTCTATATGGCCTCGACGACACCCGCTCGTATTATGGGTATTCAAGATACGAAGGGGGCTCTAGAGCCAGGAAAGGATGCCGATATACTATTCCTAGATGAGGAACTCGAGCTACGCTTTGTGATGCACCGTGGTCGAGTAGTGCGTGGAGAAGAATATCTCTCCTAGCCTTTCCTCCAGAGATTAGAGGCTCACAATAATATAGTTCTTACTAGGGGCTACACTGCAGGCTTTGCCGTAGTGTAGCCCCTAGAGTATATATAAGGTTATAGGCTGGGGCTACTCTCATGATGCAGTGAAGAGCAAGGAAGCTCTCTAGAGTCCCCCTTGGGGTCATTAAAGGATGAGATTCTTGCCCCACTGCTACGCTCTCCGTATGAGTTTTTGTGCTCTTAGTATGATCGCCTTTGCGCTGTCGGTAAGAACGCTCTCACGCTCTCGGTATGATCGCAAGAGCGTTCTCGGTAAGGGCGCACTTGCGTTCTCGGTATGATCGTTTTAGCCCTTTTGTGGAGGGCGTTTGTAGGCCCTCGTTCGGGGTGATTCGGTGGAGTTGGGGTACCCGCCTCATTGGAGCAAGGAGTAGAGCAAGGGAAACGCAGGGGATGGATCTTGTGTATTGATCTCTTTTGCCTTGCTCTTGGGGAGTCTTAGGGGTGGGTATAGGGAGGGAAACGGGGCGGTGCGGGTGATTTTGGCTTTGATGTGGGGTCAATATGAGGTGTCCGAGTTCGGAAATTACACAGTCGGGTAAAAAATTTTTCCGTGCATGTAAGTTGTTTGCTATCGGGTTAATGAATGCAACTCTGAGGTGTGTTTTCAGGAGTTTTTCTTGGGAAGATTTGGTTGGTATTGGGTATTTGATATACCTTTGCAACCGCAAACGAGGGAACGACCTCCTACAGCGAATGAGTCACCCGAGCGGGGAGGCTGAGTAGGACAGACCTCGAGTTAGTAAATGAGACCTAGGGTGGAGTGATCCACGAGGTTGAGCAAAAAAGCGATCATTGACATACTTGATAAAAACAAACGAGAAAACAACGTAGAGCAAATAAAAATAAGTTAGTATACAACCTGCGTGTGTTAGTAGCAATACTAATATACGTTAGGCGCAAAAACAGGAAAGGGCAGACGGTGGATGCCTAGGCTCTCGGAGGCGATGAAGGACGTGATAAGCTGCGATAAGCTACGGGGATCGGCACATACGATTTGATCCGTAGATTTCCGAATGGGGCAACCCGGCATGTAGAAGACATGTCACACTGCAGAGCAGTGAGCGAACGTGGGGAACTGAAACATCTAAGTACCCATA
>ERZ773077.134-NODE-134-length-54023-cov-16.150200_pt1 | contig 54023 bp, 61 predicted proteins | sample MGYA00580612_ERZ773077 | MGnify/ENA primary metagenome ERZ773077 (study PRJEB29015, sample SAMEA2737971) | human oral metagenome | biome: human oral; feature: human-associated habitat; material: dental | place: China | collected 2021 ...
CTCGTGCTTTTAGTGTTACACCGTTGTAGGCAACGATTGAGATTGCTGCCAAAATCGCGATAACAACGATCACGATCAAGAGCTCAACCAATGTGAAACCTTTAGTTTTGTTTGAAGAAATCATTTCTGATTTGCCCCCTATTTTTAGTTAGTTATTATTGTAACTTGATTGTAGCAAAGCGATTATAAAAGCGCAAGCATTTTATACATAATTACCTATTGCTACCCCCAATTAACCATAAATACAGAGGTGAAAGCCCCGAGTTGGGGCGCTATTCAACTATGAGAAACCCACCCGAACCCGCTATGGACACGAGGCGCCGGCAGTGCCGTTTACAGGAACATTGATTGACTTGACGAAGCGCTGACTGGAATATTCAATATTCTGACCCGCAACCGTCTTGGTTACCCCGAGGCTGACTTTAAGTGTACCGTCGTTAATCTTGCAAACATTGAAATTAAGCACCGTACTGGTGTCGATGATCGTTTCGACTGCCCCGTCCAACTGCCAAATACGGTCGGTGGCACTCGGACATGAGCCATCGTACATCGTCTTGCGCTTGAGTTCCGAGCCACTCTGGAAATACTCAGTCGTATAGGTCTTGGCGTCAGCGATGGCGACCGCCCCCCACGCCACGCCGCAATCACTTTTTTGGATCAGGCGCCGCGTCGAACTATAGGGGTTCTCGCTGGTAGCGAGACTATGTATACGCACATACGAGGACGTTGTTCCCTCAAGCGTGGTACTGAGCCGTACATCCGCCTCAATTCGATCAAGCGCCGTTAGCACATCACTCTGTAGCTGCGACTTGGCACTGGTGACCATTGACGAGCCAGTGAGATTGATGATTAGGCCGATAATACCCGCCAGCACCAAGATAATGACTGGCGCAATCGCCAAGATCTCGATCAGCGTAAAGCCCTGACTGTGCTGCCAGTTAGAATTAGCCCGAAATATACGTCGCATGCACCACCTCCTGCGCTGGCGTTCCATAAGTAATAATTACCGCAACACGAATGACCGCGATGCTATTTGGCACTTTACAATATTCGACTCGAGCACGTACTGGATCCGGCAATGTTGGCGTGGTCGGTGGTGTCACGTGTTCAGTCTTGACCGCACCGCTGCCACAAACCTCAGATACTGTTTTATACAAGCCACGTTCACGTAGGATGCCGTAGCCGAGATTGGCAGCTTCTGAGGTGCGGCGAGCCTCGGTATTACGTGCCAATACCGCCCCGTACAACTGGTAGCCACTCATTAAAAAGATCCCGGCAATAATCAAGGTGATCATCAATTCAATGACGGTAAAGCCGTTTTTATGGCCTTTATGCCTTAGAGGCGTTTGCTGTTGAGTACTTGCCATTTACCCGGCTCCTTCGTTTCTAAATGATAAAAAATCGTATAGCGCCGACAGGCTGCGCCCGCCTCATCACATACACCATCCTTAGCGCCGGCAACGTAAATGTACGCACCATTTGGATAGTTAGTGATCTTGGTGTTTTCGTAATCGTCTTTTTTGGCAAGCAGTTGACTAATATTAGTTATTGGATTGACCCCGAATGTACCGTTAATCGCCGAAATGAGGCGTTCTCGATCCAGTGGGCCGGTCTTGGCGGCACCACCCAGTTCGTCAAATGCTGCCGCAAACTGCGCCGCAGTCATCTTGCCAGCGCCACTAGCACCAGAAACGTACGCCGGATAGCCGCCGGCAGGCTTGATGACGTTACCGGCACTGTCACGAATTTCCCGTGGATAGACGCTCTCGAGATAGTTCTGCAAGGCTAGCACATCGGCCTCACGCTCCTTATCGCGTGCCGCCGCCTGATAATTACGAAAACTTAATGTCGCGAGCACCAATAGAATCGCCATGACGGCAATAGCAATGATCAGCTCGACTAGCGTAAACCCCCGTCCCTTCATACCCCCATCATACTCGGAAATATGCATAAGCGCAAGCGTTTTGGCGCTCAAATTTCCAACGGTTCTTGCTGGATCTGGATGTGGAACTTATCGTACACCGCCCGGATGATGGCGTCACGTGCCGCCGCCAGATCATGGTAGCTGGTCGCTGACTCATTGATCAATACCAGCGCGTTCTTGTCGTGCACCCGCATGCCGTGAAGCAACGCCCCCTTGAGCCCAGCCTGCTCGATCAACCAACCCGTCGGTACCTTGTGTCGGCCGTCCGGCATGTCATAGCACGGGACATCTGGATACTGTTCACGAAGTTCATTCAGCTGCCATGATTCGATCAGCGCGTTCTTGAAGAATGAACCAGCGTTGGGTCGCTCGGTCGGATCAGGCAGCTTATCAAACCGAATTGCCATGACTGCGTCACGAATCACCTGCGGCGTAAAGGTCGTGATATTCATGTTGGTTAAATACCGCTGCAAGCCGGCATAGAACGGCGGTTTCGGTGCTGCGTAATGGAGCTTGATGGTAATTGAGAGAATGCAGTAGCGGCCGCTCGCCTCACCACGAAAAATACTATGCCGATATGAAAACCCGCATTCCGCTGCGCCTAAGGTCACCACCCGGTCAGTCAGCGAGTCGTACGCCTCTAGCTCAGTGAGCACATCAGCAACTTCCTGGCCGTATGCACCAACATTTTGCACCGGCGCGGCGCCGGCTGTACCAGGAATGGCCGACATCGCCTCAATACCACTCAGACCCATGGCGACCGTACGCTTGACCACCTCATCCCATATTTCACCCGCACCAACCTTGATCGTTGCCGCCTGACCATCATCAGTCAGCACTTCAAATCCCTTGATCCGATTGAGCAACACCGCCCCTTCAAACCCTTCGTCGCGAGCGATGACATTACTACCGCCGCCCAAGACAAAAATTGGAATACCCTGCACCTTGGCACTGTTATATAACTCTCTGACTTCATTCACCGATGTCGCCGATGCCATAAAGCGTGCTGTGCCGCCGAGGCGCATCGTCGTATATTGTTGCAACGGAATCTCTGTTCGTATCTCCATGTGATACATTATATCATTTCTATTTAGGCGCGGTGCGTGGTATAATATCCTCGTGTGCACCCGTAGCTCAGTGGATTAGAGTACTTGGCTTCGAACCAAGTGGTCGCAAGTTCGAATCTTGCCGGGTGTACCATAAATTTCGCGCTTTCCTACCGGACCTTTTCCTATCAGCGCGTTAGTTATGCCCCGTTAGCTCAACTGGATAGAGCGTTGGTTTCCGGTACCAAAGGTTGCAGGTTCGATTCCTGTGCGGGGTACCACTATACTAGACGATACCCTGGTCGATGACGGGGTATTTTTGTTGGAATTCCTCAGTTGTTGGCAATGTCAACTTGCCGTCTGTCATGTCTTTGATTTTACTTTGAAAATGATCATACGCCTTATATACCGACAGGCTGGGGGTTATCATCCGCGGTAATTTACGGATGAAGTCCATTGCCCATATTATTGCTGGTGTATAGACGCCTTGTTCGCCTCCACTAAAACCTATCAGCGTTTCTCCGCTCAGTGACCGCATCAGTTCATCATGAAATACTTTCGCTGATGAACACTCAATTTCTTTTTCGGTAACGGTCGTGAGGCGTTCTATCGTGGCATCAAACTCGCGCCGCGATTGTCGTTGCTGTTCTTCCCGCTTTAGTCGATCGTATGTCTCTTTTACACCATCAAACAGCTGCAAGAAACAGTCCGCCAAATATTCATCAGTATGGCTCTCACGCGCGTCCAATTGACCATTGTTAGTTTTTATGCCCATGCCAGTACGAACTTCCAGTGCGGCTCGCTCACGCTGTATTGCGTCATACTCTTGTTGGCACTCTTGGCACTTCTTGGCAAACATAAGGGCGTCCGAGTTATATCGCGGATCTCTAAATATAAACCGAATAATATTATTGATGGTTATTATCTGTGCATCAAATCTAAAGTTAGGGTCGACTCTGCTCGTCTCCCAAAACCACTGCAGACTAGATACCACCGGTGACGGCTTGCTCGCTCGCGCCTTGTCAATAAGGTCGAGGTTAATGGTAATGTTGTCGGGGCGTTCATGTATTACCCGACTAAGTTGTTCTACCTGCCCCTCAAGCCATTTTCTTTCAGTCAGTCGAAAGCCAATCGACCCAACCGCACCACCCACAACAGTCCCAGCTGTCGTCAGAAATGGCTCGCCAGAACCTAGCCATGACATACCTCCACCAGCGACAAAGCCGCCAAATCCGAGAGCACCCATGTCCCGTAGTGTTAGCCTAGTATGTTGATCTTCCCGAGCTATATCTTCAAGTTGCTCGACAATATTCACGAGCATAGGATCTTGGCATATGGTAACAAAGCCATGGTTGGAGATGCGGCCGTTATATTCAACCATCTCAGACCCGGGGAGATCAAGAAAACACCCCCCTACAATTACCCCGTCCGCAATAACAAAACAGGAATCCTGCACCTCTCTTGAAAGCTTCGGGTCAACCAATTCTCCATCCTCTAGCACCTTAATAGGTGTTAATATCTCCACACCCCCTCGCGGTATGGCACGACGTGTCCGCGCGGTTAGTTGCCCACTTTCATCAATAAAACCACTCTCTACAAGCCCCTCAATTGAGTAGGGCGATTGCGCTTTAATCTCACTTCTGCGCCCGGAAAACTCCATACCGCTCTTAGTCATGTGCCCATTGTACAATATTAAATTATATTGGCAACTCTACCGTCCGAGTGATATCGGCGGCACGCCCGGGCCCGGGGACACCATACTGCTACCATTAGCCGCCTCGCCGACCACCGCCCGTATCTGCTCCGCCGTGATAATCGTCGTTGAACCCGGCGCAACGGTGCCAGCCAACAATTGTTTGGCGACGGTATTCTCGACAGCTCGTTGCACCACGCGGCGCATCGGACGAGCGCCGAGGCGCGGGTCGTAGCCAGCATCGACCAGTAATTTTTTACCCGCCTCTTCGACGGCGACTTGGATTTTTTGTGGTGCCAGCGTTCGATTGATACCGGCCAAAATGAGATCAACGACCTGCAGCAGCTCTTCTTTACCCAAAGGACGAAATAGCACGATTTCATCAAACCGGTTGAGAAACTCCGGACGAAACAGATTGGCATTAATCAGCTCGTTGATAAATGTTTGCTCAAACTGCTCCAGTTGGTAGCCACGCTCGATATATTCGCGAATTCTCTCGGCCCCAGCATTCGATGTGGCGATGACGATGGCGTCACGAAAACTAATGTCGCGGTTCTTTTCGTCGCGTAAAATTCCCTCGTCCAGTAACTGCAGAAGCGTCGTGAGCACCTGCGGATGGGCCTTTTCAATTTCATCGAGCAACACCACCGAGAATGGTCGCTTTTGCACCTGGGCGGTCAGGCTCATCGGATCATTCGCTCCATCAGCGATCAGCCGCGCCACGTCCTCGGCCCGCACAAACTCATTAAGGTCCAGCCGAATTAGATTACCCTCGCCGCCAAAGTAGATATCCGCTAGCGCTTTGGACAGCTCAGTTTTACCAACACCAGTTGGGCCGAGAAACAGAAACGTACCAATCGGCCGATCAGGATTGCGTACACCAGCCCGTGCTCGCCGGATGGCATCAGAGATGACGCTGACGGCACGCGTTTGATTGATCATGCGCTGATGAATCAGGTCTTCGAGGTTCAAGAGTTTTTCCCGCTCGTCATCAGTCGAGGCGGTCGCGATCTTGATGCCCATGGTTTTTTCGACCGCGTCATCGACCGACTGAGCTGTCACCAGACCGGACGACGCATGGTGAGCTGCCGCCTCCAGCACCTTGAGCGCCCGACCCGGCATCGCCACGTCTTGGACGTACCGCTCGCCGACGCGGTAGGCTTCAGCGATGGCTTGATACATGTAGGTCACTTTATGGCGATGTTCAAGACCAAGCAGCTGATCACGCATAATCCGCACCGTCTCCTCGGGCGAGGATGGCTCGATAACGATGGTATTGAGCGCCGTCGCCAGCTGGGCGTTGCGCTGAGAAATTTGCAAGTAGCGCTGGCTATCCATAGTGAGGATAATCCGCAGCCTGCCCGCCTCCAAAATCGGCAGTAACAAATTACTCAGATCAACTGAACCGACGCCCTCCTCGAAAAACAGCTGAGCATTATCGAGACACAAAATGACATTCTTTGATAAAAATGCTTCGTTGAGAATCTGCGTCACCAATGCTTCCAGTTCGCCCCGACCAGCCGCCGCCGAGATCAGTGACGAGGCGTCCAAGAGGAAAATCTGCCGATAGAGCAGCGATGCCGGCACAGTTTTATGTCCGTCAATGAGCATCTCGGCGAACGCCGCCACGACCGTACTTTTGCCAGCCCCATTGAGCCCGACCAGCGCTGCATTCTGCCGGCCATTTGAGCCAAAAATTGTCATCAATTGATCCAGTGCCGCCTGATGAGCGTCCAGCTGCGCGATCATCGTCCCGCCCGACACCTGCAGACTGAGGTTCTGAGCGAACCGGCTCAAAAGCGGCGTGTAGCCAAATGACCAATCACGGGCGATACCGCCGGTGTGGAGCGGCTTTTGCTTGAACTGCTCGATCAACGACTTGAGGCGCTCATACCACATAATGCCACCCAGCACATCACGAAAATCAATTTTTAGATTCGCGAGCAGAGCGTCATGATTCGGAAACTGCTCAACGATCGCCGCCGCCAGCACCGCACCTGTTACCTTCGGGCTGTTGGTGTCACGCCAAATCCGCAGCGCCGATTGCCACAGGGCCGGCGTATTATTGGGATCATCCGAGGCGATATTCGCCAAAAAGTTCGGTGTGAGGCCCAACCGCACCCCGAGGAATTGCCCGGCCCGCGACTGACCAACCGCCAGCGCGATCTCTTTTGGCGTCGGTCGCTGACTCAGGCGGCCCAGCACATCCGCTGCCATCACATCATCAATCGTCTCTGCTCGTGCGCTCACCGCCATCGTCTTGAGATCGCCCTGCCACCACACACTGAGCATCGCCAATGGCCCCACCAGACCAATCATCAACCAGCCAATCGGCCCGTGCTTGATCAATAGCCAAACGCCACCCAGGCCCAATGCAACGGCGACGAGCACTACCAAGACATGCCAAACCGTACCAAACCGCGCCGTGAACCGCGCCTTTTGCGCCCGTAAGCTGTGATAGCGAAACTCCGGTCGCACCTCGTTCATGCCAAAACCCTCATCTGCCACAAGACAATTCCTATCACCGGCGTTACGGGTAACAGCGCCCACACCACGATACTACCGACCGCCCACACTACCCGTAGACTAATGACTACCAGCCCCGCAAACAGCACCAAAAGCCGCACTACCGCACCAACTGCTCGCGAGAACAGCCGGTCAAAAAAGGCCTGCATCTTGACAGCGAGCGGCGCCTGAGCACGAATTTGCCCTGCGGAAATTTGGCGAAATGGATCAAACAGCGTCCGCACCAACAAACCGATTGAGAAAAAATCGGCCGTCCGCAGCACACCGAGACCAACGCGCTGCATATGCCGCCGCCAGCCTGCGCCATACCACCACTGGAAAATACCCACCAAAAACATAGTTCTATTGTAGCACACTGCTTGGGCGCGGTATAATACCAAATATGTCACGACAGATTCTCAGTACACTCATCGGCAAAACCGTCAAACAAGCTGCTCGCCTGCGCGGCGGTGGCTCGGCGCTCCCGGGGCTCGTGATTGAAAAGATTGACCCGGGTTTTATCACTCGTACCCTGGCGCAAATACCGCACGGCGTGGTGGTTATCAGCGGCACGAATGGCAAGACCACTACTACTAAAATCGTCGTTGAACTGCTCGAGGCGGCCGGCCTCAAGGTTTTTACCAATCGCACGGGCAGTAATTTCTCGCGCGGTGTGGCGGCAGCGCTGCTCGGCGAGGTAGATATGCGCGGGCGGCTGGATGCCGACATCGCGGTGCTGGAGCTTGACGAGGCCTGGGCAGTCAAGTTTGTTCAATTGGTACCGCCGCGCTACAGCCTGTTGCTCAACGTCATGCGCGATCAGCTGGATCGGTTTGGCGAGATCGACACGGCGGCTGGTTTCTTGGCAAAAATCGCCCAGGCAACCACTGATACCGTGGTGCTCAATCGCGACGACCCACGCATCTATCGCCTGCACCAAAAAACGGCGGCAGACGTAGCGTTTTTTGGCACGACCGACCAGCTGCTGAAACTGATGCCGACTGACGATGCGCTCAAGACTGGTCGCGCTCAGGCCAACCAGACGGCCCCAGCCGACGTGCTGCTCGCGGACATCGACGGGCAAACAGCGACCTTTCACATTGACAATGCCAAGCACGCGGTGCGAATGCGGCTAAATGGCGTGTATAATCTGCTGAACGCGGCGGCGGCACTGAGTTTGGTACGACAAATTATGGGAGAGAAAGCCGAGCTAACGACACTACTGGGCGCCCTATCAGACGTAGCACCGGCATTTGGCCGAGGCGAGACCATCGTGATTGACGGCACGCCGATTGAGCTAATTCTCGTGAAAAACCCGAGCGGCTTTCGGCTCAGCCTGCTGTCATTTGCCGACGGAACAGCGGATACGATGATTGCTATCAATGATAATTACGCTGACGGACGCGACGTTAGTTGGCTGTGGGACGTGGACGTTTCACGCCTCGAGCAGGTGGCGGTAGTCAGCGGCGTGCGCGCTCACGATATGGCACTGCGGCTGGAGTATGACGATATCACGCCAGAAATAATTGAGCCGGATTTGGCGGCGGCGCTGGAGAAATTGCTAGCCCATCATCCACGCAAACCAAAACATATTTACTGTACCTACACGGCGATGATGCGGCTGCGCAAATTATTATCAATCAAAACCGATGTGGAGGCTATCCGATGACGATCACAATTATTCAATTGTATCCGCGCGACATGAACCTATATGGCGACTGGGGCAATACGCTGGCACTGAAAAAGCGGCTGGAATGGCGCGGCTTTACGGTACGCATTATTGATCATAATCCGGGCGATACGACTGATTTTATGGCGGGAGATATGTTCATCGGCGGCGGCGGTCAGGATGCTGGGCAAGAAATTATCCAAGACGATTTGCTGGCGCGAGCGGATGAGCTACGGCGCCTAGCAGAGGGCGGCGTGCCGATGTTGATGATCTGCGGTATGTATCAATTATTTGGCCGAGCGTTCACCACACATGATGGACGCGTGATTCGCGGTGCGGGGATTTTACCGCTGGAGACATATGCCAAGGCAGAGCGCCTGATCGGTAACATCACGCTCGAGAGCGAGGAGTTTGGGCAGATCGTTGGGTATGAAAATCATAGCGGCCAGACGCTACTCGATGATGGAGTGTCACCGCTGGGGCACGTGGTGCGGGGCGCTGGTAATGACGAGACTGGCCAAATCGAGGGCGCAAGGCTGCACAATATCGTGGCAACGTACCTGCACGGGCCAATCTTGCCAAAGAATCCACGACTCGCTGATTTTTTGATCACCGCGGCACTCACGCGAAAAGGCTATACCGATACACTCAGCGCACTGCCCATCGACCGCACCGCAGAACATGCCCAGCGGGTGGCGATGGAACGAGGGCGATAAGCTCGGTTAGGTATTCCTTTAATTCATAATTATGCCGAGTAAAGTGCAACCGGAAAATCTTGGCGAGTCCTGTTCGTCTAGAGTCATAGACGGAGGATGCTAGAATATGCGAAAAGTGTGTGTCCCAGACCTTTTTAGTTTGCGCCCAATCTAAATCTATGGTTGCTTGCTGTTTAAGTACTGCTCGATCAAGGATTTCGTTCGTATAAACGCGTCTGCGAATATGTTTCTCAAAATTCCATAATTCATGATAATAGCGTGCTAAATACAGACCTAGATGTGCGAACTTTTTGGAAGAATCTGAGAGCATCTTATCACCCAAACGCATTCGGCAGATGCCAGCGGGTAGGTACCGAGGTTAGACGCAGGTAATTCTCGTAATCAGCAAAGGCCTCTCGCCTAATTTTTACAAGAACGCAGAGCTCCTCTAGATCTTGCATTTTATTCATGACGTCTTGGCGGCGTTCTTGGGTTGTGGAATCCTTGAAGGGAGTCTCCGAAAGATCCTCTAGAGAACGCGATAACAGCGTGTATTGATCAATTAGATGAAAATAAAGTTCATCATGTGCTTCAACGGTAGCCAGAAGCTCCCCCTGAGAGTATTCGTGGGGATCTAGTTTTTGTAAAATTTTTCTTGGAAAAGGATAGGAGCCGTGTTTCCCTTGAAGTTCAAGTGTATCGTCTGACCCCTCGCGATCTTTACGTATCTCGGTGGTGGCGCTCATGTTCTTAGTTCTGGCCTTTCGGTGTAAAATAGCCCAATGGCCCCCTGAATTTTGTGAGGGCGGTGCATTCAATTTTGGTTGCGTATTTACTCGCTCCATTGCAGAGTCCATTATTCCACATATTGACCAAATTCTCAACCGCTATGCTCGTTACTATTTTCCCGGCAAGTATCGTTTCTCGCGTGGTCACCATGCTTTATACACCTCTCAAGTTTCCCCTCGGCTCTTGTCGGTGTCAAGCATTCGCACAGCCTGATTAGTTGTCCCGACATAGCTTGAAGCGACCACAAGAGTATATACGCACCTGCTAGCGCTGCCAGGATGACCGAGTCGGTGGCTCAGCTGGCGCCCCATGAGGCGGAGCGTGATGCTGTGCGTGTACCGAATGATGTTGCTGTGACGTCCACACCGGTAATAGCTGCTATGGATGAATATCCTTGCTGCGTCAAGTCCAGACAGCGGGACGGCACCTCGGCTTCCCGTCGGGTGCGGCGTCGGCTTTCGCCTGAGGCCATTGCCCAGGTTGTGGAGCGCTACCAGACGGGGGCGACGGCAGCGGAGCTTGATGCTGAGCATGGTGTGTCGAAGAACGGCATGCTCAAACTGCTGCGTGAGCAAGGGGTGCAGATTCGTACCAAGTCGCTGCCGACCGCGGTTGTCACCCAAGCTATGCACTTGCACAAGCGTGGCATGTCGATGCGTCAGGTGTCGGAGCAGCTGGGCGTCTCGCGCACCGCACTCAGACGGAACTTCCAGAAGATGGGGGTTGGGGTGTGAGGTATATTTATCGGAGTGACGTCAAACTTACGGCGGACACGTGACGGAAGATGTAGCAGGTTTGTTGCTGGCTGACATCTCAAGGAGGAGGTAGGAAACTAGTTGGGATTATGTATAGTTATTCTCAAGCGTGCTTTAATCAAAGTCTTCGTCGGTCGACGTGCTGCTTGTGAATAAGCCCCGGACTTAGTCCGGGGCGAGGAATCACTTCCTATCTCCAAAGATGATTACCCAGCTGCCTGTCAAAAAAATCATGAAACCGAGACAGCCGATGGCAATGCACTCCCCGCGGCCAAAATCTGACAGGAGGAGTCCGACGTAGACTCCAACCAGGAGTGCGAGGAGAGAAAAGAAGTAGATTACGCGGAGGAACATGAGTAGCCCCAATCTCTGGTGTGATACTCAACACTCTTGTGTCGGGCTACTGATGGCCTGATCTGTAAGCAGCCAGTAGCCCGACGCGAGAAGATGTTCCTGATTGTTATTATACACTATTTTTGCGAAAAGTCTATACAAAAAGGTGGTAAATGATGGATAATGCGCGGCATATGAAAATTAGCACAGTGGCCGCTGTGCTAAGCGTAGTTGTAACCGTTATTGGCATACTCGCAACCTTTGTCGTGCCAGAGGGTCGATGTTTTCTCAGATTGGATAAACCTGATAAATGTCAGGGACCCGTCGCAGTTCCTTCGCCGTTATCTCCCGGCAAAGAAGGGGGCGGAACGCCAACTAGCTCTCCGGCGACCGTTGAGCCCTCGGCAACAACTTTACAGCCCACCGAAACCGAAACAACAGCTTCGTTAGACAGGGCGACTGATACTCCTAGTTCGATTCCCTCCGAAACTTCAACGCCCCCGATCGTTGATGAACTAAAAAATCCCCACTACTATAAACATGATAAAGAGTATACTGGTAGAGTATGGATCAATATTATTCCAACTTCGGCAAATGAGGGAAAACAACATACTGTCAATATCATTTGGGGAACATATAAGTATGAAAATACCTTCAGAGTTGGTGACTCTTCGAGTCTTGTGCATGAGAAAACCAAGCCCGACAGTGTCCGTATGGACGTTTATGTGGAGCCCGCAGCGCGAGTGGAGTTTGGAGTAGGAAGGCCTCCTAGTAAGCATGTCATTGATATAAAGGACGGGTGGACTAAGCGGTAGATAAGACTGGACACATGCTCTCTTGTTGAGTGCTTTCACCCCTTGGGTAATCGCTGGAACCGGTCTTCAAGTTCAATGCTGAGACTCACCCACAGTCACCCTCAAACGTACCCTGACTAAGGGTTTCGGACCGAAACGCTGCCTATGAACCAAGCCTCACAGAGTCCCTAAGCTACCTACCAAGCCCCAGGTGAGCCTCAACCACATGCAGCCGCTTGTCCAGCGCTCGCCATTTCTTGTCCTGGGTGTCCCAGCCAACTGTGTCAGCGTGCTCGCGAGAGCTTTCCTCGAGGAATAAGCGGGTGCGTAGCGAAGCCAGTTCAGCCTTGAGATCACTTTGGGTTGCCATGACCTTCTTGAAATTATGATCGGTCTTCAGTTCAAACAGCTGGAAGACGTCGTCGCTGTTCTTGATGTCTTTGCGGATAGCGGTTTGGCCTTTCTTGAGATTGTTCAGGCGCTTGTCCATAGCTTCAAAGCGTTTGTCGACACCCTCAAACTGTTTATTCATCTGTTCCGTTAATGTATCAATCTTCGCCAATATTTCTTCCATGTAATATCCTACTTATATCTATTTAATCATGGTTGCTATTAGCAAACAAGGGGCCGCCTTCCAGACTATCCCACCCACCCCGCTCCCTCTCTCCGCTCACTTCACCCCTGGTCACCCCGAACACTGGACTTCGTCCCATCACCCGCGCTTTCCTGACTGTTTGAGCCAACCAAGAGGTAAGCATGGATCCCGCTCCCGCCGACTGCACCGCTCAGGAGACGAGTCCACATCTACCAATCTTCGAACTCCCGTGCTATATTAAAAGCAGCATGAGGGAACAGCGACGTTCATCACCACAACCATCGGAAGAAAAAACTCCACAAATGGAGGCTTGTGGGGGCGCCCGCGGGCACGAGAATTAGGCGATATTGCCATAAGTGAACAGGTGTTGAAGTCTCTGTCGCCTGGGCGACGTTCCTTTTTACAGAAACAGATAGCGGAAGAGGTCAGGAGAATTATTATGGAAGGTTCCGTGAAACGTCGACATTTCTCCAAGAGGAGCGGTGTGACCAAGCCTTCTAAACGCGTGAGAGCACGTGGGGCCGCAAAAGTCTCTAAGCCTACACCTGAGCGGTGTGTTCCAGTCGGTGTTACTACCGCCGAAGACATCGCAAAGAATTACATATCAAGACAGGCGCCGCCCCCGCCACGTAGTATGCTCATCGACCCCTCAGAAATCTGATGACAAAGGGGCGACACGCCCTCTCCTTTAGCAAGAATCCTGCCTTTAAGGATTTCATTGAGACGATTTATCTCACCCCTGCTACATCGGCGAAAACGCCCCCGGAGCGGAACTCCGAGGGCGCGTATTTGAACAAGATGAGTGTTGTGGTCGGGGTGAAAGGACTCGAACCTTCGACCTCACGGTCCCAAACCGCGCGCGCTAGCCAACTGCGCCACACCCCGAGAAGCTAATCTCAATACTCACTCCGCTCCATTCTACCACACTTTACACATTAAATACAGCAATAGTTGGCGATTTCAGTTAATATATAGAAGACACTCTCTCATAATCATGCCTAATACTAATCACACCACCCGCACAACTCACCGCCGACAAATGATATATCTCTATGCCATTGTCTGCGTGTATCTCATGTTGCCCATCCTGATTTGTATCGGCATTATTCCTTGGAATATGAAATTCGTGGCACTCGTCGTCGGCGCAGTGGCGATGTACATAGTGATGCGAATTCTCGACCATACGCATAGTGACATCGGTATTACGCGGCAACGTACCATCTATTCACTCAAAACCGTGCTACCGATAACTATAGCTCTCATTATCGCGGCTGGGCTGTTTCTACTCCTCGAAAAACCTCGATTCTCACCAACCGAAGGAATAGGGTTCTATGTATTTTATATTCTCATCTCGTGCCCGGCGCAAGAACTGTTATTTCGCGGCATCCTCAGCCGTATGCTGCAAGAACTACGGCTACACCGAGTGCTAGAGCTTGGCGTAGCGGCCGCCCTTTTCGGTTACGTACATATCATCTACGGCGACATACTCACTGTTGTTATCATGGGCATCGTTGGCCTTTTCTGGTACCGAGCGTACCAGCGCTCATCAAACATCATCGGCGTAACGATAAGCCACGTGGTACTTGGTGTGATGACGATCGCTTTGGGGATTATCGACTAACATTGACAAGTCATCCCCCCATTTTGTTTAATAGTAAACAAGATGAGAGGGATGGAACAAGGATCAAGACCAGAAGCAAAAGAACCACAGCCAGACTGCGAAGCACAGCAGAATCGAGCACTACGACTAGCACGATGGGCGGTGCAAGCAATGTGTAGCCTGCTTGGGCGCAAGAAGGAAAAGCGTGAGCAAATACCTGAGCTTTCCCCTGAGGCGGTAAAGCGCGCCCTACGCGGGAGGGTCAAAAATCTAGCTGATAATGCGACTGGGCAATATTCAGATTCGTCAGAAGAGAATATTCAGTACCCGTACATCAACCTTGATGACTCGCTTTATCGCTACCCTTTTCCGGCGGAATTGCTTCCGGGACTAAAGCAATCGGAAACAACTCGCGAAGAGATGGAGGAGCGAAGAGATGCTTGGAGTGATTTGTATTTTCATTTAATCGATCAGCTCGGAACCCTCAAAGCGATGACTTTGGCCTACGAGGAGCGCACTACCAAGAGAATATCAAAAAGTGAGTATGATCTACTAGAAGAAAAGTATCAAGATTTGCTAAAAGTCTGCACTTTCGTTCTCGAAGAGCGAGATCGCCTCGACAAGCTCATCCACACAGACCGATACGTCCCTCATGCACGTTGGAGCGCAGACACTATTTTTGCTTGAACAAACCAAGCTCCAAAGCCCGACCAATGGCAACCTTATACCCCTCAGGCATGTTGAGCTTATTGACCTCATCCGGAGAAATAAGCACCAACTCTTTATGTTCATGACTAAAGTGCGGCATTGCACCCTCGACCGCTTTCGCAAAATATGTAACCACAAAAACGTGACGATACGGAAAAATTGTGTACACCCAATTGTGAACGTTCATCCCAACTGATATATCAATGTTCAGTTCTTCATGAACTTCACGTTGCACGCACGCCGTTGGACTTTCCCCGAGATCTAATTTTCCTCCCGGCAGCTCCCATTCGTCACGCTCATTTCGCAAGAGCGGAATCTGACCATTAAGGGAGATAACGGCCTTAACAGAAATTGGTAATTGATATTCAAAATAATCAACACCCTGCTTAACCAAATAAGGCTGAGCGAGTGACTTAACTTCAATCGTCTCCTTTTGATCTATCATACGCACATTGTACGGTATAGTGTCTCTATCCACAAGAATTAGCTTAACAAATAATTGATGTATTCACATGCTTTTTGTAGCTTATTGTTAAACAAACACTAACTATGTTACACTCTATGTACAGCCCCAGGCTGCCTGCAGAAATAATAAAAGGAGTTATAATATGCGAGCCAAGCAACAAGAGATTATCGCCGCCCTCGGTGTCGAACCCACTATCCAGCCAATGGAAGAGATTGAGAAGCGTAATAAATTCCTAGCTGACTATCTGGGGCAAACTGGCTTTAACGGTTTTGTGTTGGGGGTTTCTGGCGGTCAGGATTCACTGCTCGCAGGAATTTTAGCACAGCGCGCCATCAAGCTGAGACGCCAAAGCGGCCAAAGCTGCTGCCTCCACACTATGCTACTGCCCTACGGTGATCAACATGACCGCGCGGATGCTGAGCTAGCTGTTAAGACTATTAAGTCTTATGGCGAATCGAGCGTCATAGAACATGACATTGATATACAACCTAGCGTCGACGCACTTGTTGCAGACCTATGCACCGATGGTCAAGTAATTAGTGATTTCGACAAAGGCAACATCAAGGCTCGTACCCGTATGATGGCACAATATGCTATTGCTGGTGCCTGCGGGTTATTGGTAGTTGGCACTGATCATGCCGCCGAATCAGTCACGGGATTTTTCACCAAGTTTGGCGATGGCGCTGCCGACATCATGCCCCTATCTGGCCTAACTAAACGTCAAGGCTGGGCCATGCTGAATGCATTACACGTTCCCGAACACCTCCTTCACAAAGTGCCGACTGCTGATTTATTAGATGATCGCCCGGCCCAACCTGATGAAGTAGAACTGGATCTAACATATGACGATATTGATGATTATCTCGAGGGCAAAGAAGTCGACTCCAAGATTGCTAAGAAGATAGAAGAACGCTACGACAAGACTCAACACAAACGAAACCTACCGGTAGCATATAGGAGTAGTCAGTAAATCCGCCTTGGCAAACTAGCTACTTCGGGGTACTATATATTGTATGAAATACACGAAACCATACGTCCCACCGACGCTAACCGTTGATGCAGTGATATTTCAGATTAATAGCGGCGCGCTAGAAGTCCTACTCCTAAAGCGCCCCAACGAGCCGTTCAAGGGTGAATGGGCGCTACCCGGCGGATACAACGCCAAGGGCGAGACCACGACAGCCGCACTGAGACGTATCGTTACCCAAAAAACGGGCGTGGATGTTGAGAATGATTTGAGCTACATTGAGCAACTCTACACCTTTGACACGGTTGACCGTGACCCACGAGGACATGCTGTATCGGTGACATACCTCGGGTGTGGGCGTACTATCCCGCTCGACGAGGCGAAGTCACACGCGACATTTTTTGATGTACACAATCTACCGCCACTGGCTTATGATCACGCCAGTATTATTGAATACGCTAGAGAGCGGCTGATCGCCAAGCTAACATATACGAATGCTGTGTCGGCATTTCTGGAGCGGCGTTTTACCCTGACCCAACTGCAGAACGCCTATGAAATTATCGTTGATCGTGAATTTGACAAGCGTAATTTTCGCAAAAAATTCCTCAGCCTCAACCTCATTCATGAAACCAACGAGCTGTGGCGTGACGGCGCACACCGTCCAGCAAAACTATACGAATTTAATTCCCAGAATCTCGAGACGTTATCGCGGAGCTTTGATTAGCTAATATCACCAAGCCAGGGGCAGGATAGGGTATCGATTTTTTATATTATTTTACCAATTAGTGTTGACTACACAATAACTAGTTGCTAGACTATACAGTAAGTGTAGTTTATACATTAAGTAAGGAGGCAATCTATGGAAACAGTAAAACCAACTCGAAATGTACTTGTTGCCGTTGATGTGCAGCATGATTTTATCGATGGCAGCCTAGCAGTTGCCGAGGGTGAGCAGGTCGTTGCCCCGCTCAATACCATCGCCGAGACGGTGCGGCACCATGATGGACAGGTAATTTTTACTCGCGACTGGCACCCTGCTAAAACACCACATTTTAGTAATTTTGGCGGCCAGTGGCCAGTCCACTGTGTGGCTGGCACTACCGGCGCTGCCTTTCATGATAAGCTTGACGTGCAGCCTGATGACATTATTATCAACAAAGGCATGGGTCAAACTGACGGGTACTCTGGCTGGGAGGGTCAAAGTGACACAGGCGAGACGCTGGAGACCATCATCACACCACAAACACCTCACGAGAAGGTTAAAGTATTTCTCGGCGGACTGGCAACTGACTTTTGTGTGAAGGCAACTGCACTGGACATTGCCGAGCACTTCCAGGGTAACGAGCAAGTGTCCGTCTATCTACTGCGAGAGGCTATTCGTGCTGTCGGTCTCACGCCCACTGCCGAAGAAGAGGCCTTAGCCGCCATGAGAGAGGCCCGCATTCTCGCGGTTTCAACCAGTGAGGCTAAAATGATGATCGAAAGGAGCGTTCAATGAACCGTGAACCGAAATTATCACAAGGACTAGATTATTATAAGGCGACCATGGGCCAGCTAGAGTATGACAAGCATCCTGATGCCGAGGTCACCTTTACCTTGAAGAATCGCGCCCCTACCCTGCTATCGGAATTTGTAAGCGCAGAAGAATTACGTGACCGACTCGGTAGCTTAGCAAATGGCTGGCAGCCTGATGAGATCGCCCATCTCGCCAGCCTACAAAATCAAGACGGCACAGCACAATTCACGCCAGAATACCTTGACTTTTTACGTGACAATCCCCTGCCGCCTGTTGACATTAGCTACGATGAGCGCGGCGATTTAGCAGTTAGTGCTACGGGTAAATGGCCGCTGGTCACGTTCTGGGAAACGGTAGTCATGAGCGAACTGAACGAATTATATTTCCAGAATAAACTTGCCCGCGAAGGTAGCTCGCTAAAAGAACTATACGCCGAAGGAGATCGCCGCTTAAGCGAGAAAATTAAGGTATTACAACATCGCCCAGACATCAAATTCTCAGACTTTGGCACGCGACGACGGTTTAGTTACGATTGGCAGAGACACGTCATCGAGCGCGTTGCACGTGAACTTCCTGATAATTTCGTCGGCACTTCAAATATTTATTTGGCGCATGAGCTTGGCTTGCAACCGATTGGTACATTTGCACATGAATTACCGATGGTTTACGCGGCGCTGGCCGACAAGGCTGGTGACAATCCGTTAGATGGCCACCATCAGGTACTCCAAGACTGGCAGCAGCTATATGGCGAAGGTTTATCAACCGCCCTAACTGATACGTTTACAACTGAGTTCTTTTTCGCCGACTTCACGCCCGAGCAAATGGCTTCGTGGCAGGCTCTACGTCATGACTCTGGTGATCCGATGGAATTTGGCGATCGAGTGATCGACGTTTACGAGCAGCATGGCATTGATCCGCGCGAAAAGACAATTGTCTTTAGCGACGGGCTAGACGTCGAGACAATTATCAAACTGGCTGATTATTTCAAGGATCGTATCAAGATCACATTTGGCTGGGGCACAACACTGACAAACGACCTCGGAGTTAAGGCGAATAATTTCGTTATGAAAGCCACGGCAGTTGACGGTGTGCCGACAGTTAAGCTAAGTGACGTTGAGGGCAAGCACACAGGTCCGATTGATAAAATTGAAGAATATAAAACACATGTAAAAGCAAAAATTGGTCGTCAAGCGTTAAGGCAACTGGTCGCCGCATGAATGAAATGATGTCAACCACAGAGCAGAAACTGTGGTATGATGGACCAAATTATACCGCTGATAGTATTGTTATTCATCCGGAATCACGACAAGTTCTGTTGGTTAAACGGAAAACCGGCGAATGGGCGCTACCTGGCGGTTTTATCGATCCAGGAGAAGAACCACTCACGGCAGCCCATCGTGAAGTAATGGAAGAGACTGGTGCAACTATTGGCGGTGATCCGACCCTTGTGTTCTGTGGACTGGTTAACGACTCGCGCAATACCCAGACTGCCTGGATAGAAACCAGTGCTTATCTATTTACGGTCCCCGACCTAACGGCAATAACTGGGCGTGATGATGCGGTTGACGCCGGCTGGCACTCGCTTGATCACCTACCTGAGCTATATGCCTCACATGACGAGATTGTAGCAAGAGCGCTTGATCATCTGGCGTGCCGACCACTGGCTGAATCGGTGCAGAATCCTGAATGTCTCTACCATGTTGATGGCGGTCATATGCAATACGAAAAAGCAATTGCCACAAAGGATCATCACGCCGCTTTTATCAAACAACTGTCAGCCAAATATGACAGCGTCCAAAAACGGCAGCGATTACAGCAATATTTAGATAAAGAGGCGTTTACTATGGCGCACTTGCGACAGAGTGGTTATGATGGCGTTCCCGCACAGTCTGTCTTGTGTGGTGATGCAATCATCATGGAAGCGCTGCGGCCCGACGATGGCTGGAGATGGCGAGCTGAAGCCGAGACTCTTGATGATTACGTCTGGGCGGCTGCAGAAAAATTTGCCAAACTAGAGACTATTCCACTACCAGCTGACTCATTCGCCATTGAACCATCATGTATCAGTTTTATCAAAGAGGGCTGGCAGGCAATTGACGAACAGATGATTGCTCAACTATATCAGATGCTGCCGGATTTTCTGAATCAAATGACACCACACAGCCAAGCCGTCACCCGGGATTTACTGACGGATCTACCTTCTCTGCAGCGTACTGACATCCAGCCGAATCGATTTCATCTACAAGCCTTTTGTCATCACGACATGAGACAGTCAAATATTGCCTGGCATCCAGAACATGGCAGCAAGTTAGTTGATTGGAGTTGGTCTGGACCGGGCGAACCAGGCAGCGATATGACAAGCCTATTGATTGATTTACATAAAAGCGGTCACGATATTTCGCTGTATCGTGACATGATTAATCTAAACCATTGTCTAAAGCTCATTGGCTTCTGGCTAAATCATGCCACCTGGCCATATCATGACGAGAACACGGTTAGATTTCAACAATTCTTATCAGCACTGAGCGCCTATGAAATTCTACGCGACTAATTACGCGTTCACCGCCTCAATCTCCACCGACAGCACGTCTTTATTCGTCGGTAAATCAGACGTCGGCTCAAAGGTATAGACCAACAACTGACCAAACGGCATCTCGACGTGTGCCATGTCTGCTTCTGGCACGTGGTCGAGATGCTTCATCAGCGCGCGGATAGAATTACCATGCGCCACCAATAGAATGTTCTCACCGGCCTGTAATTTTGGTAGTATCTCCTGCTCAAAATATGGCACGACCCGCGCATAAACATCTTTGAGCGTTTCACCACCCGGCACCGGATAGTCCCAACCGCGTCGGATGCCATTGAACGCTTCCTCGCCAATCTCGGCCTTGACTTCCCACTTATTTTTACCGGTCAGATCACCATAATCACGCTCGTTCAGCTCGGCCGCCTGTGTCGTCGGTAAACTACCCATACCGCACCCTTCAAGCAATGCGTCCAGCGTTTGGTGCGTCCGCTGCAGTGCCGACGTATACGCCTCGTCGAGCTTGATATCCTTCAGCAGCGCACCCAGCCGCACTGTGTCAGCTCGCCCCTTTTCCGTGAGCCCTACGTCCGTCCAGCCCGTCCACTTGCCGAGCAGATTCCATTCACTCTCGCCGTGTCGACTGATAACCAATATTCCCATCATTCCTCCTCCGTTTATTTTTCCTACGAACCAAATCCCACGAATTGCGTAACCGCCTCTTGACGTTCGTCATCGCCGTCAACGATTCGCGTCTCGACATAGCCGCCTGGCCGATGATGAGCCCAATGTGGTATCGACCACGCGAATCCTTCATTGCTTGCCAGCACTGCGTCGCGACTCATGAACTGATAGGCATCAATTTCCGACTGCTGCAAGACAATTCGTTCCAGTCGCGCATCATCCAGAACCACCCGAAAGATATATTGATGCGCCAGCCCTTTGTTGCTGGAGCGTGAGGCTACCGCAAAAAATGAAACCTCATCCTCGGTAACGACCAGCCCGACCTCTTCCTGGGTTTCGCGAAGTGCTGCCTGTAGCGGCGTTTCACCAGCGTCAACCATACCACCAGGCAGACTCCAGTGTGTCTTGTAGTACGCCTTGACCACGAGCAGCTCACCCGCGGGATTTTCGATCAGTAGTGCAGCACTGGCGATCCGAGTGTCCTGCGCCTTCAGCCACTCCTCATGCGGCAACCAACCACTTTTTATCATTTTGCGTACTCGATCGCCCGTGTTTCGCGGATAACGTTAACCTTGATGGTGCCTGGGTACTGCATGGTCGATTCAATCTTGGTGGCGATATCGCGCGACAACTTAAATGCGCTCAGATCATCGATATCCTCTGGTCGGACAATCACCCGCACCTCACGCCCAGCCGAGATCGCATAGGCCTTATCAATCCCGTCAAAGCTGGTTGCCACATTTTCTAGATCGCGCATCCGCTCGGCAAAGTTCTCAGCCGAAATATTGCGCGCTCCTGGCCGAGCGGCGCTGGCAGCGTCGCACACTCGCACAATCAATGCCTCTGGTGTCGTCGCCTCGATATCATCGTGATGCGCTTCAATAGCGTGAACGATCCGCTCGTCCATGCCGTATTTGCGCGCTAGCTCGGCACCGATGTGGTGATGCTTGCCCTCGATCTTGTGCGTCACCGCCTTGCCAACGTCATGCAGCAGTGTCGCAATTTTCGTGATGCGCACATCAGCGCCAATTTCCTCAGCGATCATCCCCGCCATCTGAGCCATCTCGGTCGAATGCTTCAATACGTTCTGCCCGTAACTCGTTCGGAATTTCAGCTCACCTAATAGTCGCTGCATTTCCTTCGGGATGCCGACAACGCCCGTCTCGCGCATGGCATCCTCACCAGCCTGCTTGACTTCTTTATCGATCTGCTTTTTCGCCTTGGCGACGACTTCTTCGATGCGGGCCGGATGGATACGACCATCTTTCATCAACATCTCGAGACTCAAGCGAGCCACCTGCCGGCGAATCGGATCAAAACTCGACAACACGATCATACCCGGCGTGTCATCCACCAAGATATCGACACCAGTCTCGCGCTGCAACGCCTGAATGTTGCGACCTTCTTTGCCGATGATTCGGCCTTTCATCTCATCATCAGTCAGTTTGACAGCCGTGACTGTTCGCTCAGCCGTCACCTCGCTGCTCATCCGCTCCATCGCTGTGAGCAAGATCATCTGCGCCCGTTCCTCGGCATCATCCATAGCCTCATGTTGTAATTTCGACACCAAGCTAACCAGATCGTTCTTAATATCGCGCTCGGTCATTTGCATGAGCTTGTCGGCAGCATCCTTTTTCTTTAGGCCCGCAATCTTCTCGAGCTTCTCCTGCTGACGCGTGCGAATAGTGCGAATCTCTTCCTTGAGATTGTCAACCTCATCTTCGTGTGCGCGCAGCTTCTCCGCCCGCTTGTCTAGTTCGTCCAATTTCCGATCCAGCGTCTGCTCGCGATCCGCCAACCGGTTCTCGGTCTTTTGCCATTCGCGGCGGCGCTCATTTTCGATTTTTAAGGCTTCGTCCTTAGCCTTCAGGACAATGTCGCTGGCCTTACTCTTTGCCTCGGCAATGTCACGCTCAATTTGCGACTTGCCATTAGCTTGCCTTGTTCGCTGATAGGCGTAAAAACCGCCCACGCCAAGTGCCGCGCCAACCAAGCCGCCAATAACTATTCCTACCATATGATTTCCTTTCTTTTCTGACCAGTCGCCCCGGGTATACACCCCGAGAAATGTATCAACGACTAGCCATATTCAACTGATGCAATAAAACGGCCCAAGCCACTAATCTAAAGCCGCCTTACTTTTATTGTACGATATTGCGGATGAAAATACCACTATTTGCGCGGAGCCGTGATGTGAGCTTCGCCGCCATATTCGGGGAGAATAATCGTGTCGTTTTCGCCGCGCTTCAGCCGCTCCAGGCAGTCATCTCGCCAGTGATCGCCACTACTGCCAACGATCGGAATGCCGAGTCCCTCCGCCAACGTGTTTGCCACCGCACAGCCAATCCTCAGTCCCGTAAAACTACCCGGCCCCCGCATGATGCCGATACCACTGATGTGGTGAATATCGCCGATCTGCTCGTCCAAAAATCGTAGCAACCCTCGGGCCAAACCACGACCCGCTTCCCACGCTACCTCTCGCCAGGTATCACCCTGAACAACTGTCAGATAGCATGTCATCGTTGATGTATCAAGCAGAATAATCACCCCAACTCCTCGTCAGCCGCGCTGATTGCCGCGAGGAGTGCCTGGCTCGTCGGCCCGCCAGCACTCAGCGTGACACGCCGCGACTGTTCGTCAATTGCTAGAATCCTCGCTGTCAGTCGATCGGCTGGCAGCACCTGCTCGACGGCACCAGCCCACTCAACCACTGTCACGGTCTGTGGCTGCATGGTTACCTCGCGAATTTCCTCCGCCATGATGCCCGCCTCACCCAATCGATAAAAATCATAATGAGCCAGCGTCAAGCCGCCCGGCGACTGGTACACGCGGGAAATAGTAAACGTTGGGCTCTGCACCGGTTCAGTAATGTCGAGCCCCTTGGCAACACCTTTTGTTAGCGTCGTCTTGCCAGCGCCGATGTCCCCGACCAGCTCAATCACCTCACCACCCTTCAGGTTGCGCCCAATCACTTGACCCAGCCGCTGCATCGCTGCGGTGCTGGTAATAATTTGGTTCATTTGCTGTCGCTGCCGTCAGCTTCGGCCGCAGGGTGCGCCTTTCGGAATGGATTTTCGAACGTTGCTTGTGGCTGCACGACCGGCTCCTTGTGGCGGATCTCTGGCGTCTTGACAACGATATGTTCGTCGGTCACACGAACAATTTGCGAACGATGAATCAGCAGTTCAGTATCGCCAAAACTCTTGAGTAGCGGTCGCCGCACCCGGAGCTGCTGAATGACAAAATTACCGGCCTCTAGCGTATAGCCGATGACCTTACCAACCTTATGCTTTTTTTCATCAATGACCTGCTTACCAACTAGTGCGAACTGAAACTCATACACTTCCTTGATCTTCAGGACATCGCTCGGCATAATCAGCTCGTCCGCCGAATCAATGATCAGACCCAGCGGCCCAATTTCCCGCACATCGGCGATCCGCAGTAAACTCGGTGATTGATCAAGTGTTGGCCCTTCTAGCTCATACGCCACGATCGATAAATTGCGCGGGTCGATCACCGCCCGCGATGTCCGTGCCAGCTCCGAGCCAGTCTGCAGGCTCATCACCGGTGCGTTATCAAATCGTTCAGCAGAAATTAGCATACTTCTCACATTATAGCGGTATCCACGCTATTCGGCAAACAGGTTCGTCCGCCCTGCCGGCAGACTAAAATTGGCGTTGGCGGTATCGCGCGTACGGAAACTGTTGATCTGGTCAATTGTCTTCTGGTCAAATCGCGTCGTCTGTTGCTGAATGGTATCTTCTTTTGGATTTGACGAGGCGAGCAGACTGTAGAGCAGGAAAATTGCCACAGACACACCAACCACCACCGTCAATGTATAGAGGATAACGTGGTAGCGATGGAAAAACCGCGACACCAGTGTACCAATTTGTGAAATATCAGGTGAATTTTTCATCGAACATATACCTCCACATCCAGAGTTTGCGTACTCACTTGGCCTACCCCCTCAGCCTTGGACATGCTGACACTAGCGATCTGCATCCGTGTCAAGTTCTGCTCGATCAAATGCATAAACCGAAGCAGCGCCATATAGTCTGTTTTTTCGTTGAGGCGAACCGACACTTTCATGCTTTTTGGCCCGGCAGCACTGTTTGAACCGGAGCTGTTATTCGTACCCGAGGTGCCTGATGAACCCGAGTTTGACTTGGCCCCGGCTGAGCCTGATGCAAAGGTGAACCCTTCGATACCAACGCCTGATTGATTGGCGTAAGTAGTGAGGTCACTGATGATCTGATTCTGATATTGATATTGCTGAGTTTCTGCCACTAACTGCCGAGCCTTGGCGACACTATCCTTATATTTCTCCATCTCTTTTTCCAGCCGTGCCAGATTTTGGACCTTGGCATCGACTGCTTTTGCCTCGGTCTGAATCTTAGAGACTTCCTCAGCGGTACCTTGCAGCATGGTGTAGCCAAAATAGACGATCGCTCCCATACCAACCAAGATTATTACCAGCGACAGCGCAAAGACGATCCGCATGGTCACCGCCGGTGTCATTTTTTCTCGTTTTCTCTCACTCATTGCTTCGCAACCTCCGGCACCATCGTCACATTAATTGTAATATTGATTGGGTAGCCGTCCTTGTTTTCTTTTTCGGCCACCGCCGAGGCGAGATTAACATCCTTAAAGAGGCTTGACTGCTGAAAACTGTCCTTGAGCCGCAGCGCATCGCCATACGTTTTGCCGCGCGCGTTAATAGTCATCGGCGTGCCGAGCTTCTTGCTATCCAGTGTCAGCGTTTGCAAAATTGTTCCCGATGGCATCGCCTGAGCGATCTTGAGCGCTACCTTTGAATATCGCACATCTTTATCGAGAATCGACTTGGCAATCTTGAGGTTTGCACTAAACGAATCATAATCCTGCTGGACTTTTTGATACTGCAGCGCCCGACGATTACCCGTCTCAATCGTCTGCTGAGCAGTCGTTTTTGTATGCTCCATGATCAAGTAAATACCTACTGTCGCCACGATGAGTAAGAAGCCGAGGATTAACGACACCACGCAGTAGCGCCACAATATTACATTTGACCGGCCAGCGACAATCTCGCGTTTAACTTTCGGCGGTAACAGATTAATCATGCCAAATCTCCTCCGCTCGCACCAGCGACAAACCAGCTGCCGTCATGAACCGCGGTCGTAGCTGTTTGGCCGGCGGTGCTAAATTATTAAAGTTCAGCGACTGCCACGGACTGGCCACTCGTGCTGGTAAGGTCAGCTCGCCCGTAAAGTACTCACCAAGCCCCGGCACGCTACTACCGCTACCGACGATTAGCACCTGTTCAAGGCGCGATTCATCCGGGAAGCGATCGGTATAGTAGCGAATAACTTTCTGGATTTCACCGATGATGCGCTGTAAGCTCGGCTTTAGCGCCTCGGTAATTTTTTCTTGGCGCGGACCAGTGTTGAGGCCGTTGAGGACCTTGAACTGGTGCGCCGTCTCGAGCGGTACGTTCAATTTTTTCGCGATATCAAGCGTCAATGTATTGCCACCAATGTTTAGACCGCCGGTCACGCGAATTGCCGCATCAAGAATAGCAATATCGGTCGTCGCTGGGCCGATGTCAACGATAACTGTCGGCAGTGACCCCTCTTTGGTTCGCTCAAGTAGTCGCGCCACCGCATTGATACTCGGCTCAATCATCGCCACCTCAATACCGCACGATTCAACAATCGCTAGCTGCTCGTCAACGATCTTTTGCGGCACCGCGCACATCAAGACCGATAAATTTTCTTTGCCGCGCTTGATAATCTGATGATCAACATAAAGCGAATCAAGCGGCATCGGCACATACTGCTCGACCTCGAGATTCACCGCCTCTTCAATCTTATTCTCCTGCTTGATCGGCAGCGCAAAGGTGCGCGCGTATGTCTTGGTCGTCGGCAATCCCAGAACCACGCGGTTACTGCCGAGCCGTCCGACAATATTCTTTTCAAACATTTGATTGATCTTGCCGCAGAGATAATCTGCCCGGTCATCGCTCTCGTCCTTCGCCGGATCCAGCTCAATTGCGCCGTATCCGTGCACCGTCATCCGTGCCATATCGACTGACATTACCCGAACGCCGGCCTTGTTAATATCAAGCCCGATGATCGGCTTTGACTTGTAGAAAATATTTGCCACTATCGTTTGCCCACATCTCTTCTTTTTGTTAAGTATAGCATAAGCATTTTGAAAAACCAACTATCCCTTAATTTGATTTGCTAATCCAGTAATCGGCATCATCACCGCCGCCGCGATCAAGCCGACCATACCACCCATAAAGACGATCATCACCGGCTCAATCGTCGAACTCAAGCCGCTAATCGCCGCATCGACCTCTTCCTCATAAAAATCCGCCACCTTGACCAGCACCTTGTCCGTCTGTCCCGTTTCCTCACCGACCGCCAGCATCTGGCCAACGATTGGCGGATAGAGGTCTTCGCGCTCATTGATAATCCGCGACAAAACCTCGCCATTTTTAATGCGCTTGGCAGCATCAAGCAGCGAATCTTGATACACCGTGTTGCCAACCGCCCGGGCCGTTACCTCCAGCGCCTCGAGTACCGACACGCCCGCACCGATCAGCGCCGAGAAGGTACGGGTAAACCGCGCCACCGCCACCTTGCGAATAATCTTACTGATGATCGGCGCTTTCAGGACAAAATGGTGGAACTTGACTTTACCTTTTGGCGACTTGATATAGCGAAGCAGCGCATACACACCGCCAAATAATAGCGGGAAAATAATATACCAAAAACTTACCATAAACTGGCTGATACTCATCAGTATCTGCGTCAGCGCCGGCAGCTCTGCGTCCTCGCCCGCCAGATCCTTAATCGTTTTGCCAATCATTGGCAAGACAAAAATCATCAAACCAAAGAACGCCCCGATAGTGATGACGATCAGCACCATTGGATAGGTCATGGCGCTCTTGATCTTCTTTTTCATTGATGAGTTCTTTTCCTGCTGCAGGGCCAGGCGCTTCAAAATATCGTCCAAAATACCACCTGTTTCACCAGCACGCACCATGTTCACGTACACATCACTAAACGCCTCAGGATGCTTACTCAGCGCATCAGCGAACGAGGTACCGCCTTCAATCTCCTTAGATACTGCATTCAAAATCTCACGAAAATGCGGACTTTCGGCATGCTGCGCCATTGAGTTGAGTGACCTGAGGATTGGTACACCGGCAGACACCATGGTGCTCAGCTGTCTGGTAAAGCTAACCAGCTCCTCGGTCGGCACTGACTTCTTGCCACCCCCAAAGCGAAAGCCCTTCTTTTCATCGCCCGTCTCCTTGAGATCGACCAACTTCATACCCTGAGCTTGAATGAGCTGGATAGCACTGGCGCGACTACTGGCTTCTAGCTCGCCGTTGATCGGCTGATTGTTATTTTTAGTTGCGATATATTTAAATTTTGTCATTTATTGCTCCCTTGTTGCTCTCAAAACTTCCTCTAGCATTGTCACGCCACGCAGCGACTTAACGAAACCATCTGTCTGCATCGTTACCATTCCTTCAGTAATTGCCTGCTGCTGAATCTCATTACTGGTGGCATTGGCAGTGATCATTTTTTGGATTGGAATCGAAATACCGAGAACCTCGTAGATACCAACGCGCCCCTTGAAGCCATTATGGCCGCACTCGTCACAGCCCTCAGGATTTGGTCGCCATAAATATTGAATCGTCACGTCAGTCGAGCCGAGCGGTGTATTGCCGCCGATCTTATCAGCCGCCGCCTGCTGCTCCAGTGCGTGCAGCCGCTGCATCGAGCCCTGCTTGAGATTAAACATCTGAACGATGTAGGCAAGCTCCCCGGCATCCGGCACATATTGCTGACGACAATGCATACACAATCGCCGCACCAGGCGCTGGCCGATCACCGCCTTGACCGTCGAAGCGATCAGGAACGGCTCAATTCCCATGTCCAATAAGCGCGGCAGACAAGTCGCGGCATTATTGGTGTGGAGGGTTGAGAACACCAAGTGTCCAGTCAGCGCTGCCTGCACACCGAGGTTGGCGGTCTCACCGTCACGGATCTCACCGACCATGATGATGTTCGGGTCTTGACGCAGCAGTGCGCGCAGTCCTGAAGCAAAGGTCATGCCAGCTTTCGAGTTAGTCTGGGTCTGGTTGACGCCAGGGATTTTGTATTCAACCGGGTCTTCAATAGTCGAGATATTCACATCCGGCGTATTAAGTTCTGATAGCACACTAAACAAGCTAGTCGACTTTCCCGAACCAGTCGGCCCGGTCACCAAGATCATACCGTTTGGTTGTGCCATGGCGTCTTTAAGTGTACTCAGTGACAACCCCCAGTAGCCGAGGCTATCCAGGGCAACCGCCTGATTGGACTCGTCCAAAATACGCATGACAATTTTCTCGCCATCAGCGATCGGCAGCGTCGACACACGCAGCGCGTATTGCTTACCAGAAACCTTGATCTTGAAGCGACCATCTTGCGGCACACGGCGTTCATCAATTTTTAGGTTTGACAAGATTTTGATACGACTAACCAGCGCACCCTGAACATTGCGCGGTAATTTATTCACTTCCTTGAGCACGCCGTCGATCCGGTAACGAACTTGGACGAAATCCTCACGCGGCTCAATGTGGATATCCGAAGCGCCCGACTTAATAGCATACTCGAGCAGCAAGTTAACCGTCTGGGCGATCGGCGAATTCTCAGAGATTTCCTCCTCGGAGACGTTTTGTGAGTCTGATTCAGCGCCACTCTGGATTGATACCACCTCATCCAGCTCATCGGTAATATTACCGCGATAATTCTCCAGGCAATCAAGAATGTTATTCTTTGTCGCCAGGAATACCTTGATGTTGTAACCAATCTCTTTCTGGATGAAGTTCAGCGCCTGTACATCATCCGGGTCTTCCATCGCCAGACTCAAGACGCCGTTATCATCAACCGCAAACAATACGACATTGTACTGACGAGCGATGTGCTCGGGGATACGCTTGAGAACGTCGTCAGGAATATCCTTTGGCTCAATGGTCACAAACGGCACATTGATGTATTCACCAATTTTTTGCCCGAGCTGCGCCTCACTCAGAACCCTGTGCTCCAAGATAATCGTCTGCAATGAATGGTGCGTACGTTCCGCCTCCATTTTTAACTCAGCCAGCTGTGACTCAGAAATTACCTCACCCTGGCGCAAAATCTTCTCAATACTACTGTCAGAAATGCGCATAATTACCCTTACGCTTGAGTATAGCGCATATTGTATGGGAGTTCAATGAGAAATATTAGCGATTATCGCCCTGCCCGTGCAGCTGCTGGCGGGCTTGGCGGCTGGCGAGCTTTTGGTTATTCATCTGGGCAACTTCCTCGAGGCTAGAACCGAGTAGGTGCGCCACCACATTAACATACCACAATACGTCGCCTAATTCTTTGAGAATTTCTGTGCGGTCATCGTCTGTTAATATGCCCTGTTTATCGCGAACCAGCTTTTTGAACTTTTCAGCCACTTCGCCCGACTCGCCAACCAGTCCAAGCACTTGTGCCATCAGTCGCGCATCAACATCCCCATATTCATGCGTACCAATTAGTGTCGCGATAGCCTTCTTGGCATACTCATCAATTGTCATAGTTTCTCCTTTCAATTACTTAATTTAATTCTGCCACAAATTCCTCAAAAAAGAACGGGTCGTGAAAGAACGTCCGCGCTACGATTTGCTCAACCGCTGGCGCCAGGTCATACTCCGCCAAGCGATGCGGACGAGCCCACGCAAATTCTTCGCCCGGCACAATATCATTTGTCTCACTATAAAATACATGAGCCAGCGTTGACGATAATATCTCCCCCTCAATCAGGACGCGAATATAACAATCACCTGCATGGGTTAGCGGCAGCTGATCCACCGCCAATTTCTCGCGCGCTTCCCGCTGAGCGGCGGCCAAGACCGACTCATCATCAATATGCAGCTTGCCGTACGGCAGCGTCCAGGTATCGATATGCGGCTGTTTGGTGCGCCGTTGGAGCAGCACATCGCCATTGGTATTTTGGATGACAATCATAGTAATAATTTTTGGTTGCGTGCGAATTTTGAGCGATTTAATACTAACTCTATCGACATACGACAACCCCTCCCACCCGAGGCAGTATCCATCATCCGTCTTGATGACAAATCCCCGCTTCTTCAATAGATTTAAGTGGTAGGTATAGAGATTGGTATCCACTTTTGGCGGCCGCATATCCCGAAACCGTGCATATTTCATATGCATCAACATACCAAGGATATGCTTTTGAATGTGATGCTCGGGGATAAATTGGTCAATCATAGTTGAGTCAAATTATACTTGCTAGAATTATGATTAGCAAGTAAATACAATTAATGAGTGATATAATTGTTAGTAGTAAGGAGGAAAAATGACTAGCGAAGCAAGACAAGCTCAAGCTGGGGTGGATAATATCAAACCTGTGGAATTGCTAGAGGCGCTACGCCAAGAAAAATATCCATCAGCAGAGTCATCAAATGGTCAGGCTCTCGATACGCTTCTACATGATAGGGAGCGATGGTCACTGCTTCTGAAAATGTCAAGTCTGGCAATTGAATCCTCTTGCTTAGTGGATAACTTTTCAGGCGTTGAACGCATACCTCGACGAAAAAACGGAGATCGTGAAACGGATGTAGAGCATAGTCTTCTACTAGCAACGCTAGCTCCAAATCTAGCACAAATGCTCTACCCTGATCTTGATATAGATCGTATCCGCCACTACAGCCTTGTTCACGACATGATAGAGATTGAGGTCGGTGATGTCGCAACGTTTAACCTATCACCAGACGAACAGGCCGAGAAAGAACGTCGCGAACAGATAGCCTTAGAAAAATTACTAAAGGAACTACCGCCACTTGAAGCCGAAGCGTTAGAGTCATATGAGAAGCAGGATACACCAGAGGCTCGTTTTGTCCGCCTCGTTGACAAACTTCTTCCGGCTGTCGTTGACATCACTGGTCAGGGTACTCGAGTTGTCGAAGAAGACTTCGGCGTCGCAAGTATCGACGACCTTCGTAATTCCCACGATAAACTAGCCATTAAGTGGCGAGACATGTTCCATAACGAATTCCCTGAACTTGAACAACTCTACGCTGTCCTTGCCTATCTTTTTGAAAATAAGTATGAACAAGAACGTCAGGAGCAAAAAGAAACTCACATACCGGAACGACCAAACCAACTAAAAGAAGTTGAAAGAAAGTGGCTCATCGACCCAGATAATCTTCCTGATGATCTAGAGAACTATCCTCATGCCGATCTTAAGCAAGGATATTTAGCAGTTAGTGGTGATGGATCCGAAACACGTATTCGTAGCTTCGGTGATGGTGAGCGGTTTGAGCTAACTGTCAAGACTGCCGGTACAGTTGTCCGCGGCGAGCAAAACATTAAGATAACTGGTGAGATGTTCAAGGCACTCTGGCCACAGACCGAAGGCAATCGTGTTGAAAAAACTAGATACTACATACCCTTCACTGACAGTAACAATAACCAGCACACGATTGAGCTTGATGTGTATGCGGGACATTTATCAGGACTAGTCACAGCAGAGATTGAATTTAGCGGTCGCGAAACGGATGCATCGGTTCGTGCGAATGCCTTCACGCCACCAGAGTGGTTTGGTGATGACGTCAGCGAAGACAAGCGATATAAAAACCGTTCCCTCGCCTCAATGCAACATGGTTTCATGAAGCTCGGCTAACGGATTTCCCTGCTCGCACAAACCCAATCGCCTTCCCCTCGCCAACCCACCGCTGCTCGTAGGTTGTCATGATCCGGGCATCGCTCTCCTCATCAAGTCGCTCCGATTCGTACAGATCAAACGTTAGCTCCCGAAGCTGCCAGCCAGCCACCACCAGCTGCTCCAAGCTCCAACAGAAAAAGTCGTGATCATCGTGCTTGAGTAGTAGCTCGCCGCCCTCATCAAGCAACTTTGCATACTGCGTTAAAAAATGCGGGTGCGTCAAACGCCGACCGCTGGAGCGCTGGCGTGGAAACGGATCGGGAAAGGTAATCCACAGCTGACTGAGCGATCCAGCCTCGCACAACTCACCCAGCTGATCCGCCCGTGCCCGCACAAACCAGATATTCGTGAGGCCACACTGCTCGGCCGCGCGTGCCCCTTTTTGCAGTCGATCGGCCTTGACGTCAACTGCCAAAAATCGTTGCTCCGGATGGCGTGCCGCCAGTTCGACACTAAACAGTCCCGTTCCAGCACCAATCTCCAGTACATCAATCGGCCGCGGCGTCCACTCATCATACTCAAAACAAAGCGGCGAATTGTTAAATAGCGCAAATTTATACTTCTTGCGCCGCCGAGTGATAACGAATTGATTTGGATCGACAAAACTCATACTTTTCATTATACTAAACTCATGACGGATACGCTTATCAAACAACTGTTAAATTCGTCGCGCTTTGATGAATGGATGACTGAGCATGGACTAGGCTGGCTGGTAAGCGAGCGGATGGTTGAAACGGTCAGTGTCGTCATTGGCGCGGTTATCGTTTATTATCTTGGCCGCATATTCATTACTTGGGCAATTCGCTATGCGATCCACTCCACCGCCAAGCACCGCTCATGGCACCGCAAAGATATCGAAAAGCGCGAAAATACGCTGACGCAGCTGATTCGTAGTTTTTGGCGCATCACTATCATTGCCTACATCGCCGCCATGGTCGCCAGCAAGTTATTCTACTTTGACTTGTCGCCACTATTTGCCAGCGCCGGCATCATCGGCGTAGCGCTCGGGTTCGGTGCGCAGTCACTTGTCAAAGATTTTCTGGCTGGCATTTTTATCATCGCTGAAAATCAATATCGCGTCGGCGACATCGTTGACGTCATGGGAGCGAGCGGTACTGTCGAACGCGTCGGTACCCGGTCAACGGTACTCCGCGATGCTGATGGTAATGTACACTACCTACCAAACGGCACCATCCAGCATGTTATTAATAAAACGATGGGATATAGCATGTCGCGCTTTACCTTGCAGCTTGATCCAAGCAGCGACATTAGCCGCGCCGCTGATATCATCAACGAGACCGGCCAGCAACTGAGCAAGGAAAAATCTTGGGACAAGAAGATCATTGAACCGCCAAAATTTGTCTCCGTCGGCGATATCACCGGCCGCTCGGTCGAATTGATCGTTGCTGGTAAGGTTCAGCCATCCGATCAATGGGCGGTTACCTCGGAGATGCGCCGCCGGCTCCTCAAAGAATTTGAAAAACAAGAAATTGAGCTAGCTGTTATCCCAACGGCGATAACGCATAAAAAATAATCATAACTCACTCTGACGAACCGTCTTGACCCTGTGTTGTCGCACCACCCGCGGCGCTGCTGCTACCATTGACGCCCAGCTGATCATCACTCAACACATTGCTAGCAAACGCCCGCGCACCGTCGGCCTTTTTTTCTTCTTGCTTGTATTTTTGCAGAAAATCATTCAATACCTTACCCGTCACCTCGCCCTGCGCCTCAAACATGTCTCGATTGTGATTATTGGAATTATCAATCTGCGCTCGATACGGTACATAATCTGGCCGACTCAAGTCCACTCGGAAAGCGTCTGACGAGTAATACAAGTGCATCGAAATACCAACGAGCACGATCGACACCACGATCACGCTAACTACCATCGTCGGTAGCTTATGCTGCATAATTAACCTGGCCATCCGGCGACCGAGTCGCTTGAACTTATCCACGACTACCTCCGCTCGATAGCTTTACCTTGAGCTGCTCCACCGCCACACGATAATCCGCTGCCAGTTTACTCATCGTCGTCACCGACTCACTGACCTGTCGACGTGCGTCGCGCGTCTTGATCAGCTGTGCATAAAACTCGCCCGGTTTGTCGGTACAATCTGTCCTGACCAGCGCCGCCAAATTGGACTCATACTCATTGTACTGCTGGGCAAACGCCTTGCGCGCTTCTTCGTAGTCGCGAGCAATCACCACCATTCGCGAGCTATCAATCTGCGCCAATGCCAAGCGGCTATTTAGTTTGGCGATGAGATTAGTCGAGATTGTGTTGTATGCTTGGCCGGCGTTAACCCGCAACAGAGCATCGTTATGCTGAATCCGCTGCAATGTCGAACGAATGGACTGACACTGACTGCGGATCAGATGGAGTGGTGGCGAACTTGGTGCAACCTGTGCCACGGCGAGGCTTGACCACACCGTTGCGCCAGCCAAACCAATGCCGCACACAAAAAACGCGAGACTACGAAGATGTTTCATCTTTTTTATTATCTCGCGTTTTTGCGTTTAGGTCAAACTGCCACTATGATTTCTTGAAATGCTTCTCGGTATCAGCCTTAACCGTACGAGCAGTTCCAGCGACGACATCACCAACTTTTTGGGCACCAGTCTTAACTGCTTCAGCACTATCTTTGGCGGCAGCTTGGGCTTTTTTGGCGGTCTTGACGGTAGCCGTTTTCAGCTCGCCAGCTTTTTTCTTGATATCAGCACGAGTTTCCTTGCCACTTTTTGGTGCGGTCAAAATACCAGCCGCAAAACCAGCCGCTGCGGCGCCGAGAACTGTTAATACTTTTTTCATATATATCTCCTTGTTTGTTTCTATTAAATTGATATATGGAACAGATGATTATTTTTTGCGAAAGAGTTGCACGACTTCAGTAAATAATTTTACTGGAGACAGCCACTCAGTTGCTTGAGCGATGTTGGACACCGCCGCTTCGGCTTGGTTGACGAGGCGCTTAAGCTTCGTCAGCAGTGAAATTATTACACCGAACAAGACGATAATCGTCACCGAGTGGATAATGATCACTACGGTCATCAGTATAATAACTGTTTGCATGTCTTCCATACCTTTCCTTTGTTACTGTTTATGTTTGTCGTATTGACTGTGTCTATGATAGCATAGACGGTTTAAAATGTCAATACTGTATTATCGACTGATGAGACCATCTCGCCGCAACCCATCCAGCGCCGCCATAAACCGCGAATCATTCTGTAATTCCGTGGTAATTTCGGCCAGCGACTGCCCGCCAATATACCGACGCAAAATCTCACCGCGCATCTGGCGGAGACTACCGGTGAATTGTGATTGCTTGGCGTAATGACGACTGGCGGACAATTTACCCTTTCCCTGAGATTTGAGCTCACTACCATAGTCCATCAGCGCCCAAAACCACTGACGCGGATTTGCCTGGTCCATCGTCCGCTCGACGATAGGCAAAATGTCACGATCCGCTACCGCCGTCTGGTTCGCAAAGAAATGATTGAGATAGACGGTGCGAATGTTGGTTTCGATGAAGGATGTTGGCACTTGGTATACATAGTTCATGATGGCGCCAGCGGTATTGATACCAATACCCGGTAATTTAACGAGGTCATCTAGCGTGACCACCGGGGCGCCAGCGGCGATGGCTTGTGACGCCCGGTGAAGATACTGAGCGCGACGGTTATAGCCCAGCCCCTGCCACGCGCGGAGCACCTCGGTCAACTCGGCCGCTGCCAGTGACTCGATGTCCGGAAACACCGCGGTAAACTCCATGAACTTCGTCAAGACGCGAGCAACTTGCGTTTGTTGCAACATCAGCTCACTTACTAGTACATAATAGAGCGTTGGCTGGTCACGCCACGGCATCGGTCGATATAGCTCACGACTCTTTTGATGAATTAATGCTTGAAAGTGGACGCATTTATCATTATCATTCATTCTCTCCAGTATACCTGATCTTGAGCGTTTATCATTACATGATCAGTCTGAGCGGCGACCTGATTAAATTATTATCCTTATACACCAAGTGTATAGTTAGTTTACTATAACTATACACTTGGTGTATAATAAGTCTTATTATAGTAATTCACCTAGCGAAAGGGCAATTATGAAAAAATTATTCAAGGTTTTCGGGATTATCACTATCATTCTTATTATCTGCTTTGGGATTCTGCTGTTGGTCATGCAATATCTCAACCAAAGTATTACCGGAGATGATGGTGTAGCGGCTGGCTACGCTGATAAACTTAGCCCTAGTGGCAACCTCGAACAACATTACACCAAGACCGGACCCTACAAAGTAGCGCATTATATTCAAAATAATACAGATAGTTCTAAGGCCTATCGTCTCTATTACCCTGATCGCCAGAACACTAACCAGACTTTTCCACTGATTGTAATGGTAAATGGTACGGCAACACCAGCTAGCGCCTACACACCAATTCTTGAGCACCTCGCCAGCTGGGGCTTCGTCGTAATCGGCAATGAGGACGGCTGGGCTGGTACCGGTGCGTCAGCCTCCGCTATGCTTGATGCTGCTCTGCAATACAACACCGCCCAAGACAGTCCAATACGTGGTCTAATCAACACTAATAAAATTGGGATCGCTGGACATTCACAGGGCGGCGCAGGAGCAATCAACGCCGCTACTAAGTACAATAACAGCAGCAAGTACTCTTCACTCTACACCGCCAGCGCCGTGGGTCGTAGCACTGCTAACAATAATAAATGGACCTATGACGTCTCACGCCTCAACACAGCAGTGTTCATGATGGCAGGAACTGGTGCTAGTGATAGTATTGCCATCAGTCCGCTCGACGACTTGAAACAAAATTTTGATGCATTACAAGGGAGCAAGCCGGGAGTCATTGCCCGACGTAAATCAGTTGGTCATAAAGATGTACTAGAATACGGTGACGCATATATGACTGCCTGGTTCTTGTGGACGCTGACAGATGACACCAAGGCGAAGGTGGTCTTTGCTGGCGCCAATGCAGAACTACGCCACAACAGCGACTGGCAGGATGTCCAGGTACGCAACATTGAATAATTATTCTGTTTATCGCACCACGTATGGTACACTGGTATGGTTATGAAAATATTTTTTAGACGATACCTTTCAGAATTTGTCTACGGTGCGGTTGACGGCACAGTCACAACCTTTGCCGTGGTGGCAGCTTCGGCCGGAGCCGGTATTTCCAGCGCGATCATCCTTATCTTGGGGGTTGCAAATTTGATCGCCGACGGCTTTTCAATGGGCTCCAGCGCCTACTTAGCGGCCAGTGCCGAGCACGAAGAATCAGCCCGCGACACTCAAAAACGAGCCTCCCCTAAAATCATCGGTGCGGTCACTTTCCTGGCTTTTGTCATGGTCGGTAGCGTACCGGTATTGCCCTACCTAGTCGACGTCATTGCAAGCTCAAAAGTACCAGGCACTACTCTGTTTTATGTCAGCTCCGCACTGACGGCGGTCACGTTCCTAGCAATTGGCTTCACCAAGGGTAAAGTTGGCAAGCAGTCACCATGGCGAGAAGCAATCATCACTCTGCTCCTTGGAGCGGTCGCCGCTGGACTGGCGTACTTTGCCGGTGATGTATTGGCAGCGTGGCTGGGTGTTCAATTATAGCCTCGAGGCCACCACTTCAATAAAAAATCCCGGTAGCCCGGCGCGAGTTTGTCGGTAGCTTCAACTTCTGTCCGCGTCAACCAGACTGGTCGCTCCTCACCGCCATCACACGCTCGGTCCGGTAGTTCAATGCTACCGTCAACCGTGGCCGTGTAGCCAAGAATAATTTTATGGTCTTTGACGGTACTGCCCTGCGGATCGCGCACATAAAAATCAGCTGGCGTCGCATCAATTGTGATATCCAGCTCCTCGCGTAATTCCCGCTCTAATGCCACATCAGGCGTTTCGCCAGCGTCAATATGCCCGCCCGGCAGGCCAAAGCCATCATCGTGTGGATAATACATCATTAGCGCACGCTCACCATCACTACTATACAGCGCTACTTTTACACTAACTTCGTGTCGATCATACATTATATATCAAAACTTAATCATACCAAGATGCGGTCAATACCGAAAGCGTGGCTAACGTGTAATTGACCGCCCTAAAGCTTAGTACGACCACTGGTGATTGACCGATAACTAGCCTTGAACCTCAACAATCACCGATAGTCGCATCGCTGTCATTACCAGCTCCAAAGCATCTTTGCCCCCCTTCGTTATATTGCTTTTTAGATGGACATTATCGTTTATAACGTCCATTTATAGTATATCAGACACGAGCTATAGCCAGCAAATCACTTCGACTACCTCGCCTGTATATCCACCCGATGAGGCTGCTTGATATATTAAAATGTCACTCCGCTGCCCTCTTTTGGGCGAATATACATACTATAGCCCCAATTCCTTTAACTGCGCCGGATCAACCGTTGATGGTGAATCCATCATCACGTCAACACCGGAGCCATTCTTTGGAAAGGCCAAGGTTTCGCGGACGTTTTGTTCGCCAGTCAGCTCCATGAGGATACGGTCAACACCAAAGGCACAGCCAGCATGTGGCGGTGCGCCGTATTTGAAGGCGTTGAGCATGGCACCAAATTTTTCTTCGACGTAACTTTCGCTAAAGCCGAGCAAATCGAATACTTTGTACAGCACCGCTGGGCTGTGGTTGCGCACACCGCCGGAGCAGATTTCGTAGCCGTTCATCACCATGTCGAACTGGTCAGCCACGATGGCCAACTTGTCAGCATCGGTCGTCGCCGATTCCAGCGCCTCTAGACCGCCCTTTGGCATACCAAATGGATTATGTCCAAAATCAAGCTTCTTGCCGTGGTCGTCCCATTCATAGAACGGAAAATCGATAATCCAGGCAAACGCCACCACGCTCGGGTCTTTCAGGCTGAAATGGGTAGCAAATTCGTTTCGTAAGCGACCAAGCACGGCGTTGACGACTGAGCGAGTGTCGGCACCAAAGAAGACTGCGTCGCCATCAGCTGCACCAGTTTTTTGCTGGATTGCCGCAAGCTCTGTGTCGCTCAAGAACTTGGCAATTGGCGATTTTGCCTCACCATCTTGGTAGGTGATGTAGGCTAAGCCGCCGGCACCTTCACTCTTGGCAATATCAGTGAATTGGTCGATTTGCTTACGGCTGAGACTGGCGCCATTTTTCACACAAATCGCCTTGATACACTCGGCGTTCTTGAACACGCCAAATTCGGTGTCAGTAAATACCTTGGTCAGCTCAATCAGCTCCATGCCAAAACGTAAGTCTGGCTTATCCGAGCCATACGTTTCCATAGCATCGCGGTAAGAAATGCGCGGAATTGGACTGCCATCACCGACCGCGAGACCACTCAAATCCAGCAACTTCTTGCCCGCAAACTCAGTCGCCAGTTGCCGCATCAGCGGCTCAACTTCCTGGCGAACCTCCTCGCCGTCTTCAACGAAGCTCATCTCCAGATCCAACTGATAGAACTCACCGTACAGTCGATCGGCCCGCGGATCTTCATCACGAAAACACGCCGCCAACTGATAATACCGCGGCACACCACCAACCATCAGCAGCTGCTTGAACTGCTGGGGTGCCTGCGGCAGCGCGTAAAACTTATTTTCCTGCAAACGGCTGGGGATCAGGAAATCGCGCGCACCCTCAGGGCTAGAATTTGCCAAAATCGGCGTCTGAATCTCAATGAAGTCCCGAGTATCCATATACTGATGCATCCGTCGGTACATTTCAGCACGTTTTTTCAGCATCTGTTGCATCGTTGGGCGGCGCAGGTCGAGGTAACGATATTTGAAACGCAAGTCCTCACCTGCCTGATTTTCTTCGGCAAACGGCTGGATTGGCAAGGTTTCAGCACGGTTCAAAATTTCCAGATTTTCCACCACAATTTCCACATTACCACTGGCGATGTTTGGGTTTTTCAAACCTTCGCCGCGCTCCGTCACCACGCCGCTGGCGCGAATCACAAACTCATCACGCAGGCTTTCCGCTAAACGGAAGGCCTCCGCTCTATCAGGATTAATTACCAGCTGCACCAAGCCGGTATGGTCACGCAGGTCAATAAAAATCAGCCCGCCGTGATCACGCCGAGAATGCACCCAGCCAGCCACCGTAACACTTTTCCCAACTTCATCAGGGGTATGTATCGCCAAAATTCTCTTTTTCATATCTGTTATTATAGCATATTGATGTGTTTTTTCGCCTTTGGTGTCACCCGACGGCCGCGCGGCGTGCGCTCGATGAAGCCAATTTGCAGTAAATACGGCTCATAAAAATCCTCTATCGTTGTTGCTTCGTCGCCAGTCAGGGCGGCAATGGTGGTTAGACCCACCGGATTATCACCATAATTTTCCAGGATTGATTGTAGTAAATTGCGGTCGGCTGGGTCCAATCCCAGCTCGTCTACTTCCAACATTTCCAAGGCGCTTGTTGTTGTTTTTACATCAATTATGCCATCACCATTGACGTCGGCATAGTCGCGCACGCGCTTGAGCAGGCGGTTGGCGATGCGCGGCGTCAAGCGAGCCCGCGTTGATAACAGGTTCGCCGCTTCATGCCGAATCGACGACTCTAAAATAGCCGCGCTCCGCGTCACAATTTTCGCGATATCCTCTGGCTCGTAAAACTCCAGCCGGTAAATATGCCCAAAGCGATCGCGCAGCGGCGCCGCCAAACTACCCGTCCGCGTCGTCGCGCCAATCACCGTAAACCGCGGCAAATCCAGCCGAATCGACCGAGCTGCCGGACCCTTGCCGATGACGATATCCAGCTTGAAATCTTCCATCGCCGAATATAAAATCTCTTCCACCGCCCGGCCGAGCCGATGAATCTCATCAATGAACAAAATATCGCCGTCTGCCAAATTGGTCAAAATTGACGCCAAGTCGCCAGCTTTCTCAATGGCCGGGCCGCTAGTGATGCGTAAGTTTGTACCCATCTCATTAGCGATCACCGTCGCCATCGTCGTCTTACCCAGCCCTGGCGGGCCATACAGTAGCACGTGATCCAGCGGCTCGCCGCGCTTCTTTGCCGCCTCAATTGCTAACCGCAAATTACGCTTCAATCGCTCCTGGCCGACATATTCATTAAAACTCTGCGGGCGCAGACTGACTTCAATCCGCTGCTCCTCGGCGTCATCGTGCGGACTAGTATCGACTATTCTTTGAATTGCCATAAACTAATTATATCATCCACAGCGGAGCGCACTAATCTCTCGTAAGCCGACTACGCAGCGCCTGCATAATTTCGCGAAACGTTTCGTCACTCACCATATGCACCGCATCCTCTAGGTGTCGTGGCCATTTTGGATCAGGAAATTCCTCACCAGCAAATGTGGTACCACCAAGATAGCGCGGATACAAATGCCAGTGCACGTGTGTTGGCCGGCCAGCCTTCACTGCATTATTCATCAGGCATTCCCAGTTACACACATCGGCGCCAAACGCTGCTTTGACTGCCTGCTCAATTTGACGAATCACCTGATGGAGCTCTGTCCAATCTGCCTCGTCCAGCTCCGACAACGTTTCCTTGTGCTGGCGCAGGGTGATAAATGACTTACCCAAATAGCACTGATTCTTGTCAAGCACCGCCACCCAACGTTCAGTCTGCAATATGACATTGTCGTCAGCCGCCGTCTGACCAACCAGCAGCGGACAGATTTCACATTCCTTCTGTGTCGTGCATGTATTCATGATACCTCCTGGTATGGATTATACCACTTGGCAAGGAGTGTCTGCTTATAATTCGTACCATATTATTGCATAATTATAAATTATATTGTAGAATTGGTATCACCATGAGCGAAAAGAGCAGCGTGTCGACTAGTGATAAACCGAAAGAACTGCCATTACGAGTAAGAGTTCCATGTGTAATACTAGGCGGGATAATAGGAGGAGTGACGGGCTTTGTGGGTTATAACCATATAGCTCATCGTAGCCCTAAACCTCAACCTGCAACTGCAACCGCAATAATAACCGAAACCGTTCAGCCGGCTGAGCCACTAGAGACACAAGGGCCATTTAGCCTGCCTGATATTCAACCTGTTATCATCACCGACTCCTCAACAACAGAACAACATGTTGCTGAGGTGAGCAAACGCGCAAGAGCAGAGCTTGATAGAGCCGAAGACATCCTAGCTACCACCATGGACGTCTCCAAGAGCACCGTTTATGAAGCAGTAACCATGCCAATGGATGAACATGAACAGCCAATTGACCCAGAAACAAAAAAGCCCTGCCCCCCTGTCGAAAAGATACGAGAAGTAGCCAATAAAATCCCCTCCCTCGGCGGTACAGCGATTCGCTATTTTATCCTGCCACCTCATTTATGCAACAACAATCAGTTCGGCGCCTACGCCCAATATCACACACGAGACATCGTCACAAGATCAGACAATATGAATATCATCAACTCTGGCGTTATTATGCACGAAGCCGGACATTTGTTTGGACTGCCACACGTAAGAAGGTTGAGAATTGAACACCCAGACCTAAAAAATGAGGAATGGCATAATATCAAACCAGAAGATTACGATATTACCAATGATTTGCGAAATGGTTACGGTCAATTCCCTATGCAAGCAAATGGCAGCATCGATCCAGCATCCGGGAAAACAAGTGTCATGGGCTATCATTACGAAATTAACAGCTGGTGTCTTACGCATGGAAGTTGTACTCACGTCTATAATGGACCCGAAAGAAACAAGCTCGACGGTGAAAAATTCCCGATCCGTGACGTTGACCCAGCAACATTGCGAGAGACTCCCGTTGACCTCGTAGTGTCTCCTGAGGCGCGCAATATTCAAGGTATCCGCGTTCCTGTGCCAGAAGATCATCCAATCCGCCACATTCGTGGCTGCGAGTCAGTCACCCATATTATCATTGGCGTTGATCACTTATATTATTCGGCCATCAACGGTAGCCCAGGCTTCACAACGTATGTTGTTGCCGTTGATCAGGACGATAACCTCATTGAGATAGACGCACCGAAATTTGAAGAGTTGGCGTACTCCCCAACAGTATCAGATGAATTACTTGGTGAAAAACCGCAATATATCTACAATGATAGTATGCTAGACATCAGCGTTACCGCACGGCTTGTCAATAAGCAGGCTGTGCTGCGTATGACAGCGTTTAAGTGATAAGATCATTTCTTCAGCGCCTCAGTCACTCGCTGTGCTGTTGGTAGATTAATATCAACGTTCTCTAGCGCCTTAGTGGCGTCAGCCAAGGTGTAGCCCAGCGCCATCAGCGCCTCTAACGCTTCGTCGGAAGTATTCAATTCAGTTTGGACTGGCGCGACCGCTCGGCCGTACTGCGTCGGTAGGCCGACTTTATCGCTCAGATCAACCACCACGCGTTCGGCGGTTTTTTTACCGACGCCAGCAGCTTTTTGCACAAACGCATGATCAGCATTGGCGATGGCGTTACGTACGTGTTCTGCATCGCCCAGGCTGAGAATGGCCAGCGCTGCCTTCGGCCCCACCCCTTGAACAGTGATGAGCATTTCAAACAGTTTTTTTGCCGCCAGGCTCGAGAAGCCAAACAATTCTTCCGCCTGCTCGCGCACATGATGATAGGTGTAAAACTTAGCGTCTTGATCCAGCGTCACCGCCTCGAAATCACCAGCCGATACGCTAACTTCATAGCCGACGCCGTGAACGTCAATCACGATGCTGCCCGCGCCAAACTTCTCAGCGATCATACCAGAGAGATGGGCGATCACGGTCGTCTGTCTCCGCCGCCCGGAGGATTGGTCGGGCCGGGCGAAGTGCCGCCGCTGCCACCGCCTGAACCGCCGCCGCTACCGCCGCCACTGCCATTGCCGCCGCCTGGATTTTGGTCGTCATCGCCAGTACTGCCACACGACGCAGTCTTTCGCGAATGCTTCGTCGCATCAAATTTGTCTTCGCTGATGGTGATGAGACGCCTAGTAGCTAGATCACAGACGGTGATCTGCTTAGTAGTGGACGTCTGCCGACAATCAGCAGCGTTCTTGGAATATTTAGCGGCATCAAACTGATCTTCAAAAATTGACTCTATTTGCTTGGTCGCGAGGTTACATACCTCGATCTTTGACTTAGTTTGGTCACATTTCTCGGTTGGGATGGCGCTCGAGAGGAAGTATTCTTTGTAAGCACCGGGACTGGAATCATCAGCGAGGCCGCCATTACTACTACAGACACTTCGCTGGACAACGCCGTTTGGCACGTCAAAACCAGTTTTCGTGCCCGCCAGCAGCTTGGTCATCGTCGCCCGCCAAATTGGCGCCGCCACGTCCGATCCACCGCTGTTCATGACTTTATTATTGTTATTACCAACCCACACGCCGACCGCATATTGCGGCGTATAGCCAATCGTCCAGGCATCGCGGTTATCATTGGTGGTACCTGTCTTGACCGCGACTGTTTTACCGCCCACCGTCAGGCTGCTGCCAAATATCCCCGCCCGCGCGGCGTTATCCGACAGAATGCTAGAGATGAGATAGGCGCCGCCCTGGCTAATGGCTTGACGCGTATTGGCTGTTTTCCACGACGCGTTTTTGTTGAATTTGTCCCTGACTTCGGTGATGAGATTGAGCGATTCGTACTGCGTGCCGCCATTAGCAAAGGCCGCATAGGCATTGGTCATCTCGCTCAGGCGCACTTCGGCCGAGCCAAGTGCCAGCGACAGCCCATAATTTTTATTTTCATCAAGGGTGCTAATGCCGAGTTTCTTAGCCGCTTGGATGGAACGATTAATGCCATACTTTTGCATGATCAGAACGCTTGGGATATTTAGTGACCAGCTGAGCGACTTGCGCGTCGTCACCTTGCCATTCCAGCGGCGGGTAGCGTTGTACGGCACGTAGCCATTAAAGTCAGTCAATTTATCATCAAAAACTGTCGCCGGCGTGATGGCACCATCAGCCATCGCCTGCGCATAATACAGCGGCTTGAAGCTCGAGCCGGGCTGACGCGGCGTGGTCACCATATTGACCTTGCCCCACTCGGCGTTATTATAATCAGCGCTGCCGACCAGTGCCCGCACCTCGCCGGTTTTTGGATCAATGACGATACCGCTGGCGTTGGTGCCACCGAGGCGATTGATCTGCTTCATTTGTTTGGCGATATTCTCTTGGAGGAGCTGTTGGGTGTCGAGATTCAGCGAGGTCTTGACGCGGTAGCCCGAGCGCATGACTTTTTCGTAGCCATATTTGTCGCTGAGCTGTTTGATGACCATCTCGGCAAAATGCGGCGCTGCGGAATTCGTGTGAGCCGCGCCGCCACCAGTATATGCTAGCTGTGTGGCTTCCGCCTGCTGCTTCTGCTCCTCGGTAATAAAGCCTTCGGTCTGCATCCGACCGAGCACCGTCTTTTGGCGCTGCTTGGCATATTCGGCATTGCCGCTGATCGGCGAATAGCGGCTTGGCGCCGGCAGTACACCAACCAGCATACTGCTCTCGGCCAGTGTCAAATCCTTCGGCGACTTATTGAAATACACCTTGGCCGCCTCCTCAATACCAAAGGCATTTTCACCAAAGTACACTGAGTTTAGATACATCATCAAGATCTGCTCTTTGCTATAATTTTGCTCGATGGCGATGGCCATAAATAGCTCTTGATACTTGCGCATAAAGCTATGTTCATTGCTGAGCAAATTATTCTTGACCAACTGCTGTGTCAAGGTCGACCCGCCACCGTGCCGCGTGATTGCCGCCCGGAAAATACTGAAAATATTAAAGCCGCTGTGCTTATAAAAATCCTTATCCTCGCTGGCGATCAGCGCCTTTTTCATACTCTCAGAAATATCCTTGAGCTGCACCAAGTTCCGCCGCTCGGCATTACCAACGCTATAAATCACCTTGTCATTGGCGTCAGTCAGCACGATGCCGGTATTATTGCGGTTCATCAGCCGCTCCTGATCAGCAATATCGCGGGCGTAGTAAAAATAACTGGCAATCGGCACGATGATCAAAAACAGTAGAATCGGCAGCAGACACACCATAATTTTTTTCGGCCGGCTCAGCCGCCAAAACCACAAAAAGTGTTTGTGTTGACGCGGTAATTTACCGGATTTCGCCTTGACTTGACCGAGATTGGCATACCGACCCATGTGCGGCGGCTGCTTCTTTATCGGAGCTCGTTTTCCCTTGCCTAATTGCACCATATATCAATTATACCACGCTGGGGCGCGTCATCGCTGCGTGGGTGATGGCCGCCGCCAGCGCATCGGCGCAGTCATCTGGTTTTGGTGCTTGGCTGAGGCCTAAGTTGAGGCGCACCATTTCCTGAATCTGCTTTTTGTCAGCCTTGCCGTAGCCAGTCAGCGTCTGTTTGATCTGTAGCGGCGTGTATTCACTGATCACGAGGTCTGCCTTGTGTCCAGTCAACATCGCCACGCCACGAGCATGGGCCACAGAAATAGCAGTGGTGACATTGCGCGCAAAAAACAATTTTTCAATTGACATCACCTCAGGTTTGGTTTCGGCAATAATCTCCGTCAGGCCATCAAAAATCTCTGCCAGCCGCTCATCCAGTGGTGTGTGGGCGGGCGTCTTGATCACGCCGGCCGTTACCAGCCGGTAGCCGCCCTGCTTCGCGTCAATCACGCCAAAGCCCAAGATGCCAGTCCCCGGATCAATGCCAATAATTCTCATGCGTTTATTATAGCACCCGGCCGGTGACAATAATTAATGCGAGCGGCTGACTCGACGAGCTACTCACCAAATTATCGCTTGCCGCGCGTGATGGCGTGTTTTAGCCAGGTAGCAGCCCGGCCGATTTCCCAGCGCCACTGCCAGCCAGCATAACCAACCGCTAGCAGACTGACGCCGCCGAGCACCCACCAGCCCCACATCGCGCCTGTCACCTGCTTGACCTGCTCCGGCGCAAAGCCAGTTTTTGGTGCAGTAGCCAGCGTGACCTTGCGGCAGCGGCGGGTCTTTGGATTGCGCTCAAAGCCTTCGGCACACTCCTTCAACACGTCACTATCAGCGGCAATTTTTTTACAGCGCCCGGTGGCGGGATTACGAAACTTACCGTCGGGACATGGCTTCAGAGTTTTGGCGGCTGTGGCTGCAATTGACCGGCACCGACCGGTTATCTCGCTCCGATAATACCCTTCACGACACGGCGTTTGGGTTTTGAGTTTGCCAATGTTGCGACATCGACCGGTTTCTGGCGAACGATATTGGCCGGGCTTACACGGTGCGAGTTCCGGCTCGTTCACGATATTACGGCAGCGGCCCGTTGTTGGTGAACGGTACTGCCCCGGACGGCACGGCGTCGGCACTGGCTCCACCGGCTCCTTGACACAACGGCCCGTGAGCTCGTGACGCACATAGCCCGCCTTGCAATCTGGCCACTGCTTGAATTCATTAGGCCGAGCCGGCGTCGGTGAAAATGTCACCTTCCATTCCCCGTCAAGCAGGCTCCACGACGAGTCCTTAGCCAGACCAGCAAATGACGTCTGGTCGATCTCATTGCCACTAGCATCCAGCACGTACACTTCGCCGCCGCCAGTTTTTGTTAGTTTGAGATTTGTTTCTGCCAGGCGAACGACATGCAGCGCCCCGGCTGCCAGCTCAATACCCCTGAACGTGTGCGTCGTGTCCTTGTGCTTACCCCGACCTTTGACGAGAATGGTGCAGCCCGTGAGGTCGAGGTCGCTGGTCCCGGCGTTAATAATCTCGATAAACGGCGCGTCAACATTGGTCGCGATCTCATGTAATTTCAAGCCGCTGCAGCGATTGATCGGTGGCGCCGGATCAGCTGGCGGACGTGGCTCATCAGGCTCACCGCACGCTGGCAGTTCACGTAGACGCGGCGCCTCGCCGACCGAAAAATTGCTGGCGTTATTATCCGTATCAGTCACCACGCCATTTGTTTGGCAGCGCCAGGCGTGTAGCTTATCGTCCAGATTGATCGGTCTACCTTCGCGCTCTGACGCCGCACCCCAGCCCACCAGATCCGACACCCGCCCATCACTCATCACCAATTTGACAGAGCCGCCGGTTTTTGCCAGCACTTTTTTGCTATCAAACCGCAGGTCAGCCTGCTCATCGGTTAGCCGGCTATCACCGACCACCAACGCCCCGCCCGCCGGCACCATTAGGTCAGTCGATACTGTTTTGAGCGTCGTCACATGTCCCTTTTGGTCAACATACTGCAGCGTCCAACCAGCGATATTGACTGGCCCTGACGACGGATTGTAGAGTTCGACGTAGGTGCCGCGCGCTGCATCGAGGCCGACTTTGGTGATCAAGAGCTTGGCTGATGCGCGAGCCGCGGCTAACGGCGGAGGAGACTCGGAAGGCGCCGGCTTGACTGGTGCGGACGTTGATGGAGTCGTGGTCGGCCTTGACAAGGCGGGTGCAGACGTACCGCCAGAAGCTGTGTCCGGCGTGGCCACTGCTGGGGCTAGTGGCCTGGTCGGAGCTGCCGGGCTGGGCGCTGGATTGGCTGGGCGCGGCGCGGGCGTGTGGGTTGGCGCAACCGGTGTCGAGCTGCTAGCAGGAGGTGCAGCCTCCGGCGGGGAGTCGCTGGCAAACGCCACCACCGGCTGAAACACCAGTGCAATTATCGTTGACATAAGTAGTAGGCGGGTCAAAACCTTCATTGTGAACTCCCTGCTTGGCTTATGTTGACTAATTATATTGTAAAAGAAATTCCTCCCAAACGCAAAAGAGCGCCGTTGGGGGCGCTCAATACATAGTCAATGTATAGCCTGAGCGAAGATTACTCCGCGGTGATGTCGGCATTGGTATGCACATTCACCACGTCGTCTAGGTCATCCAGCGCATCAACCACCTTCATCAATTTCTGCGCGGTTTCTGAATCAGCAATTTCAACTGGCGTATTGGCGATGTAGCGCAGCTCGGCGTCTTTTACGTTCAAGCCCTGCTCAACCAACTGATTTCTAACGCTCGCCAAATCTTTCAGCTCCGTGTAAATAATAATCTCGCCGTCTTCCTCGACCGCGTCCTCAGCGCCAGCATCCAAAATCTGGAGGAGTAATTCCTCGCCCGTGCCCTCCACGGTGATCACGCCCTTGCGGGTAAACTGAAACGCCACACTACCGGCATCAGCGATGCGCCCGCCGTTCTTCACCAGTGCTGTTTTCACTTCTGGCAATGTGCGATTGCGATTGTCGGTCGCCGTCTCGATGATGATACCAACGCCGCCCGGACCATAACCTTCATAGGTAATTTCCTCTAGTGCCGCCGCGCTCTTATCCGCCACGCGGTCAATCGCCCGCTGAATGTTAGCGCTCGGCATGTTGACAGCCTTGGCTTTTTCAATGGCCATTGCCAAGCTTGAATTGAGCGCCGGGTCAGTGCCGCCGCGTGCCGCAATGGCAATTTGATTACCTAACTTCGTAAAAACTGCGCCACGTTTCGCGTCAACAATCGCCTTTTGTCGGTGCGTCGTCGCCCATTTACTGTGTCCTGCCATGTGTCTATGCCTCCAGAAAATTCGTTTCTTTTAGTATAGCAGAAAATGGGCGAGGGGTTAACTGTCGAGCCGATCAGTGGTGTTTTCCGGAAAGGTAAAGCCGCCGCAATCTGATTCTATATATACCCCTTTAACGGGTATGTCATTGAAGCCTTTCTCCTCCTTGATGCGCAACCCATATTGAGAGGAGATGATCCCCTCATGGACATACAAACCCAGCATCCCTGCGACATATCCCACGGCCGCGTTGTCGTTATTCTGCTGCAAAATACCCAATGGGACTTGTATGGCAGGACAGTGGGCGTCCTCTGGCAAAGTCACATCAGAACCTACTAAATATGCCTTGGGAAGTGATTCATCTAACTTTGACACCCAGATATCGGAATCATCGTGCTCGAGATCCATAACCTTCCGTAAGACCTCTTTTCGACGCAGAGAATTATCCTCAGCAATCGCCACCACAAGATCCGATACGCTTATCTCATAGGAGTTCAACCCAGCCTGTCCTCGCCGCATATTCAAGTCACCGATAAACTGATACATAATTGCATCGCTAAGCTTATCGGATTCAACAAGAGGCGCTACTACCTTTCGCATCCGCTCTAAATACTTTTCTTCAATTGCGGCTTGAGCAGTCTGTAATGCTTCCTTAGTGTGCAAGCCCTCTCCGTCCGTCGGGGCCTTATTCTCAGTGCGCTGCCTAGCAACCTCTTCCAGGTATTCATTACGTACCTTGGTAATTTCATCACATATCGCGTTTAGCCGCCGAGGTGTCATTGGCCTGCCCAGTTCCTGCGTCTCATCGTCTTGCACATCACTATAGCCCTCGACCCCACTAGGCTGTTGCTCACCATCATTAGTCGATGCGACCGCCAACCTACCCCATGGACTCATCGGGCCTTGATCGCCGCTATTTCCATCTATTCTATCTATACTCACTGCTCTCCTCCCAAAACTATTGAACCGTATGGCGTCAGAAGCATTCCGCCTCTGCGACTACGACGAAACAGCTATCTGAGCTAAGCTTGTCAAAAGGCCGCTCAAAATAACGGGGAAAGTCAAAACCGTATGGCGAGTCCGGGTATAGCCTAATAGAAACCGGTGGTATCAAGCCCTGCTTAGTGAATTTTGCTAACTTACAGGCAATCCTTTCTTCAGCCTTACTACGATCCTCGTCTTCATTCCACTCTCCGGGCCTTTCGAAGTTAAGCTCTTCGAACTCTTTACCAAGATAGAGTATAGGAACTGTCCTGCTGTAGCCATAGCGGTCCGGAAAATCTCCCTCCTCTTCTTCACGCAACCTCTCATCAATTGTTGGCACTGAATAATATTTTGAACGACTATTATTAGGATCATTATACCAAGCCAAATCGGCTTCTCCTATGCCCTGTGTTAGCTTTTTCATTAGCTCACCCAGTTCATACCTTACAGATTTGGTGACGCCTAGCGCAAACCTCAAAAATGACAAATCAACACATAGGGGATCTGTCTCTTCTTCGATCTCCTCAGAGGTCTTAATTCTGTTATGCCTTAGCGCTACTAGCTGACCGAGCAATTTACCAATGTCTGTATCTATCTCTTTTACGGCAAATTCAAGCCGCTCATGCTTAGGTGCCAGATCAGTTATCACCGCACTTTGTAGCGCTTGATTCCCCACCTTCATACGACGCTTTTTATCCTTTTCATATCGTTCCATAAGCGCCTCGACCTGCTCCCGAGTATCCTCTTCAATACATGAAATGCTATCCTGTGTTTCACTCAGAATATCTCGTATGCCTCTTTTGCCCATTTCACTCCTCCAAATTAAGTAATGTTGTTGCCTCACCAGCCATCAGCCAGGATGAGTCCATACTAGTTCACCCCGAGGGATTAGCTGAATGAACCCATAGTAGTACATGCGTTAGGTTTCCTCAAGCATGAGCGAGATCGGCAGCCTGCCGTGGTCGTCCACGGCTACTCAACCACATTACTCTCACGCAGCCGCAGCCCGGTCTGTCGCCGCATCCACCACATTGCCCCGATAATGATGAGGTAAATCACGACCACCCACAGCCAGCTCAAGTTCACCTCTAGCTGCGCCCAGTCCAGCCCCGCCAGCCACCTGGCGACGCCGACCATATACTGGAGCAGCCACGTCGTCGGTGCAGCGATGAGTCCAGCCACCACCGGCACATCCGCGCACACGCCAACCACAAATGTCAGCAGCATCGCCAGCGGCACCAATGGCAGAATGAGCACATTCGCGATCAGCGCCACGTTACTCATCACACCAAATGACGCTACGAGCAGCGGCCACGTCATGATTTGTGCCGACACCGTCTCGCCGATAATCTGCCGGATCACCCCGGGCGGCTTCGCACCAAAAAAGTATCGCTGCAGTAGCGGCGCCAGGATAATCACCCCACTAAACGCCGCGAAACTCAATTGCCAACCGAGGTCATTCCAGCCAAACTGCGGATTGATGAGTAGCGTCATCGCCGCAGCGACCGGTAGCAGCACCAGCGGATGAATCGTCCGGCCATAATACCACGCGGCTAGGCTGAGGCCCGCCACCAGCCCGGCCCGCGACATGCTCGGACTGAGACCAGTCATCGCCATAAAGCCCATGATCATCGCGCCGGCACTTAGCGCTGCCAGATATTTCGATACCCGAACGAACAGCCGCCGCGCCAGCCGCACTAAAATTGTTAAGTTATAGCCGCTGGCCACGATCACATGTGTCAAGCCCGCAACCTGCAGTGCCGTCATCAATTCCAGCGGCAATGCCCGCCGTAAGCCCATCAAGAACCCGAGGCCCAGCGCCGCCTCCGACTCCGGCACGTACCGCCGCACCCGCTCCGCAAACCAATCACGCACGCCCACCGCCACGTCGCCCGGCTGCTCGCGCGTCACTCGCTCGACCGTTCCTCTGGACATCCGCGCCGCAAACGCCCCAAACCCATCGCTCAGCACACCCCGCACGGTGACCACGTCGCTGCGTTTCATCGCCTGACTATGCCTCGTCACCACCCAAACGCTCCCAGGCAGTCGCCGATCATTACTCACGATATCGCCCAGCCGCAGCACTGTCTGCCCCTTTTTATCGACATCAGGATCTTCCAGCACCCGTCCGCTCAGCCGCACCGTTTGACCGATCAGCGTTTGATAGTGCTCTAGGCCAATCTGTCCAAAACTACCTCGCCACAGCCCAATGAGCACTCCGCCGACTAGAGCCACTATGATCAGCCAGCGCCGCGCCCCGACGAGCGACGCTAGGGCCAATACCATTCCCGCCACCAACCACATCCAGCCAGCAAACAACCCGTACGGCGCTCGCATCACACTGATAACGCCGATGACGATGCCGACGCCAGCTGCCGCCAACAGCCACGACACATGCAAACGCTGAGTGAGGCCGAGAGACTTCATATTGTTAGTATACGCGAAGTGTGGCCAGACTTACATCAAATCACCTGAAATGAATACGCGAATTAAAAAATCCTAGTTCTGAACTAGGATTATTCTCCACTTGGAGGGCCCACCGGGGCTTGAACCCGGGACACCCTGCTTAAAAGGCAGGTGCTC